>Ga0209491_10000002_pt1 | contig 363185 bp, 337 predicted proteins | sample BON02_FD_187213 | JGI IMG/M metagenome (GOLD analysis project Ga0209491, IMG submission 187213) | Freshwater microbial communities from Lake Bonney liftoff mats and glacier meltwater in Antarctica - BON-02 (SPAdes) (version 2) | ecosystem: Environmental > Aquatic > Freshwater > Ice > Glacier... | reverse complement strand
GTAAGCGATCATTCAACCCCGTCCTTCTCATGAAGCCGTGAACGCGGTAAACCCATGCATTTCACCAGGAGGATGCAATGGGTATCAAGCAAGGGAAGTGGCAAGGACATTTGAAGGCCGCCGAGACATCGGGCATGAGCCTGAGTGCGTACGCGGCGCAGCACGACATCAACGTGCGCCGGCTGTACGAGGAGCGGCGTTGTGAAGCCAGAGCGAAGGCGGCCAAGGCGCGGCAGGTATCGGCATTCGTGCCGGTCAAAGTCAAAGCCCAACCGTTGGTGAAGGTCACGCATACGAGGCCTCACGGCGAGGCCCCCGTGGTCAGGCTTGCGATGCAGGCGCGCCTGGACAACGGCGTGGTGCTGAGTTGGACGTACGAGGCCAGTAGCGCATCGGCGCAGGCCAACTTGCTGCACGCCCTGGCGGGGTTGCCATGTTTCAATTGAACCCGAACCTGGCGGTGTACCTGCACCGCGAACCCATCGACTTCAGAAAGAACATCAACGGCCTGGCCGCGCTGGTCGAGCACGATCTGGCGCTCGATCCGTTTGCGTCTGCGGTCTACGTCTTTGGCAATCGCAGGCGCGATCGCGTCAAGATTCTGGGCTGGAGCCGCAACGGATTCTGGTTGTTGCAAAAGCGCTTGGAGAGCGAGCGATTCATCTGGCCGCGCGACAATCAGCGCGTGATGGAACGCACCGTGCAACAACTGCATTGGCTGCTCGAAGGCATCGATCTGGCGGCCATGCGCGGGCACGAAATATTGCGTTATAAACGCGCTGCTTGAGGGAACTTCGAGCGTGTGTTTTGGGTCAAAGATGACAATGACAAAGCCTCCCAGCATTGAAGAATTTGCAGCCCTGCAGAAGGCGCTTGATGCGGCCCAATCTGAACGTGATGCGATCCAGTGCGAACACGATGCCGCGCAGGCAGAGCGTGATTCGCTTGTTGGCGAAAACCGTCTTCTGCGTGCACAGCGCGACCTGCTGCAAGAGCAACTCAACAAGATGATGCGCAAGGTCTTCGCCGCCAGCAGCGAAGTCCTGGGTACGCATCAAAAGGACATGTTCTTCAATGAGGCCGAGGCGCTGGCCGCAGCTACCAAGGCGTCGCCCACACAGCAAGACAGCGTTGATGATTCCGACGACACCGAGGTAGCCGGCCACAAGCGCGCCAAACGTGGTCGCAAGCCCCTTGACCCGGCTTTGCCACGGCACGTTGTGCGCCATGAACTCAACGGTTCCGATCGCATCTGTGCGCATGATGGCTCCACCCTCGTGGAGATTGGCGTGGAGGCCAGCGAACAACTCGACATCATCCCGCAGCAGGTGCGCGTGATCCGCCACGAGCGCGTCAAGTACGCATGCCCGTGCTGCGACGCAGGTCTGCGCCTGGCAGGCAAGCCTGCACAGATCATCCCCAAGGGGTTGTTCAGCGAAGCGGCACTGGCCTGGATTACCACATCGAAGTTTGATGATGGGCTGCCGCTGTACCGGCAGGCGGCGTTACTTGGGCGCTTTGGTGGAACGGATCTGTCGCGCAACACGATGGCAGCGAGCATCGTGCGCGTGGGAGCGGCCACGCAGCCGGTGATCAACCTGCTGCGAGACCACTTGCTGGACTCGCCCCTGGTGTTTGGCGACGAGACCACGGTGCAGGTTCTCAAGGAGCCAGGGCGCGCCGCGCAGGCCAAGAGTTACATGTGGGTGCAGATGACACAGGGCTCTGGGCCACAAGGGAGGGGACCACCGATCAGGCTGTTTGGCTACTCGCCCTCACGCAGCACCGATGCGGCGGTGAAGATGTACGCCGGTCTGCGCGAAGGCGCTGTGTTGATGACCGACGGCTACGAGGTCTACGACAAGATCGAGCGGGCCCAGAAGCTGGTGCACTTGGGATGCTGGGCGCATGCCAGGCGCTACATGGTCGATGCCTTTCAGGCGTTGCCCAAGAACGCGCGCGGACCAGAACAGCCAGCCGTGCAGTTCATCGAGCTGATCGCCAAGCTGTACGCGGTGGAGTCGCGGGCGCGAAAGCTGGAGATGGACGTGCAGCAGCGGCTCCATCAAAGGCAGGAGCAAAGCGTGCCGGTGATCCAGGCCATCGAGGCTTTGGTGCTGGCGCATCTGCACGCGGTGGTGCCTGGCAGCGCACTGGGCAAGGCGCTGCACTACTTCAGCTCGCAATGGCCCAAGCTCGTGCGCTACGTCCAAGACGGACGCTATCCCATCGACAACAATGCCTGTGAAAATTCGATCAGACCGTTTGTGGTCGGACGGAAAAGCTGGCTGTTCAGTGACACCGTAGCGGGGGCCAACGCCAGCGCGAACCTGTACTCGCTGGTGCAGACATGCAAGGCCAACGGCATCGACCCCTATCGGTACCTGAGCGCCTTGTTCATCGCGCTGCCCAACGCCACGACAGTCGACGACTACGAGGCACTGCTGCCCTGGCGTATCGCGCTACCGTCACGGTGACCACCGTCCCGGTGGACGATCGCCGCGGAAAACCCAATCACGGCTGGCTTTCGAAATCAAGGGACGCGGTTAATAGACCGCTTACCGTAGCTTTACGACAAGCATGCGATTTCCCGTTCGCATCGTGCAATAGTCCAATACCCTTTATCTCGGAGATTCGCTCCAGCATCACCTTCCCCCGTCCAATTTTTGTGAAGTAGCGCCTTTGCTGCGCCATCGTGCGAACACTGTCTTTGGGAGGCGTGAAGCTCACATTCCTCATCGCACCACAACGAGCCCGTGATCACCGGTAACAGAGTGTAGGCGTCGTTTCGAGCGGACGTCCTTGTATTCAGACTGAACGTCAGCAATCGGCCTGAATATATCTCGTAGCCAGTGAATGGGAAAAACCATGCTGGCCGGAAGTGTGAGTACCCGAGAGTGCCAAGAGGCTGCCTGTCAGCGTGGGGCATTGCGCTCGGAGCGCAGCCAATTTCGCACCAGAACTTCATGCCGCCCCACTTGTTCCACCGCCCGATCGCCAGTTCTTGGCTCTCGAGCGGCAGGCCTTAACGGCTGATCAGATTTCTGTCTGTTCGGAAATTTCCAAGGCATCGTCCACCTCGATGCCAAGATATCTCACCGTCGACTCGAGTTTGGAATGGCCAAGCAGCAACTGAACGGCGCGCAGGTTCTTTGTGCGTCGATATATCAGCGTTGCCTTGGTCCGCCTCATCGAGTGCGTACCGTAGTCGGCCGGGTCAAGTCCGAGGGCCTCGACCCAGGTTTCGAGGATTCGAGCGTACTGCCGTGTTCCCAGGTGTGGCGAATCATGAATTCGACTGGGAAACACGAAGTCGTCCGACTTCAGCCCTGCTTGCTTGATCCATTTCTGTACGGCATCACGGGTCACAGGTGTAATCTCGAACTGTACCGGTCGCTGGGTTTTGTGCTGCATCACCATCGCGCGAGATGCCACTTGATCGCCGTGACAGATGTCGCGGACCTTGAGACCGACGAGATCGCAGCCGCGCAACTTGCTGTCGATTCCCAAATTGAAGAGCGCCAGTTCGCGCACCCGGTTCTCCATTTGAAGGAGGACTCGGAGCGCCCAGATGTCTTTTACCTTGAACGGCGCCTTCTGGCCGACGATCTTGCCCTTGTTCCACGGTTCGCGATGAACAGCATTGGCCAATGTTTCCATGATGGTCTCCCATCGAGTTGAGGGCCAACAAGAATGCGCCACTATTTGCGTCTTGTGAAACGGCTGGTTCTGATCGCCTGACGTCTGCTTCCTGGAACTGCCCCGAACGGTTGGTCCCGGCCATTGAGCAGCGCTTGTTCCGTTACCGCCACTGGCACGTCATGGCAGGAAGCGGGTGTAGCCGGTGGGTTCGCCGATTCCCGCTGTCGGCCAATTGCTGACGCTGGCGCGCGTCTACTATCAGGCGACTTCAAACAGGCATGTGACACAAGCTGGAATCAACGGCGGCGTACCTAAGCGGCCAGTGCGTAACCGCCATCGTTCTTGATCACCTCTTCCCACCCGAGGCAGGCCAGAGCGACGGTACGCGGCACTGGCTTGGAGCCGCTACGGTAGTAGGCGAGCATGCGACGGGATACCCCCAGCGCTACTGCCGCCGTGTCGAGGGTTAGATTGTTCCTGGCCATCCAATTCCAAACGAATTCATGCGATACGCTGCCCGCCTGCTCAACGGCACGTGCGCGCAGGTTGTCCGCTGCCAACTCCAGTTCATCGTCGTTCGCCCAGATCACCGATGCGCCGTGGTCACCGACCTTGGCCGAGCTGAAAATCTTGGGGTCCTTCAGCCGTCCCAGCGTAGGGTGCTGATTGATGGTGTCTACCAGACTGACTTCGAAATGCTCGCCATCTGTATAGCGCAGCAGCAAGCCTGCGGACGGCGTCGCCTTCACGCTGGACAGAGTAAATTGTTTTGGCCTCATGGGTTCAGTTCCTTCCACTTCGTGGCCAGCAGAGCCACATTCTGACTGGCCCAAGCCAGCGCTTCTTTCAACACTGCCGGCCGCACCGTGCCGTCGATGACCCGCAGGGATGCCAAGTCAATCAGAGCTTCGGAGCCATCGTTGGCCAACACATGAAAGTGTGGCGGGTTGTGGTCGCCAGCGTACATGCTGAGCTTAGATTTCGCGAGCCGACTCAGCGTTGCCATGCGGCATTGTAGTGCAATGGTTGCACTACAATCGGCGCGTTCCGTAATGATCTCTGCATGCGGAGCGAGATCATGACCGCAGACCCCGCTGCCAACGAAAGAGTCGGGCGGCTGTAAGGGGCTGATGACTCAGCGGCACGAACGTCGATTTGCGGTCCTCGAAATCGAAGGCTCGAATGTTGGACTTCAGACAATACCGCGGGTACACGCGGCCGCCTAGAGTGGCCTGAGCGTACCCGCGTTTTCCGAGTCGGCGTCGCTATCGGCCAGGTAGCTTGACCTCTGCTCCTGGACGGGCAAGCCGCGGCGAGTAAGCAGCTTCATCAGACGAACGCTGATCTTATGGAGCCGCGCTCTAAGCACTTCATCGCTCGCGCGTGCGCTCGATATAGACCGGTTCGCTATCGGTGCGCCTGTCTATATCTAGCGCCAGGCAATGCAGGCGGATGTTCAAGTTGGCAGCCGACCCTAAACTCTGGACCAGCTCGATCGCGCCGCTATCGGCCTGCTCAGCTTTAAGTCCGACCTGCCGTATGCGGTACGCCGTTGCCAGCGGCCGCTTGCTGCCAACGCAGCTAAGCCGAGACCCATCAGTAGCATGCTTGACGGCTCGGGGATTGGCTGTGGATTCGCACGCCGGACGTCCGAGCCCGAGCCAATCACGTTGGCGGCAAATTGGCCTGAACCCTGACCGTCCGGCGCGAACACGCCCAGACGGTTGACGTCGCCCAGCATGTCGGTCAGTGTCGAGTAGGTCACGTAGCGCGCCCCGAGGCTGGATTCCCCTTCGAGATTGAACAGGTTCCAGTAAGTGGCATGCGCCATTGACGCGCCAACGCACAAGGCGAGCGTTGCCAGCGTTTGCGCCGCGAGTAAGAGTCTGCTTTTCGCCATGATTCAACTCCAGTACCCCCGAAGCAGGAAGTCTGATCGGGGTGCTGCTCCAAATAGACCATAGTGTCACCATGGCGTCAACAGGCGATTGAGGGGCGGGTTTACCCAAGATGTGGCCGGCAGGGCTGACCTATATCCAGGACTTCCCATGGCGCAGGGTTCTCAAACGGCTTCTCTTCGGCCCCGCTGGAAAGGGCGCGCCCGCTCTGGGTTGGTCGACTGGGGATTTCGGCTTGGTCGAGGGCATTCTTAGCAGCGCCAGGCGCGCGACCTGATCTGAAGGCGGTTTCTGGCCTGGGAAAGCCCCGCGATTCGTCACCCCTCACGGGACGCTACCCGTGCCAGACGCAGCCAGTCACCGCAGCCCGGTCGCCAGGTCTGCAAGCCCAGGTGCGTGAGGATCTGCTCGATCACCGGCGATTCGAGGATGGCGGCGATGATCTTGAGCGCGCCGCCGCAGTTCGGGAAGTGCTCCACGTCGATCTCGAAGACCCGCTTAAGTAACCCCGCCCAGCTGATGCGCGCCGCCCGGTCATGCGCGCAGGCCGACAGGGCTTCAACTGACATGACAGGAGTATGTCTCTTACCAGTCGCGGTCATGGCAATCATGCCCCGCAGGGCAGGTTGGTCTCGACAATCAACCTCTCGCCATGACCACCACCTGCTCGCAATTGGTTCTGAGCACAATGTTGGACACTACCCGTCATGCGCAAGGCCGGCCATGTGTGATGCCAGTAAGCTGCCCGTGGCCAGTGACCGGAACTGGCCGACAGGGTGAATTCGCAATGTCGAATTGGGCACCCGCTTTCGCAGCAAAGCGACCGCACAAGGCCACGCCGTCAATGCCTGAAATGGGTTGGAAGTGCCAGCTCGATCCGGCGGAAGCAGTCGTTGGCCAGGCCTCGCCGCTATCTGGGCTACGCGCAAGCTGCTGACAGGCATTGAACTGCAGCTTCAGATATGAGCCGACACCCCTCCGCAAAGGGGGCAATGTCAGGTATCGGTTGCCGCGGTCGTTCATGACCCAAATCTGTGCGACCGCAACCAGTCTGAAACAGCCTCTCACCAAATCTAAAAAATGGGCCTTCCGCAAGTGACCGATAGGTAACCCTCAGCGCGACAGCCAATTCCAGCCGCCTTACGACGGCTTCCCCGATCAGATTGCAGATGTCGCATGGCCGCGGCAAGTATTCCACACCCCCATCACATCGACCCCCCCACATCTGCCAACTTCCCCCCAAACCCCCCATCCCCACTAACCGTAATCACCAGCTTCTGTGTCGCCCGAGTCGCCGCCACATAAAACAACCTTGCTTCCTCATGCTCATCCGCCCCATCCCCCGGCATCTGCCCCACGCCCGGAATGACAACCAGCGCGAACTCCAACCCCTTGCTCGCATGCATCGTCATCACCGTGATGACGTCGCGCCCCGGCAGGTATTCGCCGGATCGGTGACGTACCTTGTGCGGCAGCTTGCGATGGCGCAGCGCGTTGGCGCAGGCTTCCATGGTGGCGTGGTCGCGGCAGATGATGGCCATGTCGCTCCAGGCGTGGCCTTCGCTGTCGTGGGCGGTGCTCAGCAGTTCTGAAATCTTCCAGGCTTCGTCGCGCAGGGTCGGCAGCCGGATGATCAGCGGCGGCTGGCCGTCGCGGCCGCAGCTGATAGGGCGCACCAGTGGTATGTCGTCGTCGTCTCTGTCGTCGGCGGTGAGCAGGTCAGCGGCGATGATGCTGGCGGTTTGCAGTATCTGATGGGTGTTGCGGTAGTTGATCTTCAAGATGGTGGTGCGGCCCTGCGCCTGCACACCGAGGCTCTTGAAGCTGAAGGTTTTCTTGCGGCTGCGCTCGTAGATGCTTTGCGCGTCGTCGTACAGCAGCAGTAGGCTGTTCGTGGTGGGGTCGACCATCTGCGTGACCAGCGTCAGCCATTCGGGTGCGAAGTCGTGGCCTTCGTCGATGAGCACGGCCTGGTACTGGCCGGACGGGATCTGTTTGCGCTCCACACCGCGGATGACGTTGTCGACCATGACGTCGAACATGCTCCTGCCTTGGGGCGGCAGCGGCTGTCCGAATGCCACCAACTGCTGTCTGCACCACTTGTGGAAGTTGCGCGCATGTACCTTGTCGCCCAGGCCCTTGGCATCCATGATGGATGCGAGTTTCACGGCCAGCGGTTCGTTGTAGCAAAGAATCAGGATCGGTTTGCTGTTCGCCGTTTGTGCTTTGGCCAGGTATTCGGCGCGATAACCCAGAATCATCGTCTTGCCCGAGCCGGCCACGCCGTGGATGACACGGTGGCCGTCACCCAGGCTGCGCGCTAGCTGCTCCTGCTGCAGGTCCATCACGTGCATGATGTCGGGCAGTTCGGCATGCGCGTCGTTGTCGTCGAACAGGCTGCCCTGGGTCTGCACCCGTACCTGCGGGAACATGTTCCAGCGCACCCGGTCGAGTTGCGGCAGGCTGAGCACGCCACGGCCGAAGGCGTGAGGGAACATGTTCCACAGCCGCTGCTGGAATGCCTCTGACTCGGCGTCCTCGAACATCTCGTCCTGGCAGATCACGTAACCCGGCTCGATGGCCTCTCCCAGGCCGGCATCGTCAAATTGCTTGCGGCTGATGCGGGTGAAGACCACGCCGTAACCCCAGGGAAATGCCAGTTTGCCTGTGTGTGCGCCCTCGTGTTGTATCAGCTGCGGGTCGCGCTCCAACGCGTTTACCACCTGAATCGCGCAATGCCGCGCCTGTGCCAGCGGGTTGATGACAACCTTGGGCTGGCCGCTGGCCAGAATGTCCCAGGCTTGCCGGGTGGCGCGCTGAATGGTCTCGAGTTTCCAGTCCTTGGTCTCCAGGATCAGAATGCCCCGGCGCGGGTGCATGACGACAAAATCCGGGTGTGACTGTTTCGGCCCCACGGGTACGTCGTACCAGAGCAGATAGTCGTCATCGAGTTTTTGCTGCAGCCGTTCGGCCAGCCGTTTCTCGCCCGGGGTCATGCGCGAGACGCATGTTCCGAGGGCCGGTATCAAAGTCGCCATTCGTTCGCTACAACCTTTACGATTTTTTGGGTTGTTGTTACGTTGGATCATGCACCTAAATTGTGCGTAATGCCGATAACCCCATCATCCCCGAATCGGACCTGTGCTTCGCTCCACCCGTCGACAGGTGCGTGCTCTGGAGCAAGGCGGCTTTGTCCGCCTGCCTGCCTGTGCCGTGCCCAGGTGGTATCGTGCTGTCCCGGCTGTCCCGGCTGTATCGGCTGTATCGGACGTTGCTCCGTGCGACCACATAGCGACAAAAGCGCATTCGAACCAGGACCGCCACCATGACCGAGCCCATCCTCGAAACGCTGCAACTCGACGACATCCGCATGCGGTTCGCCAGCCAGGGCAGTGGTCCGCTGGTGCTGTTCTGCCACGGCTGGCCCGAAAGCTGGTATTCGTGGCGCCACCAGATGGCAGCCGTGGCCGCGGCCGGTTACCGTGCCGTGGCGCCGGACATGCGCGGCTACGGTGGCACGGACGCGCCCGACAACCCGGCCCACTACAGCTTGCTGCATCTGGTCGGCGACCTGGTTAGCCTGCTCAAAGCGCTGGGCGAGCGGCAGGCGGTGCTGGTGGGCCATGACTGGGGCGCGCCGGTGGCCTGGCACGCCGCGCTGTTGCGGCCGGACCTGTTTCGCGCTGTCGTCGGCATGAGCGTGCCCTATGCGCCGCCATGGCGCACGGACCTGCTCAGCGCGCTTGAGAAGCAGGGTGTGCACGACTTCTACATTCAGTATTTTCAGACGCCGGGCGTGGCCGAGGCGGAGTTCGAGCGCGACGTGGAAGCCTCCATGCGGCGCATCTATTACAGCGGGTCGGGTGATGCGCCGGCACAGGTCAGTTTCGGCATGCTGGCGCCGGGCGCGGGTTATCTGGACCACACCATCGACCCCAAGGTACTGCCCGACTGGATGGGCGCCGATGACATGGCGTATTACGCCGGTGAGTTTCGCCGCGCCGGGTTTCGGGGCGGACTGAACTGGTACCGCTGCCTGCGCCTGAATGCCGAGCTGTTGTCGCCGTGGCGCGGTGCGCCGATACAGCAGCCGTCGATGTTCATCGCCGGGGCGCGCGACGCCGTGCTGCGCTTCCCGGCCTCGCAATCGCAGATCGACCGTTATCCCACCACCTTGCCGGGGCTGCGTGGTTGCCACATTCTGGAAGGTGCCGGCCACTGGATACAGCGCGAACGGGCGACGCAGGTCAATACGCTGATACTGGAATTTCTCGAGGGGCTGTGAGCCGCCGGGCCGCACCGCAAGGCGAACTCCGCAGTGCGCAGCACGGAGGTACTGTTTTTAGCCGCCGGGCCGCTCCCAGCGTGGAATTCGCGGCGTTTACGGCGTTTGCTGCTAAGGCTTGGCGTTAGGCCAGGTTCCCAGGCCCGGCAGTCGCAGTCGGGCGTCATTCACGTCAACACCGAAACCCAGGCCCAGCAGATTGATCTCCAGGCCTTCTTCGCGTGCCACTGTGATGCCGGCGAGGCCAGCCAGTGATACCTGCCAGCCGCTGCCGCTGGGCGCCCTGGCTATAAAGGTGGTCGGGCCGAGGTAGTCCTTGCCGATGGCCGTGGGTGGCAGGTCCAGGCCCAGTTCAGGCACCTGGCGGGCCACGTAGGCGACGAAGGTGTTGCTATTGGGGCCTGGCCAGAGCCGATAGTGGGTGCCCCACGGATAAGCTTGCACGGCCGCCTCAATGTGGTCGATCATCGCGTCCACGCCTGCGCCGCGATGCTCGACCAGCAATTGCGGCTCCGCGCCAAACCAGCGCGTGTCCGGTGCGCGGGTGTCGGCGGCGACAACGGCGTTACCGCCACGGTAGGCGCGCCAGCCGATCTTCTGGTAAGAGGTGTAGCTGTCGGCGCCACTGCGCTTGACGGCAATCCACGGGTGGATGCCGAAGGCGCCGCGCCAGCGCACGGTACGCGCGCCATAGACCTGCACCACCGCTTCCTGCACCTGCGCCGGGTCGGGGGCCTGACCGGTGCTGTCTCGGTTGGTCCGGTGCCAGGGGCTGCGCAGGTCGATGTCGCCAAAGGCCAGCACGCCGATCGGCCCCATCAGTAGCAACAGCACCAAGCCGGCCAGCGCGGCCGGCCAGCGCACCCAGCGCAGGCGCCGCGTTGGCGTCATGGGTACGCGGACGCGCCGGTCCGGGTGTTCGGTCGCGCGTGGTTCGGCTCAAGCAGGGGGATCGGAGTCATCGGGGCATTGTGCATACCGGGCCCGATGCCGTCGGCAGGCCGGGTTAATCCCCTGCCGGGCGCGCGATTTGGCCGCGCGTGCGCGCCATCAATGCCAGCCTCGGTAACAGGCCACTACCTGCACCGCTGAGGATGTCGGTGGCAGCCGGGAGGGTTAAGCCAGTGGTGTCGTGGCGTGTTTTTTGGCCTTGCTGACCTTCGCATGCTTTTTGGCGGGCTTTTGCTTGGCAACCTTCTTCTTGGCCGGTGCCTTGTGATTCTTGACCGTGGCGGTGGAAGTGGCGGCCGCGGTCGCGCCGTCGGTGACCGGGGCGGGGGCAGGGGTCTGGGCGAAGGTCAGGGAAGCCGCGCTGGCCAGCAGGACGGTTGCGATGAGGTTTTTGATGGAGGACATGCCGGGACTCTCTTACAGGAATTAAACAAGGTGACAGTCGCTGGTGCTCCGACCGCGGTGAGCGCACCCGGAATTCATCCGGGCATGCAACCATAACGCGGCAACGCCGATCGGGTTGACACAGGGGGGCAACAAGGGCCGTGCTGTGCCACACGCATAATGCCGCGTGTCCATCGCTCCTGCATCTCTTTTACCTGCCGCCGTCGCTGCCTTGGTCAATGCCACCGTATGGGGGTTGGCCTGGGTTCCGTTGAAATGGCTAGAGGCGCATGGGGTGGGTACCTTGTGGACCACCTTGTTGGTCTTTAGCGCATGCACGCTGGCCGTGCTGGCGGTCAGGCCTGGGGCCGTGCGGCGCACGCTGAACTCGCCGCAGCTGATCTGGCTGATGCTGGCTTCCGGCCTGACCAACGTGTGTTTCAACGTTGCGCTGGCCACCGGAGACGTGGTGCGCTCGGTGCTGCTGTTCTACCTGATGCCAATGTGGGTCGTGGTGCTGGCGCGCTGGTTGCTGCATGAAGCGATCACGGCCTCGGCGCTTGCCCGCATCGCACTGGCCCTGGCCGGCGCGGTGCTGGTGCTGGGAGAGGGGCGGCTGGAGCTGCCGCTGCCGTCTTCGGTCGCCGACTGGCTGGCGGTGGTGGCTGGCCTGTTCTTTGGCCTGAACAACGTGCTGCTGCGCAAGTTCGCCGATCTGCCGGACGATGCGCGCAGCCTGGCTATGTTCTCCGGCGCCATGGTTTGCGCACCTGTAGCCGTGCTGGGGCTGACGCTCGCCGGCCAGCCGCCGGCATGGGCGCCGCAGGGCATGGCCTGGCTGGTGCTGCTGCTGTTTGCCCTGGCGGTACTGGTCGGCAACCTGGCGCTGCAATATGGCGCGGCCCGGTTGCGTGCGAACGTGCTGTCGGTGTTGATGCTGGCAGAGATCCTGGTGGCCACGCTGTCGTCGTGGTGGGCGGGCAGTGCGCAAATGAGCGCGTCCACGCTGGTCGGTGGCCTGCTGATTGTTGGCGCCAGCTTGCTGGCTATCACCGCACGCGGACCGGGGCCTCAGCCAGCCCACTGAAGCTGATCCCCGGGCCGGTGCCGAGCCGTACACGGCGATGATGGGCGTCTCGGCCAGGCTCAGTTGTTCGGCCGATTGCGCCGCCAGGCTCGACCAGGCCAGACCATTGAAGGTGAGGGGAAACGTGGGGGGCATGGCTGCTATCGGACCTGTGAACGCATGCTGGCGCAGGGCGTGGGTTGCGCCAGCGCGGTCATGATCCCGATTCGCCACTACACTCGTCAGCGACGCACTGGCGGCGAACCGGATGCCGAGAACAAAAGAACAGGGAGCAACGCATGGTCGACTGGCGCGCCGGTTGGCCGTAAACGCTATACATCGGCGTAACAGGCGGCCGGGCAACATGACGCGTTTGATACCAAGGAGAGACTTCTCACTGGCGCTGCTATCGATGGGCTGTTCGGCCACGGATGCATTGGCCCGTGAACAGCGCCCGCTGGAACTGGGGCTGCTGCCCAACGTCAGCGCGCGCACCCTGATGGCCCAGCACCAACCCTTGCGTGAATACCTGCAGCGTGCACTGCAACGCGCGGTGCAGTTGTCGACTGCGCCCGACTGGAGCGTGTTTTACCGTCGGGCCCTGGCCTACGAGTACGACGTCATGGTCACCGCCATCCATGTTGGCCGCCTGGCGCAGCTCGAACGCAACTACGTCCCACTGGTGCAACTGGTTCCCGACATCGAGTGCATGCTCGCTTGCGCGCAAGCGCGGCCGCTGGCATCGGTGAGCGCCTTGCGCGGCAAGACACTGGTGTTGTCCAACCCGCAGTCGCTGGTCGCCGTGCAGGGCCTGCACTGGCTGGCCGGCAGCGGACTGCGCAAGGGCCGTGATTTTTCAATCGTCCAGACTTCGACCGATGACAGCGTTGGCCATGTGCTGATGCGTGGCGATGCGGCTGCGGCATTGATCAGTGGTGGGGAGTTTCAGGCGATTGCGGAGCCGGTGCGCGCGCAACTGCGCGTCATGAGCCGTTTTGCGCGTGTTCCGGGTTTCATCGTCATGGCCAGTCCGCATCTGGCAGCCGACGATGCGCGGGCCATTCGGGCCGCGCTGCTGGCCTTCGATGCGCGATCGGACGAAGGCCGGCTTTTCCTCGCACGGACCGGCCTGCATGGCGTGCGCGCCATGCCTGCAGGGCTGATGGAAACGATGGATCCCTTCGTGGCAGAAATACGCGATCTGCTGGCGGCAGCGTCATGAGATGGTTCGCCATGCGCCGCTGGTCACTGCGCCGCAAGCTGATCGTGGCCTGTGTGCTGGTCGAACTGGTGGCGATGCTGATGGTCTGGACGGGCGGTGCGCGTCTGATGCAGCGCACGCTCGAGGAGCAGGCCACGGTCCAGGCCCAGGAGATCATCGCCGTACTCGACCAGGCGCTGGTGGGCCCTCTGGTGCAGCGCGACTATGCAAGCGTGCAGCAGATCCTCGATCAGGTGCGCGATCCGAAGGCGTTTCCGTATCTGGTGTTGTTCGACCATCGCGACCGGGTGGTTGCCAGCTCTGGCTGGGACGGCGTGCAGCCGTTACCTGCGCGTGACCGGGGCGCCATCGACCTGGATCGGGCTGATGCAACCTTGCACATGGCCGAACAGATCCGGCTCGCCGGACAAGATATCGCGCGGCTGGAGCTCGGCATGTCGACTGCGCGGCTGCGCCAGGCTCGCGACGAGTTTCGCGCGACCGGCACGCTGATTGCGCTGGTCGCGCTGGGTGCGTCGGTCGGGTTGCTGGCAGCCATTGCCTATGCTTTGACGCGCAACCTGGCCGAGGTATCGGCGGCCAGCCGCAAGGTGGCCAAAGGCGAGTTCGACATTCATGTTCCGGTGCACACCCGCGACGAAGTCGGGCATCTCGCGGCCAGTTTCAACCGCATGGTCACCATGGTGCAACAGCGGGTGGTGGCACTGCAGGAAAGCCAGCGCCAGCAGCAGGTCCATCTTGCGGCGGCGCGCGATGAGCGGACCCGGCTCACGACCCTGCTCGGTGCGTTGCGCAGCGGCATCCTGTTCGTGGATGCACATCAGCGGGTGCTCTATGCGAACGCCCAGTTCTCGCAGATATGGTCGCTCAATGGCCTTGTGCCTGGCGATGAGCTGGGGCAGATCGTGCCGCTGTTGCGCGGGCAGGTCGCGCCAGGCAGCGAAGCATTGCTCGATGTACTGCAGGCGCCGGGCCACAAACAGGCGTTTGCTGACTGCGATATTGCGCTGGCCGACGGCCGCCTGGTGTCGCAGCGCATGCAACTGGTCAGCGACGGAGACGATGCAAGCGGAGTGGCTGGCGGATGTATCTGGCTGTACCAGGACATCACACTGGACCGCCACACGCAGCGGCGCGCACGATTGGCCCTGTACGACCCGCTGACCGATCTGCTCAACCGCCGGGGACTGTTCGAGTCGCTGCACGCCGCGATCGACCGGGCTGCCGAAACCAACGCGGGCGTAACCCTGATGTTCATCGACCTCGATGACTTCAAGCACGCCAACGACGTGGTCGGTCACCGCGCTGGCGACCAGATACTAGTGATGGTGGCGCATGCGCTGGCCAGCGGGCTGCAGCCGGACCAGGTGGTCGCGCGGCTCGGTGGCGACGAGTTCGCCATCATCAGCCCGGCGCCCACGGATGCAGCGGACGGTGAGGGTGCGGTCATGGCCGCGCGTCTGGTGCAGTCGATATCGTCGCTGCAGTTCAGCGTGCAATCGCACACGGTCCGGGTCGGCTGCAGCATCGGCGTGGCACGTTATCCGACCGACGCCAACAGCGCCGACGATCTGGTGGCATGCGCCGATCGCGCGATGTACCAGGCCAAGCTGGGTGGCAAGAACGGCTATTGCCTGTACCGCGACGATGCCGCCTACTCGCTGGCCGAAGCGGAACGGGTGACCTGGAACGGGCGCATCTATGGTGCGCTGCGCGACCGCCGGCTGGAGCTGCATTTCCAGCCCGTACACCGGGTGTCGGACCTGGGCATCGTCTACTACGAAGCGCTGGTGCGCATGATCGACGAAGACGACGCCACCCAGCTGATACCGCCCACCGCGTTCGTGCCGCATGCCGAGCGCAGCGGCAAGATCCGGCAGATCGATCGCTGGGTGTTCGAGACCTGCATCGACAAGCTCGCGCAAAGTCCCTCCGCGGTGTGCATTGCCGCGAACCTGTCGGCGCGCTCGCTCGACGACCCGGGTTTCCCACCGTTCCTGCGCGAGGCGTTACAGCGCTGCGATGTCGACCCCCGGCGCCTGCATATCGAGTTGACCGAGACCGCGGCCATGGGTGACCTGATCGCGGCGCGGCCGATGATTGCCGCGTTGCGCAGCGTGGGTTGCGCCGTGCACCTGGACGATTTTGGCAGCGGCTTCAGTTCGTTCGCGCACCTCAAGCTGCTCGAGGTCGACGGCATCAAGATCGACGGCAGCTTCATCCGGGACCTGACCTCCGACCCCAGCAACCATCTGGTCGTTGCCTCGTTGATCAAGATTGCGCGCAGCCTGAACAAGACCACGGTGGCCGAGTGTGTCGAGGATGCAGCCACGCTGGACGCATTACGGCTGCTGGGCGTCGACCATGTGCAGGGTTTCCACCTGGGGCGGCCGGCCCCCAAGCTGGCAGAACGCCGGCCGAAAGATCGACTCAAAGTGGTGATCCCGCTGCGCCAGGGGGCGACCGGCACCGACGATTGAAGCGACCGGGCTCAGCCGGTTGGCGGTGCCCGGCCTGCCGCAAAGCGCGGCGCCGCACCGTCGGCCGAGCAGCCTGCACTGCCGTTGCGTTGCGCCATGGCGGCTTCAGTTTTCCTGGCGCGTCGGATCGATTGACGCCAATGCCGCAGCCAGATCGGGGTACAGGTCGACGTCCGGGATCATCGGCAGCCAGCCGCTGCGCTGCGCCATCTCCATCGGCTGGTGCGCCAGCCCACAGACCACCAGCCGCACCTTGGCTGCAGCGCAGCGATGCGACAGGTCGAGCAGCGTATCGGCCCCGGTCGAGTCGATATAGATCAGGTTCTTGAGGTCGATCACCACCGCCTGGCCCGGCAGGTGCATCGCGATGTCTTCCACCAGTTTTACCGCGCCGAAAAACAGTGCGCCATAGAGCCGGTAGGCCTGCACGCCGGCGCCGGCACGCGTGAGTTCGCCGTGTTTGTCGGCATCCAGCCGTTCGCAGCGCGACAGGCTGGAGATGCGGTAGATGAAGGTGACGCAGGCAACCAGCAGCCCGACCTCGACCGCCACGGTCAGGTCGAGCACTACGGTCAGCGTGAATACCGCCAGCAGCGTGACACGGTAGGGCAGGCGGAAATTGCGCAGTTGCACGAACGCGCTCCACTGGCCCATGTTCCACGCCACGTACAGCAGGATGGCCGACAGGCATGCCAGCGGAATCGTGCCGGCCAACGGCGCAGCGACCAGCACGATCAGCAGCAGCGTGCCCGCGTGCACCAGGCCGGAAACCGGCGAGGTGGCACCGCTCTTGATGTTGGTCATGGTGCGTGCAATCGTGCCGGTGGCTGGCATGCCGCCGAAAAACGGTGTGATGAAATTGGCCACGCCTTGCGCCATCAGTTCCTGATTCGGGTCATGCCGGTCGCGTGTGATCGTGTCGGCGACGCGGGCGCACAGCAGTGATTCGATTGCGCCCAGCACCGCCAGCGTGGATGCCGGTACCAGCAGATAACGTACGGTAGACCATTCGAACACGGGCAGTGCAAAAGATGGGAGGCTGGCCGGTATGCCGCCAAAACGGCTCTCGATGGTCTCCACCGGAAAGTCGAGCAGGTACACCGCCGCCGCTGCCAGCACCAGCGCCACGATGGTGCCGGGCAACACCGACAGTCGGGCCAGCCAGCCGGAACCACGGGCCCAACTGAGCCGGGCGCGTTCCCATACCAGGATCAGCGCCAGCGACAGCGTGGCCACCAGCACCGCAGATGGATTGACGGTGGAAGCGGCGCCCGACAGCACCCGCACCATGCCGAACAGGTCAGCCGGCACCTGGGTGACCTGCAGCCCGAAGACGTCTTTGAGCTGCGACAGGCCGATCAGCACTGCGATGCCGTTGGTGAACCCGATTACCACGGCCACTGGAATGAAGCGCACCAGCACGCCGAGGCGGAACAGGCCCAGCAGGAACAGCATCACGCCCGACATGGCGGTGGCGATGATCAGGTTGGCCACGCCGTATCGTTCGACGATGGCATACACGATGACGATGAAGGCGCCGGCTGGCCCGCCGATCTGGACCCGGCTTCCGCCGAGCAGAGAGATCACGAAGCCGGCAATGATGGCGGTGAACAACCCGGCCTCGGGTTTGAGCCCGCTGGCAATGGCGAAGGCCATCGCCAGTGGCAAGGCCACCACGCCGACCGTCAGGCCGGCGACCACATCACGGGTGAAGTTTTCACGGCGGTAGCCGACGAGTGCGTCGACCAGCTGGGGCCGGAAAGAAAATGGCAACTTCATGGCATGGGGCTTTGTTGGTCCAGTCCCTGCTGCATGTTGTTGTCGGCCTTGAAGCGCATCGGTGATGGTGTCGGTCAACCATCATAAGCCGCACGCGCACGATGGAAAAATGGCTGGCGTGAAAGTGGCCATGCCCTCGTGGCGCAAATGCCATTGCGCGCCTTCCCTCATCCGCTTCGTGCCGGATAGTCAATAGTGGCCACTGGACTGAAAGGGTCGTTGGCATTGACGCGTGGATTCGCGCCACCGGCAGCGTCGGTGTGGCATTCGGTCATCGGCGACGCAGGGGCTTGCGTCGTCGCCTGACGCCAACGGCCTCGCTGGCAACTGGATGAGGAAACTTGCGCAAGTGAATCTGGCCGCTGTGGCCGTGACCGTCGCAGTGGCTGCAATCGGTACTGCGTCAAAGCGTCGGAAATTTTTACAACCCGTTTCCAAACCGACACCAGGGGAAATAACTTCGCCGTCACTCCCGGGCATAAGTCATTGTTATCAAAGGTTTTATCGTCAGATGAGGCGTGATTGGCATATTTTTTGCTACTTGGTCGATTGGAGCTTGCCTTTGTGCCTGCAAGAAGGTTTCATCCGTCTCAATCAGGAGTACCCAACATGACCTTATTTTCAAAGTGCGCCTTCGTGGCCGTCGGTCTGTGTGCCTCGGTCGCCACCCTTCATGCGGCGCCAGTCAATGGCACCGGCAACGTCACACCCGATGTCATCTTCGGCTCCGGCAATGCCAATGGCAGCTTCACGGGCCAGACCGCGAACAACATCGAGGTCGGGTTGCGCGGCAAGCAGCGTTATCCGGCGGCCAACACGTTCAACTACGACGGCGACCACACCTACACCTTTGACTCGACCGTGCTGACGACAAACCCCTCGAACCGCTCGGTATTCAACTTCGAGTGGTCGGTCAATGTCGACCAGAACGGTTTGAGCGGCGACAAGCTGAGCGCCTACGACTACTCCTTCGGCTTCGACACCGACCCGACGAGCGGTGTGAGCTATACGTTTATCGATCCGTTCACCACGCTGGGCTACTTCGACCATGCACTAGGCACAAACGCTACTGCCAATGGAGGCGGAATCGAGTCATCAAGCAACGCTGAACTGGTAACGAACATGGGCGTCTTCAACGTTGCCCAGCAGTCGTCGAACCTGGGCTTTGGGTTCTCAAGCGACCCGGACCTGGCGGGTCTTTACAGTTTCAGCTTCTCCGTCTTCGAGAAGGGCACTCAGACCCTGCTCTCGTCGTCGACTATTAATGTTGCGGTTGCCCCACTGCCTGTGCCTGAGCCGGCCACGTTGTCGCTGGTACTGGGTGCGCTCGGTCTGCTGGGTTATGCGTCACGCCGACGCGCAAAACGGCAGGGGTGATAGACCGGCCGGGGTCACTGCGACGCGGCAGCAGTCGGCATCACCTGGGCCTGCGCTGCCGGCAGCGTTGACCAGATTCGCTCCGCGGACGCCGCGCACATAGCCCGCGTGCGGTTTGCCGATGGCACGGTTGCTGTGGCCAGTCATCGAAGATGTGCGGCAGGTTCGCCTCGCCGCACTCATTGCATCGCAGTGCGTGCCACAGCGCGCGTCCACATTGAGTTTCGACAGCGGCGGTGCCATGAACTGCACCTTCTGGCGCAGCACGTATTGGTCTTCAGTTCTGCCATTGATTTACACCACTCCCCCAGCCATCAAGCCCGCGCGTTCAGCTGGCCGGTACGCGAGCGTGGAGTTCCGCATGCTGCCGCACCGTGGTGGTTCATACCCGGATGCAGCGCCGCACATGATGTCGGCACAGAGGCCACTGATAGCGCGCAGACGCCACAGCTGAAACGGCGCGGCAAGCCTATTTCCAGTCGCAATTTGCACATGAGCAGGCAAGGCGCCAGCATAGACTACCGCGCAAACGACGACGCGCCCCGTTTCCCGGGCGTCACAACCCATTCGATTGGACTTCTTGCATGCGACAGATATTGACACTTTCCTGCCCTGACCGTCCCGGCATCGTGCATGCGGTCAGCGGCTTTTTGCTGGCCCAGGGCGGCAACATCGTCGAGGCGGCGCAATTCGACGATGCCGTCACCGGTGTGTTTTTCATGCGGGTGTGTATCGAGTTGCCGGAGTCCGACAACAAATCCACCGTCGACATGCAGGAAAGTTTCGCTGCGCTGGCGACCGAATTTGACATGAAGGCCAAGTTCCACGAGGCGGCACGTCCGATTCCGACCGTCATCATGGTGTCGCAGCACGGGCATTGCCTGCACGATCTGCTGTTCCGGGTGCGTTCCGGGCTGCTGCCAATCGAGGTACGGGCCATCGTGTCGAACCACCGCGACTTCTACCAGCTGGCAGCCAGCTACAACATTCCGTTCCACCATATCCCGGTCAAGGCCGCCACCAAGCCGGCCGCCGAAGCCAAGTTGCTGGAGCTGTTCGAGGCCGAGGGCGGCGAATTGCTGGTGCTGGCGCGCTATATGCAGGTTTTGTCAGACGATCTGTGCCGCAAGTTGTCGGGCCGCGCGATCAATATCCACCACTCGTTCCTGCCTAGCTTCAAAGGCGCGCGCCCCTACCAGCAGGCTCATGAGCGCGGCGTCAAGCTGATCGGCGCCACCGCCCACTATGTGACGGGCGACCTCGACGAGGGTCCGATCATCGAGCAGGACGTGGCACGCGCCAACCATGGCATGGACATCGCCACCCTGACCACGGTGGGCCGCGACACTGAAAGCGCGGTGCTTGCGCGCGCCGTCAAATGGCATGCCGAGCATCGCATTCTGCTCGACGGTCACAAGACGGTCGTGTTCCGCTGACTGGCATCGGCACTTGAATCGAACCCGACGCCCGGTCCCGGCCCGCCCGGGCGGGCGGCGGAGCGCCCCAGCCTGAGGCCGGGTGCCAGCAGCCCACAGCGGCTGCGACAATCGGCTCAGGCTCATCGCCTGCCCGCACCCGATGCCATTGCCAGACAACATCTCGAATGAGGAACACGACGCGCTGGAAACGCTCGGCCGGCGCATCGGCGCGGCGCATCTGCAGCAGCGCCTCAGGCGCGAAGGCACGCGCATGCCGCGGCCGCGACTGTCGCACCAGCTGATCCGTGCCGGTCTCAATCTCAGCGGTCTGCGCGGGCGCGGCCGGCGCAACGTGCTCAACATCCAACTGCGCCACAACGATGTGCGGCTGCAGCGCCTGCCGGCGGCGCTCGATGGTTTCACGTTACTGCATGTCAGCGACCCGCATCTCGACATGGACCACCAGTTCCTGGGCCATCTGATCGACCGCATGCAGGGCTTGTCGTTCGATGCCTGCGTGTTGACCGGCGATTTCCGCTTCCATGGTTTCGGGCCGTACCAGCCGACGCTGGATGGCCTAGCGGCGTTGCGCCCGCAGCTGGGCGACAAGGTGTTCGCCGTGCTGGGCAACCACGACACGATCCGCATGGTGCCGGGTATGGAGGCACGGGGTTATCGGGTACTGATGAACGAGTCAGTGCCGCTGGGCCGGGGCGACGACACGCTGACCCTGGCTGGTATTGACGACGCGCACTACTTTCGCACCCACGACCTGCACAAGGCCCTGGCCGGTGCGGCGCCGGGCGACTGCGTGGTGCTGCTCTCGCATACCCCGGAGCCTTACCGACTGGCGGCGCATGGCGGTGTGCACCTGATGCTCAGCGGCCACACCCATGGAGGCCAGATCTGCCTGCCCGGGGGGATTCCGTTGCTGACCGAGACGCCTGCGCCGCGTGCCTTCGTGCGCGGTGTCTGGCATTATCAGGGCATGGCCGGATATACCTCGGTCGGTTGCGGGTCGTCGGTGGTGGATGTGCGGCTCAACTGCCTGCCGGAAATCACGCTGCACCGTCTGCGCTGTCAATAGGTCGGCACTGGAACGGGACCGCCGATCGGCCGCTGCGCAAGGGACGTGTGGCGTTCAGCGAAACGCGTTCAGCCATTTCTGGGCCATCAACACGCAAACCACGCTGCGCTGCGTTCAGGTCGATTGCGCCAGCAATTCCCCCAGCAGGCCGCCGAGCGCGAGGTCGTCCACCTGGCCGAGCTGGTTCAGCTGCAGCTGCCCTTGCCGGTCGAACACCAGCAGCGTCGGCGTGCCGCCCATCTGGTAGGCCTGCATCGTGCGTGGCATCGGGCCGGGATCACCCGGCATGTCGATGCCCACCGGGAATCCGATGCGGTATTCATGCAGGAACACACGTAGCGCCGCCGGCGTCATCACCGCATGGTGTTCGAACACCGTGTGCAGGCCGATCACGGCCAGCTCGCGGCCGGCGAATACCTGCGTCAGCCGCTTGGCCTGCGGCAGCCCGTGGGCGACGCAGCCGGGGCACAACATCTGGAACGCATGCACCACGACAACCTGTCCACGCAACGCGGTCAGGCTCAGCGGCGCGGGGGTGTTGATCCATTCGCTGACCTGCAGTTCGGGAGGGTTGCTGTTCGCGCGGGGCATGGGGGATCGTTGCTGGGGGGATGCAGGCAGTGGTCGGCGGCTCGGCGGTCAGGCGGCTGTTTTCGCCGGAGCCAGTTCCACGGCCGGAAAATCTACCGGTACTGCCAACGCGATGTTCACATAGTTGGTGAACAAGTTCAATGCGACATGGGCCACGATCTCCACGATCGCCTCGTCGTCGAAACCGGCCGCACGCACGGTCCGCACGTCGGCGTCCGATACCTGGCCGCGGTGTTCAACGATGGCCAGTGTAAAACGCAACGCGGCGCTGGTTTTTGGATCGTTTGACTGGCCTTGTTGCGCGGCGTGCAGCGTGTCTGCGGCCAGGCCGGCCTTGGTGCCAAGCGCAGTATGCGCGGCCAGGCAGTAGTGGCACTGGTTGCGGTTGGCCACGGCCACCGCGATCTGTTCGCCCAGTTGCGCACCGAGCGCACCTTTGCCGAGCGCCCCGAAAGACCCCCACATACTGCGCAATGCGGCCGGGGCGTTCGCGACAGCGCGGAACATATTGGGGCTGGCCCCGAAGGCGGCGTGGATTTCACCGAGCAGCTGCTGGCGCTCCGCTGTGGTGTTGGCGCGATCAATCAATGGGACGCGGTTCATGGAAGACTCCTTGTGGTTTCAGGGTTGACGGGCACCCAGTGTCAGTCAAAATTTAGTATTATTGGAATCAATAAGTCCATAAAATATAACCGATCGTCCATATATGCCTCATCTTGACGTATCTGGCACTGCGCCGCCAGCTGCCCCACTGGACCGCCTTTCCGGTCTGCTCGAGCGGTTCCGGGTCCACGCCCATTTGTTCCATGCAGGTCCTTTGTGCGGCCTCACCCATTTCGATGCGCGCCCAGGCCGTGGTTTCCTGCATGTGCTCCGGCGCGGCCGCATGGAAGTCAGCCACCGGGTGCACGGCGCAGCGCCGGTACACATCGTCATCGACGAACCGACACTGTTGTTTTATCCGCGGCCACTGGAGCACGACTTTCACAATGCGCCGCTGGATGGGGCCGACTTCGTCTGCGCCACACTGGACTTCGACGGCGGTACGCAACATCCACTGGCGCGCGCCTTGCCGGCACTGGTGGTGATGCCGCTGCACGCGGTCGACGGGTTGACGCAGACGCTGGCGCTGCTGTTCGCAGAAACAGAACGTGTGCGTTGTGGCCAGCGGTTGCTGGCTGACCGTCTGTTCGACGTGTTGCTGGTACAGCTACTGCGCTGGTTGCTCGACCATCCACAGCAGGCCGCTGTCGCCCCCGGCGTGTTGCAGGGCTTGTCCGATCCGCGCATCGCGCGCACGCTGGTGGCGTTGCACGAGCACCCCGGTGCGCACTGGACGCTGGCCGCGATGGCGCAGCAAGCGGGCATGTCGCGCAGCAGTTTCGCGTCGCGTTTCAGCGAACGGGTCGGCGAGCCGCCGGCCGCCTACCTGGTGCGCTGGCGGGTAGCGCTGGCAGGGCGCATGTTGCGCGAGGGGCGCTCGGTGAAGGTAGCCGCCGACGCACTCGGTTATGCGAACGCGTCGTCGCTGTCGCGGGTGTTCACCCAGGAAATGGGCGTGTCGCCGCGCGCCTGGCTGCAGGCGCACGACTGAGAGCGCGATAGGCCAGCGCTTTTACGCGCCTCAGCGCGCGACCCAGCCGCCACAAACCGGAAACACCTGGCCGACAAAGCAGTTGGCAGCGTCGCTGCACAGATAGGCGGCAAAGGAGGCGTCTTCGCGCGCACCGACCAGCCGGCCCAGCGGCACCTCGCGCGCCACACGCTGCTGGAACTTCGGATTTGCCTGCACCTCGGGTGGAAAGTAGGTCGGGTTTTCGACGAAATTCTGGGCGATCGCGTTGACCTGTACCTGGTGCGGTGCAACCTCGACCCCGACCGCCTGGATGTACGAAAGCTGCGCGCCGCGCGCGGCGCTATAGGTGGACGCGCGTTTCATGCCGCGCAGTGCCGATGCGCTGCCCATCAGCACGATCTTGCCCGCACGCCGCGCGATCATTGGCACCAGCGCCGCGCGCACCAGCCGGTGCAGCGGATGCACCAGCGCGGCAAAGGTGTCGTTCCATTCTGCATCGGAGACGTCGGCGGCGGCCGTGGTCGGTGCCGGCACCGCCAGGTTGACGATCAGCACGTCAATGTCGCCAGCCTGGGCGAGCGCCGCGGCTGGCGCGTGCGGGCTGTGCATGGCCTGGGTGTCAGCGATGACGGTGGCGCCTTGTTCGGCTAGCACGCTGCACAGTTCCGGGCCCATGAAAACATCGGCCTGGGTGACCAGAATGCGTTTGCCGGTGAGGGGAAGTTGGGCCATGGTGCGGGTCTCTTTCGGTTGGAGTCTGGACCCTACCACGGGCGGCCGATGCAGCGCACGTCAATGGACGACTGCCAGCCTTTCCTTGCGGCGCAGCGCCGCGCCGAATGCCAGGCCCAGCGCAATCATCACGACACCGCCCACCGCTACGACCGTCCGTGATCCGATCGCCCCGATCAGGCTGGCAGCGAGCAGCGCGCCGACCGACTGTCCCAGGAACAGGGCCGCGGCGAACAGCGACACGCCGGTGCCACGGGAGGCGGGCGCCATCTGTGCGGCGTTGGCCTGCATCGTGTTGTGGAACATGAAAAAGCCGAAACCGGCCAGCAAGCTGGCGGGAATGGCCAGTTGCCACAACTGAGTGAACGCCACGACCAGTGCGCAGACGCCCATCACCGCGCCGCCAGCCTGGCTCAGTCCGTGCGGGCCGAGCCGCGGAATCAGGTGCCGTGCGGTCGCCATGTAGAGCATGCCGCCAAGGCCGAACAACGCCACCACCGCACCAGAGCCCGACATCGACATGCCCAGGCTGCGTTGCAGATGCGCCGCCCACATGGCCAGCACACCAAAACCGGCGGCGCCTTCGGTGAAGGCGGTCAGCAACATCACGCGCGACCACCGGGCAGTGATGATGGGCCAGGTCTGGGCAAAAAACGACGCTCGCGCAGTTTGGGGTGCCGCGAGCGGGTCCGGCGCCATCGCCTGCATCGCGGCCCTTTGCCGTCGCTCGTCGGCCAGCAGCAAGGTGCCGACCACGCCGAACAGCAGCGCCAGGAAGACAAAGGCCCAGCGCCAGCCCAGCGTCTGCGTCAGCAGCCCGCCGATCAGCTGCCCGCCGCCGATGCCCAGCGTGGTGCCCAGGCCGACGCGGGCAATGGTTTCCTGCAACTGGTCCAGGCGCACGCTGTCGCCGATCCAGGCCAGCGACAAGGGAATGATGGCCGCCGCCGCGAGGCCGGTAGCCATGCGCGCGAGCACCAGCAGGTGCAGGCTGCCGGCCAGAGCCGCCAGCACACTGCCAACGCCGCAGGCCAGCGTGGCCCAGGCGACGATGCGGAACTTGCCCAGACGGTCGCCCAGCGGGCCGTAGACGAGTTGTGCCACGCCGTAGACGACGGCAAACAGCGAGATCACCTGGGCGGCCTGGGACAGCCCGACGTCGAACACGCGTGACAACTCGGGCAGCATGGCGTCGCAGATCCGCTGGGCTGCCATGCTGGAGAAGGTGGCGAACGACAGCAGCACGATGGCGCGCTGTGTCCGGGCGGAAATGGGGGCGCTGGTGGGTGTCAAGGGACGGTGGGTGTGGTGCGTTCGGGGTGTTTGGACCTGCCCCGGCGCAGATGCCGGCGGATTGTAGGCAGTGTGCGCCAGCGTCGTGCCGGCCCGCCGCGCTCCGGCTTGGCCGGGATATCCGGGCTGATGCCTGCGGTATGGCGCTCGACCACCGACAATATGCCCCATGAAAGCACCACCGCGCCTGCAATCCCTGGTCGAAGAAGGCCTGATCGACACCGTTGTGCGCCAGTTGATGAGCGGCAAGGAGGCGATGGTTTACGTGGTGCGCAGCGGCGACGAGACCTTTTGCGCCAAGATCTACAAGGAAGCCACGCAGCGCAGCTTTCGCCAGGCGGTGGACTACACCGAAAACCGCAAGGTGAAGAACTCGCGCCAGGCACGCGCCATGGCCAAGGGCACACGGTTCGGCCGCCAGGCCCAGGAAGCTGCCTGGCAAAGCGCCGAGGTCGATGCCTTGTACCGGCTCGCCGGTGCCGGCGTGCGTGTGCCCAAACCACATAACTTCCATGATGGCGTATTGCTGATGGAACTGGTCAGCGACGAACACGGCGACGCTGCGCCGCGCCTCAACGATGTGGAACTGACGCCGGAGCAGGCACGGGTGCACCACGCGACGCTGCTGCTCGAGGTGGTGCGCATGTTGTGTGCCGGCGTCGTGCATGGCGACCTGTCGGAGTTCAACATTTTGCTGGCGTTCGACGGCCCGGTGATCATCGACTTGCCGCAGGCGGTCGATGCGGCCGGCAACAACCATGCGCAGCGCATGTTGCTGCGCGATGTCGACAACCTGCGCGTTTTCTTCGGCCGTGTTGCCCCGGAATTGCTGCAGACCAATTTCGGCCCCGAGATCTGGGACCTGTACCAGCGTGGCCTGCTGGACCCGTCGGTGACCTTGACCGGCCGGTTCGCACGCAAGACCGGTGCCGTGGACGTGGGCCATCTGCTCAGCGAGATCGACGACGCGCGGGCCGAGGAAGCGGCGCGGCAGTTGCGCATGCAGGTGGCGCGGTGACTCCTCGGGTATGACCGGGTACGCGGGGCTGCTGGAGGTGGTCAGTCCACCGGGCACTCCAGCAGCTCGATCGGATCGCCGTAACGCGCAGCCAGCGCAACGACCGACGGGTCGCGCAGTGCACAGAGAAACCCCTTGTCGATCAGCAGGTTGTCGCCAGCCCTCACAGTGCCGTCCAGGGCGATCAGATCCATGTGCACCGGCGGTTCTTCCCAGTCGGGCATGACGCGCCGAATGTAATCGCTGGGTTTGAGCAGATCGATACCGAAATGCAGGGCGCCCGGTGCGTTCGAGCCCGCGGGGTAGATCGTGTGCCGCGGGGCCTTGGGGTTGAAGCCGCAGCCACCCCCTTCGATCATGCGGCCGCCGACCAGCATTTCGCGCAGTATCACGGCGTCCTCGGACTGACCGTCGACTCGGCTGACCGTGTCGCCATCGAACCAGACGCCGATCTTTTCCGTGAATGGCCGGGCAAATCCGATCGCCCATTGCGGATACAGCACACCGGACATTTGGACCACTGCGCTGCGGTCGTTCCGCACTGAATTGTGGTCCCACAGGTTGGGGCCATGGGTGGGCAGGTAGTGGACGTAACAACCGTCTTCTTCGGCCGTCATCTGCCCGCGCCAGCGGTTCGTTGCCAGCTGGTTCGTCCGCATCTCGGCGCTGAACTGGATCCGAAAGTCGCTGCCGCGCGGGTCGGTGAAATGCAGGTCGAACGGGCCGTCGGCAGGAAAGCGCTGCGCGGTGACCCGGATGATCTCGCCGATCAGGTCGACCGGGAAACGCGCCTGCGGTGTGTGTAGCAGATCGAGGTCGCGGAAATAGGTGATCTTGACCCAACGCTGGCCTTTGCGGCGCAGGTCGATACACAACGGGTCGAGGATCGAGCAGAACCAGGTCGACACGACGAAATCGGCCTTGCGCAGCATGGCGTGTACTTCTTCCGGCACCTCGGTCACCTGGGTGCTGGTTTCCATGTACACGCGCACCGTCGCGCCGCGTGATTTGGCGATGCCGATGACCGCGTCGATGACGCGCGGGTCCAGCAGCGGATCGGCCAGGAACAAAACCCGTTCGCCGGCGCGGATGGCCATGACGCGGGTAAAGTTGTCCAGTGCCTGGAAGAAGTGCTTGGTTTCTGTCAGGCGCTGCGCGACCGGGGTCGGCAGTCCGATGTAAGTGGGTTCGGAATGGGGCATGATCTCGGTCTCGTTCGGGTCGTTGCAGGGGGATGTGCGCCTCAGGCGGCAGCATCCCACCAGGGCTGGGGATCGAAGCCCAGGCCGGCATTGGTGGGCATCAGCATGTGCCCATCAACGATGGGCGGTGGTTCGCAGACGTTGTCTGCAAAGAAGCGGGCGGTGCCGATACCGGCCGCTGCCATCGGCGCCGGGGTGAGCGCGGTGCAGTGAATGCCCAGGTACAGCCCCACCGATGTTTCTATGCTGGACGTGATGATGCAACCGATGCCGGCGGCGCTTGCCGCGCGCACGATCCGCAGCAGATTATCCGGGCCGCCTACCCGTTGCGCCTTGAGCACGAATACGTCGGCAGCCTTGTGCAGCACGGCGAGTTCGACGTCGCGCAGGGTCCGGATGCTGTCGTCCAGTGCAATTGGAACCGCGGTCTGTTGGCGCAATTGCCCGTAGGCGGCCAGCGGCGTGCCGCGTGGCAGAGGCTCCTCGCAGTATTCGATCGTGAACGCCGCCATCGCATTGAGCTGATCGGCCGCCCATTCGAGCGGCCAGCTTTCGTTCGGGTCGATACGGATTTTCACGTTGGGTTGCGCGGCGCGGATGGCGCCAATGCGCGCCAGGTCAAGCGCCCGTTCGGTGGTGCATTTGACCTTGACCGTATCCTGGCCCAGCGCGACGGCCGCATCCGCCCGGGCCGCACAGATCGCGGGGTCCGCATCACCGATAAGCTCGTTGACTGGCACCCGTGTCGGCAATACCGACGTTCCGCCCAGAAGATAAGCGGCCAAAGTCTGGTTGGCTCGCGCGGCGTGCAGTGTGAGGGCTGCCGTGGCCATGCCGCAGCGCAGCCGTGCCGGGCATTCGCGCATGTCCAACGCGTACAGGAAATCGTCCGCCAGCGGGTCCAGGCCGGTCAGCAGTGCGCGGCACTCGTCGGCGAAAGCCGCCGGGTCGTAATCGACATGGGGTGGCAATGCTGCCTCGCCCCATCCCACATGCGCGCCATCGGCGAGGCGCAGGATCAGACCGCTGCGCACATGTTGGGTGCCCTTGGACCATCGATACGGTGTCTGCAAGGCCAGTGCATAGGGTTTGACGTCGATGTGAGGAGTTTTCATGGCGTCGGATCCTTGTAAAGCGGCATCAGTCGTTCGGGCGGCAGCACGACCTGTACCGCCTCGCCGGGTGTAAAGTTGCGCATTGCGTCGACCTGTGCGTTCATCTTTCGGCCCGAGGCCAGCTCTACCACCAGTTGTTGCTGGCGACCGGAGAACACCACGCTGGTCAGATGCCCCGCGATCCGATTGCTGCCGACCGCAGCGGGCTCCCGGGCAGGTTCAACCACGATGGCTTCGGGTCGAATCGCCACGCTGGCGAGGTTCGGAACGGTGCGCGCGAGTTGCAGCGTGCCCACTTCGGTCTCGGCCATGTCACCGTCGCAACGCGTGACCGCGATGATCTCGGCGGCACCAAGGAAGGTGGCGCCAAACTCGGTGGTGGGCGCCAAGTACAGTTCGCGCGGCGTGCCGACCTCGATCAGTTTGCCCGCGTGCATCAGCGCGATGCGGTCCGACAGCATCAACGCCTCTTCCTGGTCGTGCGTGACGTAGATCGCCGTCATGCCGACCCGTTTGAGCAGGTCGCGCAGTTCGAGGCGCATCTGTTCGCGCAGCTTGGCGTCCAGGTTGGACAGGGGCTCGTCGAGCAGCATCACCGATGTCCGGCGCACCAGGGCGCGCGCAATGGCCACCCGCTGTTGCTGGCCGCCGGAGAGCTGGGTGGCGCTGCGGTCGATCAGGTCGGCCAGTCCGACCATCGCCAGCACCTCGGCCACCCGTTTGCGCGACTCGGCACGTGGCGTGCGGGCCACGTCCAGCGGAAAAGAGACGTTCTGGCCAACCGTCATGTGCGGCCAGATGGCGTACGACTGAAACACCATCGCGATATCGCGCGCATGTGTGGGTACATTGCATGCCTGCTTGTCGCTGAACACAACCGTGTCGCCGATGGAGATGCTGCCTGCGGTCGGAGTCTCCAGGCCGGCGACGCTGCGCAGCGTCGAGGTCTTGCCACAGCCGCTGGGGCCGAGCAGCGTCAGGAATTCGCCGGCCTTGATTTCCAGCGAGATGTCCTTGACGGAAGGGGCGGCGGCACCGGGATAGGTGAGCCAGAGGTTTTCGATTTTTACCATGGGTTCTTTATTGGGCAGGTGCTTGTGGTCGACGTGCCGAAAGCCACTGCCAGGCGACGGTGACCACCGTCATGGCCAGCACCAGCCAGACGCCCACAGCCGCAGCCTTGTTGGGTTGACCGCCGGACCAGTAGCTGAAAAGTTGCACGGCCACGGTGGTGTTGTCGTCGCCCTGCAGCAACAAGGCCGTCGACAGTTCGCGCATCACGTGGGCGACGACCCAGATCCAGGCCCCTGCCAGCGCTGGCATCATCAACGGAAGCACAATGCGCCGAATGGTGTAGGCCGGTGTTCCGCCGCTGGTGCGGGCGGCCTCTTCGAGCTCCGGATGCAGCTGGATCAGCGTGGCATTGGCGGCGCGCGAGGTGAACGACAGGTAAACCGTGACATACGCAATGACCAGAATCCAGGCCGTTCCGTACACCGGTATGAAGCTCAGCGTCAGGTAGACATAGATCAGCGCCATGCCGATCATCGTGCCCGGGATGGCCAAAGGCATGAACGACAAGGTATCGATGAGCATGCGGCCGCGGCCCTTGCTGCGCAAGACGGACCAGGCCACCAGCAGTGATATGGCTGTGACGATGGTGGCGCTGAGCGCGGCGACCCAGATCGAGGTCCAGCTGGCGGCACCGAGTCGGCGATTGCTGAACAGCGCAATATGGTTGTCCAGTGTCAGCTTGGGCAGCATGTCCCAGCTCATCGGCGCCAGGTACGGCGTCAGGCTGGTCCAGAGCAGCAACCCCAGCGGCGCGATCACTGCCAGCAGGAAATACAGCAGCACCAGCGCAATGGCCACCGGCGTGATTGCACCGAGGCGTAATTCGCGTGGACGGAACCCTTTGCCGGTGATGGTCACGAAGCGGCTGGCCTGTGCCGTGAGCTTGCGGTAACCCCAGGCCAGGCCCAGCAGCAGGATCAGGAAGGTGACGCCGATGGCGGCAATCTGTCCGTAGGCCGCGGTGCCGCCGGACTGGTCGGTGGCAAGGTAGACGATGCGCGACGACACCACGAACAGGCCCACCGGCATGCCCAGCGTGCCGGGTACGTCGAACACCAGAAATCCGACAATCAACAAATAGGCGCCGGCGGCCAGCAACGCGGGGGCGAGCATTGGCAGAAAGATGCGGCGGATCATCTGTGGCCAGCGTGCGCCGCTCGTCATGGCGGCTTCTTCCAGCGCCGGGTCCATGTTGCGAAACGCACTGGACAGAATCAGGTAGACCGACGGCACCAGTGCCAGCGTCTCGACAAACACCATGCCGCCGAGTGAATAGATGTTGAGCGGGCCGGTGTCGAGTCCGAACAGGTTCTTGAGCAGTTCGTTCAACGAGCCGTTGCGCGGGCTGGCCAGCAGTGCCCAGCCCATGGCCAGTAGAAACGGCGGCAACACCATCGGCAAGGCAATCGCCACCCGGGCCGCACCCTTGTACGGCAGATCAGTGCGTTCCACCAGCCAGGCCAGAACGCCGCCGACGGTCAATGCTCCGACGGTGCAGCCAAGCGCGAATACCAGGGTGTTGCCGACCAGACCGTAAAAGCCTGGATCGCCATACACATCACGGAAATGAACCAGGCCCCAACCTGGATCGAGTGGCAGTCCGCTGGGTTTGAAGCTGGCGACCAGCAACAGCGCCAGCGGGATGGCTACCAGGTAAAACAGCAGCAGCAGCAAGCCGATGTTGAGCGGCGTAAACCGCTGCCGCTGGATCATTTTGCCGCCCCAACCGTCTCAAGTTTCTTGTTGTAGCGTTCGTTCAACTCGCCGAGTTCGCCGCTCTTTTCGGGAGGCCATTCGGACAGGGTCTTGCCCTTGATGAATTGCGCCGTCTTGGTGGTGGCCAGCATCGGATTGCCGCGGCCGGTCGCGTTTTCATAAGCCAGCGCGCCTTCCTCGGACGACAACCAGCTCAGCAGCACCTTGGCGCCCGCAATGTTGCGTGCATCCTTGCTGATGGCGGAGTAGATGATGTGCATCGGCACCAAGTCGAGCGCATGCATCTTGATGGGGGCCCCTGCGTTCAACGGGGGCAGCGTGGAGTGGTAGAACCCGATGCCCAGGTCGATCTCGCCCGCGCCGACGGCCTGGGCCAGGGGGAACGTGCTCTTGAACAGCATCGGCTTGATGGCAACGAAACGGTCCAGCATCTTGCTGGCCTTTTCCTCGCCTTGTGTGGCAGCCAGTTGCGCAAATGCTGCTGCTCGGACCCAGGACCCGATCCGGCCGGTCCATTTCGGATCCAGCACCTGCTCCCAGGTGGTGGGAACTTCGGAATCCTTGACGTTCTTGGTGTTCCAGGACAGCACATAGACCGACGCCGCCGTGCTGGTCATGTACGGGTTGGGTGCCATGGCCTTGGGCACCTTAATGGCGTCCCAGTCCACCGCCTCCAAGTAGCCGCGTCCCTTGAGTTGCCACATGTGATCCGCGCCACCGGTCAACACATCGCCGGTGTAGCCGCGCGCCTGGATTTCCTGCACCGAGCGCACCGCCAGTGCGTTGCCGCCGACTAATCGGGTGTGGCGGATCTTGATGTTGGGGTATTTGGCCGTAAACGCGGCCAGTACCTTGTCGGCCTGCTCAGAAGGGGAACTCTCGTACCAGGTGACGGCGGGATTTTTCTCGGCTGTGCTGATCAGTTCGGTCAGGCTTTGCGCATGGGATGCGGTCGCCGCCGCGCAGGCCAGTAGCGTTGTGGCTAGTCGAATGGGCATATTCATCGGTGTCTCCTGTCGGCGATTTGCCGGGTTGGGCTCGGGGTTCAGCGCTTGCCACAACTGGCCAGGCGCTGGATGATTTGCATCAAAGTTGCATGCAGTAGGCGGAGGCGAGTCGACTCTATTGGATATTTGTTGCCAAAATAATAGGGATTACCCTTGGTGGTATTCAATTTTTGCATGCAAAAATTCGTCTCATGATGTCTTTTCCACTACCCTGGTCCGCCGCGCAATGAGTTCCCAGGTTGAGCGTGTTGTGACTGAATTGCGGGGCCGCATCCTGTCTGGCCGCCTGCCTGCGGGACAACGCGTGGTCGAATTGCAGTTCGCCGACGAACTCGCGGTATCGCGCACGCCGCTACGCCTAGCGCTCGCCGAACTGGAGAAGGAAGGTCTGCTTGAGCGGCTCCCGAAACGGGGTTTCCGGGTGCGCGCGTTCACGCTGGCGCAGATTGCCGACGCGGTTGACGTGCGCGGTGCGCTGGAAGGCATGGCCGCACGACTAGCTGCCGAGCGGGGCATCGAACACGGCGTGCTGGGGCAGATGCAGGCCTGCCTTTCGGCGGGCCAGTACCTGGTTGAAGAGGCCGATCGCAACGACTGCGGGGTGCACGCATTGCAGTGGTCGGAGCTGAACCAGCGCTTCCATGGTCTGGTCGTGCAGGCTAGCGCGAACGAGGCGCTGGCGGCGACGCTTGCCTTCGTCAGTCGCATCCCCATGGCAGGAGCTAATGCCTTGACGTTGCAAGGCCTAGTGCCATCACTGGAGACCGCGTTTATACGACGTGCACAGCAGGACCATGTTGACTGCGTTCAGGCGCTTCAGCAACATAGCGGGTCGCGCGCGGAAGCGGTCATGCGCGAACACGCGTTTCGCAGCCGTGAAAACAAGAAGCTGCTCATCGCACGGATGGGCCGCACCATCGTGTGAGTCTTGCGCTCTGGGCTGCGCGAGGCGTATCTGCGTGACGCACGCTACATTTACAGCGATGAAGCAAGGACTAACTCCGTCGACAGCGTTTTTGCTCACGGTCCCCCCGCTGATGTGGGCCGGCAATGCGGTGGTGGGTCGCCTGGTGCGCGACGACATTCCGCCTTTTACGCTGAACTTCCTGCGCTGGGTCTTCGCGTTCGCCATTCTGTTGCCGTTGGGTGCCTGGGTGTTGCGGCGCTCCGGCGGCATGTGGGCGCACTGGCGCCGGTTCGCCGTGCTCGGGCTGCTCGGCGTGGGCCTGTACAACACCTTGCAATACCTGGCGCTGCAGACCTCCACGGCGCTGAACGTGACGCTTGTGGCCTCCAGCATGCCGTTATGGATGTTGTTGCTGGGCGCCCTGTTTTTCGACGCCCGGGTCTCGCGAGCGCAGCTGATCGGCGCCGCCTTGTCGATCACCGGCGTGGTCGTGGTGCTCACGCGTGGCGACTGGCATGAGTTGCTGGCGCTGCGGCTGGCGATCGGCGACATGTTCATGCTCGCCGCCACATTCTGCTGGGCCATGTATAGCTGGCTGCTGACGCGGCGCGCCGAGCCCGATGCGATCCGCAACGACTGGGCCGCATTCCTGTTGGCGCAGGTCACGCTCGGGCTGCTGTGGTCGGGCATGTTCACCGCCGGCGAATGGGCGATCACCGATGCGCATATCCGCTGGAGCGGTGGCTTGCTGGCCGCGCTGGTATTCGTCGCCGTCGGGCCGGCGGTGCTGGCTTACCGCTGCTGGGGCTTAGGCGTGCAAAGGGCCGGCCCTGCAGTGGCGGGCTTCTTCACCAACCTGACGCCGCTGTTTGCGGCGGTGATGTCCGCTGCATTCCTGGGTGAGTTGCCGCATCCTTACCACGGGCTGGCGTTTGCGCTGATCGTGGCGGGCATCGTTGCGTCGTCGCGCCGCTAGACTGGCGTTCATCACACCTTTTTTCGCGACAACTGCCGACCACCATGGCCCCATCCGCCCACGCTCCCTCTTATTACGCGCATTCCGCCAACCCGGCGCCAAAGCGGCCCCCACTGAACGGCCCGATCGAGGCCGACGTCTGTATCGTCGGCGCCGGCTATACCGGCCTGTCTGCAGGTATCGCCCTGGCAGAGGCCGGCAAACGCGTGGTGATCCTCGAACAGTCGTCGGTGGGCTGGGGCGCCTCCGGGCGCAACGGGGGCCAGATCGTGCACAGCTACTCGCGCGACCTGGACGTGATCGAGGCCAAACATGGCCATGCGGTGGCCGAGCCGCTGGGGCGCATGATGTTCGAAGGCGCCCAGGTCATCCGCGAACGGGTGGCCAAATACGGCATCGATTGCGACCTCAAGGAGGGCGGCATCTTCGCCGCCGTCAATCCGTCGAAGGCCAAGGGCCTGATTGAACAAAAAGCCTTGTGGGAACGTTGGGGCCATCCGGGCTTGACGCTGGTGGACCGCCCGGCCGAGGTGCGCAAGCTGGTGGGCACCGACCGCTACAGCGCGTTGTTGGTGGACCCGACCGGTGGTCATTTCCATCCGCTGAACCTGGCGCTGGGCGAGGCCGCGGCGTTCGAGAGCCTGGGCGGCACCATCCACGAGGCTTCGGGCGTGACGAAAATCGAACGTGGCACGCCGGCCGTGGTGCATACGGCTCAGGGTCAGGTGCGGGCGCGCCAGGTGATCGTGGCCTGCAACGCATACGGCGGTAATCTGGAGCCAAAGCTGGCGAGCCGGTCGATGCCCTGCGGCACGCAGGTCATCGCCACGGCGCCGCTGGGCGCACTGGCCGATGAACTGATCCCCTCCGACTACTGCGTGGAAGACAACAATTTTCTGCTCGACTATTTCCGGCTCTCGGGCGACAAACGCCTGATTTACGGCGGCGGTGTGGTTTACGGCGCGCGCGACCCGAAAGAGGTCAAATCGCTGATCCGGCCGCAGATGGTCAAGACCTTTCCGCAACTGCAGGACGTGCAGATCGACTTCGGCTGGACCGGCAACTTCCTGCTGACGCTGTCGCGGTTGCCGCAGGTGGGCACGCTGGCACCCAACATCTATTTTTCGCAAGGCTGTTCGGGGCACGGCGTGACGTTCACCCACCTGATTGGCCGGGTGCTGGGCGAGGCGCTGCAGGGAGACACCGCCCGCTTCGACGCCTTTGCGCGTCTGCCCCACCATCCGTTTCCCGGCGGGCGGCTGCTGCGCGTGCCTTTCACGGCAATGGGTGCCTTGTGGTACCAGTTGCGCGACCAGTTCGGTGTTTGATTTGTACAGGAGCGTTTGCCATGAAAAACAAGGAATTTGACATCGTCGTGCACGGTGCGACCGGTTTCACCGGCTGTCTGGTCATCGAATACCTGTTGCAGCAATACCCGGCGGGCAGCGGTGTGCGCTGGGCCATGGGCGGGCGCAGTGCCGACAAGCTGGCGCAGGTGCGCGACCTGGTGGGTGCCCCCGCTGACACGCCGTTGCTCATCACCGACAGTGCGGATGCCGCCAGCCTGGACGCGCTGATGGCGCGCACCCGGCTGGTGCTGACCACGGTCGGCCCTTACCAGCTGTACGGCAACGAACTGGTGGCTGCCTGCGCCAGGGCCGGCGTCGACTATGTTGACCTGTGCGGTGAGCCGGCCTGGATGCGCCAGATGATCGATGCGCATGAAGCGCAGGCCAAGGCCAGCGGCGCGCGCATCGTGTTCTCTTGCGGCTTCGACTCCATCCCGTTCGACCTCGGTGTGGCCCTGCTGCAGGACGAGATGCGTGCACGTTTCGGCGCGCCGGCGACCCGGGTGCGGGGCCGGGTGCGCAAGATGAAAGGCACGTTCTCAGGTGGTACCGCCGCGAGCCTGAAGGCGACGATGGCGGCTGCAGCCAAGGATCCGACAGTGCTGGACCTGCTGCGCAACCCGTTCTCGCTGACCCCCGGTTTCGACGGACCGCGCCAGCCCTCCGGTAACAAGCCGATGCTCGACGAGACCCTCGGCATGTGGGTTGCGCCTTTCATCATGGCGGCGATCAACACGCGCAATGTGCACCGCTCCAATTTCCTGCTCGGTCATACCTGGGGCCAGGACTTTGTCTACGACGAGATGCTCGTGACCGGCGCGGGCGACAAGGGCGAGGCGATTGCCAACGCCGTGGCAGCCGACAAGTCGATGGGCGGTGATGGCGGCCCGAAGCCGGGCGAGGGGCCGTCGCGCGAAGAGCGTGAGGCGGGTTTCTACGATGTTTTGTTCATCGGCAGCAATGCCAACGGAGACACGTTGCGCGTTGGCGTCAAGGGCGACCGGGACCCGGGTTACGGCTCCACGTCGAAGATGATCACCGAGGCAGCCGTGTGCCTGCTGCAGGATGCAACAGACACGGCCGGCGGCATCTGGACTCCGGCATCGGCGATGGGCGCGCGCCTGACGCAGCGGCTGCAGAAAAACGCCGGCCTGTCGTTCGCTGTCGAAGCCGGGGCCTGACATCCGCAGCCAGGGTTGACCCGGTTGGCTTGCCGGCATTGATGGTTCAGGCGCAGGTCGCAACGCGTTGCCGCACGCGAGTCGGGATGCGCGCGCATCGCCGTCAACCTGCCAGGCGCAATATCCTATCCTTGGCAGCATGACGCCTTCCCCCGATGGACCCCCCGCGCAGCTGGTGCTGTTCAACAAGCCCTATGGTGTGCTCAGCCAGTTCACCCCCGAAGGGCGTTGGCGCGGCTTGAAAGATTTCATCGATCTGCCCGGGGTGTACGTCGCGGGCCGGCTGGACGCGGACAGCGAAGGTTTACTGCTGCTCACGGGCGACGGCAAGCTGCAGGCCCGCATCGCCGACCCCCGCTTCAAAATGGAAAAAACCTACTGGGTGCAGGTCGAGGGTGCGCCCGACGACGCTGCGCTGCAAGCGCTGCGCCAGGGCGTGACGCTGAACGACGGACCGACCCGCCCCGCCGGTGTGCGATGGCTCGGGCCCGCCCCCGCGCTGTGGCAGCGCACGCCACCAATCCGGGTGCGCCAGACGATTCCCACGACCTGGCTGGAACTCGTGATCCGAGAAGGCCGCAACCGCCAGGTGCGCCGCATGACGGCGGCGGTGGGACTACCCACGCTGCGCCTGGTCCGCGTCGCCATCGGCCCGTATGCGCTCGACGGGCTGGCACCCGGTGCCTGGCGCAGTGTTTCCGCGGTGTCGCCAGGGAGTGCCCAATGAGCGAGGTGACGCAGGCGTGCGCGTAGGCGGTGTCGTTGATGCCGGCATCGGCTGACCGGGGCTTGCCATCAAGCACACAGGCGGACAAGGTGGCTCGAATACCGTGCTGCGACCCGTCCATCCTCAGCGGCGCAACGGCAAACCGGCCGTAAACATGTTCGATCGGCAGCGCCATCAGCGCGGCATTCAGTCCGCCGGCGAGGTCGCCGCGCCCATGACGCCAAGCGGGCGGTTGTGTGTGGTGCCGGGCTCAGGCCCCGACAGGGAGCAGTCCAGACGGAGCCGCGCCGGGCCGTCGTGCGCCGCGAGGGGTGTGGCCGGCGGGTTGCCGGTTGATGGTCGGGTTGCGCGGGTCCGCGCTCCACTCCAGCCAGCCGCCGTCGTAGACGCTGATGTCGTCCCAGCCCATCAGCCAGGCATAGAAAAACGCCAGCGATGCGCGCCAACCGGTGCCGCAAAAGAACGCCACATGGCGGTCCGCGCGGATGCCTTCATCGCGCCAGAAACGCAGAATCTCGGCGGCCGGTTTCATGCGACCCTGTGAGGTGTGAAAGTCGCGCATGCAGTTCATGTCATCACTGGCGCCGGCGCGCCCCCAGCGCGCGCCGGCGATGTCGCCGAGCGCGGGAATACTGGCATACCCCGAGGTTCTGCCCATGAATTCGTCGTGGCTGCGGATACTGACCAGCGTTGCTTCGGGATGGTCCAGTATGGCCCGCACCTGTGCGGTGTCGATCAGCCAGTGCGGGCACGCGGGCAGATGCAGCCCGAATGCGGATACCGGATTCGGGCGCTGCGGAGCGTCGCGCTGCAGGGGCAGTCCGGCACGTTGCCAGGCCTGGGTTCCCCCGTCGAGCAGGCGCACATCGGTCACCCCGGCCAGCAGCAGCAGCTGGGCCACGCGCGCGGCGGCCGTCAGGTGGCGCCCGGTCAGCACCACCGTGGTGTCGTGGCGGATGCCCAGGGCCTGTAGACGCTGCAGTAGCAGCGTGTCCGGGAGCCGGTTCCAGATCGGAAGCAGTTCCAGCAAATTGGTGTCGAACCAGGTCGCGCCTGGGACATGGCCCGGGTGCCCGGCATGCCAGTCGCCATCGTCGACCTCGAACAGGCACCAGGCGCGCGCCGGCGCCGCGGACACCGGCAGTCCAGACAGCAGACGTGCCAGCCACGGCGCTGCCACCAGCTGGCGCGCCCGCGGCAGGTCGGCGCGCCACGGGGATTCGCTCGATTCGGTGATGGCTGTGGGGAAAAACACGCGTGCGGACTGACTGGCAGGGGGACCGTGCATTTTAGAGGCATGTGATTGGAGGGGCGTCCAGCCCCCGGGGCGCAGCTGATATCGTGTCAGCCCGACCGTGGGTGGTCGGTGACGCGGGCCACCTGCTGATCCAGGAGCCGCCCGACCCGTTGATCGATGCAATGCAGCCGTTTCCGGCCGGATGGTAACGCGGGCTGTGCGTCCGGGGGGCTACGGTTTGCGCGCCACCAGGCCGGCCAGTGCCGACCGTCCGTGATGTTGCGCGCCTTCGGCCAGGTCCTCCTCGTACATCCGCAATTCGATGGTCATGAGCCCCGCGAAAGCCTCGCGCAACAGGGGTTCGGTGTACAGGTTCTCCACCAGTGGTGGTCCGCCAGTCTTGTATTCGAGCTGTTTGGGCGTATAACCTTGCACGATCAGCAGGCCGCCGGGCTTGAGTGTTTTCACCATGTTGGCGAACAGCCGCGCGCGCATTTTCGGGTCGGCGAACTGAATGAAGATCGCGGCCACCATATCGTAGTGCCCTGCGGGCCAGGCCCAGGAATCACAGTCGGCCACGTCGAAGTGCACCTGCACGCCCGCGTCCGCCGCAAGCGTACGAGCTTTGGCCACGCCGACGTCCGAAATGTCGAATGCGTCGACCTGCAGGCCCTGGCGCGCCAGCCACACGCTGTTGCGGCCTTCACCGTCGGCCACGCACAACGCGCTGCCGCTGGGCGGCAACTGGTGGACCTGTGCCTGCAGGTAGGCGTTGGGATCGGTTCCGAACAGATATTCGGCGGTCGCGAACCGCTTGTTCCAGGTGGCTGCGGCATCGGTGTACTGTGGGGTGGTCATGGTTGTGCGCTCGCGTTGGCGAAAACCTGATTCTCGCGGTAACTGTCCAGATGCTGTTCAAGTGCTGTCCAGATGCGGTCCCGGTCGCGGCACAATGGGCGATCAAAGGAGTTATTGCATGCATCACCTGACGATCCTGACCGGCGCATCGCGCGGCATGGGGCTGGCCATGGCACACCAGCTTTGCAGTGCCGATGCCATCGTGTTGTGTATTTCGCGCGGCACTTCCGACGCGTTGGCGCCATGGGCGAGCAGCAATGGCGCGCAACTGACGCAATGGCGTGCAGACCTGGCCGACGCCGCGCCGGTGGCGGCGCGCCTGGGCCAGTGGCTGGCGCAACAGCATCCGGCCCGGCTGGCGAGCGCCACGCTCATCAACAACGCCGGTGTGATCGGGCACCTGGGCCCACTCAATTCGGCGGATGCGGCCGACCTGTCGCAGGGCATACGCATCGATCTGGAGGCGCCGATACTGCTGAGCGCCGCTTTTCTGGCCGCCACCGGCGGTTGGACGATGCCGCGCAAGATCCTCAACATCTCGTCCGGACTGGCGCGCCGGGCCATGGCCGGTACCGCGCTGTATTGCGCTGCCAAGGCCGGCATGGACCATTACAGCCGTTGTGTGGCGCTGGACGAGGCGCGCAAGCCCCATGGGTTGCGTATTGTCTCGCTGGCGCCCGGTGTCATCGACACTGATATGCAGACGCAATTGCGCGCCGGCGACCCGCAGCTGTTTCCCGACCGTGAGAATTTCACCCGGCTCAAGGAAACCGATTCGCTGACTTCGCCCGAACAGGCTGCCGGACAGGTGCTGGCCTACCTGGCGCGGCCCGATTTTGGTGACCCGGTGATCGCCGATGTCCGCGATATGTGACATGCGGCGCACACGGCGGCCCGCGTGGCGTAAACTTGAATCGGTACAAATCACATTAGCGGCCAAGCCGTCCAAAGTCTGACTTCGTGCGGGTGCCGGTTGCTTCGGCGCCGAGCCGGGACGAGTTCGGCGGCAGCCTGACAACACCATGCAACATTTCACACGCTGGTTGATCGTCGCCCTGGTGCTTATGGGCCTGGGCGGCATTGGTTATCTTTGGTGGCAAAAGCAGCAGGGTCCGGCCCTGGTGCCCATCACCGAGGCTCCGCCATTGGCGTCGCAGGTGCCGATGGCACAGGCGCCCGAACCGGTGGCGTCGGCGCCGACCAACTATCCGATCGAGGCAATCGTGCCGCTCGCAGGCGCGTCGGCGCCGGCGCAGCCCCCGCCACTGGTGGCCGGTGACGACGACGCGGTGCGCGAGGCGATGACCGAACTGCTGGGGCGCGATCAGGTGTTGTCGTTCCTGGATATGAGTGACTTTTCGCGCCGGGTCGTGGCCACTGTGGACAACCTGGGCCGGGAGCATGCCGCCTCGAGGCTGTGGCCGGTGGCACCGGCGCCAGCGCGGTTCCTGGTGGTCGAACGCGATGGCGTCGAATACATCGCCAGTGGCAATGGCGACCGCTACAACGCTTTCGTGCGGTTCGCAACCGCCATTGACAGCGGCGCTGCCGTGGCGCTGTACGTGCGCATGTACCCGGTGCTGCAAAAGGCCTATGAAGAGCAGGGATACCCCGGCAAGTACTTCAACAACCGGGTAGTCGAGGTGATCGACATGCTGTTGCAGACGCCAGAGCCTGGAGCACCGATCCAGCTCTCGCTGACACGCGTGAAGGGGCCGATTGCCGAGAAGCGTCCCTGGTTGCGTTACGAATACGCCGACCCCGCTCTACAAGCGCTTCCCTCGGGTCAGAAGATTCTGCTGCGCATGGGCCTGCGCAATACCGCGGCGCTGAAGACGAAGTTGCGCGATCTGCGCAAACGCATCGCCGGCAGCACCGTCGGTCGTTGATCAGCTGGCGATCCGCTCGTTCTGCGGATACATCGCCTTGCGCGCTTCGTCGTCCATTTCGGTCTTGAAGGTGTAGCGTGTCTTGATGGCCTCGGCGCGCTGGGCCGCCGGTCGGGCGTTCACCACATCCAGCCATCGCTTGATGTTGGGCAGTTTCTCCCAGGCATCGGCCCCCAGCACAAACGGCGCCATGCGCGCCCAACCCCACACCGCCATGTCCACCAAGGTGTAGTCGTCGCCGAGCATGTAGGGGTGCTCCGCCAGTCGTGCGTCCAGGATGTTCCAGTGGCGCCAGGCCTCGAAGTCATATCGATTGACCGCGTAGGGGTGGTCGCCGGGCGCGTTGTGTTTGAAATGCACCGCCTGGCCGGAATACGGGCCGATGCCACTGGCCACGAACATCAGCCATGACAACATGTCGGCGCGGCCCTGAAGCGTATCGGGTGGCAGGAACCTGCCGGTTTTCTCGGCCAGGTACAACAAAATGGCATTGCTGTCGAACACGGCCACGCCATCTTCGACGATCGACGGCACCTTGGCATTGGGATTGATGGCTGTGTAGGCCGGTGCGTGTTGTTCGCCTTTGCGGCCGTCGACCGGAACAATCGCATAGGGCAGGCCGGACTCTTCGAGGAACAGGGCCACCTTCATGGGGTTGGGCGCGGCGTTGTAATAAAATGAAATCATGGTGTGTGTGCTGATGGTGGTCCAAGGCCAATCATTATGGAATAGTCGGGACGGCGCCGCACCCCGTGCATGCGCAGGCGCGCGATTCAGACGGATTTTTCGACCTTGGCGCTCCGCTTTTCGAGGAAGTCCCGGACCCGTTGTTTGGCAGAGGCATCACCCTGCACGATACCGATCATCAAGGCCTCGACGAAAAATCCATCCTGTGTTGACATGTCTGCAATGCGCGGAAGCGCCTGCAGCACCGCAAAGTTGGACAGTGGTGTATTGGACGCGATACTGATCGCCAGTTCGCAGGCCTTTGCGAAGCCCTGGTCCCTGGCGACAACGTAGCGTGTGAAGCCGAGCAACTTGCCTTCCCGGGCATCGATCACGGCTCCGGTAAGCATCATCTCGGTCATGGCGGCAACCCCGATCAGGCGGGGAATACGCACAGACCCGCCGCCGCCCACGAAGATTCCGCGCTGGCCCTCGGGCAACGCGTAGTACGCCGTTTCCTCGGCAATACGAATATGCGTTGCGCTGGCAATCTCCATGCCGCCGCCGATCACGGCGCCATGCAGAACGCTGATCACCGGTACGCGTCCTGCCTGGATCGTATCCATCGCCGAATGCCATGTGCGCGAGTGAAACACCCCTTCTGCGACCGTGCGTTCGGTCAACTCAGACAGGTCGAGTCCTGCGCAGAAGTGAGCCCCCGCGCCGGTGAGGATGGCCGCGCCTATTTCCGACGGCATATTCACGAAGCAGGTCTGCAACTGATGGAGCATCGTGTCGTTGACAGCGTTGCGTTTGTCGGGTCGGTTGAGCCGGATATGCATCACGGCGTTGTCGACTTCGATCTGCAGCAGATTGAGGCTGGCCAGAACGCCACCAACCGGTTTGAAATCAAGAGACATGGGGGTATGGGCGCTTTTTCAGGGTTTGGCACTGGACGCGATGTCCGCGCGCAGTTGGTTCTTGTCGGTCTTGCCGATGCTGGTCTTGGGAAGCGCATCGACAAATCGCACCTCGTTCGGAATCTTGTATTTCGCCAACCGGCCGGTCAGGTGGTCCGTGATGGCTTGCTGCGTCAGGCGCGAATCACGCGTCACGATACAGGCAATCAGCGCCTCACCGCGATAGGCATCCGCCACCCCCACAACTCCGGCTTCGAGTACGTCCGGATGCGTGCTGAGCGCGTCTTCCACTTCACGCGGATACACGTTGAATCCTCCAACGATGACCATCTCCTTCTTGCGATCGCGAATGGAGAGATAGCCTTCGCCATCGAGTTCGCCGATGTCGGTCGTGTAGAGCCATCCATCACGCAGTGCCAGCGCGGTCTCAATCGGCAGACCTCGGTAACCCTGCATGATCTGCGGGCCGCGCGCCCGGATTTCCCCGACTTCCCCGGCCGGCAAGACCTCGGTCCCGGTTTCCGTGTCGACGATCTGGATCTCGGTGTCTGGCACGGCGATGCCGACGGAGCCCTGTTTGCGCGTGCCGAGTCTCGGGTTGTAGCTGAGCACTGGGCCCGATTCGCTCTGGCCGTAACCCTCACTGACGGTGCATCCGGTCGCGGACTCCCAGCGTGCGAGCGTTTCCCCTGACAGCGCCGATGCGCCCGATGAGCAGGCCCGCAACGAGGTCAGGTCGTAGCGGCCGAATCCCTCAAAGGCCATCAAGCCGATGAAGATCGTCGGACTGCCTGACATCAGCGTGATGCGGTGCTGCTGTATCGTCTGCAGGACGACATCGGGGCGGTATTTCGGCATGATGACCAGCGTGCCCCGGCAGTAACACGCGAGATACAGCCCCATCGCCACGGCATAGACGTGAAACAAGGGCGTGATCGCCAGCACGCGTTCGGCTTCGGGCTCGGTGGGGAACAGCGCTTCGCGTTGGCTGACATTCGTTGCGACACTAAGGTGAGTGAGGTCAACCCCTTTCGACCTGCCGGTGGTGCCCCCCGTGTATTGCAGCGTGGACAAGGCATCTGCCCTGGGCAGCGGCAATGTCTGTGCCAGCGCAAGGTCGTCCCGCCACTGCGTGAACCGGCGCGCACCATCACCGACCTGGATGGCGCATTGCGGCTTGAACATGCCCAGCAATTGCGCCAGCGCGTGTGCGGCGGCGCAGTCGTAGAAAATGGCATGTGCCTGCGCGCTTTCCAGCATCGGGCCGAGTTCGCTGGCGGTATACGCTGGATTGAGCGGCACCACCTGCGCACCGGCAGCCTGGACCGCAAATGTGGCAACCGCGATATCGAGCGAGTTCGACATCACCAGCGCGACACGTGCGCCTGTTCCCACACCCAGCGTGTTCAGTTCATGCGCGAGCCCGGATACACATGCTGCGTACTGCAGGTACGTGATCGACTCGCCCGCACAAACCAGGGCAACGTGATCGGGTGCCCGTTGCGCAGCATCCGCCAGCATGTGAACCACGGTGGGCCAGACGTGCGGCATGGGCGCCGGCTGATACGGTTTCATTTCCGGTCCTTGACTTCGAGTATGACCGCCATGGCGCTGTCGCCTGCGGCACACCCGACAAACATGCCGTAACCGCCGCCCTTCATCACCAGTTCTTCGATCATTTCGATCACGCCGCGCAGGCCGGTGGGCCCCTGTGGATGTCCCCACACCAGCGAAGATCCATAGTTGTTGAATCCATTGGCGTCGATACCGAAGGCCTGTGCGAGACACAGATCGTTCAGCACGAACGGGTTGTGCGTTTTGAGAACCGCTATCTGCGACATCGCCAGGCCTGCCGACTGCAGCGCCCGTGTTGCGGCCGGCACCGGCGCCTCGGGCATGTGCGCGGGCTCAACGCGGGCCTGGCCAAACGCGACGATCCGGATGCCGATATGGGGCTCGCGCGTGAGTTCAGGCAGCCTCTTGGCTGTCGTCAACACGATGGCGGCACTTCCATCTGCGGGATGGGTCTGGCTGCCGTAGGTGACGGTTCCGTTCTCGACCACTGGAGCGAGTTTTGCGAGCCCCGCCGCTGTGGTGGGAAACACACCTTCGTCACCATCCAATGTGCTCCTGGTCTTGCGCAAAGCCGCATCGGGTACGTCGAACGGAAGATCCATGAAGCGGCGCAGGAATGCCGAGTCGCTCGCGATGGCATCGGCATATTGCGCATAGCGTTGGAGCGTCAGTTCATTCTGTTGTTCGGTGCCAAAGCCGTACTTGCGCGCGACGTTCTCAGCTGTCTCGACCATGGCGACGCCAGCGAACGGATCGCTGGCGAAGTTGTCGAGGATCCAGTTTTCGTGTCGGCCCGTGCCGCCGGTCGCATCGGGCGCCGGATAGTAGATATGTGGACCGTTCGACGTGCGATCTGCTCCAATCGCCAGGCTGACCGCCGCACCGCCTTCACGCAATTCCGCCGCGCTGGACTGCAATATGCGAACGCCGGTTGCGCAGGCCTGGTTGATGGTCGGGCCGGTCACCGACGCATTGCCTACCAGTGCCATCAGCCATGGCAAGCCATAAAACGCACTCTGCTGGGGCACCGTCATGCCAAGTGTTCCGTGATCGAAGATCGACGGATCGATGCCACGTTTTGCAAGCGCGCGTTTGGCCACGTAGGCGGAAAATGTGAGGCTGTGCAGATGCGCGAGACTTCCTTGCCAACGCGCAAAGGGCGTTGACCAGTAAGCGCCATACGGGATATAGATGTCGTGCATGAGGAGTTTCTTGGAGATGCCTGGTTTCGTGCAGGAGCAGAGTCAATCGGGCAGCAAGAAAGCGACGATCCATTGCGCCGAAATCACCGGTCGGTCATTGTTGGGTCGTTGTACTTCCAGCAGCAGGTGCAAGCGTATTGCGCTGGTCGTTTCGGTCAATTGCTGTAGCACGACGCGCGTGCGCACCCGCTCACCTACAGGCAGCGCGCCAAGAATGCGGACCCGGTCGTATCCGTAGTTCAATGGCACCGCCGGCTCCGGCAACCAGGCGCCGCAAGCCTGTATCCAGCAGCCAAAGCGGGCCATCAGCAAGGATGCCTGCACGATGGTTGCGCCAAAACGCGAACTGGCGGCCCGAACAGGGTCGACATGAATCCACAGATCCTCGCCCGTCATCGCGCCATAGGCCGAGACTTCGGTCTGATCGAAACGTTCCCACTGTGTCACGCCGATTTCCGTTCCCACGCAGCCGCGCAGTCGTGTCAAACTGGCGGCTAGCGCAGGGTTGGCTGTCGTCAGGCCGTAGTCCATGGATGCAGGATCAGACTGGCTTGAACTCGCTCGGGCGAATCCATCCGTTCGTATATGGCACGAATCCGACGTTGCGCTGGTACACCGTCGCTGTAACGCCTTGGAGCAGCGGAATGCTGTAGCCGTTATCCACTGCGTATTTCGCAAACTCGCGGTATCCCGCGTAGCGCTTCTCTGCATCGGACTCGACGAAAAGCGGATCCAGGCGCGCGGAAATGTCGTCGCTCTTCCAGGCCGAGAACGGAAACTTTGGATTGAGCAGATAACCGATGTAAAGCTCCGGATCGCCGGTCATGTTGCCCCAGCGGTACATGGTCGCTTCCGGCAAGGTGCCAGCCCGCAGGCGCTCCTGATACTGCACGAACTCGATCGTCTCGACCTTGGCCCGAATGCCGACGCGACCCCACATCTGGGCAATAACGCGGCTCATGTCGAAGTCGCCGGGGAAAGTGCCATTGGTGGTGAACAAGGTGATGTCTACGGGTTTACTCGCAGAATAACCCGCCTCCGCGAGCAGTGCGGTAGCCTTTGCAACGTCGTAGGCAAACTTGTAGTCTTCCGGATAGCCAGGTGTGTTGTGTGCTGCGGGAACGGAAATTGGTTTGGCGATCCCCCCGAAAAGGGCGCGGCTGAGTCCGACCTTGTCGATGGCGTGGTGGGCCGCAAGGCGGACCCGCTTGTCCGCAAACGCCCCGACGTTTCCGATCTGAAACAAATAAATGTCGGTGAACGGTTCGATGCTGGCGCGAAGACCTGGGTCGGCCTTCATGCGTGTTGCGTCGCGCACGGTCATCTCCGAGGCCATGCTGACGCGCTTGCTCTCGATCGCAGCGGTGCGGCTCGAGGCGTCCCCCAGAATTTCAATGCTGACTTGTCTGAACGCTGGCGTGCCGCCCCAGTAGTTCGCATTGGCTTCGAGCAAAATGCGTGAATTCTGGCGGTACAGCGACAGCTTGTAAGGGCCGGACCCGACAGGCTTGGCTTGAAACCCCTCCTTGCCGACCGAGGTCATGTAGTTCTTCGGTACGACGAAGCTTGCAAGAAACGTCAGCCATGGGATCGCCGATGGCATTGGATCCGTGAATTTCATGACCGCACGGGTGGGAGACAACACCTGGATGTCAGACAGTCGACGCCAGATGCCGGTCAGATCGCTTCGCTCGGCCCGTGGCCGCTCAAAGTACGTGTAGCGCACGTCTTTCGCCTCCAGTCGATCGCCGTTATGGAAGGCGACATCGTCGCGTAGTTCCAGTTCGATCGTCTTGCCATCAGCAGACACCTGCCACCGTCTGAGCAGCGCTGGGGCGAGCTTCAGGTCAGGGGTATAGGTGAGCGGCTGGTCGAAAACGCATTTGTACAAGGAATGACCCACCACATGCGTGCGCAGGTTGGGATCCCACGCCGGTACGTCGCCGGGAAAGGCGATCGACAGGCTGTCGCTGCTCTGCGCGAGCACTTTGCCGCCGTTCGCGAGCAAGGCACTCAGGCCTCCCATCGCGGCAACTTGCAAGGTTTGGCGTCTGCTGATGTTGCTCAAGTCCATTCGGTTTCTCCAGGTTGTGTTTCAGTGAGGGCTTCTACAGGTGGGTCAGGTGGACAGGCGTCCAGCAGTGCGCGGGTGTAATTGGACGACGGTTGCCCGAAGACACGGTCGACTGTGCCGCTTTCGACCAGGTGGCCACGATGAAGGACCATCACGCGGTCGCACAGGTAGCGCACCACAGACAGGTCGTGGCTGATCAGCACAACGGCAAGATTGGTGGAATCGCGCAGCTGCAATAACAAGTTGAGCAGCTGCGCCTGTACTGAGACATCGAGACCGGAAACGATTTCATCGGCCACGAGAATGCGCGGCGCATTGCACAGGGCGCGCGCGATGTTCACACGTTGGCGCTGACCGCCTGACAGCTGAAATGGAAATCGGGTACCCAGTTCCTGGGCAAGACCGATGATGGCCAGCAACGCAGCGGCTTTGGACGCGCGGTCCGCCGTGCGGGGCTGCACTTCCATCGCCTGCGTCACGAGATCGGCGACGCTGCGCCGCGGATTGAGAGCCGACTGCGGGTCCTGAAACACCATCTGCATCGTATTGCGGCGAAGTTCGCCGGTGCGATGTGGATGCGCAGTCACATCGACATCGTCGATGCAGATCGTGCCACTGCTCGGTGTTTCGAGTCCGACCAGCAACCGCGCCAGCGTGCTCTTGCCGCTACCGCTTTCGCCGACGATGCCGACGATTTCACCGGGTGCCACAGTGAAGGACAACGGTTCAAGAGCGACTGTTGGTCGGCGTCCGAATGCGGCGGCAAATGTCTTTCCCAGCATCTCGACGCGCAGTATCGGTTCACCCGATGCAACCCGTGCATCGGGCAATGGCGCCGAGCTGATATGCGCCGACTCGAATGCGCATGCAGAAGAGCAAGTCACCGCGTGGTCGGCTCCGACGGCGCGCCACTTTGGCGGTGCGATGCGGCATGCTTCATCGGCGACACTGCATCGGCTCGCAAAACGACAACCAGACAGGCCCGCCAGAGATTTCAGCCCCGGCATGGTTCCTGGAAGCGGCGCAAGTTTCACCCGTGGACCTGTGACATTCGGGTTGGCGGCAAGCAGAGCCCGGGTGTACGGATGCGTCGGGGCTGCAAACAGCGATACGGCTGGTCCGCGCTCGACCGGATCGCCCGCGTACAGAACCAGCACTTTGTTGCAGATCTGGCGCGCAAGCCGCAGGTCGTGCGTCACGAATATGACGCTGGTACCGTGCGCGGCCTGCATCTGGCGCAGCAGCGCCACGATCGTGCTCTGCGTGGTGACATCAAGTGCCGTCGTAGGCTCATCCGCAATGAGCAACGCCGGCTCGCTCGCGAATGCCATCGCGATCAACACGCGCTGGCATTCGCCGCCGGAGAGTTGGTGCGCATAACGGTCGAGCACAGCGGATGCGTGGTGCAGGCCAACTTCTTCCAGAGAGCGCACCATCTTTGCGCGGCGCGATGATCGATCGACGCCCAGTCGCGCGAGGTGACGGCCGAATTGCCAGCCGATGGTGCGCACGGGATCCAGCGCGACGCTCGGCTCTTGAGGAATGTAGGCAATCTTCCTTCCGAGCAACTGGCGCGTGTCGCGTTCGGATTGCGAGACCAGGTCCTTGCCTTGAAAATCGAGAGCGCCTGAAGTCACGTCGAACCCCGGCGGTAATTGGCGGGCGATCAGGCGTCCGAGAAGACTCTTGCCGGCGCCAGACTCGCCGACGATACCCAGAACTTCACCTTGATCGAGTTCGAGCGATACACGGCGTAGCACATCGACCGACACACCGCCGAGTCTTGCCGTGACCGTGACATCACGCAAAGAGAGAACCCGGCTCATGTAGTGTCACCTCGCGCGAGCAATCTTGGATCGAGCCGGCGACGCAGGCCGTCACCCAGCAGGTTGAATCCGATCACGGTGACCACAATGGCCAATACGGGCGCCAGCATGGCCCAAGGCATCTCCGTCATGTTGGCGCGGGCATCGGCAATCATCTGCCCCCATGTTGCGACGTCGGCGGCGACACTCATGCCGACGAAGGACAACACGGCTTCAACGCGCACGGCGATGCCCATTTCCATCGCCATCAATGTGATCAACGTGGGCATGACACCGGGCATGACCTCGCGCCACATGATGCGCAGATGTCCGAAACCCATGAGCTGCGCAGCGGCGACGTAGTTCTGCGTGCGTATGACGAGCACTTCACTGCGCACGACGCGACAAAAGCGCGTCCAGTCGACCAGCACTATTGCAAAGATCACATTGCCGACACCGGTCCCGAGTGCCACCATCAACAGCAGTGACAACACGACGGGAGGGAACGACATCCACAGCTCGACCATGCGCGAAATTACCCAATCGACACGACCACCCATCGTCCCGGCAATCACGCCAAGAATGGTTCCGAAGATGGCGGCGCCCAGTGCGGCGAGAAAGGCCACGACGCACGCAATGCGTGCACCCCACATGAGACGAGAGAGAATGTCGCGACCCAGATGGTCCGTGCCCATGAGATGCAAGGGCGGCTCGCCAGACCAGCTTGGCCATTGCAACAACGCCAGCAGATCCATGTCGTTGGGCGGTGCGGGCGCGATCCAGGGAGCCAGCAATGCGACGAGCACGAGTGTTGCCACGAGGATGGCGCCGATCCAGCCTTCGAGCGGTAGCTTGGGTCCTCGCGCAGGAACGGCGAGCGGCGCGTCAGCCGGTGTTTCGATTGCTGGCCGAACCAGAATGTCTTCGCTCATGACTTTCTGAGCCTCGGGTTAAGCGCTAGCGACGCCATGTCCACAATGAGATTGATCAACAGAACGCCGAGGCAGTAGACCAGTGCGGCGCCTTGAATCATCGGCATGTCACCCCCGCGCGCCGCCGTCACCATCAGGCTGCCCAGGCCGGGCCAGCCAAATATGGCCTCGACCAGCAAGGTACCGCCGAACATGAACCCCGCCTGCACGCCGATGAGGCTCAACGTGGGCAATGCTGCATTGCGCAACGCGTGTTTCAGCAACACCTCTCGCTCGCTCACACCGCGCAGACGCGCAAAGTGAATGAAGTCCTCCAGAATGACCGTCAGCAGACTTGATCTCAAGATGCGTGTGACCATGGGCGCAAAGGCGAGACCCAAGGCTGTGGCTGGCAGTACCAGGTGCAGCAGCGCGTTGGCAAAGGAATCCCATTGACCAGCCACCAGCGTGTCGATCAACATGAAGCCAGTGACCTCATGGACGACCAGTCCGGAATCGATGCGGCCGATGAAAGGCAACGCTCGCCACCACACGCCCATCGACAGGATGCCAAAGATCGCCCAGACAAAATCGGGTATCGACGCCAATATGGACGTGACGACATTGCCCAGAGGCTCCATCGCGGTACCGCGAACCGCGAACAGCGCAAGTCCGCCGCCGACACCCAGAGTAATGCCCACGGCGAGCGCCGCCATCACGAGCTCCAGCGTTGCAGGTATGGCGGCTGCGAGTGGCGCGCCCACATCCGTTCGCAGATTAATGGACATGCCCAGCCGACCCTGCGTCAGATTGCTCGCCCACATGACGTATTGCTCGACGATTGGGCGGTCGAGCCCGAACTCCTTCATGATCAGCTGTCGCTCGGCTTCGGTCGCGCCTGGTGGCAGCGCAGCGCCTATGGGATCGATCGGGAGCAGGCGCAACGCAGCGAACACCAGTACCGATACAAGAAACATCATGAGTGCCACAGACAGCAGCCGTGGCACAACAAGACGGAGAATGCCCGTCATGCGCTTCATGGCCGGATGACCTGCGTGTCGTTGTCGTCGAACAGGCGCTCAACCAGATGGCTTCTGCGTTGCACGGCGAGTTTCTGGTTGATGTGGCCCTTGTCGGTGGTCTCGCCCGCTGCGAGCGATGGCACATCGTCAATCAGCAGCACCCGCGCGACTCTTTGGCTGGACGCGGAATTGACCGCATTAAATGCGGCAATGCGTTGACGTAGCGCCTCACGCAACTTCTGCGAGGCGACCAGTTCGCTCAAAGTGGCGTCGGGCATCGACAAGTGCTGGCGGCAGGTTGTCAGATGTGGCACGGCGAGCACACCGACCTCGGTCCGTCCTTCGCCGGCGATCAATACGTCGGCCAGTAGCGGCGCGCATGCTCCGACGACCGCCGTGCGCAGATCACCGACGCGGACCCAGGTGCCCGACTGGAGCTTGAACTGGTCACTCAGGCGGCCTTGCAATAGCAGTCCCAGCTCCGGTCTCTGTGGGTCGACCAGGCGCACAGCGTCTCCGCTCCTGTACCAGCCCTGCTCGTCGAACGCCTCCGCGGTGAGCGCCGGAGAGCGAAAATAGCCCGGCGTGACGTTGGGTCCTTTGGCACGCAGTTCCAGTTTGCCGTCGAGCGGCACCAGCTTGACCGTAGAGCCGGGGATCGGCAGGCCGATCATTCCGGGTCGACCTTCGTGCCAGTGAAGACTGGTGTGCAGTGGCGCCATCTCGGTCATGCCGTAGGAAGAGACCATCGGCACCCGCATGCCGCGTTCGGCTCGGCAAAGGCGCTCGAGTTCGTCCCACAAGGGCGTCGGCATGGCCGCGCCGGAGTAAACCAGACAGTCGAGCCGTGCAAAGAAGCTCTTGCGTAAAGATGCGTCGCGCGCCATATGGAACGCAAGTCGGTCGTAACCCAGCGGAACGTTGAAGTGCAGTGTCGGAGAAATTTGACGCAGCGCGTTCAGTGTGGGCAGGAATGCCTCTTCGGTGGTCGGCTTGCCATGGTCCATGTAGTAGCTGCCACCGTTGCCCAGAACGCTGTGAAAATTGTGGCTGCTACCGCCACAATGGTGCCACGGCTGCCAATCCACGACCACGGGAGGATGCGCCTGCAGGAACGGAAATATCTGGGTCTGCGAACGGGTGTTCGAGCACATCATGCGGTGCGTATTGATCACTGCTTTCGGCTCGCCGGTCGATCCGGACGTGAACAGAATCTTTGCCGGCGCGTCCACGACGACAGCCTGGAAGGCGGCGTCCACGTCCGGTCCGGCGACCACCAGTAGCAGGTCGGCAAAAGCCAGCGCGTCCGGTCGGTTCGGTGGCGGTTTTGTGTCGTACACCACACGAGCGTCAGGCGGCAGCAACGCGATGGCTTCGGCGAATAGATTGCCGTCATCGACCAGTACCAGCCCTGGGCTGATCTGACGGATGCAGGCCACCAGGCGGTTGCGTGCCTCGGGCCGCAACGAGTACGCCGGGGAGATGGGGCAAACCGGAATGCCACATTGCATCGCCGCAAGCGTGAGTACGGCGCTGGTGAGGCTCTTCTCCGACAGGATGGCGACCGGGCGCGCCTGCGACAGACCGGCGTCGAGCAGGAATTGCGCGACGCGGTCGCAGCGATCTTTGAGCTGCGCGTAGTCCAGCGTTTGCAAGCGGCCGGCGGCGTCCCATTGGCCAAGCGCTACACGCTTGGGAAACTGCGATGCACCGCGCCGAATCCAGTCGCCGACCTGGCGGTCGTAGGGCTCCAGATCGAGACCGTGGCGGATCAGCATGTTGCCATCTGCGTCGTGTGATGTGCGCACGACCGGCTCGGCGAAAATTGCGGTGCGGGTGCCAGTGCCGACGTGGCAAGTGTTCAATGTCGCCATGCCGTGCTCAGCCACGCCAGCCCGCATGACTGCGGTCGAGCAGGCGCAGCAACGCGGGCCATTCCAGAACCGCAGGGCCAAACGGATACGTGGCGAGTTGCTGCGCCGAGTATTCACACACCGCGGCGGGGGGGGTGTGCAGTGCGGTATGGGTTGCCATCGCATCGAGTTGCGCGCGCGCCGCCAGGTCGAGCTGGTACATCAGACTGAACGCTTCGGCTGCGTCACGCCCGCAGGTCAGAAGACCGTGGTTGCGCAAGACCATGGCCTTGTGAGGTCCTAAGTCTGCGACCAGTCGGGCGCGTTCCTGGAGGTTGAAGGCAACACCTTCGTACTCGTGGTAAGCAAGGCGGTTGTAAAAGATCATCGACTTCTGGCTGATCGGCAACAAGCCGCATGCAAGCGCCGAGAAGGCCTGACCGGCCTGCGTGTGGGTGTGCATGACGCAGTTGGCATCCTCGCGCGCCATGTGCAACGCGCTATGGATGACGAAGCCGGCTTCGTTTACCCGTCCTTGTTGATTCACCACACGCCCTTGCGCGTCGATACGAATCAACATCGATGCGGTCATCTCGCCGAACATGGTGCCAAACGGGTTCAGTAGGAAATCGTGTGTCCCGGGGATGCGCAGCGAGATGTGGGTGTAGACGATGTCATCGAGGTGGAAGTGTGCCGCCAGGCGGTAACACGCAGCCAGATCAATACGTGCCTGCGCCTCCTCTGCGCTCCATGGCTTGTCTGCGTAGATGGGTTGGTCACTCATGGTCTGTGTTCCTTGGGTGCACGCGACTTTCTGGCGACCGCGACTCGTTCTTCGGGCTTTTCCCGGTGGCGCGCGACCCCGCCCAACGCAATGGCCGTATAACTTCTAACCAGCTCGTTCATTGCGATTCCGCCATCGGGCCGATACCAGCCCGATACCGCATTGCACATGCCAAGCACGGCGAAAGCCATGAGCTTGGGGTTTTGATCGGCATTGAACTCCCCCGTTGCCTGGCCTTGCCGGAACAACTCCACCCAGTGTTGTTCGTAGTCTTTCCACACCTGCCGCAATTCGACGATTCCGGGCGCGGGGTTGCTGCCCGAGAGCTCGCGCAGTGCAACCGTCATCTCGACATAAGTCGGATTGAATCTTTCAAGATGGCTGCTGATAGCCAGTGACAGCCGGGCGGTCGCCGGCAGGCCCAGAGCACTGAGTCGTTCCATCCCGCAGAGCAATGCGTCGCTGTGTGGGCGAATGATTTCGCAGAGGATTTCCGATTTGTCGCGGTAGTAGTAGTACACCGCTTCGCGCTTCACCCCAATGGCGGCCGCGATGTTTTCGAGCGAGGTCCTTGAGACGCCTTGCCTGTCGAATATTTCCGCCGCGCACCGTGCGATCTCCGCGCGTCTTTTCACATTGCGCGTGGAGGGCAGGCTGGGAGGGGGTTCGAGATTCGTATTCATGCGTCCGAAAGTTAGGCGGCTATCTGCCAAGTTCAGAGAATCATAAAAGAGTTTTACGAAAACGTAAATTAATTACTGGGCAATTTTTCATGAAAAGAAAAATTGCCCAGTAATTAGTGGAATTACTGGATTTACGTATCAGTAAAAATATGTTTCGCTTTGCGTGTGAGACTCGACATCCTGGATGCGCTTGAATGGGGATCTCGGTGTGTCGCGTGTGCCGATGATCGGGCCGATTGGTCAAAGTCAGTGCGTCGACGAAGGGGGTGTGCGCCAGTCGATGCTGGTCATTGAGCACCCACATCCGCACCCGCGCGCCCTTGCCCTCGTTGTCCGCGGTCGGGTGTTCGACGATCAACAACTGATTCGAAATGACGACTCACGTGCGGCGATGGCACCTCTTATGTCAGGGGGTGTGCCATCGCGTTGATCGAACATTGATCCGGGTCAAAGCAAGGTCGTACCATCGGCCGATAATGAGCCACATACCCATAGGGGTATATACCCATTGGGGTATAGGAAGCCAATATCATGCAAGCCACTCGACTCATCATCATGACCCTGGCGCTGCTCGCCGGGCAGGCCGGAGCCACCACGGCCGATCCGGCCGGGATTCGCGTTCCCACCACCCAGGTCGCTAGTGCCGACACCGGCGCGGCGATGGAGCTCGATGCCGTATTGGAGCCACAACGCCAGGCCACGGTCACAGCGCAAGTGGGCGGCAGCGTGCGGGCGTTGCGCGTCAAGGCGGGAGACCCGGTGCGAAAGGGCCAGCCGATCGTGCGGCTGGATGACCGCGAAATGCGGGCCAACACGGCACGCAGCGACGCTGCCGTGGCGCAGGCCCAGGTCGAATTGCGCAACGCGCAGCAGGTGCTCGATCGCAACCGCGAACTGCGCAGGAGCGGCTTTCTGAGCGCTGCCGCACTCGACGGCGCCGAGAACCAGGTCAAGTCGGCCCAGGCCGCACTCGGCCAGGCCCAGGCCGCACGTACCCAGGCGTCAGTGGCCCAGGGCTTTGCCGATCTGGTGGCGCCGTTCGATGCCGTTGTGCTTGCCACCCACGTGGAGGCGGGCGATCTGGCCTTGCCGGGCCGTGCCCTGGTGACCCTGTATCAGCCCGGGCAAATGCGTGCGGTGGCCTATGTGCCCGCATCGCGCGTGTCCGCAATGGCCGCGGTCAGCGATGTGCAGGTGATCCTGCCGGATGGCCAGGCGCTGGTGCCGACAGCGCGCGAAATGCAACCCACCGCAGACCCGGTGTCGCAGACGGTTGAGTGGCGGTTGCCTTTGCCGGCGGCGGCAGCCGGCCTGCGTCCGGGTCAACAGGTGCGGGTGCGTGTCTCCGGCGCGGCAAGCGTCAAGGGTGCACCGGCGATCAACCGGCTGGTGGTTCCTCTGGCCGCCATCCTGCACCGCGGCGAGTTGACCGCGGTGTACGTGGCGACAACCAATGGATTCGTGTTACGCGCCGTGCGCGTCGGGGCGGCGGGAGCCGACACGGTCGACGTGCTGGCGGGCCTGCGCGCCGGTGAGCGCGTCGCGCTCGACCCGGTGCGCGCGGGCATGTCGGGTGCGATTGCAGAGTAAGGCCAGCGATGCAAAACAATCACACGACCGAGCCAACACGGTCGCCCTTGCCATCATTGGGCGTGGCCGGCCGGCTTGCACGTGCTTTTCAGGATAACGCGCTCACCCCCTTGTTGGCGATCGTGGCTTTGCTGCTCGGCCTGTTCGCCGTGCTGGTGACGCCGCGCGAGGAGGAGCCGCAGATCAACGTCACGATGGCCAACGTATTGATTGCGTTTCCAGGCGCGAGCAGTGCCGACGTGCAGAACATGGTGGCGCGTCCGGCCGAGCAGGTGCTTGGCCAGATCGCCGATATCGAGCACACCTATTCGATCTCGCGCCCCGGCATGGCGGTGCTGACGGTGCAGTTCAAGGTCGGCGTGCCGCGCACCGAAGCGCTGGTACGTCTGTTTGACGTGCTCAATGCCAATCAGGACTGGTTGCCGCGCAACCTGGGCGCCTTGCCCCCGGTGGTGCGACCCAAGGGGATCGACGACGTACCGGTGCTGGGCGTGACCTTGTGGGCCTCGGACCAGACACCGGCGGTCGAACTTGAACGCGTGGCGCACACGCTTGAAGCTGAACTCAAACGGGTGCCCGGCGCGCGCGAAGTGCAGACCATCGGTGGCCCGGGCCGGGCCGTCAACGTCTGGCTCGACCCTGGTCTTATGCGCGAGCGGGGCGTCGACCTGTTGCGGCTGCAGCAGACACTGGGCGCGGCCAATATGGGCCTGCCTGCCGGCACCGTGGTCGACCAGGCTGGCGGCGCAACGCGCATGTTGACCGTCGAGACTGGCAACCTGATCGCGTCCGCCGACGAAGTGGCGGAACTGGTGGTCGGTGTCAGCAACGGCCGCCCGGTCTACCTGCGCGAGGTGGCGCGGGTCGAATATGGTGCGCAGACGCCGCACCAGTACGTCTGGTTCACGCCGGGAGCCGCCCCAAGTGGCACCGGGCCGGGCGCCGCGGCCCCGTCGACGCCCGGCCAGACCTACCCGGCCCTGACCGTGACGGTGACCAAAAAATCAGGCCAGAACGCGGTGGACGTGGCGCGCGCTGCACGTGCGCGGCTCGATGCGTTGCGCAATACCGTGATACCGGCCGGCATAGACACCACCATCACCCGCGACTACGGCGCGACCGCGGCCGAGAAGGCCAACAAGCTGATCCAGAAACTCGCGTTCGCCACCGGTTCGGTGATCCTGCTGGTGGGCCTGGCGCTGGGGCGGCGTGAGGCGGTGATCGTTGGTGCGGCCGTGATCCTGACACTCACCGCCACCTTGTTCGCGTCCTGGGCCTGGGGCTTCACGCTGAACCGGGTGTCGTTGTTCGCGTTGATCTTCTCGATCGGCATCCTGGTCGACGACGCCATCGTCGTGGTCGAAAACATCCATCGCCATCAGCAGCTCACGCCCGACCGGCCGTTAAGCGCCATCATTCCGGTGGCGGTCGACGAGGTGGGTGGCCCCACCATCCTGGCCACGCTGACCGTGATCGCGGCTTTGTTGCCGATGGCCTTCGTGTCGGGATTGATGGGCCCGTACATGAGTCCGATTCCGATCAACTCCAGTCTGGGCATGGCCTTGTCGCTGGCCATTGCGTTCACGGTGACGCCATGGCTTGCGCTGCGGCTGATGAAGTCCGGCGGGCACGGCGCTGGCGCGCATGCCGATGGCGGCGACACCACACCCGAGGCGCCGTTGGGGCGGGTCCAGCGCCTGTTCAATGCGATCCTGATGCCGCTGCTGCAAAGTGCACGCAAACGCTGGTTGCTGGCCTTGGGCATCCTGGCTGCACTGATGTTGTCTGTCGGGCTCGCTGCCGTGCAATGGGTGGTGCTCAAGATGCTGCCGTTCGACAACAAGAGCGAATTCCAGGTGGTGCTCGAGATGCCGGCCGGCACGCCGCTGGAGGACACCGCCGCGGTATTGCAGCAGATGGGCCAGCACCTGGCGCGGCAACCCGAAGTACGCGACCTGCAGGCCTATGCCGGCACCGCGTCGCCGATCACCTTCAACGGTCTGGTGCGCCAGTATTACCTGCGCGGCGATGCCGAGCAGGGTGACCTGCAGGTGAACCTGGTGGACAAGGCGCACCGTCATGAGCAGAGCCATGCGATTGCGCAGCGGATGCGTCCTGCGCTCGAGGCGATTGCGCAGCAACATGGTGCCCGGGTGAAGGTGGTGGAAGTGCCCCCTGGCCCTCCGGTGATGTCGCCGCTGGTGGCCGAAGTCTACGGCCCAGACGAGGCCGGCCGCCAGGCGCTGGCCGCACGTGTGGTCAAGGCGTTCGGCGACACTGCCCATGTGGTGGGCGTGGACAGCACGCTGCAGGCCGATGCGCCGCGCAGCTTCGTGCGCGTGCAACGTCAGCGCGCCGCGACGTTGGGCATCCCGGTGGCCGCCATCGCGCAGACGGTGCAGGCGGCGCTGTCCGGCTTTGATACAACCTACCTGCACGATGGGCAGTCCAAATACCCGGTGCCGGTGCGCATCGGGCTGCCGCAGTCGCGCCAGGTCGGCCTGGACGCGGTGCTGGCGCTGCCCATGCGCGCGGCCAATGGCAGGCTGGTGCCGTTGTCCGAGCTGGTGCAGGTCGAGCGCGGCGTGATCGACAAGACGCTGTACACCAAGGACCTGCAATCGCTGACCTATGTGATGGGCGATGTTGGAGAGCGGCTGGCGGCTGATGGCAGCCATGTCGCCGGTTTCATCGATTCGCCGTTGTATGGCCTGTTCGGCATCCGTGAGCGGTTGCAGGCGGCAGCGCTGCCCAATACCGGCGAGCTGGGCGAATACTGGGTCCGCCAGCCAAGCGACCCGTACCGGGCCTATGCCATCAAGTGGGACGGCGAGTGGCAGATCACATACGAGACCTTTCGCGACATGGGCGCCGCCTATGGCGTGGGACTGATCCTGATCTACCTGTTGGTAGTCGCGCAGTTTCGCAGCTACATCACGCCGCTGATCATCATGGCGCCGATCCCGCTGACCATCATTGGTGTGATGCCGGGCCATGCGCTGATGAACGCGCAATACACGGCGACATCGATGATCGGCATGATCGCGCTGGCCGGCATCATCGTGCGCAATTCCATCCTGCTGGTGGACTTCATTGAACTCGAAGTCGCGCGGGGCGTGGCATTTCAGCAGGCCGTCGTGCAGTCGGCAGCCGTGCGGGCCCAGCCCATCGTACTGACCGGTGTGGCCGCAATGATCGGCGCCTTTTTCATCCTGGACGACCCGATCTTCAACGGTCTGGCGGTGTCGCTGATCTTCGGCATATTCGTGTCGACGTTGCTGACGCTGATCGTCATCCCGGTTCTGTATTACGCCGTGTTCCGGCGTCGCATGGCAGCGCGCGCAGCCGCTGCTTCCCCTGTTTGATCAACCGCAAGGAGACAGTCATGGCCCACATCGTCATCATCGGAGCAGGTATCGGCGGCATGCCCGCCGCATATGAAATGCGTTCGTTGTTACCCAAGGAGCATCGCATCACCGTCGTTAACCCGGTTGACTATTTCCAGTTCACGCCATCGAACCCATGGGTGGCCGTGGGTTGGCGTGAGCGCCCGGTTGTGACGATGCCGATTGCGCCCGCACTTGAGAGCAAAGGCATTGCCTTCATTCCAAAAGCGGTCAGTGCCATCGACGCACCCGGCAACAAGGTGACGCTCGATGGCGGCGAGACGCTTGACTACGACTATCTGATAGTCACCACCGGTCCCAAGCTCGCGTTTGACGAAGTACCGGGCGCCGGGCCGCACGGTGGACACACCCATTCGGTGTGCACGGTGCCCCATGCAGAGCAGTTCTGGGCCGACTACCAGGAGTTCCTGAAAGACCCCGGCCCGATCGCCGTTGGCGCGATGCCGGGAGCGAGTTGTTTCGGCCCGGCCTATGAGTTCGCGTTCATCCTGGACGCCGATCTGCGCAAGCGCAAGTTGCGCCACAAGGTGCCAATCACCTTCGTGACCAGCGAGCCCTACATCGGGCATCTCGGGCTCGCCGGTGTCGGCGACAGCAAGTCGATGCTGGAGTCGGAGATGCGTGGCCATGACATCAAGTGGATCACCAATGCCAGGACCACCAAGGTCGAGCCTGACAAACTGATCGTCTCCGAGCTCGATGACAAGGGCCAGGTGCACAAGGAGCACGAGGTATCGTTCAAGCTGTCGATGATGTTGCCCGCCTTCAAGGGCGTGGATCCGGTGGCAGCCGTGCGCGGGCTGTGCAATCCGCGCGGTTTCGTGATGATCGACGAGTTCCAGCGATCGAAGGCGTTTGCCAACATCTTCTCTGCCGGTGTCTGTGTCGCGATACCGCCGGTGGAAGTCACGCCGGTGCCGACCGGTGCCCCCAAGACCGGCTACATGATCGAGACCATGGTTACGGCCATTGCGCACAACATCGCCGACGAGATGGCGGGCAAGCAGCCTACGGCCAAGGCGACCTGGAATGCGATCTGCCTGGCAGACATGGGAGACACCGGTGCGGCCTTTGTCGCGTTGCCGCAGATTCCACCGCGCAACGTGAACTGGTTCAAGAAGGGCAAATGGGTCCACCTGGCCAAGATCGGTTTCGAGAAATATTTCATGCGCAAGATGCGCACCGGCAACGTCGAGCCTGTGTACGAGAAGTATGTGCTCAAGGCGCTGGGTATCGTGCGCCTGGTCGAGAAGTGAAGCACGCGCCAACCCCGTTTTTTCAACCTCAGGAGGAGTAATCCCATGACTGTCGATCGTTACGTCCGTGTCCTTGCTGGGCTTTTCATCATGCTGTCGCTTGCGCTGGGCCTGGAAGCCAGTCCGTTGTTCGTCAGCCCGTGGTGGCTGGCATTCACCGTTTTTGTTGGCTTCAATCTGTTCCAGTCCGGCTTCACCAACATCTGCCCGCTGGGCACCATACTGAAGAAGATCGGCGTGCCGGTCAAAACACCTGGCCAGGCTTGAACCATGTCCGGCAGCACCGAAACCGTGTGCTTGGTCCAGCAGCAGGACTACCAGTTCAAGATGGAATTCGGCGGCACGGCGCCGGACTGGCTGGCCGACGAGCCGCCCCCGCTGGGCCAGGGCGCCGGCCCGTCACCGGTGCAGTTGCTGGCGGCGTCCGTCGGCAACTGCCTGAGCGACTCGCTGCTGTTTGCGCTGCGCAAGTTCAAGCAGGCGCCCGAGCCGATCCGCTGCGAGGTGGTGGCCGAGGTTGGCCGCAATGCCGATAACCGCCTGCGGGTACTTGGCATGCAGGTGACATTGACGCTGGGCGTCGCGGCCGACACCTTGCAGCACCTGGACCGGGTGCTGGATCAGTTCGAGGCCTTTTGCACCGTGACCCAGAGCGTTGGCGCTGGTATAGCGATCACGGTCGGTGTGGTTGATCGCGACGGCAAGCAACTGAAGTGAGCCGAAGATAATGGTGCGTTCCAAACTCGACAACCGCGTTGCGGTGAACTGCGCCATGGCAACGCTCAAAGACGAAAAGACCCGCACCGATCTGCAACACCGGCTCAAACGCGCCGAGGGCCAGTTGCGCGGCGTTCAACGCATGATCGAAGAGGGCGAGGATTGCCTGGCAATCGCGAGCCAGATGTCGGCTGTACGCAAGGCGCTCGACAGCGCCTATGTGCGCATGACCGTGTGTTTCATCGAGCAGGAACTCGGCGAGCGCATGGGAGACAAGCCTGGCGCCCCGGCCGATCTGGCGCATATGCTCGAACATATGGAAACCCTGCTCGGCAAGATCCGCTGATCGGTCGGCCGTTGGCGCAGGCGAGCGCGCCAGCCTGGCGTCCACCGGCGTTTTCCGAACCTCGTCCACACTGCACGGCGCAAGCAGCACGTGGCCGGCGGCGCCTCCGGCTGCAGGTTCCGCAACATCAATTTCGTAATATATAGTTTGTTACATGACAAACTATTGAAAAATAAACTATCATTGCACTCCAACCATGCAGGAGCAAGTGAATGATGTTGCCCGATACCGTGGATCTTGACCTTGCCAGCTTGCGCGCAGGTGCAGACCAGGCCTGCCGCCTGATGAAGGTTCTTTCCAACCCTGACCGTCTGTTGCTGCTGTGCCAGCTGGCACAGGGTGAACAGCGCGTAGGTGAGCTGGAAGAGCGGGTGGGCGTGATGCAGCCGACGTTGTCGCAGCAACTCGCGGTGTTGCGCGACGAGGGACTGGTCAGTACCCGGCGCGATGGCAAGGCTATTTACTACCAACTCGACAGCCTGCAGGCGCAGGCCGTGATGCACACCCTGCACGAACAATTTTGCACCCCTCCCCCGGAGACGAAAAAACCATGACGATCGACTGGATTCATTTCACGCCCTGGACCTCGCTGGCCGGCGGTATCCTGATAGGACTGGCATCGGCCGTGTTCATCCTGCTCAATGGCCGCATCCTGGGCATCAGCGGCATTCTCGGCGGGCTGCTGGCGCGCCGGTCCATGGTGGACACCGGATGGCGACTGGCATTCCTGCTGGGCCTTCTGGCTGCGCCATTGGTGCTGGGTCTTTTCAGGGCGCCGGTGGTTCCCCGCTTTGACGCGGGCTGGATCACATTGATCGTCGCGGGCCTGCTGGTGGGTATCGGCACGCGCCTCGGCTCGGGTTGCACCAGCGGACACGGCGTGTGCGGGTTGTCGCAGCTCTCGCCGCGCTCGCTGGTCGCAACGTTGTCATTCATGGGCGCCGGCTTTGTCACCGTTTTCCTGGCCCGCCATGCGCTGGCCTGATCCGGAGCACAAAATGACCTTGAACCGTATTGCGGAATTTGTCGTTGGCCTGATTTTTGGAATCGGCCTGATCCTGGCGGGTATGACCGATCCTGGCAAGGTCATCGGTTTCCTGGATCTGTCCGGCAGCTGGGATCCCTCGCTGGCCTTGGTCATGGGTGGCGCCATTTGTGTCGGGTTTTTCGCGTTCGCCGTGGCCAGGACGCGCACCACCGCGTTTCTGGGCGGCGCCATGCATCTGCCCAAGCCCGGTCAGGTCGACCGCAAGCTGGTCGCTGGCAGCCTCATGTTCGGCGTGGGTTGGGCGCTGGCAGGTTTCTGTCCGGGGCCTGCGCTGGTCTCCCTGGGCGCGGGGCATTGGCAGGCCGCGGTATTCGTGCTGGCGATGGTGGTCGGTATGCTGGCCCTGGACTGGCTCAGCAAGGGCCTGCCGCAGCTGCGGACCGAGGGCGCACGCTGAGCCGCGTGGCGCACGACTCTCAGTCGGCCCAGCGAAAACCGTTGCGTCCGGCTTTCTTGGCCCGGTACATGGCCTCATCCACCCGCCGGTAGACACTGTTGGAGGTGTCTTCGGCTTGCAAGATGCCCAGGCCGGTGGAGATTGTGTAGCGCACGTCAGGATGTTCCGGCAGCGCGCATGCCTGGCGCAACCCCATCATGATGCGGTCAACGATGCTCTCCAGGCTGGCCGCGTCGATGCGCGGAAACAGCAGCATGAACTCTTCTCCGCCAACGCGCCCGAAACCGTCTTCATGGCGCAATGTCAGCTGGACGGTTCGCGCGAAGTGCTGCAGCACCAGATCGCCCACCGCATGTCCGAAGCGGTCGTTGATGCCCTTGAACTGGTCCAGGTCGATCAGCGCGATGCCGCACAGTTGTTTGCGCTTGCGCACCTGCGCCAGGCGTTGCTCGAGCTGTTCGATGATGTGGGCACGGTTGCTGATACCGGTCAGCGCATCGATCCGTGCTGCGCGCAAGGCCAGATCCCGGGATTGCCGCAACGCGCGACCGCTGACTTTCAATTCGGTGATGTCACTGGCGACGCACAACATCCAGCCATCGGGCCGCATGGTTTCCGTGATCCAGAGCCAGCGTCCGTCACACATGTCAGCTTCAAAAGCGCGATACGGCAACTTCCCGCGGCGCGAACGGGTCGACACGAGCCAGGCGGGAAAATCCGGTGTAACGATCAGTGCGCCCACCTTGCCTGCATGGCTGCTGGCCATCAGTTCCGACCAGGTCGGGTGTGCATCGGGACCCAATGCAAAACATGTTCGAAAAGCCGGATTGGCGTATTGCAGACGGTCATCTGCATCGAAAAGAAACACCAGTAATGGAGACGCATGCTGTGCGGCCAGCAGCTCGTTGGCGATGGTCTCGGGGATAGGCTGCATTGTCATCCGACTTGCGCTGGGACCGTCGTGTGCACGTGAACTCCTGATCTCCGCCGTCGGCGGTCACGAAAGCCCTGCGCGCGCATGTCGGGCGCGCAGGACTCCTGCCGGAAAAGCCGGAACTACACCAGCAGCGCGTTGACCCGCTTCACATACGCTGCCGGATCATCCGGCATGCCGCCTTCGGCCAGCAATGCCTGGTCGAACAGAATGTGGGCCAGATCGTCGAAATGCACCGAACCCTCGAGCTTCTTGACCAGCGCGTGTTCGGCGTTGACCTCGAGCACGGGTTTCGATTCGGGGGCGCTTTGGCCGGCCTGCTTGAGCATGCGCGCGAGCTGCGTGCTCATGCCGTTGTCCTGCACCACCAGACAGGCCGGGCTGTCCACCAGACGGGTCGTCACGCGCACGTCCTCGGCCTTGCCCTTGAGCGCCTCCTTGAGCTTGGCCAGCAGTGGCTTGAAGGTTTCGGCGGCTTCTTCAGCGGCCTTCTTTTCGGTTTCGTCCTGCAGTGTGCCCAGGTCGACCGCGCCCTTGGCCACGCTTTGCAGCGGCGTGCCGTCGAACTCGGTGAGGTAATTCAACGCCCACTCATCGACACGGTCGGTCATCAACAGCACCTCGATGCCCTTTTTCTTGAATACCTCAAGATGCGGGCTGTTCTTGGCAGCGGCCAGCGAGTCGGCGGTGATGTAGTAAATGGCCTCCTGGCCCTCCTTCATGCGTGCCTTGTAGTCGGCCAGCGCCACGGTGGGGTTGTCCATCGAGTTAGATGCGAAGCGCAGCAGCCTGGCGAGCCGGTCCTTGTTGCCGAAGTCCTCGCCCATGCCTTCCTTGAGCACGGCGCCGAACTCGGCGTAGAACTTCGTGTATTTGCCGGCGTTTGTCGCAGCAGCGGCCTTGTCCTCTTCGCTGATCACATCGGTCACGGCTTCGGCGCCTTCGGCAGCAGTGGCGGGTTCGACCGGCTTGTCGTTGCGCGCCAGCTCTTCGAGCATGCTCAATACGCGCTTGGTACAACCCTCGCGGATCGCCTTGACGTCGCGGCTTTCCTGCAGCAGTTCACGGCTGACGTTCAGAGGCAGGTCGGATGAATCGACCACGCCCTTGACGAAGCGCAGGTAGGACGGCAGCAGCGCCTCGGCGTCGTCCATGATGAAGACGCGCTTGACGTAAAGCTTGAGCCCGCCCTTTTTGTCCCGGTTCCACAGATCGAACGGCGCCTTTGCCGGGATGTACAGCAGCTGCGTGTATTCGGTGCTGCCCTCGACCCGGTTGTGGGTGTGGGCCAACGGGTCTTCGAAATCGTGGCTGATCTGCTTGTAGAAGTCGTTGTATTGCTCGGGCGTGATGTCTTTCTTGGCGCGCGACCAGATCGCATTTGCCTTGTTGACGGCTTCCCACTCGTCGGTGATGACCATCTCGCCGCCCGTGGTGGCACCGGATGCGTCGCCCTCGATCTTCTCGCCTTCCTTCCACTCCTCTTTCTGCATCAGGATCGGCAGGCTGATGTGGTCGGAATATTTGCTGATGATGCCCTTGATCTTCCACGCGCCGGTGTAGTCTTCGGCGTCTTCGCGCAGGTGCAGCGTGACGCTGGTGCCGCGCTGGGGGCGGTCGATGGTCTCGACCTCGAAGTCACCGGCGCCGCCGCTGACCCAGCGCACGCCATGCTTGCTTTCCATGCCGGCGCGACGTGATTCGACTGTGATCTTGTCGGCGACGATGAAGCCGGAGTAGAAGCCCACGCCGAACTGGCCGATTAATTGCGAGTCGGACTTCTGGTCGCCGGTGAGTTTGGAGACGAAGTCTTTGGTGCCGCTCTTGGCGATCGTGCCCAGGTTGTCAATGGCTTCCTGCTCGTTCATGCCGATGCCGTTGTCGGAGATGGTCAGCGTGCGGGCCTTCTTGTCGACGGTGACGCGTACTTCCAGCGTGGGGGCGTCTTCGAACAGGGCAGGATCGTTGATGGCCTCGAACCGCAATTTGTCGCAGGCATCGGACGCATTCGAGATCAGCTCGCGCAGGAAGATTTCCTTGTTGGAGTAGAGCGAATGGGTGACCAGATGCAGCAGTTGTGCGACTTCGGCCTGAAAGGAAAGGGTTTGTTTGTTCATAGGGTCGGGTTCATATCGCGAAGTTGACGGTGGGCCGGCCATGCGCGCAGCCCGGGCAGCTTGCAATTATGGGCGATGGTGCCGGCTTTCAAGGGGCCGCACGTGCCTCAGTGGGGCGCTTTGCCAGGCTCCGCGCTCAGCCACTGGCGCAACTGGTTGACAACGGCCTCGCTGTGCAGCAATTGCATGTGGTTCGTGCGGTAGGCGATCCACTGGTGGTGCGGGGTGAAGGCCAAAACGCGGAGCGGATCGTCTTGCTGCCCGAGCGCGCTGCGCAGCGGCACCAGGCCGTCGCCCAGCAGGCGTTCGGCCAGCAGGCTACGCTTGGCCGCCATAGTGGCCGCGATGGTATGGCAGGAGACGCCCTCGGGCAGTGGCATTGGCTGGCGCTGGTCCGGTTGGCGACGGAAACGGTCACGCCCCTGCCAGTCGGCGTCTGCCGTGAAGCCGTATCGCAGGTCGGTGATGCCAGCGCTGCGCAGTTGCGCCAGCTTGGCGAAAGGGGCGCTGAAAGGGGTGCTGCCCAGCAGCAGGTCAACCCAATTGCCGGCGCGCTCGAGTGGCGCGCCATGGTGGGGTGTGCCCAGAAAGAAGATGTTTTCCAGTGTTGACGGCCAGTGCTGCTGTTCGCCTTGTGCGATGTTGACGGCGCTCCGCATGACCAGGCCGCCCATGCTGTGGGCCACCACCGTGAGTTCGCGCACCGCGACCGGCCAGTGCGCGTGCAATTGCGCCAGCAAGCCGGCAAGCGCCCGGCCGTTCTGCGATATGTGGCGGCCGGAGTTGTAGCGCAGGTAAACCGGCGTATACCCCAGTGGCGCGGCCAGGGCCAGCCATGGATCGGGCACCGGCGCGCCGTCCGGCCCCGGCTGGTCCTGCCATTGCAGGTCGTTCATGCACAGGCCATGCATGAACAGCATGATCTTGCCAGTGGCGCCGTCGACTGCCATACCGGATCGCAACGGCAGCGTTTGGCCCTGCGCACGCAGTGTCATCGGCGTGGCCAGCGGGTTGTGGTCGTCGGCGAGACGGTCGCCCAGTACGCCGTTGAGCGCCGCCAGCACAGCTTCGCGCCGGGGCGTGTCGGGCGGTGCATCCACCAGTGTTTCGAGCATGGGCTCGAGCCGGATAAAACCACTTTGCAGGCCTTTGCCCACCAGCGCCGTGACGCTGTGGACGGCGCGGTAGACGAACCCGGTCAGCCCGCCAGCGCGCCCGGGCGCTGCTGCCGGTGCGCCCAGTGTGCCAAGCACCGACTGGTGCACCCCCTCGGCCATGTGGGCGATGCCATGGGTCGCCTGCGTCACAAGCGCGGCCGCCGCGCGCAGATCGGAGGGCCTGAGGCGTTTCGCCGGCATAGTCAGAACCGCTCGTGCGGGGCCAGATAGCGCCATTGTCCCAGCGGCAGGTTGCCCAGCATCAGCTGGCCGATACGCACCCGTTTGAGCCCGACCACCTTCAGGCCTACCAGTTCGCACATGCGCCTGATCTGCCGTTTCTTGCCCTCGGTCAGCACGACACGCAATTGCTCGGGGTTCTGCCAGCTGATGCGGGCCGGCTTGAGCGCCTGCCCGTCGAGTTCCAGGCCGTGGCGCAGGCGCGCGAGCTGCTCGGTCGGAAACACCGCCTGCACATTGCTGGTGACCGGGTCGTTCTCGTGGATCTCGGCGAGTTCCCTGCTGTCATGGGTCGCGCCGGGCGCCCCCAGATAGGTGACCCGCACCAGGTATTCCTTCTCCATCACCGATTCCTCGCCGATCAGCTGGCGTGCCACGCGGCCGTCCTGCGTCAACACCAGCAGGCCGATCGAGTCGATGTCGAGGCGGCCTGCGGGTACCAGGCTTTGCAGCTGTTTCGGGTGGAAGAAGAAACGGGCGTTGTCGTCGGCCCAGCGGTTCTGCGGCTGGATCAGCGTGATCGCTGGCTGGTGGCCGTCTTCGGCCTGTCCGCTGACGATGCCCATGGGCTTGTTGAGCAGGATCGTCACCTGGTTGGCCTGCTGGCCTTGCGCCTGCTTGCTGATCTCGATGCGGTCGTCGGGGGTCACCTGCATGCCCATGGCGGCGATGTCGCCGTTGACCTTGACCCAACCGCGGGCGATCCAGTCGTCGGCCTCGCGCCGCGAGGCCATGCCGAGTTCGGCCATGCGTTTGTTCAGGCGGCTGGTGCCGGTGGCCGCTGCGCCATCTGTGCCGCCGGCGCGGTTGGCCGTGGATGCACGGGCGGGCGCCGTGGCTGGACGGGGCGCGCGCTGGTAGGGCGGCGGGGGTGCGGGTTTGTTCATGTTCATGCTCATTATTCGTGTTTCGGGAAGACCCGGGAACGCAGCGCATCGAGGCTGAGCACGCGCAGGCCACCGTACTCGACCCGGATCACGGCCTGTTCCTGCAGGGCGCTCAGGGCCTCGTTGACGCGTTGCCGTGACAGGCCCACCAGGTAGGCCAACTCCTGCTGCGTGATGCGCAGCACCTCGCCCACGCCCGGATAGAGGACCGGGTTAAACAGCGCTGCCAGGCTGCGCGCGACGCGCAGATCCGGGTTGTTCATGCGGTCGATCTCGCGTGCCGCGATGAACTGGCCCAGCCGTTCATTGATCTGGTTCATGACAAAGCGGTTGAAACCGATGGAGTGGTCAAGCAGCCAGTGAAAGGTGTCGACCGGCAGCCCGGCAACGGTGCTTTTGCGCAATGCCTGGATGTTGTATTTGTAGGGTTCGCGCTTGAGGGCCGTGCCTTCGCCGAACCAGCCCCCGGGTGGCACGCCGGTGAATGTCATCGAGTTGCCCTCGATGGTGTCGCTGCTCATCTTGAGCAGGCCGTCCACCACGCCGAACCAGTAGGTGACCGGACGCCCGATGCGGCAGACATAGTCGCCGGGCAATGCATCGCCCACCTTGAGTTCGGACAACACCCGCTCGCGCTGTGCCTCGCTCAACACCACCGTCCACGGAATGGCGGCGACTTCTTCCGGGCTGGGCGCACGCCGGCGGTGGTGCAGAGACAGTTCTGTTGACATGGATCAGGAAGACCGGGAATCGGCGGAGCCGGGGTTGAAGTCTTAGGGGAAATCCCTAGCCTCCAAAACCCTGAATTGTCGTTTAACCGACAAGCTGACGTCAAATTAAATCCTACATTCCTAACCAGACAAATAACAACCGTTACCCGCTTGTGCCGGACGCAGCGGGGACCAACGGTCTGACAGGGCCAGTAAGGAGACACCGTGCAGACAACGTTCCCCCGATTGCTGCTGAAGCACGCCGCCGAACGGCCGGATGCTCCCGCCATGCGCGAAAAGGAATTCGGCATCTGGCAGGCGCTGAGCTGGCGGGATCTGCTGGAGTTGGTCGCTGACATCGCGGGTGGGCTGCATCAGGCGGGCCTGCGCCGTGGCCAGCACATGGTGGTGGTGGGCTCGAATCGGCCGCACCTGTACGCCACCATGCTGGCGGTGCAATCGATCGGCGCGGTGCCGATTCCGCTGTACCAGGATGCGGCGGGGAAAGAATGCGTTTTCCCGATCAACAACGCCGACGTATGTTTTGCGTTTGCGGAAGACCAGGAGCAGGTCGACAAGTTGCTGGAGATCCGCGAGCAGTGCCCGCAACTGGCCCACATCTTTTTCGACGATCCGCGTGGCCTGCGCAAATACGACGAGCCGGGCCTGATGGCCATCGAGGAACTGATGGCAGCCGGAAAGGTCTACGCCAAACAACATCAGGATTTCCTGAAGACACAGGCCGAGCAGGCGAAGCCGGACGACGTGGCCGCGATGTTCTTCACCTCGGGCACCACCGGCAACCCCAAGGGCGTGGTGCATACGCACGACAGTCTGCTCGACCGGGCACGCGCAGGCGCCGCGTTCGACAAGCTCACGAATGCGGAAGAAGTGCTGGCCTACCTGCCGCCGGCCTGGATCGGGCAGAACATCTTCAGTTACGCGCAATGGCTGTCCTGTGGTTATGTCGTCAACTGCCCGGAATCGGCTGCGACGGTGACCATCGACCTCAAAGAGGTGGGGCCAACCTATTATTTTGCGCCGCCACGGGTGTTCGAAGGCCTGCTGACAAGCGTCATGATCCGGATGGAGGACGCCAGCAGCTTCAAGCGCAAAATGTTCCAGGCGTTCATGGATCTCGCCAAACGCGTCGGACCCGACCTGATGGACGGCACGGCGGTGGGGCTGGCCGACAAGCTGCTGTACAAGCTGGGCGACTGGATGGTTTATGGTCCGCTGCGCAACAACCTCGGTATGAGCCGGGTGCGGGTGGCCTATACCGCGGGCGAGGCGATTGGCCCGGACCTGTTCCAGTTCTACCGCTCGATCGGCGTCAACATCAAGCAGTTGTATGGTTCCACCGAGACGGCCGTGTTCGTCTGCCTGCAGCCGGACAACGCCGCGCGCGCCGACACTGTGGGGCTGCCGATCGCCGGGGTCGAGATCAAGGTCGCCGCCAACGGCGAGATCCTGGTCAAGTCGCCGGGCCTGCTGAAGGAATATTTCAAGAACCCGCAGGCCACTGCCGAGGTGCTGACGCACGACGGCTGGTACCACACCAGCGACGCCGGTTTCATCGATGCCCATGGCCACCTGAAGATCATCGACCGGGTCAAGGACGTCGGCCGCATCAAGGGCGGCGCCAACGACGGAGCCATGTTTGCGCCCAAATACGTCGAGAACAAGCTCAAGTTCTTCCCGTTCATCAAGGAGGTGGTGGCCTATGGCGATGGCCGCGCGCAGGTCTGCGTGATGATCAATATCGACATGAACGCGGTCGGTAACTGGGCCGAGCGGCGCAACCTGGCTTATGCCGGCTATGGCGACCTGGCGCAAAAACCCGAGGTCTACCAGTTGATCAAGGAATGCGTCGAAAAAGTCAACGTTGATCTGGCGGCCGACGAATTGCTTGCGGGAAGCCAGGTCAGCCGCTTCCTGGTGCTGCACAAGGAGCTCGACGCAGACGACGGCGAGCTGACCCGCACCAACAAGGTCCGGCGCGGCTTCATTGCCGACAAATACCAACCACTGGTCGATGGACTGTATGGCGGCAAGACTGAACAATTCATCGAGACCGTGGTCAAGTTCGAGGACGGCCGCACCGGCAGCGTCAGCGCCACATTGAAGATCGAAGACAGCCGGACGTTCGCGCCGGTAAAGGCCGCAGCATGAGCGACAGCAACACAACCAGCAACCCGACGAACGCCGGTACTGGGCAATTTCCCGCCGGGCCGCCCCAAGGAAAATTACCCCCCTCGGGGGGCAGTGCAGTACACGCAGTGACAAACGTGGGGGGGCAATTTTCCGCCGGGCCGCCCCAAGGAAAATTAGCCCCCGGGGGGGGCAGTGCAGTACACGCAGTGACAAACGTGGGGGGGCAATTTCCCGCCGGGCCGCCCCAAGGAAAATTAGCCCCCGCGGGGGGCAGTGCAGTACACGCAGTGACAAACGTGGGGGCCAAATCCATAGGCGACGTCATTCTGGACGTGAAAAACATCAGCTTGTCGTTTGGCGGCGTCAATGCGCTGAACGACATCTCGTTCGACGTGCGTGAGCACGAGGTACGCGCCATCATCGGGCCCAATGGCGCTGGCAAGAGCTCAATGCTCAACTGCATCAACGGCGTCTATGTGCCGCAGCAGGGCACGATCAGCTTTCGCGGCCAGACCTTCAAGCACATGAACAGCCACCAGGTTGCGACGATGGGCATCGCCCGCACGTTCCAGAACCTGGCGCTGTTCAAGGGCATGAGCGTGGTCGACAACATCATGACCGGGCGTAACCTGCGCATCAAGAGCAACATCTTCCTGCAGGCGCTGCGCATTGGCCCGGCCCAGCGCGAGGAGGAGGCGCACCGCGAATTCGTCGAACACATTGTCGATTTCCTGGAGATCCAGGCCTATCGCAAGACACCGGTGGGCCAGTTGCCCTACGGCCTGCAAAAGCGGGTCGACCTGGGTCGCGCGCTGGCGATGGAGCCGCAGGTGTTGCTGCTCGATGAACCCATGGCTGGCATGAACATGGAGGAGAAGCAGGACATGAGCCGCTTCATCCTGGACGTGAACGACGAGTACGGCACCACCATCGTGCTGATCGAGCATGACATGGGTGTGGTGATGGACATCTCGGACCGGGTCGTGGTGCTGGACTACGGCAAGAAGATCGGCGACGGCACGCCTCGGCAAGTGCGCGAGAACGAAGAAGTCATCAGTGCCTATCTGGGCACGAGCCACTGAACGCGGGGACAGAAAACATGGCTTTTTTCATTGAAACCCTGATTAGCGGCCTGATGGCCGGGATGTTGTATTCGCTGGTGGCGCTCGGCTTCGTGCTGATCTTCAAGGCCTCGGGCGTGTTCAACTTCGCGCAAGGTGCGATGGTTCTGTTCGCGGCGCTGGCGATGGCGCGGTTTTCCGAATGGATTCCCGCCTGGCTGGGATTGGAGAGCAAGTTTCTCGGCAATCTGATCGCGTTTTCGATGGCCGCTGTGGTCATGTTCGCGCTGGCCTGGCTGATCGAGCGACTGGTGCTGCGCCACCTGGTGAACCAGGAGGGCGTGACGCTGCTGATGGCCACGCTGGGCATTACCTATTTCCTGGATGGCCTGGGCCAGACGATCTTCGGAAGCAACATCTACCAGATCGATGTCGGCATGCCGAAGGATCCGCTGTTCCTGTTTCAGGACACCTTCCCGGGCGGCATTCTGGTCAGCCTGGAAGATGTCTATGCAGCCATCGTCGCCGCGCTGCTGGTGGGGGCCTTGTCGCTTTTCTTCCAGAAGACGAGCACTGGACGGGCGCTGCGCGCCGTAGCCGATGACCACCAGGCCGCGCAGTCGATCGGTATCAAGCTCAGCCGGATCTGGGTCATCGTCTGGTTCGTGGCCGGCATCACCGCGCTGGTGGCCGGTGTGATCTGGGGCTCCAAGCTCGGTGTGCAGTTTTCGCTCTCCACTATTGCGCTGCGCGCCTTGCCGGTGATCATCCTGGGTGGCCTGACATCGGTGCCGGGGGCCATCATAGGCGGCCTGATCATCGGTGTCGGTGAAAAGTTGTCGGAGGTGTATCTGGGGCCGTTTGTCGGCGGCGGCATCGAGATCTGGTTTGCCTACATGCTGGCGCTGGTGTTCCTGCTGTTCCGCCCGCAGGGCTTGTTCGGAGAGAAGATCATTGACCGGGTTTGAGCCGGTCTACGGTGTTCCTGCCCATCGACACAACATGCGAAGAGACATAAATGTTTTATAGAGAAAACGGCCAGTTCAAGACGTCGTACCGCTCGGACCAGCAGATCTTTCCGATCACGCAGGACCGCTGGATGGTGCTGGCGCTGATCGCGTTTGCATTCATCGGGGTGCCGATGCTGGTGGACGAGTACATGTTCCGCGCCATCCTGATCCCGTTCCTGATCCTGGCGCTGGCGGCACTGGGGGTGAACATCCTGGTTGGTTATTGCGGCCAGATCTCGCTGGGTTCGGGCGCCTTCATGGCGGTGGGCGCGTATGCGGCCTACAACACGCAAGTCCGTATCGAAGGCATGCCGCTGATCGTCTCGTTGTTGTCGGGTGGATTTTTCGCCACGCTGGTCGGGATCGTGTTCGGTATTCCCAGCTTGCGCGTCAAGGGGCTGTACCTGGCCGTGGCCACACTGGCGGCCCAGTTTTTCTGTGACTGGGCGTTCCTGCGCATCGGCTGGTTCACCAACAACACCCCGTCCGGTTCGGTGTCGGTGTCCAACCTGCAGGTGCTGGGCTGGACCATCAACACCCCGGTCGACAAGTACCTTTTCTGCCTCGGATTCCTGTGCGTGTTCGGGCTGCTGGCCAAGAACCTGGTGCGCTCGGCGATTGGCCGCGAATGGATGGCGATCCGCGACATGGACGTGGCCGCTGCCGTGATCGGCATCCGGCCGATGTACGCCAAGCTCAGCGCATTTGCTGTGAGCTCCTTCATCATCGGCGTGGCTGGTGGCCTGTGGGGCTTTGTGCACCTGGGTTCATGGGAGCCAGCGGCATTCTCGATCGACCGCTCGTTCCAGTTGCTGTTCATGGTCATCATTGGCGGCATGGGCTCGATCATGGGCAGTTTCTTCGGTGCCGCGTTCATCGTCGCGCTACCGATTTTCCTGAACCAGTTTCTGCCCTGGTTCGGTACGTTGATCGGGGTGGACATCTCGACGGCGGCCGTCTCACATACCGAATTCATGATTTTCGGCGCGCTGATCGTCTGGTTCCTGATCGTGGAGCCCCATGGTCTGGCGCGGTTGTGGAGCATCGGCAAACAGAAGTTGCGGCTTTGGCCCTTTCCGCATTGATGCACAGCTTCAGCCGGCATTGGGGCATCGGATACCTCCCGCGGGGCGGCGTCCAATGCAGCAATGCCAGGTGGGGTTGGTCTCAAGGGTCCACGGTTGGTTGAGTGTGAATGTTTTTTTTGAAGGAGACAAAGAGATGAAGATACGAAACCTTGTACTGTCGACCGCGGTGGTCTGCGCTGGCCTGTCATCGGCATTGGTGACAACTGCGGCCGTCGCTGCCGAGCAGTTCTTTCCGTCGCTGGTCTACCGCACCGGCGCCTATGCGCCCAATGGTGTGCCGTTTGCCAACGGGTATGCCGATTACCTCAAGCTCACCAACGCCCGCGGCGGCATCAACGGCGTGAAGGTGTCATTCGAGGAGTGCGAGACGGGTTACGCCACCGACCGCGGTGTCGAGTGTTATGAGCGTCTGAAGGGCAAGAACGGCGGCGCCACCGTGTTCCAGCCACTGTCGACCGGCATCACGTTTGCCTTGACGGAAAAAGCGCCTGTCGACAAGATTCCGCTCATCACCGCCGGATACGGCCGCAGCGAGTCGGCCGATGGCGGCGTGTTCAAGTGGAACTTCCCGATCGCCGGCACCTACTGGGTGGCGGCTGACATCCTGATCCAGCATATTGCCAAGAAAGAAGGTGGCCTGGACAAGCTCAAGGGCAAGAAGGTCACCCTGATATACCACGACAGCCCGTATGGCAAGGAGCCGATCCCGTTGCTCGAAGAACGTGCGGCGATGCTCGGGTTCCAGCTCAGCCTGCTGCCGGTGACCCATCCGGGTGTCGAGCAAAAAGCCACCTGGCTGCAGGTACGCCAGAACCGTCCGGACTATGTGCTGCTGTGGGGCTGGGGCGTGATGAACTCCACTGCCATCAAGGAGGCACAGGCCACCGGTTATCCGCGTGAAAAGATGTATGGCGTCTGGTGGGCCGGTGCAGAGCCTGACGTGAAAGACGTCGGCGCGGGTGCCAAGGGCTACAACGCCATCACGATGCAGCACGGTACCGAGAAAGGCTCGGACGTGGTCAAGGAGATCATGACCAAGGTGCATGCCAAGGGCGAAGGCACGGGACCCAAGGATGAAGTGGGCGAGGTGCTCTACATGCGCGGTCTGATGAGCGCCATGTTTGCGGTCGAAGGTGTGCGGTCGGCGCAGGAGCGTTTCGGCAAAGGCAAGGTCATGACCGGTGAGCAGACCCGCTGGGGCCTGGAAAACCTGAACCTGACGCAACCCAAGCTCGATGCGCTGGGCTTCAAGGGCGTGATGCGTCCTATTTCCACCAGCTGCCAGGACCACATGGGTGCAGCCTGGGGTCGTGTCCACACCTGGGACGGCAGCAAGTGGGTGTTCACCAGTGACTGGTACCAGGCCGATGAGCAGATCATCAAGCCGATGGTCAAGGCGGCCGCCAACAAATACGCGGGCGAGAAGAAGCTGACGCGTCGTACGCCGGCGGACTGCCAGTCCTGATTGGCCCGTGCGGCCAACCGTCCTGCCGACGGCAGACTGGTTGGCCTGGTGGCGGCTCGTGACAGGAGCCGTCAACTGAAAGGGCGGCGTGGCTGGCCTTTCAGTTGACCTTACACAACATGAAACGGAATCGCGCATGAGCACTTCGGACATCGTCCTCAATGTCAACGGCATCGAGGTCATCTACAACCATGTGATCCTGGTGCTCAAGGGCGTCTCGCTGCAGGTGCCCAATGGCCGGATTGTGGCCATCCTGGGGGGCAACGGCGCCGGCAAGACGACCACCCTGCGCGCGATCTCCAACCTGCTCAAGGGCGAGCGCGGCGAGGTCACGAAGGGCTCGATCGAATTGCGCGGTGAGCGTATCGAAAATCGTTCCCCGTCGGACCTGGTCGAACGCGGCGTCGTGCAGGTGATGGAGGGCCGGCATTGTTTTGCCCACCTCACGATCGAGGAAAACCTGATGACCGGCGCCTACACCCGGCCGGACAAGGCCGAGGTCGCGCGCAATCTGGACAAGGTTTACACCTATTTCCCGCGGCTCAAGACCCGTCGCACCAGCCAGGCAGCCTACACTTCTGGCGGTGAGCAGCAGATGTGCGCCATTGGCCGCGCGCTGATGGCCAATCCGAGCGTGGTGCTGCTGGACGAACCATCGATGGGCCTGGCGCCGCAACTGGTAGAGGAGGTGTTCAACATTGTGCGCGACCTCAACACCAAGGAGAAGGTCACCTTCCTGCTGGCCGAGCAGAACACCAACATGGCGCTCAAATACGCCGACTACGGCTACATCATGGAGAGCGGGCGCGTCGTGATGGACGGTGCCGCCGCCGACCTGCGTGACAACGAGGATGTCAAGGAGTTCTACCTGGGCATGGGCGGCGGCGAACGCAAGTCGTTCAAGGACGCCAAGAGCTACAAGCGGCGCAAGCGCTGGTTGGCCTGATCCATCCCCATCATCAGATAGAGATCCATTTGCAATGAACGCTTTTTACGACAAATCTGAAACCCGCGAGCCGTCGCAACGTGAGGCAGCGTTGCTGAAGGCATTGCCCGCGCAGATCGGGCATGCGCAAAGCGCCAGCCCAGCATTCGCGCAGATCCTGCAGGGCGTGGATGCTGCGTCGATCGACAGCCGCGAGGCGCTGGCCAAGTTGCCGGTGACGCGCAAACACGAGTTGCTCGAGCGCCAGCAGGCGCAGCGGGCGCAATCGGCATTTGGCGGGTTTTCGGCGATCGGCTTCGGCGCCGAGATGCCGCGTGTCTTCGCCAGCCCCGGCCCGATCTACGAGCCTGAGGGGCGTGCACCGGACTACTGGCGCATGGCGCGCGCCATGTTCGCCGCGGGATTCCGCCCCGGCGAACTCATTCACAACTGTTTCAGCTACCACTTCGTGCCGGCCGGCTCGATGATGGAGACCGGTGCGCATGTCCTGGGATGTACGGTGTTTGCCGCTGGCACTGGACAAACCGAGCAACAGGTGCAGGCGATGGCCGAGTTGCGTCCGGCAGGTTATGTCGGGACACCGAGTTTCCTGAAGATCATTGTCGAAAAGGCAGACGCGATGGGCGTGGCGCTGCCCAGCGTTACCAAGGCGTTGTTTGGCGGTGAGGCCTACCCGCCGAGCCTGCGCGACTGGTTCCTGGCGCGGGGCATCGAGGGCTACCAATGTTTCGCCACTGCCGACGTGGGGCTGATCGCCTATGAGACGCAGGCCCGCGAAGGCCTGGTGATCGACGAGTCGGTGCTGGTAGAGATCGTGCGCCCGGGCACTGGCGACCCGGTTCCCGCAGGCGAGGTCGGTGAACTGGTGGTTACCACGCTGAATCCGGCGTATCCGCTGATCCGGTTCGGTACCGGCGACCTGAGCGCCATTCTTCCCGGCGCCTGTCCGACAGGACGCACCAATGGGCGCATCAAGGGCTGGATGGGCCGTGCTGACCAGACCACCAAGATCCGCGGCATGTTTGTGCATCCCGCCCAGGTGCAGGCCATTGCCAAGCGTTTCCCCGAGGTGGCGAAAGCGCGGTTGGTGGTGCGCGGCGAAATGGCCAATGACACCATGGCGCTGCAAGTGGAGACTTCCTGCAGCGGCCCGGACGCGCTGGTCGAGAGACTCGGCGCGGCGATCCGCGAGGTGACAAAGTTGCGTGGCGAAGTCGAGCTGGTCTTGCCGGGCAGCCTGCCCAACGACGGCAAGGTGATCGAGGACGCACGCAGCTACAAGTGACCCGCCACCTGGACACGGACACGCCAGCGGATCTGCCGTTGCGGCTGGTGGATTCGATCACCCAGCTCGGGCCGATTGACGCCGGCTGCATTGCGGTCAGTGGTTCCCATGGTGGCGCCAGTTCGGCGCGTTATGCGATCGCGGCGCGCCCTGCGCTGTCGGTTTTCAACGACGCTGGTGTCGGACTGGACCGGGCCGGCCTGGTGGCGCTGGACCTGCTACAGCAGCAGGACCTTCCCGCGTGCACGGTGTCGCACATGACGGCGCGTATTGGCGAGGCCGATAGCACGTTGCGCACCGGTGTGGTCAGCCATTGCAATGCTCTGGCAGCACAGCAGGGCGTGGCGCCCGGTCAACCCTGCCAGCAGGCGCTGGACCGATTTTCGGCACAACACCGGTAACGACACGGGCGTGATGGCGGCCACGCGCCGTGCCGTGTTGGCTCAGACGCCCCAGACGATTGCCTTGCCTTCCTTGTGGCAGCGCTGGAGCATGTCGATGAACGGCGCTGCGCGCTGGCTCAGGCTCACACGGTCGGCAGCGGCCGTGTCGTCTTGAGCGTCGGTTTTTTCAGCCTTGTCGGTCGGGGTCGTCTGCGCGCCCTGGCGCTGGCTCTGGGCGACGGCCTGCTCCAGGGCGGCGATGGCCGCTGGCATCTGCTCGGGCAGTACGATGCCCTTGGGCCCCGGTTCCTTACCGATGATCTGCAGGATGCGTTCGCCGTTGGGCTCCAGCATGATGACGTCGCCCGCGGCTTTGGATTTGAAGATATACAACATGGATGGACACGTCTCCCTGGCGTTGGTGGTGGCCCGGGCGGTTGCCGGACGCAGGGTCCAAGGGTACATGTAATCGCGCCAACCGGGACTCGGCGCTACGGGTCAAGCCCGCTATGGCCGTCATTCTTTCGAGGTGTGAGGGCGTCGTCAGCAGCGTCACCCGCAATTGGCGTGGGCCGTGGTCGCCGCCCAATGCGTCCTGGTCCAATCCGATCGCCTCAAGCACTGGCCGTAAGAAACCGACTGATGGCGGATCTGGGCCAACCAACGGTGGTGCGTCTGATCCGGGGGTAGGGCAGAATCGTGCGGATAACTCTGTTGATTTCATGCCCCCAGGAATGCTTCGATCCATTGCCAGACTGCTATTGCCATTGCTCTTGATCAGTCTCTGTCAAATTTGTGCAGCCACCGAGGCGGGCGCGGTGGCGATAGCGGCGGCGCGTGATCTCGGATGGGCGCAGCTGTCACCGCCTGGCTATAACGCCCAGCTAGTGTTGGACCGTCTGGGCGTAGATCAGTTGGAAGACCGGGATGCCCGGGCGGAGGCGATCCTGGCCCAGGTGCAACGCGAATGGAGCAGGGCGCCGCCGATCGCGAGAATGCCCGATGGACCGATTCGTATGACCGGATTCGCAGTCATGCTGGCAGATGGCGATCAGCCGGTCACCCGGATCCTGCTGGTACCGTACTACGGTGCCTGCATCCATTCACCACCGCCTCCGGCCAACCAGGCGGTACGGGTGACACTGGATCGGGAGCTGCCACGACGGATGTACCAGTTTCCGATCCGGGTCACCGGCGAGCTGACCCACCGGCCATCGGTGACGCGCCACGGACGGGTTCTGTACCGCATGACGAACGCCGAGTGGGAGCCCCATCCGTGGCCCAGGCAGCCGTTGCCGGTCTATCGGTTACCTTAGTGCGCCCGCGCATCAACGGGGCGCGGCGTTCCTGCGTTCCATGTGCGTTGCCACCATCCGGTACCCGGCAGTTCCCATTGTCGAGTCCGTCCTGCCGGTTTCAAGGCGTCCGCTGACCCACACTACGTCCATCGTTCGCATGCCTGCTATCGGGTCTGCCAGCCGGACATGCACCATTTGATTGGCGGCAGGGGGCGGCACATGGATGCAGGCTCCGAAAAACGGTACCAGCAGGAACTCGCTCAATTGGCCCTGGTCCGTCTCCATTGGAACCAGATAACCGGATAAACGCACCAATGCACCGTCGAGTGCCCGGTTGGTTGGCGCGTTGTCCCAGGTTTCCCGCATGCGTTTGGCCAACGCCACGGCAGCGTCGGTGCCGTCGCCAAGCTGCGCGATCGCCGAGCCCTGGTACTGTTTGAGCGGATTCCAGCCCGTCGGAACCAGCTCGTCCCAGCTGATTTCCCGGAATTGCGGGTTGAGCTGCGCCCTGTTGGCGGCACTGTCGCTTTCAAAGTCGTGCGCCAACCACTGCACGATGCCGCCCAGCGATGCGATACATGCGAAGACCGCCAGGAGTCGAAATCCATTGCGCATGTCCCAATCACTTTCCCTTGTATGCCTCGAGTCTGGCCACGACCATCGAATATCCGCTGGCCCCCATTTCGGAGCTGCCGCGCACCAGGTCAAGGGTGCCGCTTGCCCAGACTGCATCCATGGTCTTGAAGCCCTTGATCGGGGCCTGGGATTGCGCATGGATGATCTGGTTTGCCGGCGGTGGCGGTGTGTGGATACAGGCACCGAAGTAGGGCACCAGCAGAAACTCCCGAATGCCGTCCCTGGCCTCGTCCAGCGGCACCAGATAGCCCGGTAATTTAACCCGCTTGCCCGCCAGTGCCGCAACCGTGGGCGCGTTGTCCCAGACCTCGCGCAGTCGCGCATATTGCGCTGCGGCACGCGGATCGTTGTCTGACAGCGGCTTCATATCGCCCAACGATTTCGTGGGGTCCCATCCCTGTGGCACCAGTTTGTCCCAGGAAATTTCCGGGAAGTCGGCTCCATGCGCTGTTGCCACTGCTAGACTTGCGCCGGCAAGTATCAGCCAATGTCGTCGCGACAAGGAAGCGCAGCATTTTTGCTCGGGCATGGGTCAGCTCCTGGGTGAAAGGCCATCGGCCAGGGATAGGCGATACGCGCGCCAGCCCGGGTACAGGCTGGCCAGCCAACCGCATGCCAGCAGCCCCAGCAGCAGCAAGCCCTGGAGTTGCGTGGGCTGATCCAGATTCACGGTCAGGCCGTAACTGGCCTGCAGCCACGGGCCCAGCGCCAGGCCCGCAGCGGCAAGCGCCAGGACGCCCAACACGATGCCGCACGCGGTGACCAGGACGCCCTCGACCGTGAGCAGGAAGAAGAGACTTCGCGGGTTTGCACCAACCGCGCGCAATACGGCCAGTTCCCGGCGTCGTTCGCCCAGGCTGGCCAGTACCACCGACACGAGTCCGGCCATGCTGACCAAGGCCACCAATCCAGACATGAGCAGCAGCGCTTTCTCGCCTGTTCCGATCACATCCCACAACTCGTCAAGGGCCACACCGGGCAGGATCGCCATGAGGGGTTCTTCGGAGAAACCGTTGATGCTGCGCTGGGCGGAGAACACCGCGGCACGATTGTGCAGGCCGACCAGCAGCGCGGTGACCGCCTTCGGCTGCAGGTTCATCTCGCGTGCCTTGTCAGCGCTGATGCGTGCACCGGGAAACGGTGCGCCGGCGAACCAGTCCACATGCAATGCTTCCATCGCTTGCAGGCTGATGTGGACCGTGCGGTCAACCGGTGTCCCGGTCGATTGCAGGATGCCGCTGACAACGAAGGGCTTGTCGGCGTGATCGGTCAGACCCAGTTCGCCGCTGCCGTGCGACAGCGCAATACGGTCGCCGAGGTGGTAGCCGAGCCGCGTCGCCACTTCGGCGCCGACGACAGCCTCGAACAGATCGGCGAACGGCCGGCCTTCACGCATCCGTAACGCCTGCCTGTTGCCATAGTGAAACAGGCTGAAATAGTCCTTGCTGGTTCCAAGCACGGGAAAGCCCCGATGCGAGTCGCCCAGTGACAAGGGGATGACCCACGCGACACCCTGCTGGCCCGCAATGGCCTGCACCGAACTCCAGCGCAGGTTGTTGGTTGCCGCGCCAATGCGAAAGACCGAGTAAAGCAACAATTGCACGGAGCCCGTGCGGGCACCCACGATCAGGTCGGTACCCGACAAGGCCGATGTGAAACTGCCGCGCAGATCCGTGCGAAGCCGTTCTGTGCCCAGCAGCATGAAGCTCGACAGCGCGATCGAACACACGGTCAGCGCGAGGGTGAAGCGCCTGTTCCACGCACTGCGCAATGCCAGCGACAAGAGAAAACGGATCATTCGACACCGCCACGCAAAGTGCATGGCGACATTCGCCGTGTACCGGATCCGCGGCTCATGATTCGCACTCAGTTTCCACCTTCACCTGGTTAAGGCGCGGAAGCAGCAACTGCCGGTCGAAACGATCAGAGATCCGCTGGTCGTGGCTCACAAACACAAGGGCACTGCGGGTCTCGCGACACGACGACAACAGCAGGTCGAGAAACGCATTGCGGCGGTTGTCATCGAGCGCCGATGTCGGTTCGTCGGCGATCACCAGTGCCGGGGCGCCGATGAGCGCGCGGGCCGCCGCGACGCGCTGCTGTTGTCCGACCGACAGGTCACGCGCGGGCCGGTCCCAGTCGCGTGCGGACAAGCCCATGCTCCCGAGCCAGAACCCGGCGGCCGCCCGCAATGAACCTGAGCGCCGGACTGCCGCCTGTGCACGTGGCTGGGAGAACCGGCACGGTGCCATCGTGTTGTCGATCACGCTGAGGTAGGGTAGCAAGTTGAATTGCTGAAATATGTAGCCCACATGGTCGACCCGATGCTGGTCGCGCTGGCCTGCTCGCAGGCCTGACCAGGGTTGACCGAGCAAGGACACGAACCCCTCGCGCGGTTGCAGTACGCCTGCCATCAGCGACAGGAGCGTGCTCTTGCCGCAACCGCTGGGTCCGTACATGAACACGCTTTCGGATGCCCGAATGCGCAATTCCTCGATTCGCAGGCAGTCCTGGCTACTTCCCGGCCAGGCGAAGCGCAGGGCGGTTACATCCAGCACGGTTTCAGACATGGGTTCATTTTCCCCAGCCGAGCCGGGTGTTTGTACGCGTCAGCTTGCGCTTGAACTGCCCCGTTCCGGCAGCCACCTGAACGTCGATGGCCGCAATGCGCTTGAACGCGTTGAACAGTTTTACGTCTATGAAGCGGGCCTGGTCGGCGCTCGCGCAAGCGAACAAAAACGTCGCATCCATGTCGGCATGGCCTTCGCCGTCAGCGTTGCCTGTGCCACGTGGCAATGCAACTGTCGCGCCGGGTTTGGTGGAGTCAAGGCCCAGTACCTTCGATTGCAGTGTCACCTGTGACAAGGTGCAATTCGACTTTGGGTCCACCAAAAACAGGCTGTCGGCAGCATTCAGTTGCGTCACCAGGGCATCGACCTGCTTGCGTTCTGCCTCGGTTCGCGGAGCACGCTCGAAGCCCAGGAAGTTGTCCAGGGGTGCTTCCATGGAGATGGTGATAGTTTGGGTGTCGACAGCGACATCAAGGGCCAGGCGTCCATGGGTGTGTGGTTTTTGATCTGCGTGCGCGGGCGTCAAAAAAACAAGACTCATGGCCAGCAGGCCTGCTGTGGGCAAGGAGAAGGAAGAAATCATGGTCGTTCCCGGATGAGGTGGGGGTTGGAACTGCGGTAGACGCCGCATCGAAGACGTCGCAATGCAACGATGACGTCGCGCGAAATATGGCTGCCAGCCTGCACGGCAAGGTGCAAGGGCATGTCAATCGCGAACGCTCAGGAGATGAGCGGGGGACCGCGCGCCTGAACCCAGGGGCGAGTGGCGACCGACCAGCCGGTAGCCATGGGCAACTCCGATACCGCCGCGAACCGCAACGGGACGAAGACCACTGCAACCGTTGGCGCGCAATCGCCGTGGCTCATCTGGTCGTACAGGCGGCAATCAGACCCGGAGGCATGTTGGTTGTACAAGCTGGCCAGCAGCGCGGCCAGATCATGGCCGGCAAGGGTGGCCGGTGCGTGGCCGGACGCGCCATGCGGGTGAGATAGGCGCATGGCATGTGCGGCGTAAGCAGATTCGCCATGCAGACTGCCGTGCATGAAGCCGAGGCTTTGCGATAGCACCAGCGCGATGAGTACCCAGGCCCACAAAGCCACTCGCCGTGCTGGCAGTGTCCGGGCGTGCGCGCGCATCATGATGCGCATGACACCGAAGTCGCTGACAATCCTGCGCAATCTGCATAGATTCCGCGCAGCGATAAATCGGCACTCAGGTTTTCGCAACCCGCTGCACGCAACCGCCCCCGCCCCGACTGATGGACTTGCGCGTGGGTGAGGCCCGAGCGCGGCTGCGACAACAGGTCGGCAAGGATAGCGCGCGCGCCCCGGGTGCAGCGCAATCCCCGCGACGCAATCAATGCGTCGGTGTGGTCGGAGGCTGGCTTGCGGGGCATGAACAGGACGGTGGCGGCACAGGGAACGCGCAACTATTGCGACCCTGTTGCGTTAATGTACTGTAGTTCGGTTGCCCTGGCGGGCGTTTGCGCGGCAGTGGCAGGCATACGGGTGGTCAACGCGGCATCTGCGCCGCGCGCGGCAATCAGGCCGGCGAAGACAGCCGCCTTTTTGACTTGACACTAGTATCTTTAGACGTAAACTATTTCTCCATGAATATACTGTGTATTGGTGGAGGCCCGGCTGGGCTGTATTTCAGCCTGTTGATGAAGTTGCAGGATCCGTCCCACCGGGTCGTTGTGGTGGAGCGCAACAAGCCCTTCGACACCTTCGGCTGGGGGGTGGTGTTGTCCGACCAGACTTTGGAGAACCTGGCACAGGCCGACCCACCGAGCGCGAAGCTGATCGGCGACGCGCTGAACCACTGGGACGACATCGAGGTGTTCTTCAAGGGCCGCAGCGTGCGCTCGGGCGGGCACGGTTTCTGCGGCATCGGGCGCAAGCACCTGCTCAATATCCTGCAGGAGCGCTGTATCGCCGTGGGGGTGGAACTGCTGTTCGAGCAGGATGTGTCGGACGACCAGGCACTGGCCACCGAATACCAGGCCGACCTGGTGATTGCCTGCGACGGGCTGAACAGCCGCATCCGGACCCGGTACGCCGAGGTGTTCAAGCCCGACATCGACACGCGCCTGTGCCGCTTCGTCTGGCTGGGTACGCACAAGACGTTCGACGCATTTACCTTCGCGTTCGAGCAGACCGAGCACGGCTGGTTTCAGGCCCATGCCTACAAATTCGACGACACGACCTCGACCTTCATCATCGAGACGCCGCAGCAGGTCTGGGAGGCCCATGGCCTGCAGGATATGGAGCCGGCTGAGGCGGTGGCCTTTTGCGAGCGACTGTTTGCCAAATATCTCGATGGCAATGCGCTGATCAACAACGCAATGCACCTGCGCGGCTCGGCCAACTGGATCCGCTTTCCGCGCGTCATGTGCAAGAACTGGGTGCACCATGTCGACCTGCCGCACGGGCGGGTTCCGGTGGTGTTGATGGGCGACGCCGCGCACACCGCGCACTTCTCGATTGGCAGCGGCACCAAGCTGGCGCTCGAAGACGCGATCGACCTGGCCAACACCTTTGCGCAGGCGCAGGGCAAGCCCGACGCCGACGCACTGTTGCAGCATTACGAAGACCGGCGCAGTGTCGAGGTGTTCAAGATTCAGAACGCAGCGCGCAACTCCACCGAGTGGTTCGAGAACGTGACCCGTTACACCGGCATGCAGATCGAGCAGTTCGCCTATTCGCTGCTGACCCGATCGCAACGCATCAGTCACGAGAACCTGCGTCTGCGCGATGGACGCTGGCTTGGTGGGTTCGAGCAGTGGATGGCGCGCCACCAGCCGACGCCCGGTGGGCCGGATGCGCCCGATGTGGCGTTGGCCGGCGCTGCCGCCACCGGCCCCGCATTGCCGCCGATGCTGCTGCCGCTGCAGGTACGCGGTGCGCACCTCAAGAACCGCATCGTGGTCTCTCCAATGGCCACCTACAGCGCTGTCGACGGTGCCGTGCAGGACTTCCATCTGGTGCACCTGGGCGCCCGCGCCCTTGGTGGTGCGGCGCTGGTGATGGTAGAGATGACCAGTCCCACGCCCGACGGTCGCATCACACCCGGATGCACCGGCTTGTGGAACGACATACAGGAAGCCGGGTTCAGGCGCATTGTGGATTTCGTGCATGGCAACAGCACTGCGCTGATCGGTTTGCAACTGGGCCACAGCGGGCCCAAAGGCTCGACCCAGGTCGGATGGGAAAAAGGCGACGAGCCTCTGCCCGCAGGCGGCCCGGACGCCAACTGGCCGCTGCTGGCTGCGAGCGATCTGCCCTATGGTCCACAGAACCAGACCCCGGCGGCGATGACAGAGCAGGACATGGAATTTATGCTGCTGGCGTTCGTGGAGTCGACCCAGCGCGCCGTGGCGGCCGGATTCGATTGGCTTGAGCTCCATTGCGCGCACGGCTACCTGCTGGCCAGTTTCATCAGCCCGCTGACCAACCAACGTACCGACCGCTTCGGCGGGCAAGGCAGCGAGGGTCTCGAGAACCGTTGCCGCTACCCGCTGGAGGTGTTTCGCGCCATGCGCGCGGCCTGGCCCGAGGACCGGCCGATGAGCGTGCGTATCTCTGCGCACGACTGGATGGATGGCGGCACCAACCCAGATGATGCGGTGCGTATCGCGCAGCTGTTCAAGGCCGAGGGTTGCGACGTGATCGACGTGTCTTCGGGCCAGACTACACGCGACGCCAAGCCGGTGTATGGCCGCATGTACCAGACCCCGTTCGCCGACCGGATTCGCAACGAGGCGGGCATTCGCACCATTGCGGTGGGCGCCATCACGCAGGCCGACCAGGTCAATAGCATCATCGCCGCCGGGCGTGCCGACTTGTGCGCCATCGCCCGCCCGCATCTGGCCGATCCGGCCTGGACGCTGCATGAGACCGCCGCACTGCAGGCGGCCCAGGTCGACTGGCCGCGCCAGTATTGGGCCGGGCGCGATCAGTTGTACCGCGAGGCCAGCAAATTGCAGCAGGCCGCTGGTGGGGCGGGCGCTGTGGCTGCGGCCGATGCCGAAGCCAAGGCGCAGGGCTTCTGAGCATGGACAAGGAGGCGCGGCTCATCGGCACCACAGCGGCCGAACACCCGCAGGAGTTGCGGCTGTGGCTGCGTTTGCTGACCTGCACCCAGCTGATCGAGACCCGCGTGCGTGGCGCGCTGCGTGACCAGTTCGACATGACGCTGCCGCGCTTTGACCTGATGGCCCAGCTCGAGCGCGCGTCCGACGGCCTGAAGATGAACGAGTTGTCGCGCCGCATGATGGTCACCGGCGGCAACATCACCGGCATCACGGACCAGTTGGTGCAGGAAGCTCTGGTCGAGCGGGTGCCGGTGCCGGGGGACCGGCGTGCCCACCGCGTGCGATTGACGGATCGTGGCCGTGCCCAGTTTGCGTTGATGGCGTATGCCCACGAGGACTGGGTGGTGGACGCCTTCAGCGCTCTGAGCGAACGCGAGATCGACAGCCTGCACCGCCTGCTGGGCAAGGTCAAACAACACAGTCAATCCAGAACCGAGGAAACCCCATGAAGCATTACATCGGCGCCAACAATCCCATGCGTGGCCGCTACGACGCGACCGCGGCCTTCGACGCGCGGCATTTTTCCTGGTCATGCGCCGATGGCGTGGGCACCGTCACACTGAACCGCCCCGAGCGCAAGAATCCGTTGACGTTCGACTCCTATGCCGAGTTGTGCCAGCTGTTCGATGCCTTGCGCCGCAGCGTGGACATCAAGGTGGTCGTGGTCACCGGCGCCGGTGGCAACTTCTGCTCGGGCGGCGACGTGCACGAGATCATCGGGCCGTTGACGAAAATGAGCATGCCCGAACTGCTGGAGTTCACCCGCATGACCGGCGAGCTGGTCAAGACCATGCGCAACTGCCCGCAACCGATCATCGGGGCCATCGACGGCATCTGCGCCGGCGCTGGCGCCATGATGGCGCTGGCGTGTGACATGCGCTACGGCACGCCCGCCACCCGCACGGCATTCCTGTTCACGCGGGTCGGCCTGGCCGGCGCGGACATGGGCGCCTGCGCGTTGCTGCCGCGTGTCATCGGGCAGGGCCGGGCCAGCGAGCTGTTGTTCAGCGGCCGCGCGATGACCGCAACGGAAGGGTTGGCCTGGGGTTTCTTCAATGCGCTGCACGAGAGCGCCGATCTGCTGCCGAAAGCGCATGCGTTTGCGGCCGAGCTGGCATCGGGGCCCACGTTCGGGCACAGCATGACCAAGACCATGCTGCAGCAGGAATGGGCCATGACGATCGAGCAGGCGGTCGAGGCTGAGGCCCAGGCCCAGGCGATCTGCATGCAGACGAAGGATTTCACACGCGCCTATGAGGCGTTTTCCGCCAAGACCAAACCCGTCTTTGCAGGGGACTGAACCATGACAGCCAGCACCACACACTACGCCCTGCCGTTCTTTTCGGAGCACCACCACAGCCTGGCCGACGCACTGGCGCAGTGGGCGCCACAACAAACCGTTGATGAAACCGACGACCGTGCGGCGTGCCGGCAGTGGGTTCGGTTGCTCGGCACTGGCGGCTGGTTGCGTTATTGCGTACCCAAGGCCTTTGGCGGCGCGCTGGAGAAGCTCGATTCGCGCGCGCTGGTGATCCTGCGTGAGACGCTGGCATTTCACTCGCCGCTGGCGGACTTTGCGTTTGCCATGCAAGGGCTGGGCAGCGGTGCGATCACGCTGGCCGGTAGTCCGCAGCAGCAGTCCGGCTACCTGAACGCGGTGGCGCAAGGTGACAAGATTGCCGCGTTTGCGCTCAGCGAACCCGATGCCGGCTCCGATGTCGGCGCCATGGCCATGTCTGCACGGCTCGACGGTGACAGCTACGTGCTCGACGGCGTCAAGACCTGGATCAGCAATGGCGGTATTGCCGACTACTACTGCGTGTTTGCCAAGACCGAGCCCGACAAGGGAACCCGTGGCATCACGGCGTTCATCGTCGATGCCGACACCCCGGGGCTGGACGACTCGCAGCACATCCATGTGATGGCGCCCCATCCGCTGGCCCGGCTGCAGTTCACCCAGTGCCGCGTGCCGGCAAGCGCTCGACTGGGGCCGCTGGAAGGGGGCTTCAAGCTGGCGATGCAGACTCTCGATATCTTCCGTGCCTCGGTGGCTGGCGCAGCGCTGGGCATGGCGCGGCGCGCATTGCACGAGGCCGTGGCGCATGCCCGGCGCCGCCCGATGTTCGGCCAGCGCCTGGGTGACTTCCAGTTGACACAGGCCAAGCTCGGTGACATGGCGGCACTGGTCGACGCCGCGGCGTTGCTGACCTATCGTGCGGCCTGGCTGCGCGACTGCGTCGGCACGGCGACGCCGGCGCAGGCCCAGGCCTATTCCGCGCAGGCGGCGATGGCCAAGATGGCGGCTACCGAAAACGCCCAGCGCGTGATCGACATGGCGCTGCAGATGCATGGCGGCCTGGGGGTGCAGGTCGGCAACCCGGTCGAACACCTGTACCGCGACATCCGGTCGTTGCGCATCTATGAAGGTGCGACCGAGGTGCAGCAACTCATCATCGGCAAGTCCGTACTCAAAGGAGCAGCATGAGCCGCCGGGCCGCTCCCAAGGCGAATGCCGCAGTGCGCAGCACGGAGGGTAGTCCAGTGATCCCGTCAGAACCCTCACGCGGCACCACAGGCGGTACACGGCCCGAACTGTCGCCCGCTGATGGATCGGCCCAGCTGGACCGGTTCGTCCATGATCGGCTGCCGGGACCGGAGCAATTGCCGGAGCTGTGTTTCGACGCGCCGGAGCTGGTGTTTCCCGAACAGCTGAACCTGGTCCAGGAGCTGCTGGACAAGGTGCCGATCAAGGGTTTTGCCCATCTGCCGATGCTGCGCTCGGACACCCTGATGCTCAGTTATGCCGAGGCCCGGGTCAGGGTGGACAGGATTGCCCATGTGCTGGTGCAGGATCTGGCTCTGGTGCCGGGCAACCGGGTGCTGCTGCGGGGCGGCAATTCGATCGCCATGGCGCTGTGCATGCTGGCGGTGATGAAGGCTGGCCTGGTGGCGGTGGCCACGATGCCGCTGCTGCGGGCCAAGGAACTGGGCGACATCATCGACAAGTCGGAGCCCGCGGCGGCGCTGTGCGATGCAGCACTGCTCAAGGAGCTGCAGCTGGCACAAGCGGAGCATCCGGTGCTGCGCACCATCATCGCGTTCAATGCAGCGGTGGGCGAGGGCGAGCCGGACTCGCTCGAGGCACGCGCAACCGACAAGCGCGGCGCGTTTACCGCCTGCCCGACTGCGGCGACCGATATCGCGCTGCTGGCATTCACCTCCGGCACCACTGGCAAGCCCAAGGCCGCCGTGCATACCCACCGTGACGTGATGGCTGCCTGCGAGGCCTGGCCGCGCCATGTGTTGTGCGCAACGCGGGACGATGTCGTCATGGGTTCGCCGCCGCTGGCTTTCACGTTCGGCCTGGGCGGACTGCTGATTTTTCCGATGTGGGCCGGCGCATCGGTGTATTTTCCGGACAAGCCTTACACGCCGGACGGCATGGCACGCCTGATGTTCGATGTCGGCGCCACGATCTGCTACACGGCGCCGACGTTCTACCGGCAGATGGCGCCGCACCTCAAGTTGCTTGCCGCCGAGCGCGGAAAGCCGTTGCTGCGTATTTGCGTCAGCGCCGGCGAAGCGCTGCCTGACGCCACCCGGCAGCTCTGGAAAAATGCCTGTGGCATCGAAATCCTGGACGGTATCGGTGCCACCGAGATGTTCCACATTTTCATCTCGTCGCCGCCACAGTCGATCCGGCGGGGTGCCATTGGCAAGGTCGTGCCGGGGTACGTGGCCAAGGTGGTCGACGACGACGGCCGGGAATTGCCGGTAGGCGCGGTCGGCAAGATCGCCGTCAAGGGTCCGACCGGGTGCCAGTACCTGGGCGACGCGCGCCAGACCAACTATGTCCGCGACGGCTGGAACTACCCGGGCGACGCGTTCATGCAGGACGCCGACGGTTACTTTTTTTACCAGGCCCGCACCGACGACATGATCATCACCTCTGGCTACAACCTGGGTGCGCCCGAGGTCGAGGATGCCTTGCTCAAGCACGCTGCGGTGGCCGAGTGTGCCGTGGTCGGCGTACCCGACGAGGACCGTGGCATGCGGGTGAAGGCCTTTTGCGTGCTTAAACCGCAGGTCACGGCCGATGCGGCACTGGTCAAGGCATTGCAGGACCATGTCAAGGCAACCATCGCGCCGTACAAATACCCGCGCGAGATCGAATTCGTCGCTGGTCTGCCCCGCACGGAGACCGGCAAGTTGCAACGTTTCCGATTGAAAACACCATGAAACATCTACAACCGCCCGGCTGGGCCCCTGCCAAGGGATATGCCAACGGAGTCGCCGCGCGGGGCACGCAGGTGTTTGTCGGCGGGCAGATCGGCTGGAACGCGCAGCAGCAGTTCGAGACCGATGACTTCATCGGCCAGACGGCACAGGCGTTGCGCAACATCGTGGCCGTGCTGCACGAGGCCGGCGCGGACCCGTCGCACATGGTACGCATGACCTGGTACATCGTCGACCGGGTCGAATACATCGCCCGGCTCAAGGAACTGGGACCGGTCTACCGGGAGGTCATGGGACGCAACTTTCCGGCCATGACCTGCGTGCAGGTGGCCGCGCTGGTTGAGCAAAGAGCCAAGGTCGAGATCGAGGTCACGGCGGTGTTGCCCGATACGCCATGACGGCCACGAACGTGCTGGTTACCGGCGGCAGCGGTGCTGTCGGACGGTATGTTGTGGATGAATTGCTGCAGCACGGTTATCGGGTGGGCGTGCTGGACCTGATTGCTCCGCAATCGGCACAGCTGGTGTTTCACGAAGCCGATGTGCTGGACCTGGCGGCGGTGAGGCGCGCGATGGCGGGGTATGACGCGGTGGTGCATGTTGCAGGCATCCCGCATCCACTCAACGATCCAGCCAAGCGGGTGTTTGACGTGAACGTGAATGGTACTTTCAATGTTTTGGAGGCCGCCGCTGCGCAGGGTATCCGTCGCTTTGTCATGACATCGAGCGAGTCCACGCTCGGGTTCGCGTTCATGACCCATGCCATGGCGCCGTTGGCGGTGCCGGTCGACGAGCAGCATCCGAGCCGGCCGCAAGACCCTTACGGCCTGAGCAAGGTGGTCTGCGAGCAGATCTGCAGAAGCTATTCGGCGCAGTATCAGATGCGCACCGTGTGCCTGCGTGCGCCCTGGATCTGGCTGCCGGAAGAGGCGCAGCGTGCGTTCTATCAGTCCCTGGTGACGGACTACGACAACTGGTACAAGAATCTGTGGACCTTCGTCGACGTGCGTGACGTTGCCCGCGCGCACCGGTTGGCGCTGGAGTCTCAGGGCGATACCTTGCACGAGGCTTTCTTCATCACCGCAGCCGACAACTGGACCGGGCAGGATTCACGTGCCTTGCTGGCAAGGTTCTACCCTGGCGTCGAGGCGATCAACCCCGCGCTGGTCGGCGCGGGCAGCCTGATCAGCCATGCCAAGGCGGCACGGTTACTGGGCTACGCGCCGCAGTTCGGCGTGCAGGACATTCTGGGCGGAGCCACTGGCCAGGCGCCTCTGGCCTGACTCCGTGCGGTGCCGCGGTGGAATCAGGTCGGCATCAGGGCCTGGCAATTCCAGCACTGCTCGAAGCCGCCCTCGACCAGTTCGCCGCACACGCACTGCCAGCGCCGTTGCGGCACATGCTGCAATGCGTACAGCAGCTCCCGTGCCCGCACCTCCTGTTGATCATGCGTGAGCCAGACTTCAGGCAGGCACTGATCCGGTGGCAGCTCGCCCGCGGCGCCGACGAGGAATTGCCGCTGCACGCTGGCCTCGATGCCTTCGTTGCACAAGGCGTCCGCCCACAAGGTGGCGATCGCAAGGTTGGGGGCATGGGTGAGTCGCAGCATCTGCGTGCAGCATAAGCGACATCGCGCACCGGTGGGGCATGGCCTGTTGCGCCGCCACGTCACACATCCGATCGCGCACAATCACGCCATGGCGCAATGTCACCCAGCTTCCGGACGATCTGCATGGCCCCTTTGGTCCGGGCGATCAGGGGCGATTCGTCGCTTTTCCGTGTTTGCCACCGGGTTGGCGATGTTGCTGCTCGCCGGTTGCGCGGACACCCGCTATTACTGGCAGTCGGTCAGCGGCCATCTGCAACTGATGCAGGCGGCACGCCCGGTGGCGCAGTTGCTGGACGACCCGCAAACGCCCCCGACCCTCAAGGACCAGCTGCTGCTGACCCAACACATACGTGATTTCGCGGTGTCCGCGCTGGCCCTGCCGGACAACGCAAGTTACCGCCAGTATGCGGACCTGCATCGCAACTCGGTAGTCTGGAACGTGGTGGCGGCGCCTGAACTGTCGTTGACACTCAAGACATGGTGTTTCCCGGTGCTGGGCTGCGTGTCGTACCGCGGCTATTTCGACGAGGCGGCGGCACGACGGGAGGCCGCGCTGTTAGAGGCGCAGGGACTGGAGGTCAGCGTCTATGGTGTGCCGGCCTACTCAACGCTGGGCTGGATGAACTGGGCCGGTGGCGACCCGTTGCTCAACACCTTCGTGCAGTACCCGGAGGGCGAGTTGGCGCGACTCATTTTTCATGAGCTGTCGCATCAGGTGCTGTATGCCCGGGACGACACCATGTTCAACGAGTCGTTCGCCACGACGGTGGAGCGACTTGGTGGCGCGCGCTGGCTGCAGACACGGGGGTCGCCAGCCGCTCGGGCGCAATATGCGTCGCTCGCGGAGCGGCGGCACGCGTTTCGGGCGTTGGTGTTGCGCACCCGCGGGCAACTGCAGCAGCTCTATCGCAATGCCGAATCGCTGGACCCCGGCGCGCTGGTGCAGCGCAAGTTGGACGTCATGCAGGATTTTCGCGATCGCTACGCGGCGCTGAAGGTGCAGTGGGGCGGTTATGGCGGGTATGACAACTGGGTTGCCAACGCCAACAACGCCAGCCTGGGCGCGCAGGCCGCCTACGACGAGTTGGTGCCGCAGTTCGAGGCCCTGTTCGAGCAGCACGGACGCGACTGGCCGGCGTTTTATGATGCGGTCAAGCGGATTGCCGACCTGCCGGCGGCCGATCGCCGGCGTGCGTTGATGCAAGCGGGCACCTAGCAATGGATGGGGAGACTATCAGTGGCTGATCTACATATTGTGCGCAAGCATGCGCTGGGGCTTGCCGAGGCGCGCAAGATCGCGTTCAAGTGGGCCGAACAGGTCGAGACCGACCTGGGCATGAGTTGCACCTACGAAGAGGGCCGCAGTGCGGACCGGGTGTGTTTCAGCCGCTCGGGCGTGCAGGGCGAACTGCGGGTGACCAAGGACGCGTTCGAACTCGACGCCAAGCTGGGCTTCCTGGTCGGGGCCTTCAAAGGGCGCATTGAGGCCGAGATCACGCAGATGCTCAACCAGATGCTGCCGTCGGAGTCTGACGCGTCCAAGGCTGACGCCGGCAAACCGGCTGCCAGCAAGAAGGCCGCCAGCAAGAAGGCGACCGCGAAGAAATGACGCGGTCGGTGGGGCCGCTGGACGGGCTGCGGGTACTGGAACTCGGTCAGCTCATTGCAGGGCCGTTTGCCGCCAAGACACTGGCGGACTTCGGCGCCGACGTGATCAAGATCGAGGCACCCGCTGATGCCGCCGGCAAGGGCGGCGCCGGCGGCGACCCGCTGCGCCAATGGCGGCTGCTCAAGGACGGCAGCTCGCTGTGGTGGCAGGTGCAATCGCGCAACAAGCGCTCGGTGGCGCTCGACCTGCGCCAGCGCGAGGCTCAGGACATCGTGCGCAAACTGGCCGCGCAGGCCGACGTGGTGATCGAGAACTTCCGGCCCGGCGCGATGGAGGCCTGGGGTCTTGGCCCCGACGTGCTGCAGGCGGCCAATCCGGCGCTGATCATGTTGCGCATCAGTGGTTACGGGCAAACCGGGCCGTACCGGGATCGACCCGGTTTCGGTGTTGTCGCCGAGGCTATGGGCGGCCTTCGCCATCTGACCGGTGAGCCTGGCCGGGTGCCGGTGCGTGTGGGTGTGAGCATTGGCGACACGCTGGCGGCGCTGCATGGCGTGATCGGCATTCTGATGGCCCTGCAGCATCGCCATGCGACGGTCGACGCGCAACACCCCCGGGGGCTGGGGCAGGTCGTGGACGTGGCCTTGTACGAGGCGGTGTTCAATTGCATGGAAAGCCTGCTGCCCGAGTACAGCGTGTTCGGTGCGGTGCGCGAGCCGTCGGGTAGTGCCTTGCCGGGCATTGCGCCCACCAACGCCTACCGGTGTGCCGATGGCTCCTACGCCATCATTGCGGGCAATGGGGACAGCATATTCAAACGGTTGATGCAGGCCATCGGCCGGGACGACCTGGGACAGGACCCTGCTCTGGCCGACAACGCGGGCCGCGTGCGCCGGGTGCAGGAGATCGACGCGGCGATTGGCGCCTGGGCGCAGACGTTGCCGGTGACCGAGGTATTGCGCGTGCTCGAGCAGGCTTCAGTGCCGGCTGGGCGGATCTACACGATTGCCGATATTGCCGCCGACCCGCACTATGCCGCGCGCGGTATGTTGGCGTCGGTGACGCTGGACGACGGCACCGCGGTGTCGGTGCCGGGGTTCGTTCCGAAGTTGTCGCGCACGCCTGGCGGCCATCGGCGCAACGCGCCGACCCTGGGTCAGGACACCGAAGCGGTGCTGCGCGAGGTTGGCGTCACGGCCGAGCAGTTGCAGGCGCTCCGCGCGCGCGGCGTGATCGGACACTGACGGCCAGCCTTGCGGCCGCCCGCCAGGTCGGGCTCACGCTCTCAGCTGAGTGAGGCGATCAGGTCGACGTATTGTTGCTTCGCGTCGTCCTGCGTGGTGCCCTTGAGGCCGTTCCATGCGTCCCACTTGGCGCGTCCGACCATGTCGGTGAAGCCGGGTTTCTTGTCGGCGTTGTCGCCAGCGCTGCCCTGCTTGTACAACGCATAGATCTTGAGCAGCGTCGCGTTGTCGGGGCGCTCGGTGAGGTTCTTCGAGTTGGCGGCTGCAGCTTCAAACTGCTTCTTCAGGTCGGCCATGGTGATGTGCTCCGGAGGTAATGCGCCATGGGTGGCGCTAAGGGTGGCGCTAAGGGTGTCCCGCCGCGATCGTCGACAGGTATCTTAAGGCTGCATTTGCCGACACAATAGTGCTGGCAGGTGCATCCTGCATCTTTTTTGCCAGAATACGCGACCGCAGCGCGACAGGAGACAAGACCGATGGTCACCCACATCATTGCTACACAAGCGGCCAAACGCGTTCGCAAAACCGTCGGACCGGCCGTGAAACGTGCGCGCGCGGGCGCCGGAAAGGCCGCCGGCGCGGTGCGCAGCAACGTGACTGGCGCTGTGGGCGGCACGCTGGGCCCGACCGGTGAGCGCATGAGCAAGGTCGATACCGCCTGGCTGCGCATGGACAGCGACACCAACCTGATGATGATCGTCGGGGTCTGGGTGCTCAAGCCGGGTATCCGGCGCGACGACCTGTGCCAGCGCATCACCGAGCGACTGTTGCAGTACCCGCGGTTCTGCCAGCGCGTGGCGCCCGATGCGGCAGGCGCGACCTGGGTGACGGACGCGGGTTTCGATATCGACCGCCATGTGGTCAGCGAGACGCTGGCGCGCAAGCCCCGGGGGGGGCGCGAACAGGAAGCGCTGCAGGACCGCCTGGCCGAACTGGCCGTGACACCGCTGGATCCGGCCCACCCGCTGTGGCAGTTTCACCTGGTCGAGCACTACCAGGGCGGTTCAGCCATGATGGTGCGCATCCACCATTGCATTGCCGACGGTATCGCGCTGATATCGGTGACCCAATCGCTGGTCGACGGCGGTTCGCCACCGCCGCAGCGCTCGGCGCAGCACGAACACCGCGAAGGACTCGAAGGGGCGCAGGACTGGATCACCGACACACTGCTCAAACCGTTCACAGGGCTGGCCGTGAAGGCGCTCGGCAGTGCAGGAGATGGTGTTGCAGGCGCATTCGACTTGCTGGCCGAGCCCCAAAAAGGTGTCGAGAAGGGCCTCGCTGGTGGCGCCGAGGTGGCCAGGATCGCCTACCAGCTGGCCCGCGATGCCGCCGCGTTGGCGCTGATGCCCGATGACTCCCCGACCCGGCTCAAGGGCACACCTGGCAATCGCAAACGTGTCGCCTGGTGCGCACCGATTCCGCTGGAGGAAGTGCGGGCCGTCGGCAAGGCCCTGAACTGCTCGATCAACGATGTGCTGCTCAGCTGCGTTGCCGGTGCCATCGGAGCCTATTTGCGCGCGTACGGCGATTCGGTCAACGGCAAGGAGATCCGCGCCATGGTGCCGGTCAACCTGCGCCCGCTGGAGGATGCCTACAAGCTGGGCAACCAGTTCGGCCTGGCGCCGGTGGTGCTACCGATCGGGCTGGAGAACCCGATCGAGCGGGTGTACGAGGTGCGCCGGCGCATGTCGCAGCTCAAGGGCAGCTTGCAGCCCCTGCTGGCGTTCGGCTTGCTGGCAGTGGCCGGGCTGTTGATCAAACCAGCGCAAGACGCCATGCTCGGGTTGTTCTCGCGCAAGACGACGGCGGTGATGACCAATGTGCCGGGGCCGCGCGAAAAGCTCAAGTTCCTGGGCGCCACGTTGGAGCAGAGTCTGTTCTGGGTGCCGCAGAGTGGCAGTGTCGGCCTGGGGGTGTCGATATTGAGTTATGGCGGCGGTGTGCAATTCGGTGTCATTTCCGACACCAACCTGTGCCCGGACCCGCAGAACATCATCAAGGGCTTCGAGCCGGAATTTGCCAAGCTCTCGTTGCTGACGCTGATGCTGCCCTGGGGCGAGTGATGGCGCACGGCCCGACCCTGTTCAGGGCGCGGGCTCAGGATTGGCTGCCGTCGTAGGCGCCGACCAGGGTGAGCAGGTGCATGCGTTGGCCCTGCTCAAGGTAGGGCACCAGAAGATTGAGCACATGGTGCGCGCCGCGCAGCAGCGCCGCCTGTGCACTTTCGGGCTCCAGCGCCTTGCGCGGATCACGTACATATTCAAAGCTCAGCCAGTAGGTCAGGACCACGACCATGCTGGTCGCCGTGGGCTCCATTTCACGCGAGTCGATGCTGACCGCGCCTGAGCGGCTCATGGAGTCGAGCATGGTACGGATCGAGCGCGTCTTGTTCTTGAGCATGCTCTGCACATGCGTTTCCAGGCGCCGGTTTTTCGACAACAGGTCGTTCAGGTCGCGGTACAGGAAGCGGTATTGCCAGATCAGTTCGAACAGGCTGTGCATGAAGAACCAAGCGTCTTCGACGTCGCGTACACCGTCGCTGGCGTTGAGCAGTTCGTTGAGCGCGTGTTCGAAGCGGTCAAACAGCGAGTTGATCAACTCGTCCTTGGCCGGGTAGTGGTAATACAGGTTGCCGGGGCTGATGTTGAGCTCGGCCGAGATCAGCGTGGTCGACACATTGGGCTCACCGAACCGGTTGAACAGCTCCAGCGTGACTTCCAGGATGCGTTCGGCGGTGCGGCGGGGGGCTTTCTTGGCCATATCAGTGTTGCCCGGTCGTTGCAAAAGTACCAACGGTCCCTTGGGGGCTGGGCCCTGCGGCGCTGACGCTGCCTGCGCAGAGTCGGACAGGACGAAGAGCCCTGGCCTCTGGCCGAGGCGCGTACAGCGCAAGCAGTGGGCGTGGAGGCGCTTCCATTTCAGGCCGACGCTGTGTGATGGGTCACCATATGCCCCAGATCGTCCATCACTTCCTGCAAAGATGCAATGGCGCGGCCAATGCCGGTGGGCGGCTTGGGTGGCGCGCACAGATAGGCCTTGGGGTCGTCGAGCGCAGCATGGTTGATGTGAATGCCGTGGCGCGACAGCTTGGCGGACAGGCCGGTCGTGCGTGAGCGCAACATCTGGCGGGTCTGCTGGAATGCGTGTTCTGCGAGGTGACGGCGCTGGCGATAGCTGAAAGTGTTGGCCAGGTACAACTCCGGGTCGCGGTGGTCGGGTTCGATCAGCACGATGTCGGTGTCCGGATAGGCACGCTCGTAGTGTTTCATGCCCAGCGCCATGCGCGAGTGGATCATCGAGCGGAAAGTCTGGCTCAGCACCGCCGGCAGGCCGCCTTCGACAATACGTGGAATGCGGCGCTTTTCAGGGGACAGGCCACGCTGCATGACACGGGGAATGTCGGGCGCGGTGGTGTCGAACGGTACCAGGGGGTTCAGGCATAGCATCAGGTCGACGCCCTGGTCCATTGCCATTGAGGCGTGCAGCGTTTTATTCAGCGCGCCATCCACGTAATACTGGTCATCGATCTCCACCGGCGGATACAGGCCGGGCAGGGCCGAGCTGGCTTGCACGGCCTGCGAAATCGGCACATGGTCCCAGCCTGGGCTGCCGAAGGGCGCCGCCTCGCCGGTGTCCAGGTTGGTAGCGACCAGCGTGAGACGGTTCTTGAGCTTGCGAAAGTCGTTGGTGAAGCCTTCACGCTCGAACAACTTCGCCAGTTCGCTGTGGATGTTGCGGTTGGAAAAAACGCCGGTCGGCAAGGCGGCACCCAAATGCTCGAGCGCATGCATGAACGACTTGCGGCCCACGGTGACGCGCCACAAAGCGCCCAGCATCAGGCCAGGCCACATGATGCCGCGCCGGATGAACTCGTCGGTTGCAGGCTCCATCAGCCAAGCCGGGTCGAACACCGTGTTGCCGTTCGTGTCGCCTTCGATGAAGGTTGCGCACAGTTCGCGCGCCGAGATGCCATTGGCCAGGCCAGCAGCAATGAAGCCACCGGCTGAGACGCCGACGTAGTGGTCCAGCCGTGTCAGGTCCAGTCCGCTCAGGGACTCCTCCAGCGCACACAGCGCGCCTATCTCGTAGATGGCGCCCAGTGGCCCACCGCCTGCCAGGGCCAATGCGATACGGGGCCGGGAGGTACGGGAAGTGCGGGTGGATGTCCGTTTGCGGGCCGGAGTGGCCGCGCGTCCGCGCCCCGGAACTTGTGCGTGCGAGGCCAATTCAGCTGGCCGCCGACGTGCCGGCCGGCTTGCGTTTGGCCGCCGGGCGGCGGGTGGTCTTCACGGCCTTGGCAGCGGCCTTTTTGGCTGGCTTGACGGGAGCTGTCTTCGCCGGTGCCGGCTGGGCGACCGTGCTCGCGGCTGCCTTGGGTTTGCGCCGTGCAGCTGCCTTGGCGGTGGCCGCCGGCTTCTCGCCCGAGAGTTTTTGCACGCTCAGTTTCAGCGCATCGATGCGCGCGATCAGGGCATTGACGTCCTTGGCCGAGGGTACGCCCAGCTTGTTCAGCGCCTTGGCGACCCGTTCTTCAAAAATATTCTCCAGCTTGTCCCAGTGCCCGGACGCCTTGGAAGAGATGTCGGTGGCCATGTGGGTCATGCGGTTGGTGGCGTCGGAAATTCGATCTTCGGCGGCAGCCTGCGTCTTGCGTTGCAATGTGGTGCCATCCTTGACCAGAGCCTCGAAGGCACGGGAGCCCTCTGCTTGTGCCTTGGCGAACGCCCCCAGACCCGCCTGCCAGATCTGCTGGGCGGAGTCCTTGACGGAGCCGGTTAATGGCTCGGCGCCCAGTTGGGGGGCGCTGGTCTTCTTGTGCAGTTTCGTGACCATGAATGTCTCCTCGCGATGGGCCGCTGTCGGTATTGTGAATGAAATATTACCCCGTGACTGTATTGAGCCCGTCGCATGCGGTGTAGGTGCGCGCCACTAAACCGCGCCGGCCGGGGCCGCGGGAGGGGGGTTAATGCTGAATGCCAAGCACGCGTTTTTGGGCAAGAATGCGACGGGAGGGGGTCCACGAGAACCAACAGAGGAGTTGACATGCAGTATTTTGTGACAGGTGCGACAGGATTTATTGGCAAACGCCTGGTGGGCAAACTACTCGAGCGCAAGGGTTCAGTCGTTCATTTCCTGATCCGCAAGGAAAGTGAATCGAAGGTCAAGGCCTTGCGGGAGTTCTGGGGTGTCAGCGCCGCCCGCGTGGTGCCGGTTTTTGGCGATCTGACGGCCAGGAAGCTCGGCATGCCTGCCGATGTGATCAAGTCGCTCAAGGGAACGGTGGACCATTTTTACCATCTGGCAGCGGTGTACGACCTGGGGGCAGACGAGCAGCAGCAGGTCGCGGTGAATATCGACGGCACGCGCAACACGGTCGAACTGGCCAAGGCCATCGATGCAGGGCATTTCCACCATGTCAGCTCGATCGCCGCCGCCGGCCTGTATGAGGGGGTGTTCCGCGAGGACATGTTCGAAGAGGCCGAGAACACCGAGCACCCGTATTTCATGACCAAGCACGAGAGCGAGAAAATCGTGCGCACGGAATGCAAGATTCCCTGGTCGGTATACCGACCAGCCATGGTGGTGGGCGACAGCACCACCGGCGAGATGGACAAGGTCGACGGACCCTACTATTTTTTCAAGCTGATCCAGCGCATGCGCCAACTGTTGCCACCGTGGATGCCGTCGATCGGCATCGAGGGCGGGCGGATCAACATCGTGCCGGTTGACTTCGTGGTTGCCGCGCTGGACATCATCAGCCACAAGACCGGCATCACCAAGAAGTGCTTCCATCTGGTCGATCCGGTGGGTTACCGGGTCGGCGACGTGCTCGACATCTTCAGCAAGGCCGCGCACGCGCCCAAGATGAACCTGTTCGTGAATGCCGCGTTGCTCGGCTTCATCCCGCGCAGCGTGACCAAGGGCCTGATGACACTGGCGCCGGTGCGCCGTGTGCGCAATGCGATCATGCAGGACCTCGGACTGCCCGAGGACATGCTGACCTTCGTCAACTACCCCACGCGGTTCGACTGCCGCGAGACGCTGGCGCAACTCAAGGGCAGCGGCGTGGAATGCCCCAACCTGAGGGACTATGCATGGCGGGTCTGGGACTACTGGGAGCGCCATCTCGATCCGGACCTGCACATCGACCGGTCGCTGCGCGGCACCGTGGGCGGCAAGGTCGTGCTCGTCACCGGTGGCTCATCGGGCATCGGCCTGGCGGCGGCGCACAAGTTCGCCGTAGCCGGCGCCACCACCATCATCTGCGGACGCGACGCCGTCAAGCTGGAAGAGGCCTGCAAGGAGGCCAAGGCCAAGGGTTACAGTTTCATTGCCTACCCGGCCGACATCGCCGACATGACCGATTGCGACCGTTTTACGCAGTTGCTGCACGACAACCATGGCGGCGTCGACTTCCTGATCAACAACGCGGGGCGCTCCATACGGCGTGCGATCGAGTCCAGCTACGACCGGTTCCATGACTACGAGCGCACGATGCAGCTGAACTACTTCGGTTGCCTGCGCGTGACCATGGGCGTGTTGCCCGCCATGGTGGCCAAAAAGAAAGGGCATGTCGTCAACATCAGCTCGATCGGTGTGTTGACCAATGCGCCGCGGTTCTCGGCCTATGTGGCCTCGAAGGCCGCGTTGGACGCCTGGACCCGTTGCGCCTCGAGCGAGTTTGCCGACCAGGGCGTGTCGTTCACCACCATCAACATGCCGCTGGTGCGCACGCCGATGATCGCGCCCACCGGGCTGTACAACAACGTGCCGACACTGGCCCCCGAAGAGGCCGCCGACATGATCGCCCAGGCCTGTATCTTCAAGCCGGTGCGTATAGCGACCCGCCTGGGCATGACCGGCCAGTTGCTGCATGCCCTGTTGCCACGCGTGGCACAGATCGCGATGAACACCAGTTTTCGGATGTTTCCGGACTCCAGTGCGTCCAAGGGTGCGAAGCCGGGGGAGAAGCCGGCCAAGCAGCAGTTGTCAGCTGAGGCGGTGGCTATGCAGCAGATGATGCGGGGGATACATTTTTGACAGGTCGAACAGGCTGATCGTGGAGCATTGCAGGGTGCCCTTTGGTATTTCCCTGTCCAAGCGTCAGCCTGAAGGAAACTTGCCGCGGTGACTCTGCGTTTCTCGTATTGACCGGGGCGTGCATGTTTTTATTGCATGATCGACCCAGTTCTTGGCCGCGTGCATCTTCTGCGCCACAGCCACGTCGGTTTGGGCATTTGCCTGAGCTTGCAATTGCAGCACAGTCACGCCGGCGGCGTCTCCACGGTCCTCTTGCTTGTGTCGTTGGGTGGTCTTGCCCTCGTCTTCGGCACGGCAGCAGCAGCCGGATGTCCAAGCGGTCTGCGACACGCAGTACGAGCCGAAATGACCGCTTGAAACGTGGCGAAGTCATCTTCGCTCCTGAACGGACCGCTATATACAATATTGGCTTCCAAACTGTATGAAGAATCCTACCTGAAGGGCTTGCACTTGTTGGAGGGAACTCCGCGCTTGAGCCAAAGCGAGATGCGATTTGCTGGACGAGAGTCTGGCCAAACCAGATTCTTTGTTTCGAAGCCTTGATAGGCAAGGGGTTGATCAAAGTGCGGAGCTCGTGCAAGAGTCAAAACAAGCTGGCCTGCACCTAACGGTTCACGCTCAGCGGCAGCGCCGAAACAAGTGCTATTACCGGGCGATTTCTGAAACGCAAAATGGCGGAATACGGGCACCTGCAAGCCAAAATTACTGCGCTTCAGTTTGAAGTGATCGCCAGTTAAGGCCTCGAACAACGGCGTGGTTCAAAATCAGGCGGCCTTTTTTCGGTCGATCGTCAGTTGCATCGTTGGTGAACTATCCAAAATTTGCATTGTCCGGGTTTCCCCAAAACGGTGACTCTTTGAACCACGTCTGAACAAAATGACAAAGGCCATGAATGAATGAAGAAAACGAAATCAGCCTGTTTGACTTGCTGCTGGTCGTTGCCGACAACCTCAAGCTTTTGATTTTAGGGCCGCTGCTGGTGGGCTTGCTCGCTTTGGGCATTGGCTATGCCCTGCCGCAGAGCTTTACCAGTCAGGCGCACTTGAAATTAGAAGACTCGGCCAAGGCCGTGCAGGCGATGATGCGTTCACCCGCCGTGCTGGACGTGGTGCTAAAGCAGTTCCCATCGCCTTTGGGGGTCACCGATCGCGCGCGTGACCGGACGAATTGGCCAAGAAAATTCGGTTTGGTATTACATCAAGCAGTCAAAAAGTGGGTTCTGGCGTCATCAAGCTGGAGGTGGAGGATGAAAGCCCGGCGCGTGCCCATGACTTGGCGAATGCCTTGATCGACGCCTGGCTTGCCACCACCAAACCGCCACCAGAAAGCAAGCTCGAGCTGACGCGAAAGCTCAAGCTCAGCCAGGACGCCTTGGAGACGGTTTCCCAGTTGCTCAAGCGAATGGCAGGTGAGACCACCACGGTCATCCAGCCCAACGTGAAATACGAGTTGGGCACACAAGCGGTTCAATTGTTACAACAGCGTAATGGCTATGTGGAGGCCATCGCGGCGACTGAGCTGCAATTGCGCGGCCTGACGCGCGACGTTGTCGTCTCGCCCCCGAGCTTGCCGACAGAAGCGACCAAACCCAAAAAGAGCCTGATTGCCGTGCTGGCAGCACTCGGCAGCGGCTTTGCCCTGTTGCTGTGGGTGTTTATGCGCCAGGCCTGGCAAAACGCTGCGCAAGATCCTGAGACGCTTGAGAAACAAGTGCGGCTGCGCGCCGCGCTGGGGATGCACCGTTCGTGATGCAAAACCAAAAACCGCGGTGTGGTTCAAAACCGGGCGCCCCTTTTTCGGGTGGCCATCGGTTGAGTCATTGGCAAACTATCCAACAATTCACACTGTTAGTGTTACTCGCAAATGTTACTTTTTGAACCATATCCTAACAACCATGCTGCTGTTTTTCCCCTCAAATCACAACATTCCGGATGCGCAGCTGGCAGCGGCAAGCAGTCTTGCCGAGCAGGTCAAGAGCGTAGTGGCCCAGTTAGAGGTCAGGCAATGCCCGCAAGCCAGCCCGCACCGCAAGGTGGCGCGGCCCTGGGGCGGCTACGACAGCATAGACAATGGCGAGCGATTACTGGTCAAGCACATCACTGTGCGCTCTGGCGCCAAGCTGAGCCTGCAAAAGTACCGCCACCGCGCTAAGCAGCGGATCATGGTCAAAGGCACAGCTCTGGTTGCCCGGGATGACGACGAAACCCTGCTCGCTGTAGACCAGAGAACCGACACACCCTTGGGCGTCAATCACAGCCTGGAAAGCTCCGGCAAGACCGATCTGGAGAGGATCAAATTTCAGTCCGGCATTTGGCTGGGGAAGGCCGACATCGTGCGCTTTGAAGACATCTATGGCCGGTTGGCTGCGCAGCCAACGGAGGCATGAAGATGGCAAACACACAGCCCGTCATCTACGTCGCAGGCCATCGCGGGATGGTCGGCTCCGCCATCGTTCGCCAACTGCTGGCCGCTGGTCACGCTCCTGATAGCATCATCACCCGTACCCACGCCGAACTAGATCTGACCAACCAGTCCGCAGTGCGTGCTTTCTTTGTGGCTGAAAAGCCTAGCCAGGTCTATCTGGCCGCCGCCAAGGTTGGCGGCATTCATGCCAACAACACCTACCCGGCCGACTTCATCTACCAAAACCTGATGGTGCAGGCCAATGTCGTTGACGCCGCGTTCCACAACGGTGTGCAAAAGCTTTTGTTTTTGGGTTCAAGTTGCATCTACCCGCGTGATGTTCCCCAGCCCATGCGTGAAGATGCTCTGCTGACCGGCCCGCTTGAGCCGACCAACGAGCCCTATGCCATTGCCAAAATTGCCGGTATCAAATTGTGCGAAAGCTACAACCGGCAATTCGGTGCCAGCCACGGCGTGGACTACCGCAGCGTCATGCCCACCAACCTCTATGGCCCCGGCGACAACTACCACCCTGAAAACAGCCACGTGATCCCCGCGCTGATCCGCCGCTTTCATGAAGCCAGGGCCAACCATGCAACCAAAGTCACCATCTGGGGCACCGGAACACCGTGTCGCGAATTCTTGTATGTGGACGATATGGCCGGCGCCAGCGTGCACGTCATGAACCTGCCCAAGGCCACCTGCGACCAGCACACCAGCCCGATGCAAAGTCACATTAACGTAGGTTTTGGGAGCGATATCACCATCGCCGCACTGGCGCGCACCGTTGGCCAAGCGGTGGGCTACCATGGCGAAATTGACTTTGACGCAACCAAACCCGATGGCGCCCCGCGCAAGCTCATGGACAGCAACAGGCTCAACGCCTTAGGTTGGAAGGCAAAAGTAAATTTATATGATGGTCTGGAATTGGCCTACCGCGATTTCTTGAATCGAATAGGCTGCTAACCCCATTAAAACCGTCGCAATACGCTATCAATTCAGTAGTAATCTCCGCCCGTAAATCCGCCATGACATCTTCCAAGACCGCCATAATCACCGGCATCACCGGTCAAGACGGCTCATACCTAGCCGAATTTCTGCTCGACAAAGGCTATATCGTGCACGGCATCAAGCGCCGCGCGTCCAGCTTCAATACCAGCCGGGTGGACCACATATATCAAGACCCGCATGTGGGCAACGCACGCTTTAAGCTGCACTACGGCGACCTGAGCGACTCGAGCAACCTCACCCGCATTATTCAAGAAACCCAGCCAGACGAAATCTACAACCTGGGTGCCCAAAGCCATGTGGCCGTCAGCTTTGAAAGCCCCGAATACACCGCTGACGTAGACGGCGTGGGCACCCTGCGTATGCTGGAAGCCATCCGCAACCTGGGGCTCGAGAAAAAAACCCGTTTTTACCAGGCCAGTACCAGTGAGCTCTATGGCCTGGTGCAGGAAACCCCGCAGCGCGAGACCACGCCGTTTTACCCGCGCAGCCCATATGCCGTAGCCAAGCTCTACGCCTACTGGATCACAGTGAACTACCGCGAGGCCTACGGCATCTATGCCTGCAACGGTATCTTGTTTAACCACGAGAGTCCGCGTCGCGGCGAGACCTTCGTCACCCGCAAAGTCACCCGCGCCCTGGCCAACATCAGCCTGGGCCTGGAAGACTGCCTGTACATGGGCAACATCGACGCCTTGCGCGACTGGGGCCACGCCAAAGACTACGTCCGCATGCAATGGATGATGCTGCAGCAAGACCAAGCGGAAGACTTTGTGATAGCCACCGGCAAACAATACAGCGTGCGCCAGTTCATCGAATGGACTGCCGCCGAACTGGGTATGCAACTGCGCTGGGAAGGCGCAGGCGTCAATGAAAAGGGTTATTGGCTCAATCCGCCGTCTTCACTCCCTCGCCCATTGGCAGAGGGCGGCGGAGAGGGCGGCAGGGAGGGGGAACGTTGCATCGTCTTCATCGACCCGCGCTACTTTCGCCCAACCGAAGTCGAAACCCTGCTCGGTGACCCGACCAAGGCCAAGATCAAGCTCGGCTGGGTCCCCGAAATCACCGCGCAAGAAATGTGCAAGGAAATGGTCGCGCACGACCTGGCACAGGCAAAGCAGCATGCGCTGCTCAAGCAGCATGGGTACCGAGTCAATGTAAGTGTGGAGTAACCATGAAAGCAGTCATTCTTGCCGGTGGCCTGGGCACGCGCATCAGCGAAGAAACCCACACCAAGCCCAAGCCCATGATCGAGATCGGCGGCAAGCCCATCTTGTGGCACATCCTGAAGACCTATTCCCACTACGGCATCAATGACTTCATCATTTGCTGCGGCTACAAGGGCTACGTCATCAAGGAATACTTTGCCAATTATTTTTTGCACATGTCAGACGTTACCTTTGACATGAGCAAGAACAGCATGGAAGTGCATCAGCAAAGCGCCGAACCTTGGCGCGTTACCCTGGTTGACACGGGCGATGACACCATGACCGGTGGCCGCCTCAAGCGCGTGGCCCCCTACCTGCAAAGTAGAGAAGACTTTTGCTTTACATATGGTGATGGCGTCAGCGATGTCAACATAACCAAGCTCATCGCGTTTCACCGCGCCCATGGCCTGCAGGCCACGCTCACGGCCACTTACCCGCCTGGCCGCTTCGGCGCATTAGACATTCACGCAGACCAGCGCATCACCGCCTTCAAGGAAAAGCCCAAGGGAGATGGCGGCATGATCAATGGTGGATTCTTTGTGCTCTCACCCAAGGTGATCGATTTGATTGCCAACGGCCAGACTCTCTGGGAGCGCGAGCCTCTGGAAGCGCTAGCCGAGTCCAACCAGCTTAAAGCCTTTCAACACAGCGGCTTCTGGCAGCCCATGGACACCCTGCGCGACAAGAACCACCTGGAAGAACTGTGGCAATCCGGCAAAGCGCCGTGGAAGGTGTGGGCATGAACTCTTCGTTCTGGAGTGGCAAAAAGGTCTTTGTCACAGGCCACACCGGCTTCAAAGGGAGCTGGCTAAGCCTGTGGTTGCAGCAGCTCGATGCCCAGGTCACCGGCTATGCTCTCCAGCCGCCGACCAACCCCAGCCTGTTCGAAGTGGCTTGCGTCGAGCAGGGTATGAAATCCGTTGTCGGCGACATCCGTGATGGCACCATGTTGACTAATGCGATGCGGCAGGCCGAGCCTGACATCGTCATCCACATGGCCGCCCAGCCGCTTGTGCGCCGCTCCTATGTCGATCCAGTCGAGACCTATTCCACCAACGTCATGGGCACCGTGAACCTGCTGGAAGCTGTGCGCCAAACCTCGTCCGTTCGCGCTGTCGTGAATGTCACCACTGACAAGTGCTACGAAAACAAGGAGTGGGTCTGGGGCTACCGCGAGATCGAACCTATGGGTGGCTTCGACCCCTACAGCAGCAGCAAGGGCTGCGCCGAACTGGTCACCGCCGCCTACCGTAACTCGTTTTTCAACTCAGCCAAACACAGCGAGCATCAGGTCGCGCTGGCCACCGCCCGTGCGGGCAACGTCATCGGTGGCGGCGACTGGGCCGAAGATCGGCTCATCCCGGACATCCTGCGCGCCATTCAAAACGGCCAAAGCGTCAACATCCGCAACCCCCTCGCCACGCGCCCGTGGCAGCATGTGCTTGAGCCCCTGAGCGGCTACCTGGCACTTGCCGAGAAGCTCTTCGCCCAGGGCCCGGCCTTTGCCGAAGCCTTCAATTTCGGCCCAGCTGAAGAAGATGCCAAACCCGTGCAATGGATTGTGGAGACACTCGCCAAAAACTGGGGTGACGGCGCAAGTTGGCACCTCGACGGAGGTGCCCACCCGCATGAGGCCCATTATTTGAAGCTCGATTGCTCCAAAGCCGGCGCCACGCTGGCCTGGCAACCGCGCTGGCATTTGGACGAAGCCTTGCAGGCCATCATCGCCTGGCACAAGGCCCATCAGGACCATAAAGATATGCGTGCTTTTTCCATAGAGCAGATTTCCAGCTTTTCATAATTGAGTTGCAACATGAACTGCCGCCATTGCAACCATCCCCTTGAACACGTTTTTCTTGACCTCGGTTTCGCGCCGCCGTCAAATGCCTACCTGAGTAAAGCTGACCTGATCAAACCAGAGCGCTATTACCCACTCAAACTTTTTGTTTGTGGGCATTGCTGGCTGGTGCAGACTGAAGACTACGCCCAAGCTGATGAGCTGTTCAGCCACGATTACGCCTACTTCTCTTCAGTGTCTCAAGGCTGGCTGGCGCATGCAGCCAGCTACGCGGAAACGATTACAAAGCGCCTGGGATTGAATAAAAACAGCCATGTGATTGAAGTTGCTGCCAATGACGGCTATTTGCTTAAAAACTTTGTCGCTGCGGGTATCCCGTGCGTGGGCGTTGAACCTACCGCCAGTACTGCATCCGCAGCAGAAAAATTGGGCATTCCAATTCTCCGCGAGTTTTTTGGTCAACCGTTGGCGCAGAGGTTGGTCGGCGAAGGCAAGCAGGCGGACCTGATCCTTGGCAACAATGTTTTTGCTCACGTGCCAGACATTAACGACTTCACCGCCGGACTAAAAACCGCGTTGAAGCCGGGTGGCACCATCACGCTGGAATTCCCGCACCTGATGCGAATGCTTGAACATACCCAGTTTGATACCGTCTACCACGAGCACTTCTCCTATCTATCGCTTTACGCGGTTGGTCAAATTTTTGCTCGTGCCGGTTTGCGTGTGTGCGACGTAGAAGAATTGCCAACCCACGGTGGTAGCCTGCGGGTTTACGGCTGCCATGCAGAAGCCGACATGCCAACTACGGACGCCGTTCCTGCATTGCTGGCAGAGGAGGCGCGCAGGGACATGCGGAGGCCGGAAATCTACAAAGCATTTCAGTCGCGGGCAGATCGAGTGAAGGACGACCTACTTTTGTTCTTGATCGAGCAGAAGCACGCTGGCAAACGTGTGGCCGCCTACGGCGCTGCTGCAAAGGGCTGCACCTTGCTTAACTACGCCGGCATCAAACCCGATTTACTGCCTTATGTGTGTGACGCAGCGCCCTCTAAGCAAGGCAAGTATTTGCCAGGCACGCATATTCCTATTGTGCATCCCGACGTCCTTGGCGAACGCAAGCCAGACATCGTCTTGATCCTGCCCTGGAATATTCAGGCAGAGATCACCCAACAAATGGCGCATGTTCGTGATTGGGGTGGAATGTTTGCGGTGGCGGTACCCTCGATAAAGGTATTCTGAAATGCTCTTTAACCCCACGCACCTTGCTGGCGCGTTTTTGCTTGAGCCAGAACAAATCTCGGATGAGAGGGGGTTCTTTGCGCGCACCTGGTGTCAGCATGAGTTTGCAGACAATGGCTTGAACGCAAATCTGGTTCAGTGCAATATCTCGTATAACAAAGCGCGTGGCACCCTGCGCGGCATGCACTACCAAAAGGAGCCGCATGCCGAAGCCAAACTGGTCAGGTGCACGCAGGGTGCAATTTACGATGTCATCGTTGATTTGCGAGCCGACTCCAAGACATTCACTCAATGGTATGGCGCAGAGTTGACTGCTGCAAACAGAAAAGCGCTCTACATACCAGAAGGTTTTGCGCATGGCTTTATCACCATCGAGGACGATACGGAAGTGCTGTACCAGATGTCCGAGTTCTTTCATGCTGAGTGTGCATCTGGTGCGCGCTGGAATGACCCCGTGTTCTCGATCCAATGGCCAATTGACGTTAAAGTAATTTCAGAACGAGATCGAAACTACCAAGAGTTCAACCAATGAAGCGCGTTCTGCTGACCGGCGCAACGGGATTTATTGGGCGTCACGTCCTGCGCGAACTCTCGGCGCGCGAGGGCATAGAGGTAGTCGCTGTGTCTCGTCACGCACCTGAGCCCGGCCAATTGCCGGTATCGGTGAGGCACGTCGCCTTGGATATTGCAGCGCCCTCGGATCGCGATCTGGCGAACCTCGGCAACCCGGACGTATTGATCCACCTTGTCTGGTCGGGGCTGCCGAACTACAAGTCGCTCCATCATTTCGAAACCCATCTCGGCGAGCAGTATCGATTCCTGTCCGGGTTGATCCGGGCCGGATTGCCGTTGTTGGTGTGCACCGGTACATGCTTTGAGTATGGTATGCGGTGCGGCGAACTGGACGAGAGTCTCGTGCCTGATCCTCTCAATCCCTATGGTTTCGCGAAGGATGCCCTGCGCCGTGGGTTGGATCTGTTGCGTTCGACGCATTCATTCGAATTCACCTGGGCCCGTCTGTTCTACATGTTCGGCGATGGCCAGCCCGCCACGTCTTTGTACTCGCAATTGATCGCTGCGGGTGAGCGCGGCGATGCGCGGTTCAGAATGTCTCCCGGTGACCAACTTCGAGACTTTCTTCCCGTCACGGTTGTTGCCAAGTACCTCGTTGACCTGGCTCTGAATACATCGGGAGCAGGCATTGTGAACGTCTGCTCCGGGCAGCCAATATCCGTGCGATCGCTAGCCGAGAAATGGATTAAACAGCGCGAATGGAGCATGACGCTCGAACTCGGGCACTACCCGTATCCGGACTATGAGCCTATGGCGTTCTGGGGTTCTTCACATCGTCTGAGCCAACTAATGAACAAAAAACATGGCTGAGGCCAATGTGGCGGTCCTTTATGTCGCACGGGGCGCTGATGCGGGACTCTCTGCTGCCAAGGCATTTGTCAAAGCGTGGCTTGAATATCCACCGGAGCATAGGCATCAGCTGTTTTTTCTCGCCAAAGCGTGGACTGATGCGGAAGAGCGTGAGGAACTTAATGCACTATCCAAAATATGTGACGCGATCGTATTAGACGTGAAAGATGATGGTTTCGATTGGGGGGCTTATTTTCAAGCATTGCCGAGTGTGAAAACTGCTTGGGTCTGCCTCATGAACTCGCACTCGCGACCTATAAATCATGGATGGCTAGCCAAACTAATGACAGTTGCATGTGGTTCTGGAAATGGCATAGCAGGCGCAACTGGTTCATGGGAATCGCCGCGATGGTCATATTCAAGAAGAGAGTCGAAATTGACAACCGTTTGGAACGTAATACGTTTCATAAAAAATTATTCACTATGGCGTCATTTCACGCCTTTCCCTAATCCGCATTTGCGATCTACTGGTTTAGTAATGAAGCGTGAGCTTTTCGAACTATTCGCCACTGCGCGCCGTGCTCCCAGTGCCAAATACGAAGCATATATATTGGAAAGCGGATGTGAAGGCCTTTCCCGCTTCGCTGTGCAAATGGGTTGTAGGTTGATCGTTGTCGGAAGTGATGGTGGAGCATACGAAGTTGCTGACTGGCCAATCAGCTTAACCTTTAGGTCAAACGATCAGCAAAACCTACTTATTTCCGACAACCGAACTCGCGATTATTTTGCTGCAAGCGTTGGTGTCAGAGAAGTATTGGCACGTTTTGCCTGGGGTAGGCAGGATACTAGCAAAAAAAAATAGCGTTGACAAAAATGTAGCTAATTACTTCGTATTCGCAATTCTATTGAGGCCAGATAAATTAAGTTGGGACTATGCAGCAATGAACAATTTGCACCAATCAAAAGTTAATTGCCCTGCGTGTAACGAGGTCTCGTCGCACTATTTAAGCTCAGCAGACTACAACCGGAGAATAAGTCCTGAATCTTTTGACTATTGGAAATGTAGTTCTTGTGAATTTATTTTCATGAGTCCTATTCCAGATGATATTAGTATGTATTATGAAGGTGGATATCAAAACATCCCAGAAAATTTTTCTGAGTTTGTTAAAACTGCTGATAAAGAAGTATATAGATTAGACGCATTGCTTCGGCATAAGTCGGAAGGCGAACTTCTTGAGATAGGTCCGTGGATTGGTATCTTCAGTTTTAACGCAAAAAGAAAAGGATTCTCAGTCGATACAATAGAAATGAATTCGGCGGCATGTTCATTTTTAAGAAATAAAGTCAAAGTAAATGTTGAAGAAACTAACGACGTGGCGGGGGCATTGGCGAAAACTGACAAATTCTATGATGTTATCGTTTTGTGGCACAGTCTTGAGCATCTTCCCAAGCCGTGGAAAGTAATCAAAGAAGCAAGGCGACGACTAAAAGATGATGGCCTTCTGATTATCGGCATCCCAAATATTTCCGGCGGACAATCGTGTTATCTCGGTAATAAATGGATGCATCTAGATGCTCCACGTCATATAAATTTCTGGTCCCCAGCTGCATTGGTTAAGTTGGCAACAGCCTGTGACCTTGGCGTCGTGGAAATATCCACTCATGATCGACTGAGTTGGATATTGGAAGTAATGGCATGGCAACACAGAGTCAGCTCAATTATTGGTATTCGCTACATAAGAGGAATCGTTGCATTCGCTATTGCACCGATGTTGGCTGCTATTTCATCACGAAAGGGTGGAGCAGGGATTACGGCAATATTTAGGCTGAACTCGCCTAAAACCTAATGTAAATGTTAAAAAAAACGCTGCGATTGGATCTTGCTACGGGTGTGTTGGGTCGGGGCCTCGCTGGCGCCTTGATGTTTATCTTTACCCCGATTTACATTAAAGTATTGGGGGTTGAGTCATATGGAGTGCTTGCATTCTATGCAACTTTGTTAGCCAGTTGTCTGTTTCTAGACCAATCAATTAGCCCTATCATCACCCGTCGGTTCGCCCAAACGCGTGGCGGAAATGGCATGCTGAGTGAGCTATGGAATACTTTCCGTACGATGGAAATTATTTCCATTACCATCGGCATCACATTGGCACTTGTCATTGTCGTTGCTGCACCATGGTTATCGGAAAGTGTCTTGAAGGCATCGGCGCTAGATCCGCAAAGACTCCTGTTCATAGTTGAGTTGATCGCCTTGTTATTGATGGTTCAGTGGCCATCATTTTATTACTGCGCCGCTTTATCAGGCTTGGGTGACCTGACTGCAATCAATGGAATACGTGCTGCTATTGCTGTAATTCAGTGGGGTGGCGGCGCAGTAGTGCTATTGAAAATTTCGCCCCAAATTGAAGTTCTATTTCTGTGGCAGGGTGCATGTTCAATATTGCAGACATATATTCTCCGTTGGCGACTTTCTCACCTACTTCAACCTACTAATAGATTGTTATGTTGGGATGCTTCATTACTTAGCGAGGGTAGAAAATATGCGCTGGGGACCCTTGTGATCGGCTTTACTGGGACGCTATTGACGCAGGCCGACAAACTATTGGTTTCCAGCCTGATGCCTATCTCAAACTTTTCTGCCTACAGTCTGACCTTTACAGTCGTCTCACTTGTTTCTGTGTTTATTTCCCAGCCAGTTATGGTAATTGCTTTCCCACACTTTAGTAGGCTTGCAACAACCAGGCTCACTGACCATCTAGAACGAGAGTACCGCCGTTGGACGCAAATGATGGTTTTCGTTGCTGTGCCGTTTGTTGGGGTTTTACTTTTCTATAACCAAATACTTTTATCGATTTGGCTGGGTCCTTCAAATTCGATTCGACACGAAATTGCCCAGTACATACCCATAGTTGCTCTAGGCACAATGTTCAATGTTTTTATGATGCTTCCCTTTACTTTGCAGTTGGCATGTGGGTGGTCTGGATTGTCGGCAATCAAAAACATAGTAATTCTGCCATTTTTTTTACTGGCACTTTGGTATGGCATTCCAAAGTGGGGAGCAATTGTTGGTGCTTGGGCGTGGTTCGCCATAAATGCAACTTACTATTTTGTTGAAGTACCAATAATGCACCGCCGCTTGCTCCCGAAAGTTCTTTGGAAATGGTGGATTCTTGATACGGCATTCCCGTGTTTAACTGGGCTGTTACTTTTTTATATATGTCGAACAGGATTTGATCATTTTGATTTATTGACGCCAATTTTTTCGTGTCTCGCGTCAATAGTTCTAGTTGGATTCTATTTGCTACTTATCATGCCAGCGCCGAGGTCTATTTTTGCTGGTTTGGTAAATCTCATAAAGCCTGACTAATTGAAACTAGATATCTGAAGAAAGCTGCGATTCTATGAGTGTTTATAAGTATGCTATTTTTCTACCAGTGCGCAATGGAGTCGCCTACCTAAAGCAAGCCGTCGACAGCGTGTTGAACCAGTCCAACGGTGATTGGTTGTTGGTTATCTTGGACAACGCCAGCACCGACGGCAGCCTCGACCTTGCGTTGGCGTACGACCATCCGCACATCCAGGTTCACAGGTCGGAGCGAGACCTGACAATTTTTGAGAGCTGGCATCGAGTTTGGATGCTACTGGACGAAGGCGCCATCCAAGCGGAGTTCATGACGATTATTGGTCACGACGATCTGCTCAAACGAGATTTTCTGAACGTCATGGACGCTCTGCGTGCATCCAACCCTGGTGCGGGTCTGTACCAAAGCGCATTTAATCTCATTGACGAGGAGGGTCGTTTGATACGGCCCTGCAAACCAATACCGAGTACAGAAACATCAGCCGATTTTCTGGCTTCACGAGCCTGGGGCTTGAGAGACTCTTTCGGTACCGGCTATGTCTTTAGAGTTGCAGACTACTTGAGTTTAGGGGGTATGCCTGATTTACCTCAACTTATCTTTTCTGATGATTTGCTCTTTGCGCGGCTTGCTGAAAATGGCGGAAAAGTATGCTCAGAGAGAATCGCGTGTGAGTATAGACTGCATCGCGGAAGTACCTCCGGAGCGTTATCGTTCAGGAGCATATGCGCTGTGATCGAGGGGCTGTGTACGTACCTCAAGCACCTGGAAGCGGACTTCCCGTTTTATTGGAAGAGCGCTTCCGGGCGAACCGCTACCGCTTGCCTGATTGCGCGCGAGGCACTAGTTTTTCGATCCGTATGGCTACGTTGGGCATTGCCGGATCAAACCAAGGCTGCGTTGACTGCTCTGGTTGCACGATATGAGCAATCTGCGAATGGTGTAGAACCAAGCCAGTGGCTAGGCTCAAATTTCGTGACTCGCGATGTTTATTTCTGGTTCAAGCGAGCAATACTGCTTAGGGTTCTACTACGCAGCAAATTGAGCAAGGTGCGGTAGGTATGTCCGTTTTGTTATCTTTGCTGTTTTTGATGACGGTGTGGTGGGGTTGGAGTTGGCTCAACAAGGTTCTATTGCATGGCGATGTCTTTTCGCCGTTGAACCTGCTGTTTTACTTCTGGGTCGCACCATTCATATTATGTTGGGCGAATCTATCAGCTTTGCAATCAGGTTTAGAGGTCAATGCAATTATCGTGATCGTACTTTGCACGGGCATACTCGTCGCTACCTGCATGGTTCCTGTAATACTTCGAAGGCTGCCCTGTTTCAACGGGGCTGTGATGAAGGGCCGGCATAGTTTTCGGATCAATGCTTTTGGCGTCGTGTGTTTTTACATGCTGACACTCACGGCCTTGTATTTCGCGGAGTTTAATGGTCGGGAGCTCCCACTGGTCTCATATCTTCTGGGGTGGGCCGGTGACTCAAATCTGAATGTAGTTGGCAAGGATTCGAAGCTTCAGGTATTGGCTTTTGGCATACATGCCGCATCAGTCATCGTCTTCTATCTCTATCTGAACGAGGTGCGCTTCCGGCAGCGCCTGTTCTATCTTCTGCTGTCGCTTTTGGTGATTGCAGTCGGAATTCTGAAGACATCGAAGTCGGACATTTTTATTCCAATATTGTCATACACCGGGTTAATCTATTACCACCATCGAACGCGACGCCTGCCTCAAGCGTTGCGCCCGTATGCGGCCCGGCGCTTGCTACACAGGTTCTACAAGATCGGGGCGGCGATCATCGTTCTACTATTGTTGTCGCACATCACGTCGATCCGCCTGGAAGGAGTTGGCCATATCGATGGCTATGCCGATTTGATTAAGTTCCGATATGTCGAGGAACTTGGTACGTTTCCCAGCGAGATTGTCTCTCTCGTGTACGGGTACGCCGCTCTCGGTTTCCAGAATTTCAGTAACTTCATCAACACCCACGAGATGGTCTTCAGAGTCGGCACCTCACTGTTCAGACCAGTGCTATCTGCCTTCATGATGGGGGATGTGGCAGATTCGATGAGTGTGCCAGTGGATTCCTGGAACGTGGTGGCCGACGCTGCCAATACCGGCACCTTCTTAACGCCTTTGTACATCGAAGGCGGCGTGTACTTCTGCTTGTTTGGATCACTGTTTTACGGTCTTCTGGTCAACGTGGTCTACTTCTTGGCCGATCGATCGAGGCGAACGGGGCGCGCGCTTGGCTGGTTATTCGCCTATATCACCTTGCTTTATCCTTGGACTTGGTTGTTCTTTACAAATGCCTTCTCGGTTTTGTCGATCTATATAAACGTTTTCTATGTGATTTTGCTTGCGTGGCTTTTTACTAAATACCGTGCTGAGCCCGAAAACGTCACAATCACTTTTTTGGGGAGAGCAAAGCAATGAAAAGAGCGCTGATTTGTGGTGTGGGGGGTCAGGATGGTGCGTACCTTGCCCAGTTTTTGCTCACACGCGGCTACCGTGTGTTTGGCACCTCGCGCGATGCGCAATCTGGCAGGCACCACAACCTGACTGCGCTCGGCATCGAGGGCAAGTTCAGTATCGAGTCGATGGCGCTGAATGACTTCCGTAGTGTTCTTCATGTATTGGCCAAGACCCGACCGAATGAGATCTACAACCTTGCGGGGCAATCGTCCGTCAGCCTGTCCTTCGAGCAACCCGTGGAGGCACTGGAAAGCATCAGCACCGGGACACTCAACCTGCTGGAGGGAATACGCTTTCTCGACCCCTCGATACGCCTTTACAACGCTGGATCCAGCGAGTGCTTCGGGAACACAGGCTACACGCCGGCCGACGAAGATACCCCCTTCCGGCCGCGAAGTCCGTATGCCGTGGCCAAGGCTTGCGCCGCAAACCTCGTGGCGAACTACCGCGAGGCATATCAAATATTTGCCTGTACCGGGCTCCTGTTCAACCACGAATCACCGCTGCGTCCGCGACGCTTCGTCACGCGCAAGATCGTTGAAGCAGCGTACCGGATCCACGCGGGCCTGGAGTCGCATGTAACGCTGGGGAATCTCGACATTTCGCGGGATTGGGGCTGGGCCCCTGATTACGTGGAAGCGATGTGGATGCTGCTCCAACGTGATTCTCCGCTCGATGTCGTTATCGCTACTGGGCGTACCGTGTCTCTGCAGTATTTCGTCAAGAGCGCTTTTGCCTATTTTGATCTTGACTGGGAACTGCACGTTCTTCAGGACAAGGCGCTCCTTCGGCCTTCAGACATCTCGTACAGTGCGGCCAACATTGCACTGGCAAGTGCTGAGTTGGGTTGGACCGCGCACCGTTCGGTCGAGGACGTCGTACGTAACATGTGCAAGGCCGAGACTGAGCGGCAGGTACCATGACAGGACTTGTCGTGCATCATCATCCGAACAGCATTAGCCCCGAATGAACAACGGGCAGCCGATCACAATGGACAGCATCATTTTCGGCCTCCAACGGTTTGGAGGAGTCTCGAACTATTGGGCAAAACTGCTGGAACACATTAGCGTCGATCCGGCACTCGCTGGCCGTCTTGTTCTTCCGAAGCATCTGACCTATCGCGATTTTGATGCTGCCTGGTTGCAGCGCATGCCTGTGCTGCGGGAAAGGATCGACGCCCGTGTCGGGCGCTACTTGCCGGCACGGACGGCCGGTGACGGCTGTGTATTTCACACATCCTATTACCGGCTGCCACGTCGGCGTTCCGGTAAGTACGTCGTCTCCGTCTACGACTTCACGTACGAGCGCTACCGCACTGGATTGGCGCGATTGGTTCATACGACGCAAAAGTTGGCTAGCATCCGACGCGCCGACGCTGTGCTCTGCATTTCGGAATCGACCCGTCGCGACGTGATCGAGTTTTGCCCCGAGGTCGACGCCGCGAGGCTGCACGTTATTTCTCTGGGGGTGGACAGGAAAGCGTTCTATCAGGAGCCGGCCGGCATCCCGGGCATTAATGAACAAACCGTGCTGTTTGTCGGCCAGCGAGGGGGGTACAAGCGTTTTGATCTGGCTGTCGATGCCGTTTGGCAATCGCCCCGTCTGTCACTCGGTATTGTTGGGCCCACACTCACGGATGAGGAGCGCACGTTATTGCAGGCTCGCCTTGGGGCCCGTTGGCACGAATTCGGCCCTGTCTCCAGCGCGGACTTGCGGCGACTGTATTCGTCCTCATTTGCCTTTATCTTTCCCTCGGATTATGAGGGTTTTGGCTTGCCAATTTTGGAGGCCATGGCCTGCGGATGCCCAGTGGTCGCTGCTGCGCTGTCGTCGTTGCCCGAGGTGGGCGGCACTGCGGCGTATTACGCCGAGCGCCAGAGTGGTGAATCTTACGCAAGCGCGCTAAATGCCTTGGATTCCGTCGCAGCCCGTGAGGATACTATTCGCAGCGGAATAAAGCGGGCTGCGGTATTCGATTGGTTGCAAACTTTCCAAAAAACTCGGGCCGTGTACCTGGATAAATAATCAGTAATTGCAGTATTCAGCGGCAGCAACTAACTCTCTATTCTGAATGTTCTTCGCTATTCCTATTTGTGATCTATACCCATGAAGATTAGTGTCGTTACAGTCGCCTACAACAGCGCGAAAACAATTGCAGATACCTTGGATGCCGTGGCGATGCAAACCCATGCGGACATTGAGCACCTGATAATTGACGGCGCTTCCAAAGACGGCACCGTGGAAATAGTACGGAGCCACGCCAACCCTGAAATACGTTTGATTTCTGAGCCTGACAAAGGGATTTACGACGCGATGAACAAGGGCTTGGCACTGGCTACGGGCGAGGTAATTGGTTTTTTGAATTCTGACGATTTTTATGCAGACGCTGCAGTGCTTGAAAAAATCGCAAATGCTTTTCAAGATTTAACAATAGATGCCTGCTATTCAGACTTGGTGTATGTAACCCAAGACAATAGTCGCGTGGTGCGCTTCTGGCAGTCAAAGCCTTTTTCTGAAGGTGATTTTGCCAAGGGATGGTGCCCAGCACATCCCACTTTTTATGTGCGCAGGTCGGTAATAGAGCGCCTCGGATTGTTTGATACGACATTCAAGCTCGCTGCAGATTTTGAATTCATGGTACGTTATCTGGAGCGTGGTCGAATTCGTGCGGCTTATATTCCACTTGTTTTGGTGCGCATGCGCCTTGGCGGAGCCTCAAACGAGAACTGGCAAAGTATTGCTCAGCAAAATAGGGATATTTTCGCCGCACTGCGAAAGAATGGCGTTCCTTTTTCAAGAATGTGGTTTTCAGTAAATAAGGTAGTTAGTCGCCTGCGGCAGCTCGTCGTTGGGCATGTGAGGCGGCATGACTGAATGCAAGTTTTGATCAGCAGGACCGATGGTTTTGCCGGCCACGTTTGTTGGGCTCTGGCCGTGGCGTGGAAATTGACATTGCGAACTGCTGCCCGATATCCTATCGACCTCTCCATGAAGGTTGAAAAAGTTATATTTTGGGTTATTTTCGACTACAACGATAGGTGGCCCCACGTACCGGCTGCGCGATTGCAGTGCACCTCTCGGCGGAAGCGCATGTGATACGAGGCACTGCCGCCAATCCACTGGATGAGTTGTGCCGGGTCAATCTGAAAGGCAACTTGAATCTGGCTTGGGAAGCCGCTGCAGTTGGCGCGCAGCTCTTTCTGTTCGTCCGCTCAATTGGCGTCAATGATGTCGGGGCTTTTCAGCGGCCAATTATCGCCTATGATTTCACTGCCCCGCACTCTCGCTATGTGGTATTCGGATACGTGGCGGAACTTGGGTCGGAGGCATTGTCGGTTGAAACAGTAGCGGAAGCAGTGATCATTCGCTCCCCACTTGATTGTGGTTCCGGCGGGTCAGGCCGCTTTGGTTCATTCATGCGCTGGTTTCGGCGCGGCGTGTCTTTGCCGCTGTGTTGCACCCATAACCTCGTCAGCCTTACGACGCTAAACGGTTTTATCGATTTTCTTTTGGCTTGCCTCACGCGTCACAAAGCGTTAAATCAGACTTTTCTGGTATCCGATGACGAAGATGCTTCCATCCCCGAATTGTTGTGCCGCATGGGCCAGGTCATGGGCTGCCATTCGCGCCTGAGGCCTGTGCTGGTAGGCAACTCTCCTGCAATTGGGGACAAGCTAGATGGAGCCCAACATCTGTGGGGTTCTTCACAGGTAGATATTGACATGACTCGGCACCTGTTGGGTTGGGCGCTACCGCTATCGGCGAATGAAAACCTGAAGAATGCTGCCGCAAGGATATGAGTGCGAAGCGAATATTCGATTTATCGTTGACCTTTGTGGTAGCAATGATTTTGGTTATACCAGTATTGCTGTTAGCGCTAGCGGTGCGGCTGACGTCTACCGGACCAGCTTTGTATTGGTCCGACCGAGTTGGTCGGTACAACAAGCCTTTCAAGATGCCAAAGTTCCGCAGCATGCTTGTGGGCACACCTGCAGTGGCCACCCATTTGCTAAACGATCCGAAGGCGCATCTGACGCCAATTGGCAGTTTCTTGCGCAAGAGCAGCCTGGACGAGCTGCCCCAATTGTGGAGCATTCTGGTCGGTGATATGAGTTTTGTCGGACCACGGCCGGCACTGTTTAACCAAGACGATCTGGTGGCCCAGCGCACAAAAGTGGGCGTTCATGCGCTTGTCCCGGGGCTTACGGGCTGGGCCCAGATCAATGGGCGTGACGAGTTGCCAATCCCTCTTAAAGTGGCACTTGATGCCGATTATCTGCACCGGCAGTCATTTGGGTTCGATTTGAAAATTTTGTTCATGACTTTCGTCAAAGTGCTCCGACGGGATAACGTCACGCATTAGAATATGCCATCAAAAATTTAATCATCTCCCCATTCAAGGGTTTATTTTCAGTTCCAGAAGGATCACCACATGAGCAACCTGATCGATATTCAAGGTCAAATTGACAAACTGCAGAAGCAGGCCAGCGATATCCGCGCAAAGGAATTCGACAAAACCGTTCGTGAGATTCTCACTACGATGCGGGCGTTTGGTATCACCGCCAAGGATCTGCAAGCTGCAAGCGCCAAGGGTGGCAAGGTAAAGGAGGGCAGGGCGGCCAAGCCGCCTCGCGCCAAGTCCGCAAAGGGCAATGCCGGCGTCAGCGTGGCACCCAAATTCCGGGGTCCGAATGGCGAGACCTGGAGCGGCCGCGGTTTGACGCCGCGTTGGCTGGCGGCGCTGCAGGCGCAGGGAAGCCGGAAGGAAGACTTTGCCATCAAGGATTGAGTCTGTCTCTTCAACTGGAACCGGCGTTGCCGGAGATGAGGGGTTTCATCAGAAATTCTTGACCGGCATCGCTTTCAGTTGGGGGTTTTGCGCCTATTTCCCGATTGGCGTGATGTACCTCAACCTGTTGCTGATGCTCATTGCGCTGGCCATTTGGCCCGGTGCAAAGCAGGCACTGCAGCGCCTGAGACGGCAGCCAGTGATGTTGCCGCTGGCGCTGTTTGTAGCGTGGACGTTGGTGGCCACGTTTTCAGGTGACTGGTTCCCCGACACGAGCACCCGGCTCTTCCACACCTTTCGCGTGGCGCTCGTGTTGTGCATGGGCATGATGCTGACGCCGAGACGGGCCCGCATCGCGTTTCTGGGGTTTCTGGCCGGATCGGTTACAGCCGCCATGATCGTGGCGGCGCACCACGTTTGGGGCATGCCGGACTGGGAGTTATGGGGCAGTCTTCTGGTGACGCGCAATAATTTCAGCAGCGGCAACATGATTACCATGGCCACCGCGGCTGGCGTATGCTTGGTTGTCGGAATCGGCCGTGGCGTGGAACGCAGCACCCGCTGGTTGCTGCTGGCCTTGTTTGTCGCGCTGTCGCTGACCGTGGCGCTGCATGCGGTCTCGCGCAATGCCCAGTTGCTGCTCGCCGGCTTGATGCTGGTCGCGCTGCTGTACCGGTTTCGATCGATCAAGGCCGCTGTAGGTGGCATGGCCACGGTCGCGGTGCTGGTGCTGATGACATGGCAGTTCTCGCCAACAACCAGCAAACGCTTTGTTGAAATGGCCTCCGACCTGCATGCGGTGGCCACGGCACACAACTACAGTACCAGCGTGGGCGTGCGTTGGCGCATGTACCAGGAGGCGGTGCAGGGTATCGGTGAGCATCCCGTGCTCGGAACCGGTCTGGGCAGTTGGTTGCCACGTTGGCGTGGGGTCTGGCAAAAAGTCGGTGACTCCCAGCCGCCAGAGTTGCGCGCGCAGTTTGGCGAAGTCAACAACCCGCACAACGACTTCCTGCTGACTGGCATGGAGATTGGCATCCCAGGCATGTTGCTTATGGCCTGGATGCTGGGTGCATTCTTCTGGTCGGGATGGCGCTCACGCTCAACCCTGGGGGGCGTGGCCGTGATTTTTGCTGCGACCATCGTGGGCACGGCTCTGGTCAACGCCCCCTTGCGCGATGCCGCGTTGGGCATGACCTTGCTTTGGTTGCTGGGCGTGAGCCTAGCCTTGCGAGGCGTTTCGGCCGATGCATAAGACCCTGCTGGCGCTGCCGCGTCTGGGCAAGAAGATCGTCGTCGTCGCGCTCGACGTAGTACTGGCTGTCATCGCGACATGGCTGGCCTACAGTCTGCGGCTTGATGCCTTGCACTGGCCGGAGTCGGCGCAATGGCGGGTGTATTTTCTGGCGCCGGCCATGGCCATACCTGTTTTCATTCGGATGGGGCTTTACCGCGCCATCTTCCGCTACACCGGCCTGGACGCGCTCATGGCGATCGCCAAGGCGGTGGCCATTTACGGGTCGGTCCTGTTCGCATTGCTGGTCTGGCAACGCTGGCCAGACGTTCCGCGCAGCATGGGCATATTGCAACCCATCATTTTCCTGTTGCTGGCCGGCGCCAGCAGGGCGCTGGCGCGGTTTTGGCTCGCCGGAATCGGACGCAACCGGGTGGCGACCGAAGGCCGTATCCTGATCTATGGTGCTGGCGAGTCCGGCGTACAGACCGCCGCAGCGATTGGCAGCGCCCGGCAATTCACCCTTGTCGGCTTTGTCGACGACGACACGCGCAAATCGGGGCGCAGCATCAATGGCGTAACCGTTTATGCCCCTGCACAAATAGCCGACCTGGTCCGGCGCTTGGCGGTGACCGATATTTTGCTGGCCCTGCCCAGCGTGACGCGTGCCCGGCGCAACGAGATCATCGCCAGCCTGAGCACGATGCCGGTCCATACCCGCACGCTGCCGGGCATGTCGGACCTGACCAGCGGTCGAGTTACGGTCAGCGATTTCAAGGAACTCGATATCGAAGACTTGCTGGGGCGTGATCCCGTCACATCGGACCCCTACGTACGAACGCAGCCGCTAGTCGGCCAGATTGTGCTGGTCACCGGTGCCGGCGGTAGTATCGGCAGTGAGTTATGCCGCCAGATCCTGCTGCAGGAACCCATCCGGCTGCTGTTGCTGGACCATAACGAATTTGGTTTGTACAGCATTCATCAGGAGTTGCAGGCCTTGAGTAAAGCCAAGCGACTGCCGGTGGAGCTTGTCCCGCTGCTGGGCAGCGTCGCGAACCGGCGACGCTTGCGAGAGGTCTGCGAGTTGCACCGCCCGGCCTGGGTTTACCATGCGGCGGCCTACAAACATGTGCCATTGGTCGAAAGCAACCCGGCTGAGGGCGTTGTGAACAATGTCTTTGGCACGCTGAACGTGGCGCAAGCGGCGCTGGAGTCAGCGGCAGCCAATTTCGTGCTGGTCTCCACCGACAAGGCGGTGCGTCCGACCAACGTGATGGGCGCCAGCAAGCGCATGGCCGAACTGGTGTTGCAGGCTCTCGCGACGCGTGCTGCCACGGCATCCACCCGTTTTTCCATGGTCCGCTTCGGCAACGTGCTCGGATCCAGCGGCAGCGTGGTACCGCTATTTCGCGGCCAGTTGGCGGGCGGTGGGCCGCTGACGGTGACACATCCCGAGGTCACGCGGTATTTCATGACGATCTCCGAAGCCGCGCAGCTGGTGTTGTACGCCGGCGCAATGGCCCGTGGCGGCGAGGTGTTTGTGCTGGACATGGGTGAACCGGTCAAGATCATGGATCTGGCCCGGCGCATGATCGACCTGTCCGGCCTGACGGTGCGCGACGAGAAGACACCCGACGGTGACATCGCGATCGCCATCACTGGTTTGCGGCCTGGGGAGAAATTGTACGAAGAGCTGCTCATCGGCGACAACCCTGCGCCGACCACCCACCCGCGCATCATGATGGCGCACGAGGAGTTCTTGGCCTGGCCGAAACTCGAGGCCGAGCTCGACAAGTTGCGCCTGGCGGTCGATGCGGGCGACGTCGATGGCATCAAGTCGGTGCTGTCGCGCTGCGTGCATGGCTATGTCGAATCGGCGTTCGGTGGATTGAAATGATCCGCTCGTCGTGTTGCTGCACAATGGGCGCTCATCAATCCGTTACCTGTGTGACCATGACCGATACCTCCCACATCGCGCGGCGCGACAAGGCAGAAATCCTCGCGCTGGCCCTGCCCTACATACGTAAGTTCCATGGCAAGACCATGGTCATCAAATACGGCGGCAATGCCATGACCGACCCCGCCCTGCAGGCCGCTTTTGCCGAGGACGTGGTGCTACTCAAGCTGGTGGGCATCAATCCGGTGGTGGTGCACGGCGGCGGCCCGCAGATCGAGAGCGCGCTCAAGCGCCTGGGCAAGAAGGGCGAGTTCATCCAGGGCATGCGGGTCACCGACGCCGAGACCATGGAAGTGGTGGAGTGGGTGCTGGGCGGTCAGGTGCAGCAGGACATTGTTGGCCTGATCAACCAGGCCGGTGGCAAGGCAGTCGGCCTGACCGGCCGCGACGGCGCGATGATCCGCGCACGCAAACTCAAGATGGTCGACAACCAGGACCCGACGCGCGATTACGATGTCGGGCAGGTGGGCGACATCGTCAGCATCGACCCGAGTGTGGTGCGCGCCTTGCAGGAAGACGCCTTCATCCCCGTGATTACACCGATCGGTTTTGGCGACAACAACGAAAGTTTCAACATCAATGCCGATGTGGTGGCAGGCAAACTGGCGATGGTGCTGGCGGCAGAAAAACTGCTGATGCTGACCAACACGCCCGGCGTTCTCGACAAGTCCGGTACGTTGCTGACCGACCTGACAGCCCGCGAGATCGACGAGATGTTCGCCGACGGCACCCTGAGCGGCGGCATGCTGCCCAAGATCGCGTCGGCACTGGACGCGGCCAAGAGTGGCGTGGCGTCGGTGCACATCATCGATGGCCGGGTGCCCCATGCCCTGCTGCTGGAAATACTGACTGACCAGCCATTCGGAACCATGATCCGGTCGCATTGAGCACCCCCAGGAATTGACTACGTCATTCCCGCCCCCAGGGGTCAAGCAAAGTGGCAAAGCCACATGTGCTTGAGAGTTCGGGTTTGTCCCTAGGTGTGGGTATGCGAGAATAAAAAATCCATCCCCTTGCCACCATGCCCGACGCCCAGACCAGTCTCAGTGCAGCCGAATCGGCGGGCGTAGCCCCACCCGCGACGCGCAAGCGACCCAAGCCCGGCGAGCGCCGGATCCAGATCCTGCAAGCGCTGGCGGAAATGCTGGAGCAGCCGGGCGCCGACCGCATTACCACGGCTGCGCTTGCAGCGCGACTCGGTGTCAGCGAAGCGGCGCTGTACCGGCACTTCGCCAGCAAGGCGCAGATGTTCGAAGGCCTGATTGAATTCATCGAACACAGCGTGTTCACGCTGGTCAATCAGATCAACGAGCGCGAACAGGCCGAGGCGGCAGGGCAGGCCCCGCCACGGCCCCGACAAGCCGGCAAGGTGATCGCAATGGTGCTTCAGTTTGCCGAGAAAAATCCTGGCATGACACGGGTCATGGTCGGCGATGCGCTGGTGTTCGAAAATGCACGGCTGCAGCAACGCATGAACCAGTTCTTCGACAAGATCGAGGCCACGCTCAAGCAGGGCCTGCGCTCGGCGGCCGATCAGGCCGGATCGGAGACGCCCAGTGTCGACGCCCACGTCGTGGCGTCCGCGCTTACTGCGTTTCTGGTCGGGCGGCTGCACCGGTACGCGCGTTCGGGCTTCAAGCGGCTGCCGTCAGAACACCTGGACGCGAGCCTCGCGCTGATTCTTTAGCGGCGGCGCGCCGGTCGCTGCCCATACTATCGACGCACGACACGCCTTGTTTGTCGTGGTTCCGCTGGTGCCCAGCGTGTGCCGCATCACTGGAGTGCAGGCCACGAGTCGCATCGTGTTCGAGGCACTCTCGCGCAATGCGGACCCCGCGCTGGAGCCCCCCGCTTCAGGTATCGTCGTCCTTGCGCCCACTGGCTCGCTTCAACAGCGCTTCCCACCATGTTCGACATCGCCGCCGTTTGCCTCGTCCTGACGGCGTTCCTCGCCTACATCAACCTGCGTTTCGTCGGGCTGCCCACGACCATCGGCGTGATGATGTCGGCGCTGGCGCTGTCGCTGCTCATCGTGGGGCTGGACGCGGCTGGTGTCGACTACGGGCTGCGGCAATACGAGGAGTCGTTCCTGCGCTCGATCGATTTTTCCGACGTGCTGATGGAGGGCATGTTGTCGCTGTTGCTGTTCGCCGGTGCGATGCATGTTGACCTGAGCGAGTTGCGCGCCTACCGCTGGCAGGTGGGGGGACTGGCGATCGTCTCGACGGTGCTCTCGACGCTGCTGGTGGGTTTCACCACCTGGTTCGTGTTGCCTTTCACCGGCTTGGATCTGCCGCTGATCCACTGCCTGCTGTTTGGCGCGCTGATCTCGCCGACCGATCCGATTGCGGTCATGGGTATCCTGAAAACCGCTGGCGCACCCAAGAGCCTGGAGCTGGTGATTTCCGGCGAATCTCTGTTCAACGACGGCGTGGGTGTGGTGGTGTTTTCGCTGCTACTGGGCACTTTGCTCAGTGGCACCACCCCCACCATAGGCGAAGGGCTGCAACTGCTGGCGCTTGAGGCCGGCGGCGGCGTCCTGTTCGGCCTGGTGCTGGGGTACGTGACGGTCCTTTTGCTAAAGAGCGTCGACAACTACCAGGTCGAGGTGCTGCTGACACTGGCCGCGGTGATGGGGGGGTATGCGCTGGCCAGCCGGTTGCATGTGTCGGGCCCGTTGGCGATGGTTGTGGCCGGGCTGATGGTGGGCAATGGCGGCCGTGCGCTGGCGATGTCGGACGAGACGCGCCACTATGTCGATCTGTTCTGGGAACTGATCGACGAGATCCTGAACGCGGTGTTGTTCGTGCTCATCGGCATGGAGGCCTTGCTGATCGTCTTCTCCGTCAACCTGTTCATGGCCGCCGGCTTGGCCATCGTGATCACACTCGCCGCCCGCGCGCTGACGGTGGGACTGCCGGTGCGCCTGCTGCGCAAGTATTTCAGGTTGCCCGATGGATCCAGCCTGGCCCTGACCTGGGGCGGATTGCGCGGCGGCATCTCGGTGGCACTGGCCTTGTCGCTGCCCATCGGGCCGCAGCGCGACATCGTGCTGGGCCTGACCTATTGCGTCGTCGTGTTTTCCATCCTTGGCCAGGGCCTGACGATCGGGCGGCTGGTGCGCACCGCGATTGGCCAACCGGCGGACCGCACAGGGCATTGACCGTCGATCCCGAGAAATCTGGCGCATGATGCAGACGCCGACGGGCAAGACACGACCTCGGGGAGGTGTGACAAAGTGACATCATGACGCAGCACGTGACGCTGCTGAACACGTCATTGCGGTGTCGTGATCAACGATTGCGCCAGCGTGACCAGTGATTCTGGTCAAGGCCGGAAATCGGTTGTGATGCATCGGAATGGACAGTCATGACATTGCGGATTCATCCGTCACGATCGACTGGCATGACCCGTCACGTGGTGCCAGAGTAACCAGCGGGAGCCTCACTCTGCGGCTTGGATTGGCTCTGCACGCCCAGTCTGAGCCCGACCACTGCCAGCAAGCTTTCCACAGTTTGAACGGTACCTGAGGTTCGTCCCGCTTCCAGGTCCTTGATGGTACGAGCAGAAACTTTCGTGAGTTGGGCGAACTCAGGCACCGTGAGCCGCAGCGACGTTCGTATGTGGTGAATTGTTTCTGACAGGGACCACTCGGGATGTGCCGCTACGTCTTGAATCGCCTGGCGGCGCAAGGCTAGTTGTTCTGGCAGCGTCAGGGGTTTGAAACGTTTGTCCATGCGCGTCCCCTCAAGCAAATGTGGCCTTGCCACGTTGCTTGATCTCTGGGGGCGGGAATGACGCGTTCATTTCCTGTGTGTGCTCAAAGTTTGGCGAGTGCCTCAGCCATGCCAATAATGCTCGGTGTCAGATAGGTCACTACCCGTTCCTCCACGCCTACGGTGGGCGCGTACATTGGCAACTCTCTCAGGGGCGCCACCATTGCCTTGAGCTCTTGTGCAAGCGCAGTTCGGTCCAAACGACAGTCTTCGGCAACCGCGTCCACGACTTGGTTCCAGTCTGGCGCACTGCCATCCTTGCCCTCCCAGCGGATACAGCGGGCAATGCCGTCTGGATGCATGTACATGGGGGCAAAGTCATACAGTGGCGTCAACGCAATGTGTCCATCAAAACACCGTTGGACGGCAGTGTTGCGAGCGTGGTTGTCCTTGTTGCCGAGTGCCAAATTGGCGACATCTCGCTTGAGGTACTCCAACACTTCCTCCAGCGGATTTGTCGCAACGGCTGCCAAGCGCCTGCAGACTTCGTTGTGCGTAGGCAATTGTTCGAAGCCAACCTTGCCCGTTAGCGTTGCTATGCTTTCCTGGGCAAGCCGAACCACGATGCCGTTCTCTACGAATCTGTCAAACCTGGGAATGAACAGTGCTTGCCGGACCAGCCTGAGAGATGCGTGCACGCGCAAGCGTAGAAAACGAGCGAGCTCCATGTACGGCGCTTCGTTCCTGAGGATGCTGGCCAATGCCGGGTTGGGCCCGCGGCCGAATTTGACGATGAAATGCGCAACGGCTTGCGCGTCCGGCAAGGTATGGTCGAGGTACAGCAAGCCATCGCTGCAGCGGGTAAGCAAGACTTTGGGCCATTCGCCCTGAACCCCTGACGACCCTGCGACGAACAGACCATGGCCGCTCAAATACTCAATGAATTCTTCAGAGCGCAGTGCCACCTCGTCGTCGGTGAAGCCTTGTTGAGGTCCTTTTTGCCTGGCCAGCCAGGCTGCGGCCTCCTTGATGCGGAGGTGGCCGATCGGATTGCCAGCGCCAGCAAGCAAGAGCGGCCAGTCACCAGCCAAATCTTGGGTCTCTGCCCGGTTGAGTCGCCGCAGCAACTCCCTGCGGCCATACCCCTGTGGCAGCATGTCTATGAGAAATACCGGCCAGTGGGGCAATTCCAGGGGCTCAAGCGACACGGGAAACGAACTGCTCAGAGCCCAGGCATCTCGCGCTCCCGGATGTGCCATCGCCCATTCGGCGGCATATCCGCAAAAAGTCCCCGCCTTCCAACCCGCCTCCTGTTTGCCGAGCAGGCTCACGCTGGCCACTTCAGCCCAGCGGCCCTCGGAGAACAGTTCGACAACGCAATTTTCTTTCATTAGGGCAGAAATATATCCTTATTAAAGGAGAAAATCAATTCTATTAGTCTACTTTTCTGCCTTTATGACGCATGACGCATGACGCATGACGTACGGCGTACGGCGGTCACGACTCAGTCAAATGTGTGGATCGCCCGGTTTGGAGCGTCAAGTTGAATGACCACTCGCATCACGTGTCTATGAAACCGCGGTCCATGCACCCATGTCTGGTCCGACAAGCAAGGTGCAGTCAAGTCACGCGAGTCCATTGGTCATTCATCTGACCCTTGAGACTGCAAAACTTCATCAAACAGATGAAGCAACTGGCGCGCAAAGATATCCATGTTCAGCGGACGGTCTGCGTACCCGGTTTCGATGGTCCGACTCGACTGTTTTTCGCCGACGACTGCAACACAAACGTGTCCCGGTGCATCGCCGTAGCGGCTCCCGGAGGGGCCCGCTGCTCCACTTTCACCCAGTCCCCAAGACGCCCGGAGAGACGTTCGCATTTTCCCCGCCACAAGGATTGCGTAGGGTTCTGTTTCTGCCCGCATGCCAACGAGGTCCGTGGCCGTGAGCCCGAGCAGCGCCTTGCCGGCGCTGCGTGAATAGACAACAGCTCCTCCAAGAAAGAAAGCGGACGCGCCGGGTATCGCGAGTAGTGCGGCAGATACCAGCCCACCGGCAGCAGATTCCGCTACCGCGACAGTCTGGCCCCGCTCGCGCAAGGTCGCTCCGATACGTGTGGCAAGGATGGAAAGCGATGGAAGGTCGGATTTGACGGACATGGAATGTGCTGTGAAATGATGAATCATTGCATGCTTGGGCTGCGCTCTGACGCAGCGAGCCTCATCCGCCGCCGACCGCGCACCCGACCTTGTCGCCCGCCGCGATGATTGCGGCCCAGGTGTTGTCGTCCACCACGATGCCATCACGTTCGCGTGCAACACGTGCAGCGCGCTCCGGATCGCCTGCGATCTGAACGCCGCCAGAGTCTGCAGGGGCCGGGCTCTGTTTGACCCAGGCGATGAATTCTGCCGCCTCGTGCTCGAAGCTCGCCCGCGTGCCCAGCTTGTCCGGGTCGATCAGGATCGTCAGCATGCTGTTGAGGATGGCGGCGCGGCCGTCCGTCTCGCCGCGCCAGGTGGCGCCGCCAGACAAGGCGCCACCGAGCAGTTCGCAGGCCACGGCCATGCCGAATCCCTTGTGCTCGCCGAACGTCATCAGCGCACCGAACAGCCCGTTGGCCTGCGGCACGACGACGACGCCGGGGTCGGTCGTGGGTTGGCCTTCGGAGTCGATCAGGTAGCCCGGTGGCACGGTACGGCCTTCGTTGTGCGCCACGCGCATCTTGCCCTGGGCCACGCGGCTGGTGGCGAAGTCGAGCACGAAGGGGGGCTGGTCTTTCAGCGGTATGCCGATGCAGCACGGGTTGGTGCCGAAACGCCCATCGCCGCCGCCCCAGGGCGCGACGATCGGCCGAGCGATCACGTTGACGAAATGGATGGATACGAGACCGTTGGCCGCAGCCATTTCGCTGAAGTGACCAATGCGCCCCAGGTGGTGGGCGCTCTTGACTGTCATGATGCAGCTGCCGTGTTTCCTGGCCCGCTCCATGCCCAGTGCCATCGCCTGTTCGCCGATGATCTGGCCAAAGCCGTGCCCGCCATCGATGGTCAGCAGCGTGCCGGTGTCGAGCAGGACACTGGCTCCGGTGTTGGGGGTGAGGCCGCCTTCGAGTACGGCGTCGACGTAACGCGGCAGCATGCCCACGCCGTGGGAATCATGACCGGTGAGGTTGGCCAGCACCAGGTTGTGTGCCACGGTGGCGGCCTCATCGGCCGAACTGCCATTGGCATGGAGGACGCGTTCGACGGTGGCGCGAAGTTCGCTGGCGGAAACTGTTTTGGACATGGATGGGTCAGCTGATAGGTGAAGGAAAAGGAAAAGGAAAAGGAAAAGGAAAAGGAAAAAGCGGGCCAGCGGTTACATTACCGCGCCGACCTGCCATGGCACGAACTCGTTCTGGCCGTAGCCGTGGCGCTCACTCTTGCTTTGTTCGCCAGAGGCGGTCGCCAGCACCAGATCAAAAATGCGTTGGCCCATCTCGGCTACCGAGCAGCTGCCGTCGATGATCTCGCCGCAGTTGATGTCCATGTCGTCTTCCTGGCGCTGCCACAGGCGTGTATTGGTCGAGAGCTTGAGTGAGGGTGAAGGCGCGCAACCATAAGCCGAACCACGGCCGGTGGTGAAGCAGATCAGGTTAGCGCCACCTGCCACCTGGCCAGTCGCGCTGACCGGGTCGTAGCCGGGCGTGTCCATGTAGACGAAGCCGTGCTTGTCGACTTTTTCTGCGTATTCATACACCGCCTGCAGGTTGCTGGTGCCACCCTTGGCCACCGCGCCGAGCGATTTTTCCAGGATGGTCGTCAACCCGCCGGCCTTGTTGCCAGGCGAGGGGTTGTTGTTCATCTCACCGCCGTTGATCGCGGTGTAGTTCTCCCACCACTTGATGCGGGCCACGAGTTTCGCGCCGATGGTCTTGTCCACCGCGCGGCGCGTCAGCAGGTGTTCGGCACCATAGATTTCCGGCGTCTCACTCAGGATGGCGCTGCCGCCGTGCGCGACCAGCAGATCGACCGCGGCGCCCAGCGCCGGGTTGGCGCTGATGCCTGAGTAACCGTCCGAGCCGCCGCACTGCAGGCCGATCGTGATGTGGCTGGCGTCGCATGGTTCGCGCTTGGCTTGATTCGCCAGTGGCAGCATCTCCTTGACCAGTGCCACGCCTTTCTCCACTGTTTTCGTGGTGCCGCCGCTGTCCTGGATGTTGAACACCCGCAGCGTTGCGCCCTCGACCAAGCTGCTCGTCGCCAGCCAGGCATTGATCTGGTTCGACTCGCAGCCCAGTCCGACCACCATCACGGCGGCGAAGTTGGCATGCGTGGCGTAACCGGCCAGCGTGCGCTGCAGTATCTGCATGCCCGTGCCTTCGGTATCCATACCGCAGCCGGTGCCATGCGTCAGCGCAACAACGCCGTCCACATTCGGAAACGCCGCCAGCGCCTCGGGGCGCATCTGGCGCGAAAACTGGTCGGCAATGGCACGCGCGGCGGTGGCCGAGCAGTTTACGCTCGACAGGATGCCGATGTAGTTGCGTGTGGCTACGCGTCCGTCCGCGCGCTTGTAGCCCATGAAGCTGGCGTTCAGGCGTTCGGGCTCCGGTTTGACGTCCTGGCCGAACGCGTAGTCACGCTCAAAGTCGCCCTTGTCCGGCCCCATGTCGAGGTTCTGCGTATGCACGTGTTCGCCCACGCCGATGGGGCGCGACGCGAAGCCGATGATCTGGTTGTAGCGGCGCACCGGCTCGCCGGTGGCGATGGCGCGGGTCGCGACCTTGTGCCCGGGCGGGATGATGCCGCGCACCGTGATGCCGTCGACTTGGGTGCCACCGACGAGTTGTGCGCGCGCGATCAGCACGTCGTCGGCCGGATGCAGGCGGATGAAAGGTGTCATGGTGAAGTGGTTTCCTGGGTACGTTTAGTCTTGCGCCAGCTGACGTTGAAGCGGGTATGCGAGCGGTCCATGTGTTCATGCATGGCGGTGCGTGCGAGTGTGGAGTCGTGCGCGCGGATGGCGGCAAGAACCTTGTGGTGTTCGTCGATCGCCATGCCCCACGATTCGGGCGTCTCGAAGTGGTCGATCATGCGCTCGAACATCGGGCCGCGCCGCGCGTCCCAAAAGCGCTGCACAGTGTCGATCAGCACGCTGTTGCCGGTGGCTTGCACGATAGCAGAGTGGAAGTCGCGGTCGCCTTGCAGTGGCAATATGCCCTTGCCGGCGTCGTCGACCATGGACTCGAGCGCCAGGCCCATTTCCGAGATATTTTTGCGTTTGGCCGAGGTTGCGGCGATAGCGGCGACCTCGCCTTCGAGCACGCGCCGTGCGCGTATCAGTTCGAGTGGGCCCCATTCGGTGGTCGGTGCATGGACTGAATGTGCACCGGTTCCTGCCGGACCCTTGCGCACGTACACGCCCGAGCCGGTGCGTACCTCGACGAACGCCTCCACCTCCAGCGCAATCAGGGCTTCGCGCACCGATGGCCGACTCACGCCGAGCTGCTTGGCCAGGTCGCGTTCGGCCGGCAGGCGTTCGCCGACCTGCCATTCGCCGGCCTGGATCGCGGCGCGTAATTGGTCTGCGATCTGGCGATACAGGCGCTGGGTTTCAACGATCTTGAGGGCCATAGGGTTTCCGATAATTGGCCAAGTGGTAAGGCCAATCAATACTCGCATCATACCGGCCCGGCGACATCGGGCGAAACCCTGATGTCCGCGAGCTAGCAGTTCCGGGGTGTTGCTACCGCCTGATGGCGCGGCCGCTCTGGCTCACGGGGGTATGCGCCGCTGTTTGTGGCGCAAACCTTCGGACATCCTGTCGGAGAACAGACCCATGAACAAGCCGAAATCGTGGACGCGGCGCGCCTTGGTGGCCCGTGCGGCCGGTGTGGCTTCACTGGCTGGCCTGCTGGTGGCTTTTGGCATGCCGGCGCAGGGGCAGACCTGGCCGACCAAGACGGAGCGAGTGATCGTGCCATTTCCTCCTGGCGGCGCATCCGACACGCTGGCGCGTACTGTGGCGCAGAAGCTCGGCGAACAGACCGGCCAGACTTTCGTGATCGAGAACAAGCCCGGTGCGGCCAGTACCATCGGCATCGCCGAAGCGGCCAGGGCGCCCGCCGACGGATATACGATTCTTCTCGCAGCCGCACCATTCGTCATCACGCAATACGTGTATCCGAAGCTGAGCCACGACGTTCAGAAAGACTTCGTGCCGCTGGGGCTGTTGCAAACCACACCGCTGGTGCTGGTTACGCATCCGTCGCTGGGCCTGAAGACGCCGGCCGACTTCCTGCGCGCGGCCAAGGCCCGTCCGGGCAAGATGAACTACGCGACGCCCGGCGCTCGCAGCCTGCCGCACCTGGTAGGTGAGTTGTTCAAGCAACAAGCTGGCGTCGATCTCCTGCACGTGCCGTACAAAGGTGGTGGCCCAGCCGTGGCGGACTTGCTGGCCGGCACGCAGGCCGAGTTTGCCGAACTGCTCAAAGGCGAACACGTGCGCTGGGAGCGCACCGTCAAGGTGGCCAACATCAAACTGAACTGAACTGAACTGAACTGAACTGAACTGAACTGAACTGAAACCATTCTGATGGCGAACACCCGACCCAACATTCTCTGGTACTGCTCCGACCAGCAACGCTGGGACACCATCCGCGCGCTGGGCAACCCGCATATTCGCACCGACGCAATCGATGCGCTGATTGCCTCCGGCGTGGCCTTCGGCCGCGCCTACACCCAGAGCCCGATTTGTACGCCGGCGCGGGCGACCTTCCTCACGGGCCGGTATCCGGCTTCGCACCATGTCTACCGCAATGGCAACGCGTATTTCCCCGCGCATGAAAAGCTGGTGACCAAGCGCCTGGCCGAAGCTGGCTACGATTGCGCGCTGGTGGGCAAGCTGCACCTGGCCGCGGCCAAGCACCACGAGGTACGCACCGACGACGGCTATCGGTTGTTCCACTGGAGCCACCATCCGACGCCGGACCAGGCCTACGGCCACGACTACGAGAACTGGCTCAAACACGAGAAAATGGTCGACCCGCAGGAGCTTTACGCCAACCTGAACTATTTCTGCGGCCCGGGCGTGCCAACCCAATACCACCAGACCACCTGGTGTTCGGAGATGGCGATGCGTTTCATCAGCGAGCGGCGCGACCGACCGTGGATGATCAGCGTGAATCCGTTCGACCCGCACGGCCCGTTCGACGCGCCGCCAGAATATCTGTCGCGTTACGACCCGGCCAAGATGCCGTTGCCGCGGTTCCGCGATTCCGACATCGAGCGTCAAAAAGGTTTCGCCGCGATCGACCAGCAGACCAAGCAGTCTGACGACCCGCGGGTGCGCAAAACCATCGTGCCGGTGTCGGCCGATGGCGGCCACGACGCGATCGCGTCGGCGCGCAACGAATACGATGCGCTCGACGTCAAGGCCAACTACTACGCGATGATCGAGCAGATCGACGACCAGTTCGCGCGCATCATGCAGACGCTGCGCGACACCGGCCAGTTAGAGAACACCATCGTCGTCTATATGAGCGATCACGGCGAGATGCTGGGCGACCATGGCCTCATCCTTAAAGGCTGCCGTTTTTTCGACGGGCTGGTGCGGGTACCTCTGATCATGTCGTGGCCGGGACAGTTTCAGGCCGGTCTGCGCAGCGATGCGTTGGTCGAGTCGGTGGACGTGGCGCCAACGCTGATGGACGCCTGCGGCCTGGGTGTGCCGCCGGAGATGCAAGGCCAGTCGCTGTTGCCGCTGATGCGCGGCGAGACCGACCCCGCAGTGCACAAGAAAGCCGTGGTCTGCGAATACCGCGAGGCGATGGGCGGGCACCCCGATAACACGCATGCGTCGATGGTGTTCGACGGCCGTTACAAGAGTATCTTCTATCATGGCCATTCGATTGCTGAACTGTTCGACCACGCTGAAGATCCCGAGGAATACCGCAACCTGTGGCTGGAGTCCGGCAACGAGACACTGAAGCTGGAGCAGATGCGCGCGCACATGAACGCATTGATGGCTACGGTCGACGTCGGTCCGCCGCGCTTTTTGAACTACTGATGTGCCGTCGCTGCGTTGGCGCTATTGCGGCCGCGTCATAATTGGACAAGTGGTAAGGCCAATTAGGTGGCGGGTGTGCAAGAGGACTACGGCTTGGCACGCCCGCCCGATGATGTGACCACTTGGTGTTGATGATCTCAATGGAGGAACTATGCGACTCAATGGAAAGACCGCCCTGGTAACCGCGGCGGGGCAGGGCATTGGCAAGGCCAGTGTGCTGGCGATGGCAGCGCAGGGCGCGCAGGTGCTGGCAACCGACCGCGACTCCGGCTTGCTCAAGGCGTACGAAGGTGTCGCCAACGTGCGCACGGCGGTGCTCGATGTGCTCGACAAGGACGCCATCGGCAAACTGGTGCACGGCATGGGGCAAATCGACGTGCTGTTCAATTGTGCCGGTGTCGTGCACAACGGCAGCATCCTGCAGGCGACCGATGCAGATTGGGATGCCGCGTTCAACCTCAATGCGCGCGCCCAGTTCTGGATGATCCAGGCGGTGCTGCCCAAGATGCTCGAAGCCGGCGGCGGCAGCATCATCAACATGGCCAGTGTCTGCGGTAGCCTCAAGGGTTTGCCGAATCGGTTCATCTATGGCGCCAGCAAGGCCGCCGTCGTGGGACTGACCAAAGCGGTCGCGGCCGATTTCGTGGCCAAGGGTATCCGCTGCAACGCAATTGCCCCGGGCACCGTCGACACGCCATCGCTGGCCGAGCGCATCAACAGTTATCCCGATCCGGTGCAGGCGCGCAAGGACTTCATCGCGCGCCAGCCCATGGGGCGGCTGGCGCAGGCCGAGGAGATTGCGCCCATCATCGTGTACTTGGCCAGCGACGAGTCGCAGTTTGCAACCGGACAGATTTTTTCAGTAGATGGAGGCATGACGATATGAACCAGCTCGACCTTAACGACCGGCACGCGGTCATCACCGGCGGTGCGACCGGTCTGGGATACGCCATTGCGCAACGCATGCTCGCCTCTGGCGCCAGCGTCACGTTATGGGACCGCGACAGCGCGGCGCTTGCCAAGGCCTGCGCCGCGTTGGGCGCCAAGGCCACTTCAGTCGTTGTCGACGTGGCCGACATCGGCGCGGTGACCGCCGCCGTCGCGCAGACAGCTGTGCATGCCTCGGCGATCGATGTGCTGGTCAATAGCGCCGGCGTGACTGGTCCGAACGTCAAGTTGTGGGACTACCCGGCGGACGAATGGCAAAAGGTCATGCAGGTCAATGTCAACGGCCTGTTCCACTGCTGTCGCGAGGTGGTGCCGCAGATGCGCGCGCGCAATTACGGGCGCATCATCAACATCGCTTCGGTGGCAGGCAAGGAAGGCAACCCGAATGCCAGCGCCTACAGCGCTAGCAAGGCGGCCGTGATCGGCCTGACCAAGTCGCTTGGCAAAGAGTTAGCCGACACCGGCATCCGTGTGAACTGCGTGACGCCAGCGGCAGTCAAAACCGCGATCTTTGACCAGATGTCCCCTGAGCACATACAGTTCATGTTGTCCAAGATCCCGATGGGTCGCTTCGGCACCACCGAAGAAGTCGCTGCGATGGTTGGATGGCTGGCCACCGAAGACTGTTCGTTTTCCACCGGAGCGATATTCGACCTGTCAGGTGGGCGCTCCACTTATTGATTCACTGAAGAAGAAAGGCAACTCCATGAAACTGGTACGTTACGGCAATCCCGGCAAGGAAAAACCCGGCTTGATTGATGCCGATGGCAAACTGCGTGACCTGAGCAAGGTCATCAAGGACATCGACCCCGCACAACTCGGCGATGCCGCGCTAGCGAAGCTGCGCAAGCTCAAGACCGACAAGCTGCCGCTGGTGCGGGGCAAGCCGCGCATGGGGTGCCCGGTCGCCGGCGTGCCGAAGTTCATCGCCATCGGCTTGAACTACGCCGACCATGCGGCCGAGTCGAACCTGCCGATCCCGAAGGAGCCGATCGTCTTCATGAAGGCCACGACCTGCATCCAGGGGCCGGACGATAACGTCATGCTGCCCAAGGGCTCGGTCAAGTCCGACTGGGAGGTTGAACTCGGCGTGGTGATCGGCAAGCAGGCGCGTTATGTGTCGCAGAAGGCGGCGCTCGAGCATGTGGCTGGCTACTGCACCATCAACGACGTCAGCGAGCGCGAGTACCAGATCGAGCGCGGCGGCACCTGGGACAAGGGCAAGGGTTGCGACACCTTCGGGCCCATCGGCCCCTGGCTGGTGACCCGCGACGAGGTAGCTAACCCGCAAAAGCTCGATATGTGGCTCGAGGTCAATGGTGAGCGCCGTCAGAGCGGCAATACCAGGACCATGATCTTCAGCGTTGCCAAGCTGGTCAGTTATGTGAGCCAGTTCATGACCCTGATGCCCGGAGACGTCATCACGACCGGTACGCCCCCGGGCGTCGGCATGGGGGCAAAGCCGCCGGTGTTCCTGAAAAAAGGCGATGTCATGCGCCTTGGCATCGAAGGCCTGGGCGAGCAGAGCCAGACCGTGGTGCCGTTCAAGCTGTAACTGCGCCTGCCTGAACCGGCCTACAACGGGCCGGTTGCAGGGCCTTCAATCGGTCGTACCAAGGCAATCAGGCATGGTTCATGCGTGTGTCCCGTTCGTGCGTCTCACGAAAACGCGGCGATGCTGCCGTGCAGGACGCACAAGTCGATTTTTGTTGTCTTCACAGTATTTGCCTTTCGTGCCATTCAAACCTTCGAGGTAATTCGCCATGAAAAAATCATTGCTCGCATTGCTGGCCCTGTCGCTCGGCGCGACGTTTGCCAACGCCCAGGAGACCAAGGTCAATATCGGCATGTCCGGCTGGACCGGTTTTGCGCCGCTGACCCTGGCCAAGGAGGCCGGTCTGTTCAAGAAACACGGTCTGGACGTGGACATCAAGAAGATTCCGCAAAAGGATCGCCACCTGGCCATTGCGTCCGGCGACATCCAATGCGCCGCCACGACGGTCGAGACCTGGGTGGTGTGGAACGCCAACGGCATTCCCACGACGCAGATTTTCCAGCTCGACAAGAGTTATGGCGCCGATGGCATGGTGGTCAAAAGCAACATCGCCAAGATCAGTGACCTCAAGGGCAAGACGGTCGCGGCCAGCGCGCCGGGCACAGCCCCTTACTTCACGTTGGCCTGGATGCTGAAGAAAAACGGCCTGAGTGTGAAAGATGTGACTGTCGTGAACCTCGAGCCACAAGCGGCGGCCAACGCGATGATCGCCGGTATCGCCGGTGTCGATGCGGCCATGACCTACGAGCCCTATCTGGGCGCGGTGCGCGCCAAGCCTGAAGCCGGCAAGATCATCGCCACCACGCTCGACTACCCGATGATCATGGACACCTTCGGCTGCACGCCCAAGTTCCTGGCCGAAAATCCCAAGGCTGCGAAGGCGCTGGCCGACGGCTATTTCGATGCGCTGGAGTTGATCAAGAGTGATCCGAAAAAGAGCTACGAGATCATGGGCGCCGACGTCAAGCAAACTGGCGAGAAGTTCGCGGCCAGCGCCAAGTACCTGCGCTGGCAGGACCGCGCGGCGAACCAGAAGTTCTTCGCAGGCGAGCACGCCGAGTTCAGCAAGGAAGCCGCTGGTTTGCTGCTTGAGGCGGGCATCATCAAGGCCCTGCCCGACATGAGCAAGCTGGCCGACACCCGTTTCCTGCAGTAACTTCCGCATGCGACCCTTGCAGGCAGTCAGCCCGCGCACCCGCGTGGTGCTGGGGCTGAGTTTCTTCGTCCTGTTTTTTGCGCTGTGGGCGGCCGTCACGTTTGGTGGCGTCGTGCCCAAGATCTTCCTGGCGGACCCGATCACAATGGTGCGGTCAGGTTATGACCTGATGGTGGAGCAGAACTTCGCCTACGACATCGGCATGACGGTGTGGCGCGTGCTGGGGGGCTTTGTCCTGGCTGCCACGTTGGCCATACCGCTGGGTGTGTTGATGGGGGCCTACAAGCCGGTGGAGGCGTTCTTTGAGCCCTTCGTCAGTTTCGCGCGTTACCTGCCGGCCTCGGCCTTCATTCCCTTGCTGATCTTGTGGGCGGGTATTGGTGAGGCGCAAAAGCTCAGCGTCATCTTCATCGGTAGTTTCTTCCAGTTGGTGTTGATGTTTGCCGTGTCTGTCGGCAACACCCGGCGCGACCTGGTGGAGGCGGCCTACACGCTCGGAGCAGGCGACCGAGGCATCGTCAGCAGGGTGCTGCTGCCCAGTGCCGCGCCCGAGATTGCGGAAACGCTGCGCATGGTGCTGGGTTGGGCCTGGACCTACGTCATTGTGGCCGAGTTGATCGGAGCGTCGAGCGGCATCGGACACATGATCACCGACAGCCAGGCGCTGCTGGCCACCGACCAGATCATCTTCGGCATCATCGTGATCGGCCTGATTGGACTGGTCACCGACCTTGCGTTCAAGGCTCTGAACCGCAAGCTGTTTCCATGGGCCCGGCTGTGATGGCCCACACCGTACAAGCATGACCATCCTGTCCATCTCCCAGGTCTCGAAAACCTTTCCCGGTGCCCATGGCGGCACCACGGCGCTGCAGGCCACTGACCTCAACGTGGCCGAGAACGACTTCATCACTATCTTGGGGCCGTCGGGCTGCGGCAAGAGCACGCTGCTGCGCATGGTGGCCGGGCTGGATGTGCCCACCACCGGCCACATCCAGCTCGACGGCCAGCCCGTGACCGGCCCCGGTGCCGACCGGGGCATGGTGTTTCAGAGTTATACCCTGTTCCCCTGGCTGACCGTACTGCAGAACGTGTGTTTCGGCCTGCGCGAGAAGGGGCTTACCCTGGATGCGCAGCTGTCCATCGCGCACCCGTACATCGCCAAGGTCGGATTGAAGGGTTTCGAGAATCACTTTCCGAAGCAACTCTCGGGTGGCATGCAGCAACGCACCGCGTTGGCGCGTGCGCTGGCCAACGATCCGCGCATCCTGCTGATGGATGAGCCTTTCGGTGCGCTCGATCACCAGACCCGCGAACTGATGCAGGAACTGCTGCTCGGCATCTGGGAGGCCGACCGCAAGACGGTGCTGTTTGTCACCCATGACATCGACGAGGCCGTTTTCATGGGCAGCCGCGTCATGGTCATGAGCGCCCGCCCAGGCCGTATCAAGCTCGACCGTCCGGTCGCATTGGCGCACCCGCGGCACTACAGCGTGAAGACCACACCGGTGTTTGTGGAACTCAAGGCCGAGTTGACCGAGCAGGTGCGTGCCGAGGTGCTGGCGGCGCAGGCGGCAATGGCATAACGACCGTCTCGGCCGCCCCGGTGTAGGGCGCGGAGTCGCCCAGGCTGTGTGCTGGTGGCAGCGGGTTTACCCGCACGCAAGCTAGAAGTCCGCCTCTATTGCAGGGGCTGGATGAGCCCGCGACTGGAATTTGACGCAAAATAGCACGATCGTTCTATTTATTGTGTGCAGATGTCCATTTCCCCCCCGCCTCGCCGCTTGACACCTTCCGTTGCTGACAACGCTCCGCGTTCTGCCGCCGCAGAGGCGCGTGGGTCGCACAAGGGCCAGCAGACCAAGGCTGCGATCGTCGATGCTGCGCTGCGCCTGGCTGGCCAAGTGGGGCTCGAGGGCCTGAGCATCGGCGCAGTGGCCGAGTTGATGCAGATGAGCAAGTCCGGCGTGTTTGCCCATTTCGGTGCACGCGAGGAGTTGCAGATCTCGGTGGTGCGCGAATATTTCAGTCGTTTCGAGCAGGAAGTTTTCACCCCGGTTCTGGCTTTGCCCCGTGGGTTGCCCCGGGTCGAGGCGCTGTTTGCCAACTGGATGAAACGGGTCGCGGTCGAGCTCCAGTCCGGCTGCATTTTCATCAGCGGCGCGGTTGCCTTTGATGACCGTCCCGGCGCCGTGCGCGATGCACTGGCCAGTTCGGTCAATACCTGGCTGGGCGCGTTCCGCCGTGCTGTGCAGTTGGCCCAACAGGAGGGCCATCTGCGGGCCGAGGCCGAGGCCGAGCAGATGGCCTTTGAAATTCATGGCTTGATCCTGGCATTGCACTACGAGGCGCGGTTCCTGAACAACCCGGGATCGATCGCACGTGCCCACACCGGTTTTGCGCATGTGCTTGCCACCTATGGCCAGAGTGCACCGTGCGCTGCCCACGGCAGCGCGCCGGCCGACTGACAGCCCAGCACGGCACGGCCCCCGATCACCGAATCAGTTTTTCCAGTTTTCAAGGAGTTTAATTTCATGCCAACCTATACCCCACCGCTACGCGATATGCAGTTCGTCATGCACGAAGTGCTCCATGTGTGTGATGCCTTCAAGGACATTCCGCGCCACGCCGAGATCGACGCCGAGACGATCGATGCCGTGCTCGAGCAGGCCGGCAAGTTCGCTGCCGAAGTGGCATTGCCGCTCAACATCACAGGCGACGCCGAAGGCTGCACGCTCGACCCGAAAACCCATGCGGTCACAGCGCCCAAGGGGTTCAAGGAAGCCTATGCCCAATTTGTCGCCGGCGGCTGGCCTGGACTGAGCTGCGACCCCGAATTTGGCGGGCAGGGCCTGCCGCTGGTGGTGAACCAGTGCCTGTACGAAATGCTGAACTCGGCCAACCAGGCCTGGACCATGTACCCCGGTTTGACCCATGGCGCCTACGCCGCGCTGCATTCCTATGGAACGGACGACCAAAAGGCCACCTATCTGCACAAAATGACCAGCGGTGAATGGACCGGCACCATGTGCCTGACCGAACCCCATTGCGGCACCGATCTGGGGCTGATGCGCACCAAGGCCGAGCCGCAACCGGATGGAACCTACCGCATTACCGGCAACAAGATCTTCATCAGCGCCGGTGAGCATGATCTGGCCGGCAACATCGTGCACCTGGTGCTGGCGCGCATCACCGATGCACCTGCCGGCATCAAAGGGGTCAGCCTGTTCATCGTGCCCAAGCACCATGTGAACAAGGACGGCTCGGTCGGCGAGCGCAACGGCATCTACTGCGGCGGTCTGGAGCACAAGATGGGCATCCACGCCAACGCGACCTGCCAGATCGTGATCGACGGCGCCGTCGGCACGCTGGTCGGCGAGCCGAACAAGGGCATGGCCGCGATGTTCGTGATGATGAATGCGGCGCGCCTGGGCGTCGGCAACCAGTCCCTGGGCTTGACAGAAGTGGCCTACCAGAACGCACTGGCCTACGCCAAGGACCGACAGCAGATGCGCTCGCTGACCGGAGCCAAGGCCAAGGACAAGCCGGCCGATCCGATCATCGTGCACCCGGACGTGCGCAAGATGCTTCTGACCGCGCGCGCATACGCCGAGGGTGGCCGAGCGCTGGCGATCTTCTGCTCTGTGCTGCTCGAGAAAGAGCATCACCATCGCGATGAGAAGGTACGCAAGGACAGCGGCGAAATGCTCTCGCTCCTGACCCCCATCGTCAAGGCCTTCCTGACCGACAACGGATGGGAAGCCACTTCCGCCTGCCAGCAGGTGTTTGGTGGTCACGGCTATATCAAGGAGTGGGGCATGGAGCAGTTCGTGCGCGATGCCCGCATCAACATGATCTACGAAGGCACCAACACTATCCAGAGCCTGGACCTGCTGGGCCGCAAGATCCTGGGCAACAACGGTGCCACGCTGAAGAAATTCGGCAAGCTGATCGCCGCGCTGGTGGAAGAGGAAGGTGTGAACGAGAAGATGGCGGAGTTCATCAACCCGATCGCCTATTTGGGCGACAAAATGACCAAGCTCACGACCGAGATCGGTTTCAAGGGTTTTCAGAACCCCGATGAAGTGGGCGCCGCTGCGGTCGACTACCTGCGGGTGGCGGGGCATCTGGTGTTCGGCTACTTCTGGGCCCGCATGGCGCAGGTTGCGCTGCGCGAGATTGCTGCCGGCAACACCGATCCGTTCTACCAGGCCAAGCTGCAGACCGCGCGCTTCTATTTTGCGAAACTGTTCCCTGAGACCGCGTCGCTGATGTTGAAGGTGCGCGCCGGCTCGAAGGTGCTGATGGACACCGAGGCGGTGTTTGCCTAACATTTACGGTGCAATGCGGATGCACGCCACCCAATCTATTTCAGGAGATATTCATGATCAAGAGTTCCATCGCAGGATGTGTCCTGTTGTGCGCCAGCGGTCTGGTGCTGGCCCAGATGACGCCGGTCGGCGCCTGGCACACGATTGACGACGAGACGAAAGAGGTCAAGTCCGAAGTCCGGATTGTGGACAACGGCGGTGTGCTCAGTGGCAAGGTGACGAAGTTGCTGCGCAAGGAAGCCAAGCTCGATGCGGTATGCGACAAATGCACCGATGACCGCAAGGGCAAACCGTTGCTCGGCCTGGAGATCATCCGCGGTGCGAAAAAGGCCGATGGAAAAGAGGTGTGGGAAGACGGCAAGATCCTCGATCCGGAAAAGGGATCCATCTACAGCTTGCGCCTGACGCCCATCGACGGTGGCAAGAAGCTCGAGGTGCGTGGTTCCATTTTCGGCATCGGCCGCACCCAGACCTGGGTTCGCGCCCGATAGCCGGTTGCGCCCATCCCGGCCGGGCGCATGCCCGGCCTCCATGCACGTCCAGACGTGCCTTTAGAAAGTCATTCCATGTCCCGTTTCCAAGTCAAACAAGTAGCCGTGCTCGGTGCCGGTGTGATGGGTGCGCAGATCGCTGCACACCTGGTCAATGTGCGGGTGCCGGTCATTTTGTTCGACCTGCCCGCCAAGGAAGGGCCGAAAAACGGCATCGTTACCAAGGCGGTCGATGGCCTCAAGAAGCTTAAACCCGCGCCGCTGGCCCTTGCGCAGGAGGCGGGACTGATTCGCCAGGCCAACTACGAAGAGCACCTTGACCTGCTCCAGGAATGCGATCTGGTGATCGAGGCGATCGCCGAACGCATGGACTGGAAGCTCGACCTGTACCGCAAAATAGCGCCCCATCTCGCGCCGCACACCATCGTGGCGTCGAACACCTCGGGGCTGTCGATCACAAAGCTGAGCGAAGCCTTGCCTGAAGAGATCAAGTCGCGGTTCTGCGGCATTCACTTTTTCAATCCGCCGCGCTACATGGCGCTGGTCGAACTGATCAACACCCCAACCACCGAGTCGCAGGTGCTCGACAACCTCGAGGCCTTTGTCACCAGCGGCCTGGGCAAAGGCGTGGTACGGGCCCATGACACGCCGAACTTCATTGCCAACCGCATCGGCATTGCCGGTATGCTGGCGACGATCAAGCAGGCCGAAAACTTCGGCCTGAGTTATGACGTGGTGGACGACCTGACCGGCAAGAAGCTTGGCCGTGCCAGCTCCGGAACCTTCCGTACCGCCGATGTGGTGGGCCTGGACACAATGGCCCATGTGATCAAGACCTTGCAGGACAATCTAACCGCACAGACCGATCCGTTCTACGACGCTTTTGCCACGCCGCCGGTGCTGGCCAGGTTGCTGGAGATGGGCCACCTGGGCCAGAAAACCGGCGCCGGTTTCTACAAGAAGGTCGGGCGCGACATCCTGCGTTACGACGACAAGGCCGCCGAAGGCAACGGCGACTATGTTCCCGCCGGCGCCAAGGGCGACGAAGTCGTGGCGCGCATGCTCAAGAAACCTGCGGGCGAGCGACTGAAATTGCTGCGTGACGCCGAAGGCGCTGAGCCGCGCTTCCTGTGGGCGATCCTGCGCGACCAGTTTCACTATGCCGCTGTACACCTGCACACGGTGGCCGAGTCGGCGCGCGACATCGATCTGGCCATGCGCTGGGGATTCGGCCTCAAGCAGGGCCCGTTCGAGTTGTGGCAGGAGGCGGGCTGGCTGGAGGTTGCCACGATGGTCCAGCAGGACATCGACGCCGGTAAGGCGCTGTGCAAGGCCCCGCTGCCCGATTGGGTGTTCAAGGGGCCGGTCGCCGAGGCCGGTGGCGTGCATACCGCCAAGGGGTCCTGGAGCGCGTCGGCGCAGAAATTCGTGCCGCGCCATGCATTGCAGGTCTACCAGCGCCAGTATTTCCGCGAGGGTGTGCGCGGCGCCGATGCGCCACGGGCCGAGACTGCCGGTACCACGGTGTTCGAAGACGATGCGATCCGGCTGTGGACACTCGACGCGCCGGTACTGATCGCCAGTATCAAGACCAAGATGCATGCCATCAGCCCGGACGTGGCAGAAGGCCTTGTGCGTGCCGTGCAACTGGCTGAGGACAACTACGAAGGCCTGGTCATCTGGTCGCCCGACGAGATGTTCTCGGTCGGTGCCGATCTGCAGGCCATGTTGCCGGCGTTCATGGTGGCGGGTGTGTCGGCGATCGACGGCGCCGAGCACGAGCTGCAAAATGCAATGCTGCGTCTGCGTTATGCCAGTGTGCCCACGGTGTCGGCAATTCGTGGCCTGGCGCTGGGTGGCGGCTGCGAGATGGCGGTGTACAGCGCCCTGCGCGTGGTGGCGATGGAAAGTTATATCGGTCTGGTGGAGGTTGGCGTCGGCCTGGTGCCGGGCGCCGGCGGCCTGACCTACATTGCACGGCGCGCTGCGGAGAATGCCGCGGCATCGACGAACAAGGACCTGTTGCCGTTCCTGACCGAAGGTTTCACCGCCGCCGCGATGGCCAAGGTCGGTACCAGCGCGCTGGAGTCGCGCCAACTCGGATACCTGCAGGGCAGCGACCTGATCGTTCCGCACAAGGACGAACTGCTGCATGTGGCCATCACCCAGGCGCGCGCGATGTTCCAGTCGGGATACCGCGCGCCGCTGCGGCGCAGCTTCCCGGTGGCCGGACGCAACGGCGTTGCCACCATCAAGGGCTCGCTGGTCAACATGCGCGATGGCGGCTTCATCAGCCAGCACGACTTTCATATTGCCAGCCAGATCGCGCATGTGGTGTGCGGCGGTGATGTCGACTTCGGCACGCTGGTGACCGAGGAATACCTGATGGCGCTCGAGCGCGAGGCCTTCTGTGCGCTTGTGACCAACACCAAGACCCAGGAACGCATCATGGGCATGATGTCCACCGGCAAGCCGGTGCGCAACTGATGCCAGCGCCATCGACCCGCCCACACTGCCAGACTGTGCCGAACGCGGCCGCAAAGGGAACCCCATGAAACAGATCCAGGAAGCCTATATCGTCGCCGCAACCCGAACCCCGATCGGGCGTTCGCACCGCGGTTTCTTTCGCAACACACGGCCGGACGACCTGCTCGTCAAGGCAATCCAGGGCGCGTTGGCCCAGGTGCCGTCGCTCGATCCGCAAGCGATCGAAGACCTGATCTGCGGCTGTGCGATTCCGGAGGGTCCGCAAGGCCTGAACGTGGCGCGCATCGGCGCCGTGCTTGCCGGCTTGCCGAACAGCGTCGGCGGCATCACCGTGAACCGATTTTGCGCATCGGGCATCAGCGCCATCCAGATGGCGGCTGACCGCATTCGTGTCGGTGAGGCCGACGTGATGCTGGCCGCTGGCACTGAGAGCATGAGCATGGTGCCGATGATGGGCAACTCACCGTCGTTGTCGCCATCGATGTTCGACAACGACGAGAACATCGGTATCGCATATGGCATGGGACTGACCGCCGAGAGGGTCGCCAGCCAGTGGAAGGTGTCGCGCCAGGCGCAGGATGCGTTCGCGCTGGAGTCGCACCAGCGCGCGATTGCCGCCATGAAGGCGGGCGGGTTCGCCGACGAGATCACGCCAGTGGAGGTGTTCGAGCGCACGCCGAACCTGGAGACCGGCAAGGTGGACGTCACGTCGCGCACCGTGTCGCTGGACGAAGGCGCACGTCCCGACACCACGCTCGAAGGCCTGGCCAGACTGCGCGCGGTATTTGCCGCACGGGGCTCGGTCACCGCAGGCAACAGTTCGCAGACCTCGGATGGCGCCGGCGCGCTGATTCTCGCCAGCGAGAAAGCGGTGAAGCAGTTCGGCTTGGCGCCGCTGGCGCGGTTTGTCAGTTTTGCCAGCAAGGGCGTGCCGCCACACATCATGGGCATCGGCCCGATCGAGGCCATCCCCGCGGCGTTGCGCTCGGCGGGCTTGAAGCAGGACGATATGGACTGGATCGAGCTCAACGAGGCCTTTGCCGCGCAGTCGCTGGCGGTCATCCACACGCTGGGGCTCGACCCGTCCAAGGTAAATCCGATGGGCGGCGCGATCGCGCTGGGCCATCCACTGGGTGCGACCGGCGCCATTCGCGCCGCAACGGTGATTCACGCGCTGCGTCGCAACAACCAGCGTTACGGCATGGTCACCATGTGCGTGGGCATGGGGCAGGGGGCCGCTGGCATCTTCGAGCGTGTTTGACCTTGGGAGGTGCGCCGGATGACGACACCCACACACAGCTTCGATCAGGCTATAACGCTCAAGGCACTGGGCGGCGACCGTTTCGAGGGGCATACCAGTGCCCCTTACTGGAACATGATCGGGCCGTTTGGCGGTATCACCGCCGCAACGGCCCTGCATGCGGTGCTGCAGCATCCCGCCTTGCTCGGTCAGCCCGTCGCGCTGACCGTCAACTATGCCGCGGCGCTGGGGCAGGGCCCGTTCGTTGTCACGGCACGCGCAGCGCGAACCAACCGGTCGACCCAGCATTGGTCGGTCGAGCTCACGCAGGATGACAGCCATGGTGTGCCCGCTGTGGTGTTGACAGGGTCCGTAGTGACGGCGCTGCGCCGCGACACCTGGGGCATCAATGACACTCCGATGCCGGACGTGGCAACACCGGACGCTGCGCTGCCGGCACCATGGCATTCACCCATCGAATGGATCAACCGCTACGACGTCTTACAACTCGACGGACCGCTGCCGAAGCAGTGGGACGGCGCCGCATCGACGGCCGGAGCCGCCACGGCCAGCCTGAGTCGTTTGTGGATGCGCGACAACCCGCCGCGTCCGCTCGACCATTGCTCTCTTGCGGCATTAGCCGATGTGTTCTTCCCCCGGATCTACCTGCGCCGCGCCTTGCGTGTGCCGGCCGGAACCGTGTCGATGACGGTCTACTTCCATGCCGATGCGGCGGCGATGCATGCCACCGGTGACGGATTCGTGCTGGGCCAGGCACGCGCGCATGGCTTCAGCGCTGGTTTCCACGATCAGAGCGCCCAGTTGTGGAACACGGAGGGAAGCCTGCTGGCGACCAGCGTACAGGTTGTGTATTACAAGGAGTGAGGCAGACATGATTCAGCAAGCGGGAGTGCAGCCATGACACCGTCAGGCAGGCCTCAGGTGGCGCTGGTGGTGGGAGCAGGCGATGCCACTGGGGGCGCCATTGCGCGGCGCTTCGCGCGCGAGGGCATGGTGGCCTGTGTCACCCGGCGCAGTGCCGACAAGCTCGAGCCGCTGCTGACGCAGATCCGCAGCGACGGCGGCGTCGCGCACGGCTTCGCATCGGATGCGCGCAAGGAAGACGACGTGGTTGCCCTGATCGAACAGATCGAATTGCGCATCGGCGATATCGCGGTGCTGGTGTTCAACATCGGCGCCAATGCACCGAGTTCCATCCTGCAGGAGACCGCTCGGCGCTACACCAGGATATGGGAGATGGCTTGCCTCGGCGGTTTCCTCAACGGCCGCGAAGTTGCCAAACGCATGGTGGCGCGTGCGGGCGCGGGCCACAAGGGAACCATTGTCTTTACCGGCGCCACGGCATCCATGCGCGGTTCGGCCAATTTTGCCGCATTCGCTGGCGCCAAACATGCGCTGCGGGCGTTAGCGCAAAGCATGGCGCGTGAACTCGGCCCGATGGGGGTGCACGTGGCCCATGTCGTGATCGATGGCGCCATCGACACCGCGTTCATCCGCGACAATTTCCCCGAACGTTACCAGCTAAAGGATCAGGGCGGCATACTGAACCCCGACCATATTGCAGACCAGTACTGGATGCTGCACCAGCAACCACGCGATGCCTGGACCCATGAGCTCGACCTGCGCCCCTGGATCGAGAATTTTTGACGCGGGGAGCCGCAACGACGATTACTGCGACTACGACTACGACACGAAAGAATGACCATGACCCGATCCGTTGATTTCCTGTTCGACTACGGCAGCCCCGCTGCCTATCTGGCGTGGACCCAGTTGCCCAAGCTGGCGGCCGACACCGGCGCCCAGGTCGTGATGAAGCCCATGCTGCTCGGCGGCGTGTTCCAGGCCACCGGCAACCGCGCGCCGATCACAGTGCCGGCCAAGGGCAGCTACCTGTTCAACGACCTGAACCGTTATGCCAAGGCCTACGGTGTACCGATGGCGATGAACCCGCATTTCCCGATCAACACCATCGCGCTGATGCGCATCGACGTGGCCCTGGTGCTGCGCGCCGATCCGCGCCTGGATGCCTACCGCGCAGCCGTTTTTCCGGCGATCTGGGTTCATCAGCAGAATATGGGCAACCCGGCCACCATGGCCAAGGTGCTTGCACCCGCCGGGTTCGACGCTGCCGAACTGGTCGCGATGGCATCCGATCCGCAGGTGAAGGACACGCTGAAAAACTGGACGCAGGAAGCGGTAGACCGCGGTGCATTCGGGGCTCCGACGTTTTTTGTTGCAGGCGAGATGTTCTGGGGCCAGGACCGACTCGACTTCGTGCGCTCGGCGCTGACCACCTGATTCTTCAAAGGAAAAACCATGAGCGACATATTGACCCATACCGCCGACGGCGTGATGACCATCACCTTCAACCGGCTCGACAAGAAAAACTCGATTACCTCCGCCATGTATACCGCCATGGCCGATGCGCTGACCCAGGCGGCCGGGCAGGACGCGGTGCGGGTGGTGGTGATCCAGGGGCACGAGACGATCTTCTCGGCCGGCAACGACATCGCGGATTTTCTGAACAAGCGCCCGACCAACGAAGAGGCACCGGTCTACCGCTTCCTGTTCGGCATCTCCAGCTTCCCGAAGCCGATCATCGCCGCAGTGTGTGGACCGGCGGTGGGAATCGGTACCACCCTGCTGATGCACTGCGACCTGGTTTACGCCGGCGACAACGCCGCATTCTCAATGCCCTTCGTCAACCTGGGCCTGTGCCCCGAGGCGGGCTCGAGCCTGCTGGTGCCGCAGATGCTGGGGTACCACCGCGCGGCCGAGGCCTTGCTGCTGGGTGAGCCGTTCATGGCCGAAGCGGCGCTGGAGGTCGGTCTGGTCAACCGCATTGTTCCGCCGCTGGAGGCCAATACCTTTGCTCAGGCGCAGGCACGGAAGCTCGCGCTCAAACCCATCAGCGCGCTGGTCGAGACGAAACGGCTGATGAAGATGGGCCAGGCAGCGCAGGTGAAGCAGCAGATCACGGAAGAAAGCGCGAGTTTCGGCCGTATGCTGGGCGAGCCGGCAGCGCGCGAGGCGTTTACCGCTTTTATGGAAAAACGCAGGCCGGATTTCTCGCAGGTCTGAATACGACGACAACCAACAAAGGGGGGCTCTCATGGTCACACTCAAGGGCAAGACGATTTTTATTACTGGCGCTTCGCGCGGCATCGGCCTGGCGATTGCCAAACGCGCTGCCGCAGATGGGGCCAACATTGTGGTGGCGGCCAAGACCACCGAAGTCAATCCGAAGCTGCCCGGCACGATCTATAGCGCAGCCGCCGAGATTGAAGCTGCCGGTGGCAAGGCGCTGCCGCTGCAGGTCGACATTCGCGACGAGGCGTCCGTGGTCGCGGCGGTGGCAAAGACGGTCGAGACCTTTGGCGGCATCGACATTCTGGTCAACAACGCCAGTGCGATCAGCCTGACAGGCACGGAGACCACGCCCATGAAACGCTTCGACCTGATGCAGGGCGTCAATGCCCGTGGCACCTATCTATGCACCATGGCCTGCCTGGCGGAGCTGCGCAAGTCGGCGCAGCAGCGCCGCAACCCGCATGTGCTGACGATGTCGCCACCATTGTCGATGCTGACACACTGGTTCGAGAACCACGTGGCCTACAGCATGGCGAAATACGGTATGAGCATGTGCACGCTGGGCCATGCGGGCGAGTTCCTCAAGTACGGCATTGGTGTCAACAGCCTGTGGCCGCGCACTGCCATTGCCACCGCGGCGCTGCAGATGATTCCGGGTATCGACCTGGCGCGCTGTCGCAAACCCGAGATCCTGGCCGATGCCGCTTACCTGGTGCTCACCGGCGACAGCAGCGTCACCGGCAATTTTTTCATCGATGACAAAGTGCTGGCTGAGCACGGCATCACTGATCTGGAGCCGTATTCGGTGACGCCCGGCACGCAAGACCTGATTCCGGATTTCTTCGTCGATTGAGCGTCTGCGCCTCACCATAGACTGTCCGGTTGCCCCGGGGTGCAGCCCTGACTTGAATCAACAACACAAACAACCCCACCCATGCCCTCGCAATCGCCAGAGGAATTGCTCGAAGCCCACCACGGCATGCTGATCGATGGACTGACCCATATTTTTGGTCAGTTCAATCCGGAAATGTTGAAGCATGTATTGCCGTGGGTCGAGTGGATCGAACTCGGCGGCGGTGAGGTGCTGTTTCGGCAGGATGACCACGACGAGACCCTGTTCTTCGTCGTCAGTGGCCGGCTGCGTGCGTCGTATGTCGATGCCGCCGGGCAGCGCTCGATGCTCGGGGAGATTGCCCGTGGTGAGACGGTGGGCGAGATGGCATTTTTCACCGGAGAGCCGCGTACCGCCACCGTGACGGCGATCCGGGACAGCGTGCTGGCGCGCTTTTCCAATACCGTGTTCCGCGAGCTGTTGCTGGCTTATCCGCTGGTGTCGCTGAACATGACGCGCCAGGTGATCGAGCGTTTCAAACGCGTCAACAGTGGCCGAAAAACGCCGACCAAGCCGGTCATCATCGGGGTTCTGGGCATCAGCCGCAACATCGACACGATGGCATTCGCACAGTCGCTGGCACAGCATTTGCGCATCCATGGGCAGGCGACGGTCGTGACCTCGCAGCACATGGACGCGCAATTGGAAGAACCCGGTGCAGCGCAGGCATCGCGCGGCGACGTCGAGCGTTCGCGCCGCGTCACGGTGCGACTGGACAAGATCGAGGCACAGCACGATTTTGTCGTGTTCGTGGCCGACGAGCAGCGGTCCGAATGGACCCAGCGCTGCATCCGCCATTGCGATGAACTTTTGCTGCTGGCCGACGCAGATGAACCACCGATCGCGCATCCGAACGAGCTCAACCTGCATGCGTCGGACGATGCGGGTGAGGCGCAGGCGGTACTGGTGTTGCTCCATCCGGACGGCCGCCGTTCCCCGACGCAGACGGCACGGTGGCTCGACGCTCGGCATTTGGCAGGCCATTGCCATGTGCGCCGGGGCGTCACCCGTGACTGGCAACGTCTGGCGCGGGTGGTCAGTCGCAACACCGTCGGCCTGGTGCTCTCGGGCGGCGGTGCGCGTGGATTCGCGCATCTGGGCGTCATGCGTGCCATGGAGGAAGCGGGCATCGGGGTCGACATGGTGGCGGGGACCAGCATCGGCGCGGTCATGGCCGCCTATGCGGGCATGGATATACCGGCGCAAGAGATGATCGACGCGGCGCGTACGGCTTTTCGCGAGAACCCGACCGGTGACTACAACATGGTGCCGTTGATGTCGCTGATCAGTGGCAAGCGTCTGCGCCGTGTCATCGACTCCGCGGTGGTGGATAGCCGCGGGCAACACATCGATATCGAAGACCTGTGGAAGGACTACTTCTGCATCACCAGCAACTACTCGGCGGCACGCGAAGCGGTCCACACCCGTGGACCACTGGCCAAATCGATCCGCGCCAGCGTCTCGATCCCGGGCGCCTTGCCACCGGTCATGCTGGACGGTGAGCTGCATATCGACGGCGGCACCTTCAACAACTTTCCCACCGACGTGATGGACCGCCGGGGTGCCTCGCGCATCATCGGTGTCGACCTGTTGCGGGACCGGGGCCTGCGTTATGAACTCGACGAGGTGCCCAGTGCGCTGGAGTTGATACGTGACAAGTTGCGCGGTCGTGCCCGCAGGTACCGACTTCCCTCGTTGACCTCCCTGTTACTCAACACCAGCCTGATGTACAGCTATGCGCGCCAACAAGAGGCCTTGTCGGTGCTGGATCTGCATTTCGCGCCCACCGTTTACAGTTTCGGCATGCTGGACTGGTCGAAGTTCGACAAGATCGTCGACGCAGGTTATCGCCATGGCGTCGATCAGCTGGAGAAAATGGGTGACGCTGCCATCGCGCCTTACCGGTATGCATGAAGGACCGGCCCAGGCGGGCGGTCAAACCGGGCACTGATTCCCGTTCACAGGAGATTACGGTCATGGGATTCGCATCTGTATTCAGGCCCGGCCTGTTCGCCGGCAAAGTGGTGGTGGTAACCGGCGGCGGATCGGGGATCGGGCGTTGCACCGCCCACGAACTGGCGTCGCTCGGTGCCCGTGTCGTGCTGATCGGCCGCAAGCCGGAAAAACTGCAGGCGGTGCGTGACGAAATCATCGAGGACGGCGGGCTCGTGGATAGCTACAGCTGCGATATCCGCGACGAAGACGCGGTGCGTCAGACCGTGGCACGGATCATCGAGGCGCATGGCACGATCGACGGCCTGGTCAACAATGCGGGCGGTCAATACATCGCGCCACTGGCCGGCATCTCGGCCAAGGGCTGGCAGGCAGTCGTTGATACCAACCTCACCGGTGGTTTTCTGATGGCGCGCGAGTGTTATGTGCAGGCCATGGAACAGCATGGCGGCGCCATCGTCAACATCGTGGCCGACATCTGGGGCTCCATGCCGGGCATGGCCCATAGCGGCGCGGCGCGCGCTGGCATGGTCAGCCTGACCGAGACCGCCGCGGTCGAGTGGGCGCACAGCGGGGTGCGGGTCAACGCGGTGGCACCCGGCTACATCGCCTCCAGTGGCATGGACCACTACCCGGCCGAGTATGGCCCGCATCTGCGCGCGATGGCCAGGACCGTGCCGCTCAAACGTTTCGGCAATGAAGCCGAAACCTCGGCCGGCATCGTGTTCCTGCTCAGCCCGGCGGCGTCCTTCATCAGTGGTACGACCTTGCGCATCGATGGCGCACGGCCGCAGGCGCGCATGGGCTGGGAGGCCATGCAGCCACCGGCGGGAGAAACGGTGCCCGAGGCGATCAAGCCGTTCGACGGCTTTCACCGCGCCGTTACCCCCAGGTTGTTTGCCAAGTAGACTTCTAGCCACACTGTCCGCCGAAGCCCCACCCATGCAGTACACGCACGAACATCTCGAGATCCAGAAGACTTTGATTCGTTTCATTGAGGCCGAGATCAATCCCCATGTCGACGCGTGGGAGGCTGCCGAGATTTTTCCGGCGCACGAGGTCTTCAAGAAGCTCGGTGACCTGGGCCTGCTTGGCCTGACCAAGCCCGAGGCCTACGGCGGCGCCGGACTCGACTATTCCTATGCGGTGGCGATGGCCGAGGCGCTGGGCCATATCGAATGTGGTGGCATCCCGATGGCCATCGGCGTGCAGACCGACATGTGCACGCCGGCGCTGGCGCGTTTTGGCAGTGACGCGCTCAAACGCCAGTTCCTGGCGCCGGCGATTGCCGGTGACATGGTAGGTTGCATCGGCGTCAGCGAACCGGGCGCCGGCAGCGACGTGGCGTCGATCAAGAGCCATGCGCGCAAGGACGGCGACGACTACGTCATCACCGGCCAGAAGATGTGGATCACCAACAGCCTGCAGGCCGACTGGATGTGCATGCTGGTCAATACCAGTGACGGCCCGCAGCACAAGAACAAGTCGCTGGTGATGGTGCCCATGGACAGCAAAGGCGTCGAGAAGGCGCGCAAGATCCGCAAGATCGGCATGAACTCCAGCGACACCGGCCTGATCTATTTCGACGAGGTGCGTGTACCGCAGAGCTACCGCATCGGCGCCGAGGGCCAGGGGTTCATGTACCAGATGATGCAGTTCCAGGAGGAGCGTTTGTGGGCGGCGGCCAGTTGCCTGCAGAGCCTGTCGAACTGCATCACCTGGACGGTGGACTGGGCGCAGGAGCGCAAGTTGTTCGGCGCTACGCTGGCCGACCAGCAATGGGTGCAGTTCAAGCTGGCCGAAATGAAGACCGAAGTCGAGAGCCTGCGTGCACTGACCTACCGCGCCTGCGAACTCTATGTGCAAGGCCAGGACGTGACCGAACTGGCCTCCATGGCCAAGCTCAAGGCCGGGCGTTTGAACCGTATCATTCCGGACGGCTGCCTGCAGTTCTGGGGTGGCATGGGCTACACGCTGGAGAACAAGGTCGCGCGCATGTACCGTGACGGGCGCCTTGGTTCGATTGGCGGCGGTGCGGATGAAGTCATGCTCGGCATCCTGGCCAAGATCATGGGTATCGCGAAAAGACCGCCCAAGGGCTGAGACGGTGTGCAGGTATGGTGAGGGCACGATCCGCACCGGCACACCTTTTGAAGCCGGCATCGGATTTCGTGTTTCTGGAGGATGTTGTGAACGACAAGAACCCATCGGGCCGCACCGCGGCGCCCAACCCCGAAGAGGACCAGAACGACATCGACACACTGACCTACCTGGTCACGCGGTTTGCCACCAAGGAGATTGCACCGCATGTGCTGGAGTGGGATCGCGCGGGTGAGTTTCCCCGCTCCCTGTATATCCGCGCGGCCCAGTTGGGCTTGCTGGGCATGGGGTATCCGGAAGACCTCGGCGGCACGCCTGCGTCGCAGCGCATGCGCAATGCCCTGTCGATCGCGATGGCGCGCCACGGGGCCAGCGGCGGCGTGTTTGCCGGCATGTTTTCGCACAACATCGGCCTGCCGCCGGTGTTGCGCCACGGTTCGAACGAATTGCAGCGCGATATCGTGCCGCCGGTGCTGCGCGGCGAGAAGATCGCTGCGCTGGCTATCACAGAGCCCGGTGGTGGCTCCGACGTGGTAGCGCTGCGCACGACGGCCCGGCTCGATGGCGACCACTATGTGATCAACGGCGAAAAGACCTACATCACCTCCGGTATGCGGGCTGACTTCCTGACCGTGGCGGTGCGCACCGGCGACGCGTTGCTGGACGATCTCGATGACACGCCGGCGCAATTGCGCGGTGCGCGCGGCATCTCCCTGATCGTGGTGCCGGGCGACAGCAAGGGCTTGTCGCGCACGGCCTTGCACAAGATGGGCTGGATGTGCTCAGACACCGCCCAATTGCATTTCGACAATGTGCGGGTGCCTACGCGTTACCTGATCGGCGAGGCCGGCGAAGGTTTCAAAATGATCATGGGCAACTTCAACAGCGAACGCCTCACCACGGCGGCCGCCGCGCTCGGTTTTGCCCAGGCCTGTTACGACGAAGCGCTGGAATGGGCGCGCCAGCGCAAGACCTTTGGCCAGAGTCTGGTCACACACCAGGTGATCCGCCACAAGCTGGTCGACATGCAGATGCGCATTGCATCGACCCAGGCCTGGGTCGATGCGGTGTCCGACCGGTTAGACGCCGGCGACGAGCGCGCCGGTGGCGAAACCACCGCGCGATGGGTGGCCCAGGTCTGCATGCTCAAGAACCACGCCACCCAGACGATGCAGTTCTGTGCCGACCAGGCGGTGCAGATCCTCGGCGGTATGGGCTACATGCAGGGCACGCGCAGCGAACGTATTTACCGGGAAGTGAAGGTCATGATGATTGGTGGCGGCGCAGAAGATATCATGAAGGACCTGGCCGCGCGCCAGCTTGGACTGTGAGCGGCATGGGCGTAAAGCCACATGCGGCGCCATCGGGCCCGGTCGTGTTCGAGCCGGAGTTCGTGACCGGTCTGAAGAGGATCTTCGAAGAGATGATCGTCTTCAACCAGACGCTGGGCCTGAAGATCCAGACCCTGGAGCCGGAGCTGGTCATCGGCCGCATCGTGATGCGCCCCGATTTGATCGGCCACTATGCGCACAACCGCGTGCACGGCGGCGTCATCAGCGCCGGGCTGGACGCTATGGGCGGCTTGGCGGTGATGGCGGCGATCGGTGCACGCCACATGGACGAGGCGCCCGAACAGCGGCTGCTGCGATTCAGCAAACTCGGTACCATTGACCTGCGCGTGGACTACCTGCGTCCTGGCACCGGCGAATATTTCGACCTGCATGCCACCGTGATGCGGCTGGGCTCGCGGGTGGCGTCGACACGCATGGAGTTTCGGGGCGCAGATGGGAAGCTGATGTCGACGGGGTCGGGGGTGTACATCATGTCATGAGTCAGTGAGCAAGGGTCAACCCTCAACCCTCAACCCTCACACGCTACCGTACCGGCGGCGCGTTGTCGATGAACGTAATCACGTCGTGCAGCACCGGCGCAAGCCAGCGCAGCGGCCAGGCGAAGGCGCCGATCAGCGTCATGTGGCTGGCGCCTTCATAGAACTTCAGCGTCACCGGCACACCGGCGGCCTGCAATTTGTTCGCCAATTGCAACGTGCTGCGCTGCGGATTGACCAATGTGTCATTCGACGGCGCGGCCAGAAAGCTGCGCGGCGCGTTCGGCGGCGTGAAGCCGATGGGCTGCGCCTGTGCGGGGTAGCTCGGATGGAAGAACACGGGTTGCGCGTCGGGGTTGTCGGTCGGGAAGAAGTCGTAGGGGCCGGCCAGTCCGATCCAGCCTGCAAGTTCCGCCGGCGCGTGGCCGGTGGTTCTGAGCCAGCGCGCATCGAGCGCCAGCATCGCCGCGTTGTAGCCGCCGGCGCTGTGTCCCATCACGAACACCCGCCTGCGGTCACCGCCCAGACGGTCAGCCTGTTCGAGACCGTAGGCCAGCGCCTGTGCGCTGTCGGTCAGGAAATCGGGGTAACGCACCTCGGGGTAGAGCCGGTAGTCGGCGACCAGTGTCAACACGCCGCGCGCGGCCAGCGCCTCGGCCACGAACTGGTAGTCGCCACGCGCGCCGGAGTTCCACGAGCCGCCGTAGAAAAACACCACGGCAGGCCAGCCGGCGGGCGGCTTGATTGCCGTTGGCGTGTAGATGTCGAGTTTCTGGCGCGGCAGGGCGCCGTAGGCGACGTCGGATTTCAGCGTGTAGCTGCTGCTCGCCGTGACGGCGTTGAGCACGCCGGCACCGGAGCAGCCGCCCAACAGGGCCCCCGCGGTGGCGAGCGTGGCCGCCAGTCGCACCAGGCGACTGGGCCTCGGATTATGTGGCAATCGATCTCCCTCGTTGTGCGCCCGCCAAATGGCGGTGTGTGGCAGGGCAAAAGCTGGGCATATGACAGCCAAGCTCTTGCCGTTGCCCCAGAGAGTATTCCATGAACGTACTGACGAGCCTGCCCGCATTGGACGAAATCGGGGACACACCAATGCCAACGTAGGTGCTTCGTTCTGCGGTGCGGGCTGGCCGACCCACGCCCTCTTCGCCTGATGCCCCTTGGATCGCGCACTCTTTCCGCGTGTCCCTGACGCCTACGACGGTTGGGCGCTGCAGCAGCGCCAGCGGGTCAACCGGGCGAATCCCGTATCAGGACGGATCCTTGGTGCGGGTCTTGCTGACGGCACTGAAGATGCCGATGCACCGCAGGATCAGGGTGTCGATGCCGATGTACTCATGCGCCACACCGACCTCTACTGCACCCCAGACCATGCCGCCGAGGAACACGATGAGACCAAGCCGGCCAGCGACAACCTGACGCGGGAGAACGTCATGAAACAGGCGGCGAGCCTGGACATGACGTTGCCGATGTTGTTGCCAGGGGTCAACGTCAAGACCGGTCCGGACGATTTTTATCCGATCGAGCGTGAGCAGTTGATGAAGTTCGACGGCAAGGGATGGGCGCTGTTCGGCAAGGTATACGGACGCTAGACGACTGAATCGTCGCAACGCAAAAGCCGCCCTCGGGCGGCTTTTGCAGTTCATGGCGCGCAGACAGCCGCTGTGCGACTGATCGCCGTGCGGGTTGTCCCCGATTGGCTTTGCCGCTGGCGGGCGGTCTAATGAGTCGCATGGTCAATACCGTGCAAATCCGTCAGGTCGATGCCGTCACCGTCGTGACACTCAGTCGCCCCGACGTGCGCAATGCCGTCGATGCCGATACCGCCCGGGCGCTCTACCAGGCCTTTCTGGCTTTCGAGGCCGACCCGCACGCCCGGGTTGCGGTGTTCCATGGCGACCACAGTCACTTCTGCGCCGGTTGGGACCTGCAGGCCGGTGCCCGTGCCCACGCGCAATCGACTGATGCCGCACAGGCCATGGTGAGCGGGTTCGATTTCGATCCGGCCGACGCTGCCGTCCAGGGCCCGATGGGGCCGTCGCGCCTGTTGTTGTCGAAGCCGGTCGTCGCGGCCGTCAGCGGCGCCGCGGTCGCCGGTGGCATGGAGCTGGCGTTGTGGTGCGACATGCGGGTGATGGAGCAGGACGCGTATTTCGGTGTCTATTGCCGCCGCTTCGGCGTGCCGCTGATCGACGGTGGCACGGTGCGTCTGCCCCGGCTGATCGGCATGGGCCATGCGATGGACCTGATCCTGACCGGCCGCAAGGTCGAGGCACCCGAGGCTCTGCAGATGGGGCTGTGCAACCGGGTCGTGCCAACCGGTGGTGCACTGGACGCGGCGCTGGCCCTGGCGCAGCAACTGGCTGCGTTCCCGCAGGCGACGATGCTGGCCGACCGGGCGAGCGCCTATGTGCAGTGGGATCTGCCGCTACGCCAGGCGTTGCACCAGGAGTGGGAACGCGGCAAACAATGCCTGGGCGACGCGCTGGACGGCGCCGCGCGATTCTCCGGGGGCGCCGGGCGCCACGGGGAGTTCTAGACCCGGGTCGTCGGGTCGTCGCCTTGCGGTAACACGCGTGGCTTGCCGTTGTCGTCGATCGCCACATAGGTCAGCGATGCCTGCGTCACCTTGACATACGTGCCTTGGTCGCGGAAGTGTTCGGCATAAACCTCGACCTCCACTGTGATCGAGGTACGACCGACGCGGGTCAGCGACGAGAAAAACGACAGAATGTCGCCCACCCGCACCGGATGCTTGAAGACGAATTGGTTGACCGCCACGGTGGCCATACGGCCTTGGGCATGGCGTGCTGGTATCACCGAACCGGCCAGGTCGACCTGGGCCATGACCCAGCCGCCGAAGATATCGCCATTGGCGTTGCTGTCGGCCGGCATGGGGATGACCTTGAGCACCAGCTCCTTGTCGGTGGGCAACATGACCTTGGCTGTACTTGAATTGCGCGACATCGTCACAATCGGGTGCTCGCCGGGACCGGGTCTCCAAGGCGCACTGTGCGCCGTGGCCCTCTGCCCCGCCTGGTTATTGGAAGACCCCGATTGTCCCTCATGCGCCGCGCAGCCGAACTCAGCCCCCCATCACCGCTTGGCGCCAATGCGCCCTCCGCAGCCGATCCGAAGCGGTCCGACTGGTCCACGCTGGCGCGCTTGTTGCCCTACTTGTGGGAATACAAGTGGCGGGTCGGGATCGCGCTGGCATTCATGGTGGGCGCCAAGGTGGCCAATATTGGCGTGCCGCTGCTGCTCAAGGAACTGGTCGATGGCCTGAGCCCGAATGGCGGGCGTAACCTGGCACAGGCCAGTTCCAGCGAGTTGCTGCAAGCGGTGCTGGTGGTGCCGGTCGCGTTGTTGTTCGGTTATGGCCTGCTGCGCCTGTCGACCACCTTGTTCACCGAACTGCGCGAACTGGTGTTCGCCAAGGCAACCGAGGGCGCGGCGCGCTCGATCTCGTTGCAGGTGTTTCGCCATCTGCACGCGTTGAGCCTGCGTTTTCACCTCGACCGCCAGACCGGCGGCATGACGCGCGACATCGAGCGTGGCACCCGGGGCGTGCATTCGCTGATCTCGTACTCGCTCTACAGCATCGGACCAACGCTGATCGAGGTCACACTGGTGCTGACCTTGCTGGCGGTGAAGTTCGACGTCTGGTTCGCCTGGATCACCATCATCGCGCTGGTGTTCTACATCACCTTCACCGTGACCGTGACGCAGTGGCGCACCCAGTTCCGGCGCCAGATGAACGATCTCGATTCGGTCGCACACAGCCGGGCCATCGACTCGCTGCTGAACTACGAGACCGTCAAGTATTTCAACAACGAGGAGTTCGAGGCCGGTCGTTACGACGAGAGCCTGGAGCAGTATCGCAAGGCGGCCATCAAGAGCCAGAGCACGTTGAGCATGCTCAACACCGGCCAGCAGCTGATCATCGCGGCCTCACTGGTGGCCATGTTGTACCGTGCCACGCAGGGCGTGGTCGACGGTCGCATGACGCTGGGCGACCTGGTGATGGTCAACGCGTTCATGATTCAGCTCTACATCCCGCTTGGATTCCTGGGCACGCTGTACCGCGAGATCAAGCAGAGCCTGACCGATCTGGACAAGATGTTCCGGTTGATGGAGCAGGAGCGCGAGATCGCCGACCCGGCCGAGGCGCCACCCCTGCGCGTCGACGGCCCGCCAGCAGTGCGCTTCGAACATGTGTCGTTCGCCTATGACAGTGGCAAGGTGGAGGATGCCGCTCCCCGGCGCACCATACTGAACGATGTGAGTTTCGAGATTCCTGCCGGCAAGACGGTGGCGGTGGTGGGGCCGTCCGGTGCGGGCAAGTCGACGCTGGCGCGGTTGCTGTACCGCTTTTATGACGTGCAGCACGGCCGGATCACGATCGCTGGGCAGGATATCCGTGCCGTCACCCAGGCCAGCGTGCGCCAGGCGATCGGCATCGTGCCGCAGGACACGGTGCTGTTCAACGACTCCATCGCGTACAACATCGCCTACGGCAACCCCGGCGCCAGCCAGGAGCAGGTCGAGGCGGCGGCGCGCGCAGCACATATCCACAACTTCATCATCGGCACACCGGCTGGATACGGCGCGACCGTGGGTGAACGTGGCCTGAAACTGTCCGGCGGCGAGAAGCAACGCGTGGCGATCGCCCGAACCTTGCTCAAGAACCCGCCGGTTCTGATTTTCGACGAGGCCACCAGTGCACTGGACTCGGCCAACGAGCGCGCGATCCAGGCCGAGCTGCAATCGGTGGCGCGTAACAAGACCACGCTGGTGATCGCACACCGCCTGTCGACTGTGGTCGATGCCCACGAGATCCTGGTGATGGATGGCGGGCGCATCGTCGAGCGCGGTTCGCACCCGCAGTTGCTCGCGGCGCGGGGACGCTATGCGCAGATGTGGGCGATGCAGCAGTCGTCAGAGAAGTCCCCGCCGGCTACGGACTGACGCGGCCGTACAGGGGCCTTTCGAATGCGCCGCGTGTGCGCCTGAGGCGGTATGAATTCGGCATCGAGTGGTCTGGTTCTACAAGGCCGTTACCGGCCACGGGCACGATGGATTGATGCAGATCAAGCAATGACGGGCGGTCGACCGTAAACTGAAGCGCACCGCGAAAACTCCGCGGTTGGCGCTTCGGTGCCCCATCCGTGCCGTCGGTGCCCCATGGCGTTGCTGGCGGATGCGCCGTCCACGAACGACCCGTGGCCCGGCGGTACCACCGTTTCATCGAACTTTCGCACATGGCTGGTCAAGAATCACTAATGCGATGCGGGCCCACATGAGTGACAGGTCCGACGATCGCGCAGGCCATACGGCCAAGGGGGGAGCTGCGCGCGTGGTTTTTTCCGCCCAAGGCGTGAACAAGACCTATGGCCGTGGTAACACCGAGGTGCAGGCCCTGCGTGATGTCGACCTCGAGATCCGGCGTGGTGAGTTCGTCGTGCTGCTCGGGGCCTCGGGCAGTGGCAAGTCAACGTTGCTCAATATCCTCGGTGGTCTGGACGTGCCCACCCGCGGCGATGTGCGTTTTGAGGACCATATGCTGACCGGTGCCAGCGAGAGCGAACTCACAACCTACCGGCGCGAACATGTTGGCTTCGTGTTCCAGTTCTACAACCTGATCCCGAGCCTGACAGTGCGCGAAAACCTGGCGCTGGTAACGGAAATTGCCGACAACCCGATGCCGATCGACGAGGCGATCGACCTGGTCGGGCTGACGCCGCGGCGTGACCATTTCCCGGCGCAGCTCTCGGGTGGCGAGCAGCAGCGTGTCGCCATCGCCCGCGCCATCGTCAAGCGTCCGGCGGTGCTGCTGTGCGATGAGCCCACGGGCGCGCTGGACTACACCACCGGCAAGCTGGTGCTCGAGGTGATCGCGAAGATCAATTCCGAACTCGGCACCACGGCGGTGGTCATCACGCACAATGCGGCCATCGCGGGCATGGCCGATCGGGTTATCCACCTGGGTGACGGGCGTATCCAGCGTGTGCAGATGAATGCCCACAAGATCAGTCCGTCGGAGCTGTCCTGGTGAAGGCGCTAGACCGCAAGTTGTCGCGCGACCTGCGCCTGATGTGGAGCCAGGCGCTGACCATTGCGCTGGTGGTGGCCAGCGGCATCGGTGGTTTCATCACCAGTTTGTCGGCGGTCGAGTCCCTGGAACTGGCGCGTGACCGCTTCTACAGCGAGGGACGGTTCGCCGATGTCTTTGCCAGCGTCAAGCGGGCACCGAATGCGCTCCAGGCGGTGCTGCGCGACGTGCCGGGGGTGGCCGACGTGCAGACCACGATCGAGCACATCGTACGCATCGAGATTGACGGCCTGGCCGACCCGATCATCGGCCAGTTGATCGGTGTCGATCCACGGGTGCCGGCGCGTATGAACCGCGTGAGTATTCGCAACGGCCGCACGCTGGACGGAACGGCGAGCACCGATGGCCGTATTCCCGCGCTGGTATCGGCCGGTTTTGCCGATGCGCGGCAACTCTTGCCCGGCGCGCATGTCTGGGCGCAGATCAATGGCAAGCGGCGCCAGCTGACCATCGTCGGCATTGCCTTGTCGCCCGAGTTCGTTTTTGCCGGCTTGATGGGCAGCCCCGACCAGCGCGGGTTTGGCGTCTTCTGGTTGCCGCGCGACGTGTTGGCAGCGGCCTACGACATGGACGGCGCGTTCAACCGCGTGGCTATCAAGTTGGCGCCCGCAGCATCGGAGCGCGCGGTGGTGGAGCAGGTTTCGCTGCGTATCGCGCGTTACGGCGGGCGCGAGGCCTATGGGCGGGTGGATCAGACATCGAACGCAATGCTGAACGCAGAGATCAAGAGCCAGCGGGTGATCGGCACGCTGCTGCCATCGATCTTCCTCGGTGTTGCCGCCTTCCTGCTCAATGTGGTGGTGTCGCGCCTGGTAGCAACGCAGCGCGAGCAGATCGCCGCGCTGAAGGCGCTGGGTTACCCGAATATCGCGATTGCCGTGCATTACCTGAAGCTGGTGCTGGCGATCGTCATCATCGGCTTGCTGATCGGCGTGCCTTTCGGCGACTGGCTGGGAGGGCTGTTCACCGGGCTGTACGCGGAGTCGTTCCAGTTTCCCAGCTTCCCGCATGTGACACCGGCATGGCTGATCGCCATCAGTGTCGGCATCACCGTGGCTACCGCGGTACTCGGCACGCTCAACGCCATCATCGCCACGGTGCGCCTGGCGCCCGCGGAGGCGATGCGCCCGCCGTCGCCGGGGCGGTACCGGCGCACGTTGGTCGAACGCCTGGGCATAACAAGTATCAGCCCGGCCATGCGAATGATTCTGCGCAACATGGAGCGCCGACCGCTGCGCACGACCTTGTCGATCGGTGGCGTGGCCGCGTCGGTGGCCATTGTCGTGATGGGCAACTTCTTTCGCGACGCAATCGATTACCTCGTCGACTCGCAGTTCAACGTGGCCATGCGCAGTGACGTCATCGTCTGGATGACGGAGGCGGTCGACGACAGCGCACGCCATGAACTGGCGCGCCTGCCCGGCGTGATTGCGGTCGAGTCGGGGCGGGACGTTCCCGTGCGTTTCGTCAACGGCCACCTTAGCCAGCGCGGTCAGATCCAGGGCTACGAACGCCAGCCCGAACTGCGCCGTGTGATCGACATCGACAACCGGGAAGCCAGCCGACTCGAGGGCAACGGCCTGGTGATGACGGACCGGCTGGCAACCAAGCTGGCGCTGCGCGTGGGGGACCGTGTGCGGGTGGAGGTGCTCGAAGGGCGCCAGCGCAACGTCGATGTGCCGCTGGGGGGGGACGGTGCGCGAGATGATGGGCCTGAACGCCTACATGGAGCGACGGGCGCTGAACCGCCTGCTGGAGGAGGGCGACAGGTCGTCCCAGTTTTCGCTGGCAGTGGAGCGTGGCGGCGAACCCGCGCTGATCGAGGCGACGAAGGCCATGCCGCGCATCGTGGGCGCTTTCAGCAAGGCCACGATGTTGCGCAACATGCAGGAGATCAGCGCACGCAATATCCGCATCATCAGTTCGATCCTGACCATTTTTGCTGCCGTCATCGCGGTGGGGGTGGTCTACAACAACGCCCGCATCGCATTGGCCGAACGCACCTGGGAGCTGGCCAGTTTGCGGGTGCTGGGGTTCACGCGCACCGAGGTCTCGGGGCTGCTGCTGGGCGAGATGGCCATCGGCATTGCAATTGCGTTGCCGCTGGGCATGGTGCTGGGTTATGGCCTGGTCGTGCTGATCGCGGAGCTGACACAGTCGGATCAGTTCTATTTTCCGGTGGTGATCCAACCACGCACCTATGCCATTGCGGGGCTGGCGGTGCTGATCTCGGGTGTCGCCAGCGCACTGGTGGTGCGCCGGCGCATCGACCAGCTCGACATGGTTGCCGCGCTGAAAACACGAGAATGAGGACAGTATGAAACGAAGGACCTGGATGGTTACCGTGGCCGTGGTCGCCGCGTTGGTGATCGGGCTGGCCTGGGCGTTCGCGCCCCGACCGGTGGAGGTTGAACTCGCCCCGGTGGTGCAGGGCCGTTTCGAGACGACCATCGATGAAGACGCCAAGACGCGCCTGGCCGAACGCTACCGGGTGTCGGCGCCGTTGGCCGGTCGGCTCGCGCGTATCACGCTCAAGGAGGGCGACGCTGTCGATGTCGATACCGCTCTGGCGCAACTGACGCCAGTGCTGCCCGCCATGCTGGACGAACGCACGCTGCGCGAGGTGCGGGCGCGGGTTGCGTCGGCGCAGGACAACGTGCAGCGTGCCAAAGCGCGCATCGAACGCGCGCAGGTCGTTGTTGCGCAGGCGCGCAACGAAGCGCGGCGCAGCGAAGAACTGGCCAGGCAGGGTTTCATCGCCCCGACCAAGCTCGAGACCGACCAGCTGTCCATGCAGGCGGCGCAGCGCGAGGCCGAGTCGGCCACGGCCGAACGCGGCATGGCCGTGCACGATCTGGAGCAGGCACGGGCCGCGCTCGGCGCGGTGCAGCAACCGGCCGGTGTTGCTGGCGCCCAGCGTAATTTCACGGTGCGCGCGCCGGTGGCCGGCCGCGTCTTGCGCGTGCTGCAATCGAGCGAGGCCACCGTGGCGATCGGCACGCCGCTGCTCGAGATCGGTGACACACGGCGGCTGGAGATCGTCGCCGAACTGCTGACCACCGACGCGCTGGCCGCACAACCCGGCAGCCGCGTCATGGTCGAACGCTGGGGTGGGCCGACGACGTTGCAGGCGCGGGTGCGCAGCGTTGAGCCGGCGGCCTTCACCAAGGTGTCCGCGCTGGGCGTCGAGGAGCAGCGGGTGCGGGTGGTGATCGACCTGATCAGCGCGCAGGCCGAGTGGCAGGGCCTGGGTGACGGTTACCGGGTCAGCGTGCGCATCGTGACGCTGTCCGAGGACAACGCCCTGCAGGTGCCGGTCAGCGCGGTGTTCCCGTTGCCGGCCGGCGGGGAGGCGGTGGGTGATGGCTCCACCGCTGCTGCACGGCACGCGGTCTTTGTCGTTGACGGCGGTCGTGCCCGCCAGGTACCCGTGGAACTGGTCGCACGCAACGGCAGCGCTGCCTGGATTCGCAGCGGCCTGACGTCCGGTCAGCAAGTGATCGTCTATCCGCCCGCGACTGTGCGCGACGGGGTTCGGGTGGCGGATCGCAAGGTTTAGCGGTGCGGCGCTGCGACACGTCATGGTCCGACGTGACGCGCTTACCCGCCAGGCCAGGCCGCCCATGACTATTTGATCTTGCCCAGGGCTTTGCGGAACGCTTCGAGCTTGGCCTCGTAGGCGTCGGCCTCGCCGTAGTCCAGGAACCGGTTGTAGCGACCGTGCGTGCCGAGTATCTTGTGCGCGTGCTTGATCGGGCAGAAGTACTCTTCGGTGCGCGCGACGATCTCGCGCAGGCAGGCAATCAGCCCGTTGCCGTATTCGCAGTAGGTGCAGTGGAAGCGTTCGATGAAGTTCAGATAACCCAGCTGGTGGCGGTCGAACACAATGTAGTCACCGCGGCGCACCTTGGTGATGCCATAGATCGGGAAACAGGCCCACTGGTAGAAGCTCACGAACAGATCGAGCATGAGCAGCGGCACCACCATGGCGTAGATGATGGGCCCGGTGATCAGGTTCTGTGGCCGGTTCGTCACCAGCCAGCGAAAGAAGTTGGTTTTGAGCCTTTTGTGCGCCTCCTTCACCGAGCGCTCGAACTCTACCCGTTTGCCCTTGATCTGAAAGAACATCCGGCTTTCCTGCTCACGCACGGCGGTGCGCAGTTCTTCATCGAGGGCGGCCATCTGGGCCAGGATTTGGGAGATGCGTTCGTTCATGGGCGTCGATCATAGGCCGATGCCCGCGGGCCCGCGCTTGCCGGCGGGTCGGGCAATGGCGGAGCGTGGCGTTCGCGCTGGCAGTAGTCGACGCGTATCTATGGTCATGTGCAAGTCCCTAAACTGGACTTCATGAACCGAACACCTGTTGCATCGCACCCTGACTGGTTAACGGCTGCCCGCGAGCAGTGGCATTGGCGCGGGCAGGCCCGCCCACCATTTGCCGTGGCCCCGGGCCCGGGACAGGTGTCCGTGTGGGATTTCCCGCGACCGCCGCGTCTGGTGCCCGATACCCGCGAAGTAGTGGTGCACTGGGGCGGGACTGAAATTGCAAGAACGCGGCGCGCCGTGCTGGCGCTCGAAACCGCGCACCCGCCGACCTTCTACCTGCCTTGGGACGATGTCGCGCGCGATTGGTTCGCGCCTGCGGCCGGAGGTTCTGTATGTGAATGGAAGGGGCCGGCCCGTTACTGGTCGCTTGTCGACGTGCACGATCCAGCCCGTGTCCTGCCCAGGGTTGCGTGGAGTTATCCGCAGCCGTTCGCTGGCGCCGAACAGATTGCGGAATGCGTGGCGTTGTATCCAAACGCGCTTGCTTGCAGTGTCGACGGCGCCGTTGTCCGGCCCCAGCCGGGCGGTTTCTACGGTGGCTGGACCACGCCGGAACTGGTCGGACCGTTCAAGGGAGACGCCGGCAGCGAAGCTTGGTGAGCGCGCCGATGGCGTCCCGGCCTGCCTTGGTCAACCGGGAAGCCGGTGGCCGAGCCCCTTGCGGCGCCAGCGATCATCGCCGTTCCAGGGAGTGCCCGAATGGATGGAACGGCTCGGGGAACCCATTGTTTAGCGGGCCAGCGGCATGCGCCGATTGCGCCGCGCGATCGCTCCTATGAGGCCAAGGCCGGCGAGCAGCATTGCCCAAGTCTCCGGTTCGGGGACGGCGGCGGCAAATCCCAGTTGCGCGCTGGCGACCCGCTGCAGCGAGAGTGCGTCCACCACGCTGATCCCCAGGTCCTGCGCCGCAATCTCTTTGGCACCCAGGCTGGCAGGATCGCGTCCGGTCAGGCTGCCGAACAGCGTCAACGCGCTGAGGTACGAGCCGTATTTGCTGGCATGCGTGCCATCGTCAAACCACAGATCAATCAGGCCATCGGTGGTCGCGTCTGCGGCGTACATGTCGCGCGTGGCAATGCCGCTGGTCACTGCCCGCAGGAAGGATTCGCTGACGGGCGCGATGGCCGAGAAGCCGACACTGCCGTCCAGCTTGGACTGGTCCAGGGCTGCCTGGTAACTCGCCTTGAGTTCGGCAGTCATGGCTTCCAGGTCGGGGAAATAGGTCGTCGCGGCCGCGCCGGTACGCGTGACTGCGCCGGTCAGGTCATTGGTGCTGGTGGCAAAGGCGCCATCGACCAGGTTGGGGCGGGCCCAGGTCTGGTACAGGACCATCTCGGTTGCGGCGCTGGCGTTGACATTGGCAAAGGTGCCGCGGCTTCTGCTGCATGTAACCGATGAGGTTCCCGTCATTTCGCAGGCGGCTTGCCGCTCGGTAGTGGTCACGCCTGGAAAAGCATCACGATCGCGGATCGTTGCCGACGTGGCGCTGGAGTGCACGAAGTTCTCGGTCGTGCCGGCATAGAAGCGGAAATATTCAGGGTTCGATCCCAGCCCGGCGCGGCGCGCAAGCGGCTCGTCGCTTTGCTCCTGCAACACGACCTTGCTCCAGGTCTGCGAGGCGATATTGCCGCGCATGTCCCATCCGTCAGGATTGCTGTTGAGCATGTGGCCGCGTAGCGAAGCGGCATTGCGCGAGGACAAGGCCACGTCGTAATCGAGCCCGGCCTGCACGGTGAACTGCTTGAAGATGCCGGCCACGCCGCCCCACGGATGGGGCTCGAACGCATTGCTGCCGTTCGAGTTGGCGAGCCACATCGGGACCGTCGGGTCGCGTACGTTGGCGGTGTTGTAACTCATCACCGGGTCGACCCGGCCGAAGGTGTAGCTGTTGCCGACGAACAGGACTGATACGGGGTCGGCCTGGGCGGCGCCGACAACAAACGCAGTGACCAGAAGCGCAAGGGCATTTTTCATGGCTGCTTTCATGACGGTGTCCGGCGCCCGGCGCCCGACGTTCGAGCGGATGTACGGGTTCACCAGTGTCTCCTCGCCGCGGGCAATGCGCATCGGCGTGGTCCGACGATAAGCAACGTGATGCCCCGCGCCTACTGTTGCGTTCAACAGTAGTGTTTACCCTGGCAGCGGCGTTGCGGCCAATCGCCTAATGGCGGTTGTCGACGACTGGCTGAACGTGGGGCCGGCGCAGCGTGGGTGCGCGGGATCCCCAGCAGCGACCGATGCCTGAATTCCCAGCATGCAGTCGGATCAAGGGTCGCTGGCTGGGGCGATTAATCCGCGGTGGGGCCTGATCAGGGCCACCCGTGCCCGGACTCAGGAACTGAACAGGAAGTTCATCACGTCGCCATCCTTGACGACATAGTCCTTGCCTTCCGAACGCATCTTGCCGGCATCCTTGGCGCCCTGTTCACCCTTGAACGTGATGTAGTCGCCGAAGGCGAAGGTCTGGGCGCGGATGTAGCCTTTTTCGAAATCGGTATGGATCACGCCGGCAGCTTGTGGGCCAGTGTCGCCGACATGGATGGTCCAGGCGCGCACTTCCTTGACGCCTGCGGTGAAATAGGTCTGCAGGCCCAGCAGGGTGTAGGCGGAGCGGATCAGCCGGTTCAGGCCGGGTTCACTCTGGCCCAGTTCGTCCAGGAACATCTGGCGGTCTTCGTCGCTCATTTCGGCCATTTCGGCCTCGAGCTTGGCGCAGATCGCGACCACGGGAGCGTTCTGTTTGGCGGCGAATTCGCGCAGGCGGTCGAGGAATGGATTGTTCTCGAAACCGTCTTCCGCCACGTTGGCAACGAACATCGCCGGCTTGGCCGTGATCAGGAAGAACTGCGACAGCAGCGGCAACTCCTCCTTGCTGAAGTCGAGCGAACGGACCGGCTTGGCTTCGTTCAGCGCGGCCTGGCATTTCTCCAGCAGCGCCACCAGTTTGATCGATTCCTTGTCACCCGAGCGCGCGGACTTGGTGACCCGGTGCAAGGCCTTGTCGACTGCGGTCAGGTCGGCCAGGCAGAGTTCTGTCTGGATCACCTCGATGTCGGAAATCGGGTCGATCTTGCCGGCCACGTGGATCACGTTGTCGTCTTCGAAACAGCGCACCACGTTGATGGTGGCGTCGGTTTCGCGGATATGGGCCAGAAACTTGTTTCCCAGGCCCTCGCCGGTGCTGGCGCCGGCTACCAATCCGGCGATGTCGACGAATTCGACGATCGCCGGCACCACACGTTCGGGTTTGACTATCCTGGCCAGTTGCGCCAGGCGCGGGTCGGGCACCTCGACGATGCCAACGTTGGGTTCGATGGTGCAGAAGGGGTAGTTCTCCGCCGCGATACCGGCCTTGGTCAAGGCGTTGAAAAGGGTGGATTTGCCCACGTTGGGCAGGCCCACGATGCCACACTTCAGACTCATGCAATACCTCTGGAAAACGGGCGTCAAGTGTAAGGCATGCACCTGCGGTCCACGGCCCCGGGGCAGATCGGCCGATCAGACCGTTTCTGTGTGCCCAGCCTGCCAGGAGGCGCCGGCATGACGTTCCAATGGTTGGGCCGGAACCGGGCTGTGACGATACCGGGAAAACGTGGGGAATTCGCCTCTTTTTCATAGGTTCCTATGCGCCTGTATCGCGGGCGCCACATCATTACAGATGTTACCCATCGGGCATGGGTGTCGCCTACGATCGATCCGGTGCAGATCAGCCATTCAAGTTTGGTTCTTGCGGGGCTGCTCATGGTTGTCGGAGCGAACGCCGCGACCGACAAGGGGACCGTCGACACCGATCCACTGGACGAATCCCGGTTCGTCTCGGTGGATGTTGGCGCCATTCCGCGCGCCGTGGTGCCTGCGATGGCCCAGGATCGGGCCGGTTTCATCTGGCTGGGCACCGGTGACGGCGCGGTGCGCTACGACGGTTACCGATTTCGTCCCGGGCAGCGGGACAGCGCGAACCCGCTGGCGCGCAATCTGGGGTGGGTCCGGGACATGATGGGGGCGCGCGATGGCCGGGTCTGGCTCGGTAGCGAGACCGAAGGCCTATTTGTGTATGACCCACGGACAGACCGGGTCCAGCTCCATCGTGGCGCGTCGGGCGAATCGCAGGGCGAGGGGCCTGACCAGGTGCCACCTGCTGTCGTGCCGGTCATCCGCGCGCTCGCCGAGGATCTCGATGGCGCCGTCTGGAGTGGTAGCACCGGTGGTGGCCTGCAGCGCGTCGATCCGACAACGGGTGATGTTGCAGCCTGGCTGAGCGGCCCTGAACCCGGCTCCCTGCCTGACAACCGGGTGCAAGCGCTGCTGGTTGCCGTGGTGCAGCTACGTACCCGCCAGCTGCGATGGCGGCAAGCCGAGTTGTAGGCCAAGGTACGCGAGCGCACGGCCGAACTGGAGTCGCTGACCGAGCTGCTGCGCGTGGAATCTGCTGCGCTGCAGGAGTCCAGCCTGACCGATCCGCTGACCGGCATGCGCAACCGCCGGTTTCTGATGCGCCATGTCGATGCCGATGTGGCAGTGTCGATGCGCCGCCACGAGACCTTGCTGCGGCAAGGCGCGACCGCGCCCGACGACGCCGACTTGCTGTTCTTCATGGTCGACATCGACCACTTCAAGGAGGTCAATGACCTGCACGGGCATGCGGCCGGAGATGCCGTGCTGACGCAGATGCGCAGCCGCCTGGAGCAGGTGTTCCGCGATTCCGACTACATGGTGCGCTGGGGCGGCGAGGAGTTTCTGCTGGTGGCGCGCTGGATACCGCGCAAGCATGCGATCGAACTGGCCGAACGCGCCCGGCTCGCCGTTGCCGATCAGCCGTTTGTGCTGGGCGACGGACGCGAGCTGCACTGCACCGGTTCGATCGGTTTCGCGTGTTTTCCAATTGCGCCCCGGTTTCCCGGCCTGATGGTCTGGAGCGAAACCGTCAACCTGGCCGACGCGGCAATGCTGCTGGCCAAGACGCGCGGGCGCAATGCCTGGGTGGGGGTGCGCGATACCGGTACTTTGACTGAGGCGCAATTGCGGGCCCGTCCTTCACCGGCCGCCTGGATCGCCGAAGGCGCGATCACCGTGCAGACGCCGTGACGCGCCAGTGTGCGTGGGCCGCGCGGTGGCGATTCAGTCGAACCGGATGTTCCCGCCAACCGGCTGGCCGACTCGCAGCAGCTGATCCAGTCCCTCGGCGGTGATCGCATTCATGCCGAACGTGACGCCGCCCACCCGGTGGTCGACCCGATAACTCTGCAGCATGTCGCCGACCGCGGGGTCGCTGAGTGCGGTTAGCGGGTCGATGTTGGGAATCGGGCAACGCGTACAGGGCTTGACCGGCCGCAACACCACGATGCCTTCGGGCGTGGTGATGCGCATGACATCGATGCGGTCCTCATCGTGTTCGTCGACCCCCTCCAGCACGATGTTGGGCCGGAAGCGCTCCATCGTGACGCGCGCCAGACCCTTGGCCTGCAGCCGGCGGTTGAGGCCGTCGAGCGATGCCTGGCTGGTCACCAGCATCGGAAATCCGTCGCTGAACTGGTTCTGGGCCTCGGTACCACCCGTCCATTTCATGCTGGCCAATCGGCGCTGTTCGGGGTCGAAGCGTACCAGGCGAAACGGGCGCGCCTGCGCACCTGGCGCGCGGTGCGGCGCCAGAAAGTCACTGAACCACTGGGCCGCGGTATCTCCCATGTCGTAGGCCTGGACCACATCGTCCCAGATACGGACCTGGGTAGCCGACTCGACCACGTCGATGCGCAGGTGCAACGCCAGCATACCGGGGGCACGAAGGACGATCTCGTCGTGCTTGATCGTGGGTTGCACCAGCGCCATGCGGGGTTGTTCGCGCTGCGTCACAAACATGCCGCCGTCTTCGACCACCATCCAGCTGCGGTCAAGGTCGAGACCGGTTTCGGTCAGCACGGCCTCGTTCACCGCGACCCCGGCGCAGGATTTGACCGGGTAGATGAACAGGCGGGCGATGGTGGCATTCACGTCGAAGGGGGTAGCAGGAGCGTTCACGGCGGCAGCAGCAAGTGCGGTAGTGATCAGGAGGGACATTGTGCACTGGCGCGTGGGCCGCTACCTGTCGAACGGGTTTGGCCGCAGTCCCTAAAATAAGACCAATGGCAAGATCCCTGGATGTATGTATTCGTGGCGGTGGCATTGTGGGCCACGTGTTGGCGCTGCTGCTGGCGCGCGAGCGCCTCCGCGTCGGGCTGGTCGCCCGGCCCGCCGCTGCAGGCCCGCCCGATGTGCGGGCGTATGCGCTGAACCAGCGTTCGCGCATGATGCTGGAAAACCTGCGCTGCTGGCCGCAGCCGCCGGATGTCACCCCGGTGACCACCATGGATGTGCAGGAAACAGGAGGGGCGGGCGTGCAATTCGATGCGCTCGCGTTGGCGGTTCCGGCGCTGGCCTGGATCGTGGATGTGCCGGTGCTCGAGGCGCAACTGGCCCAGGCCGTGCAGTTCCAGCCCCAGATCGACGTGCTGGATGCGCCGGCCGATGCCACCCTGACGGTGATATGTGAGGGCAGGGCCAGCGAGTCGCGCGCGCTTTTCGGTGTCGAGCAGGACGTCACGGCGTATCCGCAATGGGCCATTGCTACGCGCCTGGCGTGTGCACTGCCTCACCAGCAGGCCGCCTGCCAGTGGTTCTCACTCGACAACATCCTCGGATTGCTGCCGATGCAGGGGGTCGGAGGGAACTTGATGGCGGCAGTGTGGTCTATCCCTTCCGGGTTGAAAGACCAGTGGCTGGAGGCGCCGAACGACGTGTTCGAAGAAAAAATGCAGACAAGCTGTGACAACCGGTTCGGCCGCATGCGGCTTGCGGGCGCACGCGCCGCCTGGCCGTTGCAGCGCGCGGTGGCGTTACGCTGGTGCGGCACGCGCGAGGGCAAGGCCTGGGTGCTTGCCGGTGATGCGGCGCACGCGGTGCATCCACTGGCCGGGCAGGGCCTGAACCTGGGCCTGGCCGATGCCCGGGAACTGGCGCGCACCATCCATGAACGGGACTACTGGCGCGGCGTCGACGACGCCAAAATGCTGCGGCGCTACGAGCGTGCGCGCAAGGCCGATGTGGCCGCAATGACCGCTGCCACCGATGGCCTGCAACAATTGTTCGGACGTACCGGCGGCGGCTGGCACGGTTTGCGACACTGGGGCATGCGGGGTTTTGATGGTAGTGGCATGCTCAAAAGCTGGATCGCGCGCCAGGCCATGGGGCTGTCCGGCGACCCACACGATTCCTCCGGGCCTGCGAGCCCCCACCCTTTGACTGGACCCGCATGAAGTTCCCTCGATTCCTGTTGACCGCCGTGCTCTTGCTGGGCGCGGCCCTGCCGGCACTGGCGCAAGAGGCGGCCATCCGCAAGAATCTAGCCGATCGCATTCCGCAATTGCAAAAGATAGACGAAGTCAGCAAGAGCCCGATGCCGGGCCTGTATGAAATCCGGGTTAATGGCACCGACATCTTCTATACCGATGCCGAAGGCAACTACCTGATCCAGGGTAGCCTGATCGATACCCGGGCGCGGCGCAACCTTACAGAGGAGCGGGTCGAGAAGTTGTCGGCGATGGATTTCGATGCCTTGCCGATCAAGGATGCCTTCACTATCGTGCGTGGCAACGGCAAACGCAAGCTGGCCGTGTTCGAAGATCCCAACTGCGGCTATTGCAAGCGCTTCGAGCGTGACCTGCAAAAGATCGACAACGTGACGATCCACACGTTTCTATATCCGATCCTGGGCCCGGACTCGGTCGAGAAGTCCAAACGTATCTGGTGCGCCAAGGACCAGGGCAAAGCCTGGATGGACTACATGCTGCGCGACCAGTCGCTAGCCGCTACCGTCACGGCGGCGTGCGATGTGAGCGCCATTACGCGCAACGTTGAGCTGGGACGCAAACACAAAATCACCGGGACACCTACGCTGGTGTTCACCGATGGCGCACGGGTGCCGGGCGCCATCAGCGCCGCCCAGGTCGAAAAATTCCTCGCCGATGCCAAGTGACCAGCGTGGGCCCGTGCCCGCGTTCACCATGCACACCATGATGCCTACATGACGGCACGCGACGCTAGCGCAGCGGTGCATTGCCGGGTCGAACTGGCCGACCTGCATGCGCATCTGTATCGGGTGACGATCACGGTGGCGCAGCCGCAGGTGGTGCAGCGCCTGGCTTTGCCGGTCTGGATTCCCGGCAGTTATCTGGTGCGCGAGTTTTCCAAGAACCTGCAAAACCTGGTGGCGCGTCAACGCGGTCGGCCGCGCGATATCCGGCAGATCGATAAGTGCCACTGGGAGCTTGACTGCGATCCGGGCCATACGCTGGAGCTGCAATACGAAATTTATGCGCTTGACGATTCGGTGCGCACCGCATGGCTCGATCCGTCACGCGGGTTCTTCAACGGCACCAGCGTTTTCCTGCAGGTTGTCGGGCAAGCCGACCAGCCCCATGGCGTCGAGTTGGTCGGCGGCGCGCAGCGCCCGCTCTGGCAGGTCGCCACGGGTCTGACCCCGGTCAAGGTCGACCGGCGGGGATGGGGCCACTACCAGGCGCGCGACTACGAAGAACTGGTGGACTGCCCGGTCGAGATGGGCGCCTTCTGGAGCGGCAGTTTCGTCGCCGCTGGTGTGCGCCACCGCATGGTGGTTGCTGGCGCTACGCCCGCGTTCGATGGACAACGCCTGATCGACGACACCCGGCGCATCTGCGAGACGGCGATTCGTTTGTGGCATGGCAAACGCCAATCAAAGGCACTGGCCGGTAAACCGTTGCACCAGGACTACGTGTTCATGCTCAATGCGGTCGGCGATGCCTATGGCGGCCTGGAGCATCGCAACTCCACCGCGCTGATTGCCGCGCGCAAGGACCTTCCGCGCAAGCTGGCCAAGGGTGCCGTGGCAAAGCAGCCCGATGGCTACACCACGCTGCTGGGGCTGATCAGCCACGAGTATTTCCACGCCTGGAACATCAAGCGGCTGCGGCCCGCCGAATTTGCGTCGTTCGACTTTGGCCAGGAAAATTACACCCGGTTGTTGTGGTTCTTCGAAGGTTTCACCAGCTATTACGACGACCTGCTGCTGCGCCGCGCGAAACTGATCGATGACGCGGCCTATCTGCGTTTGCTGACCAAGACCGTCAATCAGGTGCTGCAAACGCCTGGTCGCATGGTGCAAAGCGTGGCGCAGGCCAGTTTTGACGCCTGGGTCAAGTACTACCGGCAGGACGAGAACACCGCCAACGCTACTGTGAGTTATTACACCAAGGGCGCCTGCGTGGCCATGTGCCTGGACCTGAGTCTGCGCGCGCAGGGCGATGCGACGCTGGACGATGTCATGCGTGGCTTGTGGCGGCGCTGCCAGGGCGGCCCGATGACCGAGCAGGACTTGCTCGCGGTGCTGCAGGAACTGACCGGCCGGCCCTGGGACCCTGAAATCAAGGCCTGGGTGCATGGCAAGCGCGACCTGCCGCTGGAAGACCTGCTGGCACGCCACGGCGTCGCTGTGCTGGATGCGCCAGCGCAACTGGCGCAGGCGCTCGGCTTGCGTGTCACCGAAAGCGCCGGCGTCCGGATCAAGACCGTGCTGCGCGGTGGTGCTGCCGAACGCGCAGGGTTTGCCGCAGGCGACGAATGGCTGGCGGTGGAGTCGGGTCGCGGCAACTCCGCGCAGGGCTGGCGGATCGTGCGCCTCGATGACCTGAACCTGTATGCGGGCACGGCACGCACAGTGACCGCCCTGGTCGCGCGCGACCGCCGATTGCTGCGGCTGGAACTGCTGCTGCCGAAGGCCCAGACTACCTGGAGCCTCGCCGTGCGCGACGCCCGGCAGGTGGCGAACTGGCTGGACGAAGCGGACTGATCGGTTGATCGGGTCTGCCGTCCTGGCGGGCCACGCAGCTGTCACGCCTGGGCAGGCGACCTGGCAAGCAGCTCCGGTTCAGCCAGCGTGCAGAACCATGCCAGAGATCTGGGTGCTCTTGCCGCGAAACAGCGCGACTGTCTCGCCGTTCTGGTTGCGCACCTGCATGTCGTAGATGCCGTGTCGCCCCTGCAGCGCCTGCTCCTGGCCAACACAAGTCAACACGTCTCCCAGCCGCGCCGGCCGCAGAAACTCAATGCTGCAGCCGGCCGCCACGGCGGCCTTGTTGTGGCTGTTGCAGGCAAACGCGAACGTCGAATCGGCCAGCGTGAAGATGAAGCCACCGTGGCAGATATGGTGGCCATTGAGCAGCTCGGAGCGTACCTTCATGCGCATCGTCGCGTGTCCCGGCGTGCACGCGAGCAGTTCCATCTGCATGAATTCGCGCGAGGCGCTGTCGGCGGCGAACATGCTGGCGCCAACCTGGTGGGCCAGATGGAGGGGGTCCGTCGCTGTCTGCTCCGGGGCAGTGTCCGCAGAGGCGGGTGGGCGGGGCGCTTCGTTGTCCATGGCTTATTGCCCGGTGAACACCGGGGGGCGTTTTTCAAGGAAAGCCGTGACACCTTCGATGTAGTCGTGCGTGTTGCCCATCGCCGACTGGGTGTCGCGCTCGACATCGAGCTGCTGGTTCAGCGTACGGCCGTTGGCGCCTTGCAACAGTGTGCGGATCGCCACCAGCGCCTGGGTGGGCATGACGGCGAGCCGCTGCGCCAGTGCCGTTGCCGTTGCCAGCGGGTCGTCAGCCAGATCCCAGATCATGCCCCAGTCGCGCGCCTGTGCGGCTGACAACTTGTCGCCCGTCAGGGCCAGTCCCATGGCGCGGGCCAGTCCCAGGCGCTGGGTCAGGAACCAGCTGCCGCCAGCGTCCGGCACCAGCCCGATCTTGCTGAAGGCCTGGATGAAGTTGGCGCCGGGGGCGGCGATCGCGATGTCGCAGGACATGGCCAAAGAGGCGCCGGCGCCGGCAGCCACGCCATTGATGGCCGCGATGCAGGGCATGCGCAGCGCCTGCAACCGGCGCACCGTCGGGTTGAATTGCTGCTCGATGACCGGCCCCGGGTTGGCCCGCGTGGCCAGATCGGGGCCAGGCGTGAAGTCGAAGTCGGACAGGTCGGCCCCAGCGCAGAATCCGCGCCCGGCGCCGGTGATCACCAGCGCGCGGATCGTGGCGTTGCCCTCGGCCTGCTCCAGTGCCGCACGCAGGTCCAGGTGCATCTGGCGATTGAAGCTGTTGAGCGACTGCGGGCGGTTCAGCGTGACGATCGCCACTGCGCCCTGCTCTGCATACAGTACCGTGTTTTCGGTGTCGGTCATGGTTGCGCTTCCTCCGTAAACGGGCAATTTAACATCGATCGCCAGGGCCGCCCCGAACTTTTACCTTAGGATGGCGCGTTGCATGACCCTTGTGGAGAAACCAATATGAGCTATGAATTGATCCAGGTACGTACCGAAGGCGGCAAGGTCGGCGTCGTGACGCTGAACCGCCCCAAGCAACTCAACGCACTGAACGACCAGTTGATGGATGAACTGGGCACGGCGCTCAAGGCTTTCGACGCCGACCCGGCGATCGGCTGCATGATCGTGACCGGCAGCGAGAAGGCCTTTGCCGCCGGGGCCGACATCGGCGCCATGGCGCGCTACAGCTTTGCCGATGTCTACAAGGGCGACTACATCACCCGCAACTGGGAGCAGATGCGCCAGATTCGCAAGCCGGTCATTGCTGCGGTCAGCGGTTTTGCGCTCGGTGGCGGCTGCGAACTGGCCATGATGTGCGACTTCATCATCGCCGCTGATAACGCGCGATTCGGCCAGCCCGAGATCAAGCTGGGCATCATCCCGGGCGCCGGCGGAACCCAGCGTCTGCCGCGTGCCGTGGGCAAGGCCAAGGCCATGGACATGGCGCTGACTGCGCGCATGATGGATGCAACCGAGGCCGAACGCGCAGGGTTGGTGAGTCGGGTGGTTGCGCTGGACAAACTGATGGACGAGACCCTGGCCGCAGCGCTGACGATCTGTGACTTCTCGCAGGTTGCGGTCATGGCGGCCAAGGAATCCGTCAACCGGGCGTTCGAAGGCACGCTGGCCGATGGCATCATGTTTGAGCGCCGTATGTTCCATGCGTTGTTTGCCACCGAAGACCAGAAAGAGGGCATGGACGCGTTTGTCAACAAGCGCAAGGCGGTGTTTGGCCATAAGTAGGCGCGCACTGCTGTTGCGATCCGGTGCTTGTCGGCCTGGCTGCCGCGAAAACCGGCCAAACACTGGTTATAATTTGCGGCTTCGGTAATCCGCCCTTGGGTGGGTAACGAGTCTGTTACAGCATGGCGCTTTAGCTCAGTCGGTTAGAGCGATGGAATCATAATCCACAGGTCCGCGGTTCGAATCCGTGAAGCGCCACCAGAATTTTTTCGCCAGATCGTGAAGGCCTGCTAGCGACTTGGCAGCTGTCTTTTTCATTGGGTCATTGCATTGACAGTGTATGTCTGGTGTTGTGATCGATTCGGTCGCATAATGCCCCGCTGAATGCGCCTGGCAGACTCCATCGTGGGATGGATTCGGCGTCGACATGCCGCAGGCGCCGATGTCGTGCGCGCGTTGCCACTGGCTGTCAGGAACTGCCCAGACCGGCTCGCCGGCCGGTTTGATGGTTCCCCCAACCTGAAGAAGCAATGAACCGTCGAACCTCCTATCCCTGGCTGCTGGCGCTGTTTCCTTTTCTGCAGTGGCGGCACATGGTGGACCGCGTCACCTTGCGTGCGGACGCGATCGCGGGGCTGACGGGTGGTCTGGTGCTGGTGCCGCAAGGCGTGGCATTCGCGACCATCGCCGGCATGCCGCCGGAATACGGCTTGTATGCGGCCATGTTGCCGGCGATCGTGGCGGCCTTGTGGGGCTCGTCCTGGCACCTGGTGTCGGGGCCGACAACCGCCATTTCCATCGTGGTGTTCGCCACCATCAGTCCGCTGGCCGTGGTCGGATCGCCGGAGTATGTCGCTCTGGTGCTGACCCTGACCTTCCTCGTCGGCGTGTTCCAACTGGCGCTTGGCGCCTTGCGGCTGGGCACGCTTGTCAATTTTGTCTCGCATACCGTCGTGGTCGGGTTTACGGCCGGCGCGGCGCTGCTGATCGCCGCCAGCCAGGTGAAAAACTTTTTCGGTATCGAGATCGCGCGTGGCGCGTCGGTGTGGCGGGTGCTGGAGGCGCTGGCGCGGCAGGTCGCCGATATCAATCCGCATGTGACGGCCGTGGCACTGATCACGGTGCTGGCAAGCGTGGGTATTCGCAAGTGGCGCCCGCGTGCGCCGCACATGATCGCCGCGCTGGTTGTCGGTGGTGTGCTGGCCGCCATATTGAACCAGATTTTTGGTGCCGACAACACCGGCATCAAGAGCATCGGCGCATTGCGGGTCGGTTTCCCGCCTCTGTCGAGTCCGGATTTTTCGATCGACACGATTGAGAAACTGGTGCCGATCGCGATCGCCGTGGCCCTTCTTGCACTGACCGAAGCGGTGTCAATCGCCCGGGCGGTCGCGCTCAAAAGCGGACAACGCATCGAGGGTAACCAGGAGTTCATCGGGCAGGGACTGTCGAACCTGGCAGGGGCATTTTTCTCTGGTTATGCTTCCAGTGGGTCGTTCAACCGCAGCGGGCTGAACTATGAGACCGGCGCCCGTACGCCGCTGGCGGCGGTTTTTTCGGCAGTTTTTCTGTTGCTGATCGTGCTGTTCCTGGCGCCGCTGGCCGCCTACCTGCCGATTCCTGCGATGGCGGGCGTGCTGTTTGTCGTGGCCTGGGGCTTGGTCGATTTCCACCACATGGCCGAGATCGTGCGGGTCAGCCGTGCGGAAAGCGCGGTGCTGTTTGCGACCTTGCTGGCGACCCTCACGCTGGAGCTGGAGTTCGCGATCTATATTGGTGTGTTGCTGTCGCTGCTGCTGTTTCTCAATCGCACGGCAAAACCGGGCATCGAAGATTGCAAGCCGCTGGCCGGACAATGGCCGCCGGGATTCAGCAACGACACCGGGCTGCCGGATTGCCCGCAACTCAAGATCGTGCGCGTCAACGGGGCGATCTTCTTCGGCGCGGCGAACTATGTCGCCTCGGCACTGCAGCGCATCGACGAGCGTAACCCGATGCAGCGTAATCTGCTGGTTGTCGGTTCTGGTATCAATTTCGTCGATCTCGAAGGGGCCCAGTTACTGGCGCAGGAGGCCCGTCGGCGCCGTGCGCTCGGTGGCGCCCTTTATTTCTTCTACGTCAAGGACGAACCGCTGGACATGCTGCGCCGCTGTGGCGCGTTCGACGTGATCGGGGCGGAGAACTTCTTCCGGCTTGGCGAAGACGTGATCGGCAAGTTGTTCCCGCGCCTGGACGCCAGTATCTGCAGCAGCTGCAAGGTTCGGATTTTCAAGCCCTGCAAGGTCGACACGGCGCTCGATTCGGCGCCCGACACTGGCCCTGCCGAACAACCGGTCATTGTGGTGCGCCGACCAGGCAGCGCAGCTGACGCGGTGGCAAACGACTAAAATCGACAGCAGTGCCCTTGGCGCTCCGGTTGATTCCGGTGCGGCGAGCCCGTCATTCACAGCCCCTGGATGAAAACCATGAACCGCTGTTTGTCTCTTCGTTCCTTTGTCGCGATGGTGTTGTTGTTATTGGCCGGGGCCCTGCTGCTGGTCGCCAGTGCCAACGCCCAGATGATGGTGCGGCAGTTCCCTGCCAACGTCAAACGCGGTGTGATGACGGTGACGGCGCCGCCACAGGTGCTGATTAACGGAACTGCCCTGCGACTGTCCCCAGGGGTGCGTATTCACGCGCCGAACAACATGCGCGTCATGTCGGGCGCCTTGGTCGGACAAAAATACGCCGTCAATTACCGGCTTGAGCAGAACGATCTGGTGCGCGAAATCTGGATCCTCAACCAGGCGGAAGTCGACGCCCAGCCCAGGGGTTGGGACACCGTGACCAACATCCGGTTCGCCTCGGACAGCGACAAACCCAAGGTCGATGACGGCAAGACGCCGTATGACCAGTTGCCCGGATTCCCGAAGCAATAACGTTCCCGGGCGTTTACGCCCGCCGCCGCGCGCATGCGGCTGACCTGCGAGGCGCCCGGTTGTGCGTCGGCGCAGCATGATTCCACCAGGTAAACCACCATGAGCAAGAAAGTCTTCATCAAAACCTTTGGCTGCCAGATGAACGAGTACGACTCGAACAAGATGGTCGACGTGATGCACGCCGCCGAAGGGTATGAGGCCACCACCAATGTCGACGAAGCGGACCTGATCCTGTTCAACACCTGTTCAGTGCGCGAAAAAGCGCAGGAGAAGGTGTTTTCGGATCTGGGCCGGGTCCGCCATCTGAAAAAAAAGGGTGTGCAGATTGGTGTGGGTGGTTGCGTGGCCAGCCAGGAGGGCGCGGCCATCATTGCCCGCGCGCCGTTCGTGGATGTGGTGTTCGGGCCGCAGACGCTGCATCGGTTGCCGGAGTTGCTGCGCCAGCGCCAGGCCCTGGGTCGCGCACAGGTCGACATCAGCTTTCCGGAAATCGAAAAGTTTGACCATCTGCCACCGGCGCGGGTCGACGGCGCAACCGCCTTCGTCAGCATCATGGAGGGCTGCTCCAAATACTGCAGTTATTGTGTCGTGCCGTATACCCGTGGCGAGGAAGTGTCGCGCCCGTTCGAGGACGTGCTGATCGAAGTCGCCGGCCTGGCCGATCAGGGCGTGCGGGAGGTCACCTTGCTGGGTCAGAACGTCAACGCCTACCGGGCGCCGATGGCCGCGGGTGGTACTGTCGCCGACTTGGCCATGTTGATCGAGTTCGTCGCCGAGATTCCGGGTATCGAGCGGATACGTTTCACCACCAGCCATCCCAACGAGTTCACGGCGTCGCTGATCGATGTGTATGCGCGCGTTCCCAAACTGGTCAACCATCTGCACCTGCCGGTGCAGCATGGCTCGGACCGCATCCTGATGGCGATGAAACGCGGCTACACCGCGATGGAATACAAGTCGACGGTGCGCAAGTTGCGCGCGATCCGGCCGGACCTGGCCTTGTCCAGCGATTTCATCGTGGGGTTCCCGGGCGAGACCGACGCCGATTTCGACAAGCTGATGAAGCTGGTGCACGATGTGGGTTACGACAGTTCCTTCAGCTTCATCTTCAGCCCGCGGCCCGGCACGCCCGCCGCCGCACTGCAGGACGAGACACCCCACGCGGTGAAGCTGGCGCGGCTGCAGTTCCTTCAGGCGGCGCTGGACGAGAACGTGAAGCGCATCAGCGCCAGCCGGTTCGGCACGGTGCAGCGGGTGCTGGTCGAAGGGACTGCGCGCAAGAGTGAGAGCCAGCTGTTCGGTCGCACCGAGTGCAACCGCGCCGTGGTCTTCGAGGGGCCGACGCGGCTGATCGGGCAGATGGTCGATGTGCGCATCACCGAGGCTCCGCAGCGGTCGTTGAAGGGTGAGGTGGTGACAATCGAGGCAGCTCTGTAGCCGACTTGTCGTTACCACTACGCGCCCGACGCTGGCCAGCGGACGCGTCCAGAGCACCAGCGCCGGGCCGATGGCGCTCAGGCTCGACTCACTCTCGGCGATCGACCTCGTACACTGGCCGAACTGCGGTGGCCAGCTATCGGAAGGACCCGCTCCCACACTGTGCGTTCGCGCATATCTGTCCCGTCACAAGGCACTGTACGCCGTCGGCGTTGTCGCTCCGGCCTGTCGGTTGCGTCACGGCCCTGTGAATTACGCCGCCAGACGTGTTGGCCGCCGGCGGGCATACAACATCCGACCACCGCCACGCCGACTAGCGCCATTGCGCTGGGTTCCGGCACGTTCTGCACGGTGATGTTGTCCAGCGCGAAATCGGCGCTGGAGGAAAAATTGACTGCCGAGAGATTCATCCAGGGTTGAAAAGCCGTGCCGGTGTTGTTGAGGAAGAGTTCCTGGGTCTGCGGGAGGGCGCCTGCGCCGAACAGGCCTGATACGAGCAGCGTCGCATCCGGATCCGTGCCAAAGCCGAACGGGTCTGCAGCGCTGAAATCAAAACCGATCAAATTGAACATCCCGCCACCAAGTGACGTCAGTGTCAACGTGTTGTTGCTGAACACAAACAGCCCCTGGGAAGCGGGCGTGCCTGAGCCTATTCCGTCCAAGGGAATGAACGAAACCGCTGGGCCTGAAAGCCTGAACCCCGCTTCATCATAGGTGGCCGGGTCCGAATTTACATTAATCACGGATGCGGGATCAAAGGTAATCACCGCGGCGGAGGCGGCGGTTCCCAGGCACTGTAACAAGGAGAATACCAGGCGGGAAAGAGTGCTTTTCATGATGGTTTGCTCGCGTTGGATAGACAATCGCTGGGCGTCGGGGCTACCGATGCGAACAGCGTCAGTGCCACCGGGTCCGACAAACCAACGCTGCGCGCTAGCAAAAAGTGCCATAAGCGACTCTTGAAACGTGTCGCGAAAGTGACGTCATCACGGTGACGCGTAGGCCATGCCCACACTGTTACTACGTAGCAACCGTTCAAATGGATTTAGATATCGCGGTTTTGCGTGATTTTTCACGCCCGGCATCAGAAACTACCAGGGCCGTAGTCTGTGCGACTGCGCAGCACCAGCACCGTGAGAGCGTTTGCGTGATGCGGGTCAGCGCGTACCAGATAGCGTGTCACGGACAGGGCACGCGCATGGTGGGGGGCAGGATATCCGGGCAGCCGGACATCCCTTGAAGTGTTGGTATCAGAGCAAAATTGCTACGCAATTCTTGGTCTGACACACAAGGTGGGCAGCCGGACATCCCTTGAAGTGTTGGTATCAGAGCAAAATTGCTACGCAATTCTTGGTCTGACACACAAGGTGGACAGCCGGACATCCCTTGAAGTGTTGGTATCAGAGCAAAATTGCTACGCAATTCTTGGTCTGACACACAAGGTGGACAGCCGGACATCCCTTGAAGTGTTGGTATCAGAGCAAAACTGCTACGCAATTCTTGGTCTGACACACAAGGTGGACAGCCGGACATCCCTTGAAGTGTTGGTATCAGAGCAAAATTGCTACGCAATTCTTGGTCTGACACACAAGGTCTCAGAAGGGCATTTTCGGCATGCCCTTGCCGCCGCCGAGGCGCTTCATCATTTTCATCATGCCGCCGCCCTTCATCTTTTTCATCATGTCCTGCATCTGCTCGAATTCCTTGAGCATGCGGTTGACTTCCTGGACCTGGACGCCGGAGCCCATGGCGATGCGGCGCTTGCGGGTTGCCTTGATGAGGTCGGGCTTGCGGCGTTCGAGCGGCGTCATGCTGTGGATGATGCCTTCCTTGCGCCGGATGTCCTTTTCGGCCCGGTTCATGTCGACCTGGCCGGCTTTGGCCGCCATTGCGGCCGGCAGCTTGTCCATCAGGCTGGACAGTCCACCCATCTGTTTCATCTGCTGAATCTGGCCGAGAAAGTCGTTGAGGTCGAAGCTGGCGCCGCTCTTGACCTTGGCTGCGAGTTTCTGCGCTGCCTCCATGTCGACGCCGGAACTGACCTGTTCGACCAGGGCCACGATGTCGCCCATGCCCAGGATACGGCCGGCGTGGCGCTGAGCGTCGAATACCTCCAGTCCGTCGATCTTCTCGCTGGTACCGGCAAACTTGATGGGCGCGCCGGTGACATAGCGTGCCGACAGCGCAGCGCCCCCGCGGGAGTCGCCGTCGGTCTTGGTCAGGATGATGCCGGTCAGGGGCAGTGCCTGCTTGAACGCGGCCGCCGTGTTGATCGCGTCCTGGCCTTGCATGGCATCGACGACGAACAGCGTCTCGACTGGATTGAGCACGGCATGCAGGTCCTTGATTTCGCGCATCAGGACTTCATCGATCGCCAGTCGGCCTGCGGTATCGACCAGCAGCACGTCGAAATAGTGCTTGCGTGCATAGTCGAGCGCGGCGCGGGCGATATCGACCGGTTTTTGGTCCGCCGTGCTCGGAAACCATTCGGCGCCTGCCTGCGCGGTCACCGTCTTGAGTTGTTCGATCGCCGCCGGGCGGTAGACGTCGCCCGAGACGGTCAGTACCTTCTTCTTGCGCTTTTCGATCAGGTGGCGCGCCAGTTTGGCGGTACTGGTGGTCTTGCCGGATCCCTGCAGGCCGGCCATCAGGATGACGGCCGGCGGCTGGGCGACCAGGTTGATGTCGCTGACGCCTTCGCCCATGGTGGCGGCGAGTTCCCTGTTGACGATACCCACCAGCGCCTGTCCGGGCGACAACGAGCCCATGACTTCCTGCCCGAGGGCTTTTTCCTTGACCCTGGCTATAAAGTCGCGCACCACCGGCAGCGCGACGTCGGCTTCGAGCAATGCCATGCGCACTTCGCGCAGCATGTCAGTGACGTTGGACTCGGTGATGCGCGCCTGGCCGCGCATTTCCTTGACAAGGCGTGACAGTTTTTCGGAGAGCGAGGAGGCCATGGGTATTTTTGGGCGTTGGTCCGCGCGCATGTAAAAAGCGCACGATTTTGCAGCAGGCGAAACGCTAAACTGTACCCATGATTCTAGCCAGTGGCACATTCCTGGCCCATGCCCTTGCATGGGGAGCGGCCGCTGTCTATCTGCTGCCGGCCGTTGCACTGCGTATGCCGGTGCGCACGGCCCGGCTGGTGGTGTTGCTGGCCTGGCTGATGCACGCTGTGTTGCTCGCGATCGGGCTGCTGGCTGCGACACCGCGATTCGGCTTTGCGCCTGCCCTGTCGATGACGGTGTGGCTAGTAGGCGGTGTTTACGCGGTCGAAAGCCAGTTCTACCCCCAGCTGGGGATCCGCCGTGTAATGTGTGTCCTGGCTGCGCTGTCGGTGCTGTTGCCGCTGTTTTTTCCGGGCACGGCGCTGCACCCTGCGGCGTCGATCTGGTTGCCGTTGCATTGGGCGCTGGGCATTGCCAGCTATGGATTGTTTGGCGCCGCGGTCGTGCACGCATGGTTGATGGGGCGTGCCGAGGATCGCATGCGATTGGCTGCGGATTCCGACAGTGGCATGCCGCTGCTGACCCTCGAGCGACTGACATTCCGTTTTGTCTGGGCCGGCTTCGTCTTGTTGACCGCGACCATACTGGTGGTGCTGGTCGTGGGTGAATCCCTGTATGGCCCCGGTCTGGGCTGGAGCGTCAATCACAAAAGCGTGTTCACCGTCCTGTCCTGGTTGACGTTTGCTGCCTTGTTGCTGGGCCGCGCGCGTTACGGCTGGCGTGGTCGGCGTGCGGTGCGGGTGTTGTATGCGGGCGCGGGGTTGTTGTTCCTGGCCTATGTCGGGTCGCGCTTCGTGATGGAAGTTGTATTGGGCCGTTTGTCATGAAATACCTTCTCGTTTTGTTCGTGGTGCTGGTCGGTGTATGGGTTTGGCGCTCCAGCCGGGCCGCGGAGCGACCGCCGTCGCAGCGCGCCAAGCCGCCAGCCGACGGAGCCGTGGACATGGTTGGCTGCGACCTGTGTGGTCTGCACTGCCCCAGGGGTGACCTGGTCGTCGGGCGCAAGGGCATGTATTGCTGCACACAACACCAGCACCAGGCTGAGGCCTGAACACCGCTATGGCTGCCGCGTCCGAGCAACCATGGCTCGAGCTGCCGCTGGGGCAGGGTAGCGCCGCGTTGCAGGACAACCCGGACGAATTCGCCCGGTTGTGGCGTGGCTTCATGACCGCGCGCGTCACGCTGGGTCTGGTTTTGCTGGCCCTGCAATCGACGCTGTTGGTGCTGGCGCAGGCATCGAGCATGCTGCTGGTGCTGGTGTGTGGCGCCTATCTGGCCGCCACGCTGGCGACGCGGCTGCTCGGCCAGCCGCGTCGCCTGGGCCCGACGCTGGGGCTGCAGTGGGTTGCGACGATCGGCGTCGACGTCATCACTTTTGCGCTGCTGCAGTATGTGCATGGGCAGGCGGGTATCAACTATTCGCCATTGCTGGCCTTGCCGGTGCTGCTGGCGGCGGTACTCGGCTCCTTGTCGCTGGCCATGGGAACAGCCGCCGGTGCCACGTTGCTGCTGTTGGCCCAGGCCTGGCTGGGCGGTTTGCGCGCCGACGCCGAGTCGACATCGGCGGTGGCGCAGGCGGCCCTGACCGGCGCCGGCTATTTCGTCATCGCATTCCTGGCCAGCCAGATGTCGGCCCGCCTGGCCAGCGAAGAGCAGCGTTCGCGGCGCAGTCAGATGCTTGCGCGGGTGCAGCGCCAGGTCAATGCACTGGTGATCGAGGCCATGACCGATGGCATCCTGGTAGTGGACGGCCACGACATGGTGCTGGCGGCCAACCCGGCTGCCTGCAAGCTGCTGGGGCGTGAAGGCGACACTGCATCGGTGCCGTTTGCGCTGGCGCAGGAGCCGGCATGGCGCGAGCTGATTCAACTCAATCAGCGCAGCTTTGCGGACAACCGGATGCACAGCGCCAATATCGTGCTCACACTGGCCGGTATCGGCCCGCAGCACACCCATGTGCGCAGCCGCATCGCCGCAACCGATGATGAGGTGCCCGAACGACTATGTGTGATGTTCGTGCAGGACCAGCGCGAAGTGGAGGCGCGCATGCGCACTGAAAAGCTGGTCAGCATGGGCCGGATGTCCGCCGCAGTGGCACACGAGATCCGCAATCCGCTGGCTGCGATCGTGCAGGCAAATGCCCTGCTGGACGAGGAAGTGGTCGACCCCGCGCTCAAGTCGCTGATCCGGATGGTGCACCAGAATGCGAGCCGACTCGAGCGTATCGTCGATGAGGTGCTCAACATTTCGCGACTCCAGCGTTCGGGTGGCGATACGGGGTCGTCGCAGGTACGACTGGACAGCGCCGTGGCGCAGATCTGCATGGACTGGCGCCAGCACACCGACCGCGAGAGCAGTGTCTCGATCCAGCTGCGCGCCGGCGTGCACGACGTGGCGTTCGACGTCGAACACCTGCGCCGGGTGCTGGTCAACCTGCTCGATAACGCGCGTCGTTATGCCGGCTCGGGCGCCGAGTCGATACAGGTGTCGACCCTGCGCGGAGCTGCCGGTCAGCTGTCGCTGGCGGTCTGGAGTGACGGGCTGCCGATCGAGCCATCGGTCGAGCGTCACCTCTTCGAGCCATTCTTTTCGTCCGAAAGTCGCTCCACCGGGCTGGGTCTGTATATCTGCCGTGAATTATGCGATGGCCATGGCGCGGTCGTCGGTTTTGCACGCGCGCAGCGCAACATCCGCGGCGCGGCTGTCGATGGCAACGAGTTCCGCATCGGCTTCACGTCGGCGCCTTCTGACAAAATGCGGCCCTGAATGGTTGATCCAGCATCCCTGAATGATGTCCATGTTCTCGTCGTGGATGACGAACCGGACCTGCGCACCCTGTATGAGCTTGCGTTGTTGCGCGAAGGCTACCAGGTCAGCAGTGTGGGCGATCTCGCGCAGGCCCGGGAGCGGCTCGTCGCGCAGAGCTTCGACGTCGTCATCACCGATATGCGATTGCCCGATGGACTGGGCATCGACCTGCTGAACCAGCTGCGCGAACAACACCGCAGTGAACGCTGCGTCGTCATCACGGCCTACGGCTCAGCCGACAACGCGGTCGAGTCCCTGAAGGCCGGTGCGTTCGACTACCTGACCAAGCCGGTCGACATCAAGCAATTCCGCGCCGTCATTGCGTCTGCGGTGCTGGGTGCGCGCAATGAGGCGGTGGCCGGGCGGCACCACAACAAGGGCGCCGCGCCGCATCCGGGTCAGAACCGGCGCAAGACCGACACTGTTCCCGCGTTCGGCGAGGTTGCGTTGCAGCGGCTGGTGGGTGAATCGGCCGTGATGCGAGAGGTCAAGGAGCGCGTGGCCAAGGTGGCGCGCTCGATGGCGCCGGTGCTCATCAGTGGCGAGTCCGGTACCGGCAAGGAGCTGGTCGCGCGGGCCCTGCATGCGAACAGCCACCGTTCCAGCGGCCCGATGATTGCCGTCAACTGCAGTGCCATACCGGAGCAGTTGCTGGAGGCCGAGTTTTTCGGTTCGCGCAAGGGGGCGTTTACTGGCGCGAACCAGGATCGCGAGGGATTCTTTCAGGCGGCCCGCGGCGGCAGTCTGTTCCTGGACGAGATCGGCGACCTGCCGCTGGCCATGCAGTCCAAGTTGTTACGGGCGATACAGGAGCGAAGCGTACGCAGTGTCGGGGCCACCCAGGAAGAGCCGGTCGACGTACGCATCATCAGTGCGACGCATCGGGACCTTGCCGCCGACGTGCAGAGCGGACAATTTCGCCAGGATCTGTATTACCGACTCAACGTCATCGACATCATGATTCCGCCCTTGCGCGATCGACTGGACGACCTGCCGGCCTTGTGTATGAGTTTGCTGGCGCGTATTGCCGGCGAAGCCGGCATGCCGGGGCTCAGACTGTCGTCCAGCGTGCTCGAACAGATCTGCCTGGCGCCTTTGAAGGGAAATGTGCGCGAACTGGAAAATCTGTTGCACCGAGCGGTCGCCCTGAGCGAGGGCAACGACCTGAACATCGACGTCCTGGGCGCGCAGACCATGCCGGCACCTCTGTTGACCGAGCCAGCCACCGCGCCGGCGGAACCGAAGCCGGCGCTCCCCGGGTTTGCGGGCGTGCCGGCGGCGGTTGTGATCCCGGATAACCTGCAGGACCACCTGGATCGACAGGAGCGCGAGATCCTGGTGCAGGCCCTGCGGGAAACCGGATTCAATCGCACTGCGGCCGCATCGCGGCTGGGCCTGAGCCTGCGCCAGATCCGCTACCGGATTGCCCGGCTGCAGATCGACGAACCCGCCGACCCGGACCGCGCCGATGACATCCGCTGAGGCCGTCGCGCCAGGCGCCGAAGCGCGAGCGTTGTGGCATCAGGGCTGGTATAGCTACGCGCGGCGGGTGCCATCGCCCAATTTTGGTGCGCGACCGGTGGGCAGCGTGATCGACCTGGTGGTGATGCATTCGATCAGCCTGCCGCCGGGTCAGTACGGCGGCGACGCGGTACGCCAGTTGTTCACGAACACGCTCGACTGGGATGCGCATCCGTATTACCAGGGTATCCGGGGCCTGACGGTATCGGCCCATTTCCTTGTCCAGCGCTGCGGGGCGTTATGGCAGTTTGTCAGTTGCGACGACCGCGCATGGCACGCGGGCGTGTCGCGCTACCGGGGGCGCGTCAATTGCAACGACGACTCGATCGGTATCGAACTCGAAGGACTGGAAGGCGAGACTTTCGACGATGCCCAGTATGAGAGCGCGACTGCACTGTGTGCCGCCCTTGGGACGCAATATCCGATTGCCCACGTGGCCGGCCACGCGCATATTGCCCCCGGCCGCAAGTGCGACCCCGGAGAAGGTTTCGACTGGGGCCGATTTCGGGCTTCACTGGGTTGGTCTGCCGCTTTTTTTCCACCGACAAATATAAAATTTTGACGGGGTGCCGCGCCCCGGTCGATGCGCGGCGCATGCCGTTCGAGGCCTCGGTCGAGATGCAGGACGCTCAGGTTCGACGCGGTTGGCAGCGGCAAAACCGTTGTCTGATCGCATGAATGCGAGGTCTTGATCTCAAGGCCCCGTGTGCAAAGGGCTGGGCGCGATGGTGTCCGGTTCGCCGTTGCGATGCACCATGCGGTGGCCATTGCGCGTGCTGGCGGCACACAAGGCTTTTTCAGCGCGATACACTACCGGTAGTGGGTTGTCATCTACCCAGGCCCCATATATAGTGTGCGGTGGTTGCGCGAAGCACTTGCTGTACAGCGGTAAACGCAGCCCGCCATCAACCCGGAATCCTCCAACAAGACGTTCCCAGAGACGAGGAAAATAATGCAAACAGCCTTCAATACGCCCTCCCAACAACCTGCCGGCTCGACCGCCACTCCCAGAGTCGAAGCAACGCATGCCCACAGTGCAAGCGCGTGGAGCCAATTCCAGATCATCCGCCGCAATGGCGCCGTTGTGCCGTTCGAGCCAGGCAAGATAGCCGTGGCGATGATGAAGGCGTTCCTGGCCGTGCACGGCACCCATGGTGCGGCCTCGGCCAGCGTGCGCGAGGTGGTCGACGAACTGACCCAGGTCGTCGTGCGCGCCCTGATGCGCTCGCGTCCGGGCGGCGGCACCTTCCATATCGAGGATGTTCAGGACCACGTCGAACTGGGCCTGATGCGTGGCGGTCACCACGAGATTGCGCGTGCTTACGTGTTGTACCGCGAGAAGCGCACGCAGGAACGCGCACGTGAAAAGGCGCTCGATGCGCCGCAGGCGCCGCAGTTGCATGTCATCGACAACGGTCAACGGGTTCCGTTGGACATGGGGCGGTTGCAGGATCTGATCCGCTCGGCCTGTGACGGTCTGGGCCCGGATATCCGTTTCGAGCCGATCATGGCCGAGACGCTGCGCAATCTGTATGACGGCGTGCCGATGGAAGAGGTTTACAAGGCGTCGGTGCTGGCCGCACGGACGCTGATCGAGAAAGATCCCGACTACACCTATGCAACCGCGCGTTTGCTGTTCCATACCATTGCCAAGGAAGTGCTGGGCCAGGACTTTGCGCAATCGGAGATGGGCGCCGCCTATGTCGACTACTTCCCGCGGTTCGTGCGTAAGGGTGTTGCAGCCGAACTGCTCGACGAGCGCCTGCAGCAGTTTGACCTGCCGCGACTGGCTGCTGCGCTCAAGCCTGAGCGCGACTTGCAGTTCGACTACCTCGGCCTGCAGACCCTGTATGACCGCTATTTCCTGCACATCAGCAAGTCCCGCATCGAGATGCCACAGGCATTTTTCATGCGGGTGGCGATGGGCCTGTCGTTGAACGAGATCGACCGCGAAGCCCGGGCGATCGAGTTCTACGAGGTGCTGTCGTCGTTCGACTTCATGTCGAGCACGCCCACGTTGTTCAACAGCGGCACGCTGCGCTCGCAACTGTCTTCCTGTTACCTGACCACCGTGCCCGATGACCTGGACGGTATCTACGAGTCGATCAAGGAAAACGCGCTGTTGTCGAAGTTCGCCGGCGGCCTGGGCAACGACTGGACCCGCGTGCGTGCGCTGGGTTCGCGCATCAAGGGTACCAATGGTGAGTCGCAGGGCGTGGTGCCCTTCCTCAAGGTGGTGAACGACACGGCTGTGGCGGTGAACCAGGGCGGCAAGCGCAAGGGCGCGGTTTGCACCTACCTGGAGGCATGGCACCTGGACCTGGAGGAATTCCTCGAGCTGCGCAAGAACACTGGTGATGACCGCCGGCGTACCCACGACATGAACACCGCCAACTGGATTCCCGACCTGTTCATGCGCCGGGTGATGGAAAAAGGCAGCTGGACCTTGTTCTCTCCATCGAACGTGCCTGACCTGCATGACAAGTTCGGCGCAGACTTCGAACGTGCTTACGTGGCCTACGAGGAGCAGGCCGCACGGGGCGAGCTCAAGCCGAGCCGTACACTTGTAGCGGCCGACTTGTGGCGCAAGATGCTGACGATGCTGTTCGAGACGGGACACCCCTGGATCACCTTCAAGGATGCCTGCAACGTGCGTTCGCCGCAGCAGCATACGGGCGTCGTGCATTCGTCCAACCTGTGCACTGAGATCACACTCAACACCAGCGATACCGAGACCGCGGTGTGTAACCTGGGTTCGGTGAACTTGCTGCAGCACCTCAAGGACGGCGCCGTCGACCATGACAAGCTGCGTCGCACCATCACCATTGCGATGCGCATGCTCGATAACGTGATCGACATCAACTACTATGCGGTCAAAAAGGCGCGTGACTCCAATATGCGCCACCGTCCGGTGGGCCTGGGTGTGATGGCGTTCCAGGACAGCCTGTACAAGCTGCGCATCCCGTATGCGAGCGACGCGGCGGTTGCCTTTGCCGACCAGTCGATGGAGGCGATCTGTTATTACGCCTACTGGGCCTCGACCGAACTGGCGCGGGAGCGCGGCCGCTACTCCAGTTTCAGGGGTTCCTTGTGGGACCGCGGCATCTTGCCGATCGACACACTGGATATGCTGGCGACCGAGCGCGGCGGTTATGTCGAGGTCGACCGTTCGTCCACGATGGACTGGGACGCGTTGCGCCAGAAGATCGCCACCGACGGCATGCGTAATTCGAACTGCGTGGCGATCGCTCCGACGGCGACCATCTCGAACATCATCGGGGTCGACGCATCCATTGAGCCGTGTTTCGGCAATCTGTCGGTCAAGTCCAACCTGTCGGGTGAGTTCACGGTCATCAACAACTCCCTGGTGCATGACCTCAAGCGTCTGGGCCTGTGGGACGACGTGATGGTCATGGACCTCAAGCATTTCGACGGCTCACTGCAGCCGATCGACCGGGTGCCACAGGAGATCAAGTCGCTGTATGCGACCGCCTTCGAGATCGAAACCCGTTGGCTTGTCGAGGCTGCAGCGCGGCGCCAGAAGTGGATCGATCAGGCGCAGTCGCTCAACATCTACATGGCGGGCGCGTCTGGCAAGAAACTCGACGACACCTACAAGCTCGCATGGGTGCGCGGTCTCAAGACCACGTATTACCTGCGCACGCAGTCGGCAACACATGCCGAGAAGTCGACGGTGGCGTCGGGTCGCATGAACGCGGTGTCGTCCGGCAGCGGCGATGGGGGTGGTGCATCGTCGATGAGCGCGCTCGACAAGGCAGCGGCCGCGGCGAACGAGCAGTTGGCTGCGAGCCCGGCGACTGACGTGCAGTTCTGCGGCGTGGACGATCCAACTTGCGAGGCTTGCCAGTAATGCGCTCGCGCATCGTCGGTGCATGCTGCGCGGACGATGCAATTGAACAACACATCTTGGCGGCGACATGCATGAAACCTTTTCATTTCATGACGCTGCTTTCATAATCCTTTGATTGGAAACCTCTATGTTGACCTGGGACGAAGAAGTCAAGCCCACACCGCTATCGTTATCTGCTCGCGACCCACACATGGCTCGCCCGGCAGAGACCCCTTTGCATTCTCCGAGCGCACGTGTACTTCATGACGGCGCTGCGGTGCCACCGGCAGTCAAGTCGGTTGAGCCAAAGGTGTCCGCCGCACCGCGGCGCGTCAATGCCGACGACAAGCGCATCATCAACGGAAAAACCGACGTCAATCAGCTGGTGCCATTCAAGTACAAGTGGGCCTGGGAGAAATACCTTGCCAGCTGCGCCAACCACTGGATGCCGCAAGAGGTGAACATGACGCGCGACATCGCGTTGTGGAAAGATCCGAACGGCCTGACGGATGACGAGCGCCGTATCGTCAAGCGCAACCTCGGCTTTTTTGTCACTGCCGATTCGCTTGCCGCCAATAACATCGTGCTGGGAAGTTACCGCCACATCACGGCGCCCGAGTGCCGCCAGTTCCTGTTGCGCCAGGCGTTTGAAGAAGCGATTCATACGCATGCTTACCAGTACATCGTCGAATCACTGGGGCTCGACGAAAGCGAGATCTTCAACGCCTATAACGAAGTCGAGTCGATCCGCAACAAGGATCAGTTCCTGATTCCGTTCATCGAGACGCTGACCAATCCGCACTTCACCACCGGTACGCTTGAGAACGACCAGAAACTGCTCAAGTCGCTGATCGTGTTTGCCTGCCTGATGGAAGGCCTGTTCTTCTATGTCGGATTCACCCAGATCCTGGCGCTGGGGCGGCAGAACAAGATGACTGGCGCGGCCGAGCAATACCAGTACATCCTGCGCGATGAGTCGATGCACTGCAACTTCGGCATCGACCTGATCAACCAGATCAAACTCGAGAACCCGATGTTGTGGACCCCAGTGTTCAAGGCCGAGATCCGTGAGTTGTTCGAACAAGCCGTTGCCCTCGAATACCAATATGCCGAAGACACCATGCCGCGTGGTGTGCTGGGCATGAACGCGTCGATGTTCAAGGGGTATCTGCGTTACATCGCCAATCGCAGGGCGACCCAGATCGGCATGGAGGCGCTGTACCCGAATGAAGAGAATCCGTTCCCCTGGATGAGCGAGATGATCGACTTGAAGAAGGAACGCAACTTCTTCGAGACCCGCGTCATCGAGTACCAGTCCGGCGGGGCATTGACCTGGGATTGACGTGACAACCGCATGACGAAGGTCAACCTGATTTCACGCTACGCCGCGGGCACCGCAGAGTGCTTCGACGTAGCGTGTTACCCCATTCAAGGTGCTGGGATAAGGCCCAACACCTTGAATCGCTTTGTGTGCTCCAACGGGCATGAAGTGCTCTTTGTTTCTTGATCAAGGAGAAAATAATGGCAACTGCAAAAAAATCGGCGGCGAAAAAAGCTGCCCCAGCGAAGAAGGTCGTGGCCACGAAGGCCCCGGCTAAGAAGGTCGTAGCGAAGAAGGCTCCAGCGAAAAAAGCTGCAGCGAAGAAAGCTCCGGCGAAAAAGGTCGTAGCGAAGAAAGCTCCGGCGAAAAAGGTCGTAGCGAAGAAAGCTCCGGCGAAAAAGGTCGTAGCGAAGAAGGCTCCGGCAAAAAAGGTCGTAGCGAAGAAAGCTCCGGCAAAAAAGGTCGTAGCGAAGAAAGCTCCGGCGAAAAAAGCCGCAGCGAAGAAAGCTCCGGCAAAAAAGGTCGTAGCGAAGAAAGCTCCGGCGAAAAAAGCCGCAGCGAAGAAAGCTCCGGCGAAAAAAGCCGCAGCGAAGAAAGCTCCGGCGAAAAAGGCGGCAGCCAAAAAGCCTGCCGCCAAGAAAGCAGCCAAAAAGCCTGCCGCCAAGAAGGCCGGGAAGTCGCCCGCTGCCTCGGCTCAGACGACGCTGAATCCGCAAGCGGCCTGGCCGTTTCCGACTGCCAGCAAGCCCTGAGCGCACCTGAGAGGTCGCATCAAGCCCGATACCACATGGTGTCGGGCTTTTTTCGGCTGTTGGTGTGGGCTGCAGCTACGCGTCGATGATCGACGGATCGATTGTGTAGTTTTGCGGGCCGCGTTGGGCGATCTTGGTCGAACCGAGTTGGTTGCCCAATCGGGCGCAACGCTCCAGCGGCCATCCACGCTCGAGGCCGAACAGCAGGGCCCCCCGATAGGCATCGCCACACCCGGTCGGGTCAACGACCGCGGCGGCCTTGACGGCCGGGACATGGGTCTTGACGCCGTCGACCCACACCTCGCTACCCTCGGCCCCGATCGTGACAACAAGGCCTTGAACCTTGCCTGATATCTCGGCCAGGTCCCAGCCGGTGCGGTCGCATAGCATCTTGCCTTCGTAGTCGTTGACCGCCACCCAGCTGGCCTTGGATACGAAGTCGCGCAACTCGCTGCCATCGAAGCGCGGCAGTTGCTGGCCCGGATCAAAGATGAAAGGGATGCCCGCCTCGGTAAACTGCACCGCATGTTGCATCATGGCGTCGCGGCCGTCGGGTGCAATGATGCCGAGCTTGATGTCGTCGCGCGGCGCGATGCGGTTTTGCCAGGCCTGCTCCATGGCGCCCGGATGAAAACCGTTGATCTGGTTGTTGTCCGTGTCGGTGATGATCATCGCCTGCGCGGTGTAGGCATCGGCGATGGTGCGTACGAACTCGCCACTGATGTCCAGGTCCTGCAGGCGCTTGAGGTAGACGTCGCCGTCGCTACCGACGGTGGCCATGGGCAGCGGGGCTCCCCCCAGCAACTTGAGGCTGTAGGCGATGTTGCCGGCGCAGCCGCCGAAGTCGCGACGCAGTGACGGTACCAGGAACGATACATTCAGGATGTGCAGTTGCTCGGGCAGGATCTGATCGGCAAATCGACCCTCGAAGTTCATGATGGTGTCGAAAGCCAGTGAGCCGCAGATGATGGATGCCATGGTCGATGTCCGATGGAGGTCAGGGGTAAAACGCAAGTAAACGGTAGCCCGCAATACGGTCCGAACTGGCACCGGGTTGAACGTTGAGTGCCAGTGAGCCTGTCCAGACGGACGCACTCGCCAACGCGGCGGACCGGGCGCCGAATTCGGCCGGCAGGATGACGCGGCGGATCACGGCTTGATCCCGTGGGTCGGTCAATGCCAGTTCGATCGCCGGCATCGCAATGTCGATAGCCGCGGTGTTTCGCAGTGAAAAGCCCAGGCGGTAATCGTCGCCACGGACCCGACTGAATGAGGAGCTGTCAATGACGACCGATTCGATTTGCCGCAGGGCCGAGATGCTGCATCCGGAGACCACGCACAAAGCCTCGAGCGCGGGTCGCAGCGATGGCTGCATCGCGGCGACACGGTCGCGCTCCCTGATCAGCATCTGGGCAGCCAGCACGGCCAATAGCACCACGAATGCGATCAGCAGTCCGATACGCACGGCAGGGCGGCGCCAGATGGATGTCGACGCGTCATTGCGCAGGAACGACGGCGTATGGGCGTGCGCGGCAAACGAGCCCCGGTCCGCCGCGGCAGCGGGTGCTGGTTCTGCCTCGAAAGGGGGCAGGGTGTTGGCACTGTCGCTCGACATGTCCTCGTCATCGAGAATGGCGGTCTGCGGATCGGTGACCGGCGAATCCTGCCAGTCGGTCGTCTGGGCGGTTACCGCCGCCGCCAGCAGCGCATCGTTGTCCGGGCCCTTGTGCTGCGGAGCATCGACCCCGCGCGTCGCAGGGCGTGCCTGGGCCCAGTTGCCGTGCACGGAAGCTGCCGTCCCGCCGGCAATGGCCGCTGGCGGGCCAGCATCAACGCCAGACAGATCCGCCCATGGCGGCGCGGCCGTCGCCGGCGCCGTAGCAGGCAATGGCGCCGCAGGTGGAGCGGCCGGCACGGGCACAGGCGGTGTCGAGGGTGCCCGCGGTGTCGGGGACACAGGAGGTACAGGTGTTGGTCGCGGGCTGTCCGGTACCGTCCGCGCTGCAGGCGGGCCAGCTGCGGCGCCAGCCGCTGTGGCCGGCGGTATCGAAACCAGGTGCTGTGTGGCGTCGAAAATCTCTGAACACTGGCCGCATCGGACCCAGCCCTCGGATACCCGCAGTTGATCCGGCACGACCCTGAACATGGTTTCGCATGTGGGGCAACGTGTGATCTGACTCATGGATGCAGGATTGTAGTGGCGCGGGTGCGCTCAGCAGCGCGCCGTCATCAGGATCCAGCCGTCCTGCGTTGCCGCCACCGAGAGTTGCGCGAACGGCGCATAGGCGGCCGTTAGCTCGTCCGCCTGCCGCTCCAGGATGCCCGAGAGCACCAGCCGTCCACCGGGCGCCACACGCCCGCATAACAGTGGCGCCAGCACCTTCAGGGGGGTCGCGAGGATGTTGGCCAGCACGCTCTGGTATTGTCCGCTCGCCTGCTCTGGCAGCCCGCATGCCATGTCGACCCCGTTTGCCTTGGCGTTGGTGCGCGACGATTCGACCGCCGCCGGGTCGATGTCGAGTGCGTCGACCGTGGTCGCACCGAACATGGCTGCGGCAATGGCGAGAATGCCGGAGCCGCAACCGTAGTCCAGTACGCGCCCCAGTTTTTCGCCACCCCGGTTCTGGGCAATCCACTGCAGGCACATGCGGGTCGTCGGATGGGTGCCGGTGCCGAATGCCAGCCCCGGGTCGAGCCGGATGCAGTGCCTGGCTTGCGCTGGTGGCTCGTGCCAGGTGGGAACGATCCAGAAGTCGGACGTGATTGGAACCGGTTCGAACTGCGACTGGGTGAGCCGCACCCAGTCCTGCGGCTCCAGTGCGGTGATGCCCTGTTCGGTACAGCCGGCGAAGAAGTCCTGTGCCCGCAGTATCTGCGCCGCATGCGTGGCTTGCGCCTCTTCGGCGAACAGCGCCTTGATCGTGGAGTGACGCCAGCCGATCGTTGCCGGCACCATGCCCGGCTCACCGAACAAGGCCTGCTCGGTATCGGTCAGCGCGTCGGCATCTTCGACGCTGACGCTCAAGGCGTCGAGTGCCTCCAATGCGTCAGCGACTTCTTCAACACGGTCTTGCGGGCACCAAAGGCTCAGTTCGAACATGCCGGTCGGTCAGCGCTTGTGCTGCGCCAGCCACTCTTCCAGGTAGTGGATGTTGGTGCCGCCGCCACAGAACTTGGCATCGACCATCAATTCGCGGTGCAGCGGTATGTTGGTGTTGATGCCTTCGACCACGGTCTCTGCCAGCGCGGTGCGCATGCGCGCGAGCGCCTGCTCGCGGGTGTCGCCATGTACGATGATCTTGCCGATCATCGAGTCGTAGTTGGGGGGAACGAAGTAGTTGGTATATATATGCGAGTCGACCCGCACGCCAGGGCCACCCGGCGGGTGCCACATCGTGATCCGGCCGGGCGAGGGGGTGAATTTGTAGGCGTCTTCCGCGTTTATCCGGCATTCGATCGCATGCCCCCGGATCTCTATCTGGCGCTGGGTGAACGGCAGCTTCTCGCCAGCCGCGACCATGATCTGGGTCTTGACGATATCGATACCGGTAATCCACTCCGTGACCGGGTGCTCGACCTGGACACGGGTGTTCATCTCGATGAAATAGAACTCGCCGTTCTCGAACAGGAACTCGAAAGTGCCGGCGCCGCGGTAACCGATTTTCTTGCATGCTGCGACACAGCGCTCACCGATGCGCTCGATCAACTTGCGGGGAATGCCCGGCGCAGGCCCCTCTTCGATGACCTTCTGGTGGCGCCGTTGCATGGAACAGTCGCGTTCTCCCAGGTAGACCGCATTCTTGAACTTGTCGGCCAGGATCTGGATTTCGATGTGACGCGGGTTCTGAAGGAACTTTTCCAGGTAGACCGCAGGATTCCCGAACGCGGCGCCGGCCTCCGCCTTGGTCAACTGCACTGCATTGATCAGCGCCGCTTCCGTGTGCACGACGCGCATGCCACGTCCACCGCCACCGCCGGCCGCCTTGATGATGACTGGGTAGCCGACGCTCTTGGCTATGCGCCGGACCTGCACCGAATCTTCCGGCAGCTCGCCCTCGGACCCTGGAACGCATGGCACGCCCGCCTTGATCATGGCTTGTTTGGCCGATACCTTGTCGCCCATGATGCGGATCGATTCGGGTGTCGGGCCGATGAACTGGAATCCGCTTTTCTCGACGCGTTCGGCGAAGCCGGCGTTTTCACTGAGGAAGCCATATCCGGGGTGGATGGCCTCGGCGTCCGTCACTTCTGCTGCCGAGATGATCGCCGGCATGTTCAGGTAACTCAGTGCCGAGGGGGCGGGACCGATGCACACGGCCTCTTCCGCCAGCTTGACGTATTTGGCCTGGCGGTCGGCCTCCGAGTACACCATCACTGCGGTGACTCCGAGTTCGCGGCAGGCGCGTTGAATGCGGAGGGCTATTTCACCTCGATTGGCTACCAGTATCTTCTTGAACATGGGCGTGCTGTCTCTGGTCAGGAGATCTCGAAGAGCGGTTGTCCGTATTCGACTGCCTGGCCGTTGGCGCACAGGATGTTGGTCACGGTGCCGGTCTTGTCGGCTTCAATCTCGTTGAGGATCTTCATGGCCTCGACGATGCAGATCGTCTCGCCTTCCTTCACCGTACCGCCGATTTCCACGAAGGCCTTGGCCCCGGGTGAAGCGCTGCGGTAGAAGGTTCCCACCATAGGGGACTTCACCACATGGTTGGCTGGGGCCGCGGGCACGACCACCTCGGCGGCCGCAGGCGCGACGCTGGCAACCGGTGTTCCGGGTGCCTGCATGGCAGGGGCGAGCTGGTATTGCATCGGCGCAGCGCCGCCGCCCTTGACGATCCGTACCTTGCCTTCGGCTTCCGTTATTTCGAGTTCCGACACATTTGAATCCGATACGAGATCGATCAGTGTCTTGAGTTTTCTCAGATCCATAGCGTCTCCAACGACTTGAAATTGTAAGCCGCGAATTTACCTCATAAATGAGTCAATTGCGGTTATCGTTGCCTAAATATTGCCAAGTTGTGGTATTTGGCGGTAATTGCTTGGGGGTGCACTGTGTCGCCATAAGTCTCTCGTGGGGGACTTGTCGGCCGGGACGACCCCGCTGCGTGCAGCTTGGGTCACGTGTGCATCGTGCGCCATTGTTGCAGGTCCTGCAAGCTGACCTGGCCGATTTTACGTTGGGCGATCAATCCGGCACGATTGATGACGACGGTGAAGGGCAAGCCGCCCCCCTGGTTGCCGAGTGAACGACTCAACTCGACACCCGACATGCCCGCCAGTGTGATCGGGAAACCGACCGGTCGCTGGGCCAGGAATCGGTTGACGGCCGGGGCCTGGTCGACGGCCATTCCAAGCACTTGCCATTCGTTGGCCTTGTTTTCTTGATAGAAGCGGTCAAGTAGCGGCATTTCCTCGACACATGGTGGGCACCAGGTGGCCCAGAAGTTGAGCAGCAGCGGTTTGCCCGCGAATGTGCGCATCGCCACTGTTGCGCCCCCGGGCGTTGGAAACGTCATGTCCCATAGTGCCAGCGGCTGTGCCACCGGTTTGTCGTCTGGGTCGGCCAGCCATCGCGCCAGACCGATTCCGGCCAGTGTTGCGGTGCCGGCGACGGCACCGAAAAGCCAGCGCCGACGCGCTGCACTCCACTGCGGCGCGTTGGCGTCGTTGGTCTTGTCAGGGGAGGGGGTGTCGATGGTCATGTGAGTTGATGGCGGATCATTTCTCGCAGGGCGGACAGGTCCCCCCTCGGCGCACGGCCTTTGGCGTCGTGGCGCAACGCGCCGCGCAGGTCGTCATGATCATAAACAAGCAGATGGACGCCGACGACCTCGTTCAGACCCGGGCAGTAGTCCCAGACACTCAGCGCCTCGACGGTTTCCCCCCGCATGCCGTTGACCGTGCGCGGCTCATAGGGAACATGATCGTCGATCAGGGCAATCTCTGCTGACTTGGAGTCATCGCAGAACAGTTCGATCACGATGTCGGACAAACGCGTGGCGCTGCCGCGCCAGACCGCCGACGTGAGGTGCGGTCGAAACGGCAGCAGCCGCTCCATCCAGCGCAGCGCGAGTTCGCGCAAAGCTGTGAGTTCCTGCGGCTGCGTGTCGGCGCAAAACAGGGCAATGTACTCGAACACTGCGGCTTCGACCTCGTCGTTTCCCGGCAGCGACGTGCGCGCGGGCAAACCCAGCACGCGCACCGCCTGCCGCTTGGCTGGACCGTATTCGAGCCCGTCTTCAACGACCAGTCGAGCCGCGGACGCGGCGATCTCGGCTTTCAAGCCTTCAGCGCCTGGTTCCATGACGCTATTGTGCATGGAATCGGCTGGACGGCGCAGTGCGCTGCAGCACAACGTGGCTTGGCACTGCCCTAAAATCAAACGATGCACATCCACATATTGGGCATCTGCGGCACCTTCATGGGGGGCCTTGCCGCGCTGGCGCGTGAACGCGGTCATACCGTCACCGGGTGTGACAGCGGCGTATATCCGCCGATGAGCGATCAGTTGCGCGGTCTCGGAATCGCATTGATAGAAGGGTATGGCGCCGAGCAACTCGCGTTGCGGCCCGACATCTTCGTGGTCGGCAACGTGGTCAGCCGTGCGGTCCTGTCCGATGGCACGCCCCGTTACCCCCTGATGGAGGCCATTCTCGACGCCGGTGTTCCCTACACCAGCGGTCCGCAGTGGCTGGCGGAGCATGTGCTGCAGGGGCGCCATGTGATTGCCGTGGCCGGCACCCACGGCAAGACGACAACCACCGCCATGCTGGCCTGGATACTGGAGGCTGCCGGACTTCAACCGGGGTTTCTGATCGGTGGTGTTGCAATGAACTTCGCCGCGTCTGCGCGACTCGGTGGCATGCCGCCCGAGGGCGCAGATGGCATCGCGCGCAAACCGCTGTTTGTCATTGAGGCCGACGAATATGACACTGCATTCTTTGACAAGCGCAGCAAGTTCGTGCACTACCGCCCTCGCACCGTGATCCTGAACAACCTCGAGTTCGACCACGCAGATATCTTCGACGACCTTTCCGATATCGAGCGACAGTTTCGCCACCTGGTGCGTATCGTGCCGGGGGTAGGTGCGCATGGCAGCGGGCGCATCATCTTCAATGGCCTTGAGGAAAGTCTGGCGCGGGTCATGGCTGCGGGTTGCTGGAGCGAGATGCGCAGTTTCGGCAGCACTGTCAGCGACTACACGGCGTGTGGCGAGCCGGATCGTTTCCAGGTGTCACGTCAAGGAGAACCGGTGGCCTCGGTGACATGGTTGCTGACCGGTCTGCACAATCAGTTGAATGCCCTTGCCGCAATCGCGGCGGCCGAACACGTCGGCGTCGATCCGGCCGTGGCGGCGCGGGCACTGACCGATTTCAGGAACGTGCGCCGGCGCATGGAGTTGCGCGGCAACGTGCCCCTGAGCGGCGCGCGCGCCGACGCGGCCGCTGTTGCGGTATACGATGACTTTGCCCACCATCCGACAGCCATCCGTACGACAGTCGAAGGACTGCGGCGCAAGGTCGGGCCTTCGGTGCGGATTCTGGCCGTGTTCGAGCCGCGCACAAACACCATGAAGCTGGGCGCCATCAAAGCCCAGCTGCCATGGGCCCTGGCCGCGGCGGATCTGTCGTTCTGTCATGCGGGTGGTCTCGGCTGGAATGCCCGCGAGGCATTGGCGCCATTGGGCGCTACCGTGCGGGTGGCGGACGACATCGCCACCGTGGTCGAGCAGGTGATGGCTGCCGTGCGCCCGGGCGATCAGATCCTGTGCATGAGCAACGGCGGATTTGGCGGCATTCACCAAAAGTTGCTGGAGCGCCTGCAGGCAGGCGCTCCAGTGCGCAGGTCCGGTCAAGCGGCGATGGCCTGAGCGGCCGCGGGGCCACACAGCGCCGTGGCGGCAGGGGTCAGGGTGCGCGTTTGCGCCGTGCGACGACGGACTCCGACAGGACGTCCAGCAGGGCAAGGGAGTGGTCCCAGCCCAGGCAGGCGTCAGTGATGCTCTTGCCGTACTCGAGTGCACTGGCGTCGTCCTTGCCCGGGGTGAATTTCTGCGCACCGGCCTGCAGATGGCTCTCGACCATCAGGCCGAACACGCTGGTCGAGCCGCCCGTGACCTGCTCCGCCACGCTGCGCGCCACATCGAGCTGCTTTTCATGCTGCTTGCTGCTGTTGGCATGGCTGCAGTCGACCATCAAAGTAGCCGGCAGGTGGGCCTCGGTCAAGGCCTTGCAGGCGGTGGCAACGCTGTCCGCATCGTAGTTCGGCGCCTTGCCGCCGCGCAGGATGACATGGCAGTTCTGATTGCCGTTGGTCTGGACAATGGCGACCTGGCCGTTCTTGTGCACCGACAGGAAATGGTGCCCACCGGCTGCAGCCTGGATGGCGTCGGTGGCGATCTTGATGTTGCCATCGGTGCCGTTTTTGAAGCCGATCGGGGCTGACAGGCCGGAGGCCAGTTCTCGGTGTACCTGGCTCTCGGTCGTGCGCGCGCCGATCGCGCCCCAGGCGATCAGGTCGCCCAGGTACTGCGGCGAGATCACGTCCAGGAACTCGCTTGCTGCCGGCAGACCCAGCCGGTTGATCTCGATCAACAATTGCCGCGCAATACGCAGCCCCTCGTCGATCCGGAAGGTTTCGTCCAGATACGGGTCGTTGATCAGCCCTTTCCAGCCAACGGTGGTCCGGGGTTTCTCGAAATAGACCCGCATCACGACTTCGAGTGTGTCGCGGTATTTTTCGCGCTGCAGTGCCAGCTTGCGGGCATATTCCTGCGCCGCTGCCGGGTCATGGATCGAGCACGGGCCGATCACGACCAGCAACCGGTCGTCGGTCCCGGCCATGATGTTCCCGATGTTGTGACGGGTGGTTGTGATGAGCTTTTCGACTGGCGTTCCGGCAATGGGGAAGAATCGGATCAGGTGATCGGGAGGTGGTAGCACGTTGATGGCCTTGATGCGTTCATCGTCGGTTTGGCTCGTGCGGTCACTGCTGGCGCTGTCGTGACGGCGATCGGGCCCCTTGTTCTGGTCGGGGGTGCCGGATTGCCAATGGGAGGTCTGTTGCGTCATGGTGCGTGGTCCAGGTTGAAAAGAGTGAGGCCCAAAAACAAAAAACCGCCGGGGTTGCCGGCGGTCTTGAGGAGGTGGTGATATCAGTTGTTTGACACGACTACGTCTCTCTGGCGCCGGCGGCGTTGGAGAACCAGAAAAAACCGAAGAAAAATCGTGCGATCAACATGCGCCGGACTGTAGCATGGAAAAATCCATGTTGATGTCAGGCAGTGCCGCCGACTGTCAGTCCGTCGATGCGCAACGTCGGCTGGCCCACGCCGACCGGCACGCTCTGCCCTTCCTTGCCGCAGGTCCCCACACCGCTGTCGAGTGCCATGTCGTTGCCGATCATGGTGACCCGGGTCAGTGCGTCGGGTCCGTTGCCGACAATGGTCGCGCCTTTGACCGGAAACTTGATCTTGCCCTTTTCGACCCAGTAGGCCTGGCTCGCAGAGAACACGAACTTGCCCGAGGTGATGTCGACCTGGCCGCCGCCGAAATTGGTGGCATACAGGCCGCGCTCAATACTGGCCACGATCTCCTGCGGGTCCTTGTCACCGCCCAGCATGTAGGTATTGGTCATGCGCGGCATCGGCACGTGTGCGTAACTTTCGCGTCGGCCATTGCCGGTGGCCGCAACCCCCATCAGCCGGGCGTTCATGGAGTCCTGGATATAAGCCTTGAGCACGCCGTCCTCGATCAGCACGTTGCGCTGGGTGGCGTTGCCTTCGTCGTCCACGTTGAGCGAGCCGCGCCGGTCGGCAATGGTGCCGTCGTCGAGCACAGTGACACCCTTGGCCGCGACCCGCTGGCCGATACGACCACTGAACGCGCTCGAACCCTTGCGGTTGAAGTCGCCTTCCAGACCATGGCCAATCGCCTCATGCAACAGGATGCCGGGCCAGCCCGGGCCCAGGACGACGGTCATTTCACCCGCAGGCGCTGGCCGTGATTCCAGGTTGGTCATGGCCGCGGACACGGCCTCGTCGACGTAAGTGTCGATCATGGCGTCATCGAAGTACGCCAGCGAAAAACGCCCGCCGCCGCCGGCGCTGCCCACCTCGCGGCGCCCCTTCTGTTCGGCGATCACCGTGACGCTCAGGCGCACCAACGGACGTACGTCGGCGGCCAGCGTGCCGTCGGCGCGCGCCACCAGGATCACGTCGTATTCGCTGGCCAGGCTGGCCATGACTTGCGCAACGCGCGGGTCTTTGGCGCGCGCGCGCTGCTCGACCTTGCCCAGCAGATCGACCTTGGCCGCGCTGTCCATCGTTGCGATCGGGTCCAGATCCGGGTACAGCGATCGGGTGCCCGCGATGGAGCGCCGCGCCACTTTGGCGCGGCCGCCGCGTGCCGCCGAGGAGATCGAGCGCACGGTGCGTGCCGCGTCGAGCAGCGATGCATAGGAGATGTCGTCGGAGTATGCAAACGCGGTCTTCTCTCCACTCACGGCCCGCACGCCGACCCCCTGGTCGATGCTGAACGAGCCCGACTTGACGATGCCCTCTTCCAGACCCCAGCCTTCGCTGCGGGTGTACTGGAAATACAGGTCTGCGTCATCGACCCGGTGTGCCCGAATCTCGGCCAACGCCCGACTCAAATGGGTTTCGTCCAGTCCGAACGGCGTGAGTAGCAGGGACTTGGCAATAGCCAAGCGCTCAATGGTGGGTTCGCGAGAAATCATGCCCTATTTTAGGCGCCGTCCAATGCCCCGGCGGGAAACCGGCTATCGCCTGCCGACAATAAGGGTTCAGCGTGGCGGCGGTGGCGCTCCGGCAAGAAACGCCAACAGGGCCGCGTCGTCCAGGTCGGCCAGTCCGGCGGCGCTGGCCCGGGCGAACACATCGTGCGCCGCCGCACCCAGTGGTCCGCGGAAGTCGACCTGCTGCGCGGCCTGCATGGCCAGTCGGGTGTCTTTTTCCAGCAGTGTCATGTGGGCCCTTGGCGCCAGGTCGCCGGCAATGGCCCGGCGCATACGGTCCGACCCGATCCAGCTCTGGCCGCTGGAGCGCTCGATCACGTCCAGCGTGGCGCTGACATCCAGGCCCATCCTGGTCGCCAATGCCAGCACCTCTGCGGCTGCGACCAGGTTGATGCCGGCCGCCAGGTTGTTGACCAGCTTGGTGCGGGCACCGTCGCCGATGCGCTCGCCAATGCGAAACACGTTGCACGACAGGGTTCCGATCAGCGCACGTTGCCGTTCGAATACGGTCGGGGCACAGGCCACCATCAGGCTGATGCTGCCATCGCGGGCGCGCGCCGGCCCGCCCGACATCGGCGCATCGATACAGTGCAGCCCGAATGGGCGCAGTTGCTCGGCGATCGACTCCACGTCGTCGGGCGCCAGGGTTGGACACAGCATTACGCTGTGGCCCAGGTGCATGGCGTCGGCAATGGCGCCTGCGCCGAACAGGACATCGCGGGTTTGTCCGGCGTCGACGACGCAGACAATGGTCAGGTGCGCCGGCCGGGCCGCGTCTGCCGGTTGGGCGTGTGCGGTGGCGCCGAGCGCGACCAGTGCCGCGCTGCGTTGCGGTATGCGGTCGCACACATGTACCGGCCAGCCGCAGGACAGCAGACGCTCTGCCATGGCCCCGCCCATGTTGCCCACGCCGACGATGGCGACCGGGAAAGTGTCTGTCATGGCGTGAGCGCCACGTGGCGCAGGGCGGGTCGTGCAGCGGTGGGGCGGGACCCCGTCATGATTGCACCAGCCGTTTGGACTTGGCAATCGACATCAGCATGCCCAGCGCCAGTCCGATCGTCACCATCGCGGTGCCGCCGTAGCTGATGAACGGCAAGGGCACGCCGACCACCGGCAGGATGCCGCTGACCATGCCCATGTTCACGAATGCGTAGGAGAAGAACATCATCGCCAGGGCCCCGGCGAGCAGACGCGCGAATAGTGTCGGCGCATCGAGCGCGATGCTCAGCGACCGCAGCACCAGGAAAATGAAGGCTGCGATCAGCAGCAGGTTGCCGATCAGGCCGAATTCTTCGGAGTAGGCGGCAAAGATGAAGTCGGTCGTGCGCTCGGGAATGAACTCCAGGTGGGTTTGCGTGCCCTGCATGAAACCCTTGCCCCAGATGCCACCGGAGCCGATCGCGATCATGCCCTGGATGATGTGGAAACCCTTGCCCAGCGGATCCTTGGCCGGGTCGAGCAGGGTGCAGATGCGCTGCTGCTGGTAATCGCGCAGCACCGCCCAGCGCACGCCGTCGGCGCACAGGTCAGACTCGAACAACACCAGCAAGCCGATGCCAACCAGTGCAATCAATACCGGCGGAAACACCAGGCGCCAGCTCAGCCCGGCGAAGAAGATCACGGACAGGCCCGCGGCCAGCACCAGCAAGGACGTACCCAGGTCGGGCTGCTTCATGATCAGGGCGACCGGCACAGCCAGCAGGATCGCGCCGACGGCAAAGTCGAGCGGGCGCAACTGGCCCTCGCGTTTCTGGAACCACCAGGCCAGCATCAAAGGCATGGCGATCTTGAGTATTTCGCTGGGCTGGATGGTGACGCCCAGATTCAGCCACCGGGTGGCGCCCTTGCGGGTGATGCCGAACAGTGCCACTGCGACCAGCAGGGCGACACCCACCGCATAGAGCGGCACGGCGACCGTCATCAGGCGTTGGGGCGGAACCTGAGCCACGATGAACATGATGCCTGCGGCAATCATCATGTTGCGACCGTGGTCTTCGAACCGGGTCCCGTGGTCGAAGCCGGACGAATACATCGTCAACAGTCCCGCCGCGGCGAGTACCAGCACCGCAAACAGGAGCAGGGCGTCGAAACCACTGAACAGGGGAAGGATCCGACGCAACAGCGACGGTTTCTCAAATACGGATGCCATGCTGCGAATTATCCCGCGCATCCAGGAGGCTGTCAGGCTTGGATCTTTGAAACTGTTCTCGAAGAGCGGCGAAGGCAAAAATGGATCGCTGCGACTATGCCGCGGACTGTGGTGGGCCCGCCAGGGCGGGCGGACGGTTGCGCTTGTGTCCCCCGGCCTCGCGGCCTCCTCCTTTTACCTCGCTCCACCGTCCACCCACCCTGCCGTGCCGGAGTAGCGCCGGCGGTCCGCCGGCTTTGGCCGCAAGGTGTGCGCGCGCTGCGGGCGTTGCCGGATCAGGTCGGCGGGGTGTTCTGCGCAGCGAAATAAAGGAGGAGGCCGCGAGGCCGGGGGACATTCGCGGAGCAGAGCACCACGGCGGCCTGATCACCGACAGACAGCCGCTGGCCGGTTGATCCGACGATAAACGCCACCGCGCTCGTCTGCTGTCCAAGTTCGTGGAGTGTTCTGCGTAACGAAATCAGGATTGTTGTATTCCGGAGTCCAACAGAACAGACGCGGTGTCTCCTCCACCCACGCAACGGACTGTGGTGGGAACGGCAGGGCGGGCGGACGGTTGCGCTCGTGTCCCCCGGCCTCGCGGCCTCCTCCTTTTACCTCGCTCCACCGTCCACCCACCCTGCCGTGCCGCAGTAGCACTGGCGGCCCACCCGCAGACAGCCGCTGGCCGCTTGGTCCGACGACAAACCCACCTCGTGCATCCGCTGACCACGTTCCTGGGGTGCTTTGCGTAGCGAAATTGAGTTGGTCTTGTCCTGCTGCCAAACGGAGCAGATGCGGTGTCTGCTTTGGTTGGTTTGCAGCCGGTGATTCTCAAGCCAGGCAGTCTCCTATGCCGCGACCGCGGCGCGTCTATCATTTCTCCATGACACAAGCCGGCACCACCACCCATCTCCTGTATCTGCACGGATTCCGGTCGTCGCCACAGTCGGCCAAATCCCGCCTGATGGCGCAATGGGTGGCGCGCGAACATGCCGACGCGACCTGGTGGTGCCCACAACTGCCGGTGTCACCGCGCGAGGCCATGGACATGCTGTTGCGTGGCGTGGCCGACTGGCCGCGCGCGCACATGGCGGTGGTCGGATCGTCCCTGGGCGGTTACTACGCGACCCGGCTTGCGGAAGCGCTGGGCTGCAGGGCCGTGCTGCTCAACCCGGCGGTATTTGCCGCGCGCGACCTGTCCCGGCATGTCGGCACCCATGCCCTATGGCATGACCCGCAGCAGCATATTGCGTTCACCGCGGCCCATGTGGAGGAGCTGCGTGCGCTGGAATGCGCCGGCCCGGCCGATCCGTCCCGGTATTTCCTGCTCGCCGCCAAAGGTGACGAGGTGCTGGACTGGCGTGAGATGACCGCCCGGTATCCTGGTGTGCAGTTGCGCCTGCTCGAGACCGGCGATCACGGCATCAGCGACTTCGAGGACCATCTGGCGCCGGTGATGGCGTTCCTCGATCTCGCGTAGACCCCTGCCGGGTCTGGGCGGGGCGCCGCGACAGGGCTGACACCGGGTCGTGCCGCCCTGTGTGGGGCTGCGTTGTCGCGCATCCAGGCCCAGCGCTGTTTGCAGGGACAATACCGGCCATGTTTCTATTGTTTGAAGAAGCCGGCAAATTTCAGGCCGGTCGGGTGTTGTCACAGACGGATACGTCGGCCCAGGTGGAGCTTGACAGCGGCAAGCGGGTCAAGGTCAAAGCGGCCAACATCCTGATCACATTCGAAAAGCCGGCCCCCGCTGAGTTGCTGGCCGCCGCGCGCGGGGTGAGCGAGGACATCGAGCTTGAGATGGCCTGGGAGTTCGCGCCGGAGGCAGAATTCGGCTTCGCCGACCTGGCGCGTGAATATTTCAGCGACAAGGCCACGCTCGATCAACAGGTGGGCGCCCTGATCAGTCTGTTCGAGGCGCCCCACTACTTCCGGCGTGCCGGCAAGGGGCGGTTTCGCAAGGCGTCGGCCGACGTGCTTGCACTGGCGCTGGCGGCGATCGACAAGAAGAAGCTGGTGCAGCAGCAGATCGACCAGTGGGTGACCGACCTCGCTGCCGGAAACTGCCCGGAGCCGGTGCGTGAGCAACTCTACAAGATACTGTTCAAGCCGGACAAGAACGCGCCGGAATACAGGGCGGTAGTAGAGGCCACGCGTGTGGCCCACCTGGCACCGCTGGAACTGCTGCAAAAGGCCGGTGCCATCGACTCGCCGTACCAGTTCCACTGGCGGCGGTTCATGTTCGAGAACTTTCCCAAGGGCATCGGTTTTCCCGCGGTGGAGGCGCCGCCGGTCAAGGACGAGCTGCCGCTGGCCGGCGTACAGGCATTTTCCATCGACGACTCGGCCACGACCGAAATCGACGATGCGCTCAGTGTGCTCGGTCTGGGGACCGGACAGGTCACGGTGGGGATTCACATTGCAGCCCCGGGGCTGGCCATAACGCCGGGCGACCCGATCGATGAACTGGGGCGCACGCGCCTGTCCACGGTCTACATGCCGGGTTTCAAGGTGACGATGTTGCCTGACGAAGTGGTGCAGGCATACACGCTGATGGAGGGCCGCAACTGTCCGGCGGTGTCGCTGTACGTGACGTTCAATGAAGCCACACTGGCGATCGAGCACAGTGAAACGCGACTCGAGCGGGTGCCGATCGTGGCCAACCTGCGCCATGACCAGCTCGACACCCTGGTCACGCCGCAATGGTTGCAGCATGCGGACTTCGCGCATGCGGATGGCGTGGACAGTTCCTTGCCCGCGGTGCCGGAGCTGCGGGAGCAGCTGTCGTTCCTGTACCGGCTGGCACAGCAGCTCAAGGGGCAACGCGAGGTCGTTCGCGGCAAGCCCGAGAATTTCAACCGGCCCGACTACAACTTCCGGCTGGTGAATAAATGTGCTGGCGAGCCCGACGGCAGCGAGCAAGTGGAGATCACGTTGCGCCAGCGCGGCGCGCCACTGGACCTGATCGTGGCCGAGGCCATGATCCTGGCGAACAGCCACTGGGGAGACTGGATGGCCGCGCTTGGTGTACCGGCGATCTACCGCAGCCAGGCCAGCATGGCGCCGGGCGTGAAGGTGCGCATGGGGACCAAGGCCTTGCCGCACGCCGGCCTGGGTGTGAGCAGCTACGCCTGGAGCACCTCGCCGCTGCGTCGTTATACCGACCTGGTGAACCAATGGCAGATCATTGCCTGCGCGCGCCACGGCAAGACCGCGGCGCTGGTCGCACCGTTCAAGCCCAAGGACGCGGGTCTGTTCGCGATCATTTCCGGTTTCGACGCTGCATATAGCGCTTACGGTGCGTTCCAGGGTGCGATCGAGCGCTTCTGGACCTTGCGGTATCTGGCGCAAAACGGCATCCATGAGGTCGTGGCCTCCGTGTTCAAGGAGAACATGGTGCGCGCCGAGACGCTGCCGCTGGTGTTGCCGGTCGTTGGTGCGCAGGACCTGCCGCGCGGCGCACGGGTGCGGATCCGCCTGGGCGATGTGGACACCATCGCACTCGATGTGGCCGGCTCCGTCGTCGAACGACTGGATGCGCCGATGGCGCCTGGCGCGGCAGGCGATGCGGCCGGATTGCTGGAGGACGAATCCGATGAAGAGGTCGTGGCTGGTCGGCTGGCGATCGCCGTCGACATGGACACAGCAACAGACGCGCAAGCGCCGGGCGGCGATACTCAGTCCTCGTGAAGCTGCGCAATTTCACCACCTTGCAATTGGCACTGGGCGCCTCGCTGGCCGTGCATGCGGCGCTGCTGACCGTGCGGTTCGTCGATCCGGAGCGTTTCAACCGGGTGTTCGAGGACACGCCGCTGGAAGTCATCCTTGTCAACGCCCGCACCGATGACAAGCCGGTCAAGGCCCAGGCGCTGGCGCAGGCCAGCATGGGCGGTGGCGGCGATCAGGATCGGGGGCGCGCGACCACGCCCTTGCCAGCCTCGGCGCTTACGGCCGTGGGCGATTCCCTAGAAGAGCAGTCGAACAGCAGCACGCAGACATTGCTCGAGCAGCAGCAGATGATGCTGGCCCAGGTGCGTACCCAGCTTGCGGCGTTGCGCCCGCCCGAGCCGCTTAATCCGGGCGCCACGCCCGAGCAGATCACGCGCGAGGAAAAACGCCGCCGCCTCATCAGGCTGCTGGCCGAGATCGAGCGGCGCATCAAGGAAGAGAACGCACGGCCCAAGAAGCGCTATGTGAGCCCGGCCACGCGTGAGGTGGCCTACGCCGTCTATTACGACACCATGCGCCGGCGCATCGAGGACATGGGCACCACCAACTTTCCGATGGCCGGTGGCAAGAAGCTGTATGGCGAGCTGACTATGTTGATCACCGTCAATTTCGACGGGCAGGTGCTGACCACCGAGGTGGTGGACAGCTCTGGCATTCCGCTGCTCGATCGCCGCGCAGAACTGATCGCCCGCTCGGCCGGTCCGTTCGGCAACTTCAACGACCAGATGCGCCGCAGCTTCGACCAACTGGTGCTCGTGTCGCGCTTCAAGTTCACCCGCGACGAAATGCTCGAAGCCAAGGTCATGGGTAATTAGCATGAACTGCAGGGCCGCTCCCAAAGTTCATGCCGCAGCGCGCCGCGCGAAGGCTTCGTCATATTTCTGCAGGGCCGCTCCCAAAGTTCATGCCGCAGCGCGCCGCGCGAAGGCTTCGTCATATTTCTGCAGGGCCGCTCCCAAAGTTCATGCCGCAGCGCGCCGCGCGAAGGCTTCGTCATGAAGGCGTTGCTACGTTGGCTCGCTCTGGTGGGGCTTGCGTTGTTCGTGCTGCAGTTGTTTTTTGTAGGTCGTATCGCCGCCATGGCGGTCATCGATCCGCAGTCGACGGCCTTTCAACGGTCCGAAGCCTGGCGTGTCGTCGGTGACAAGGGTGACCTGCGCTGGCGTCAGCGGTGGGTGCCCTACGCCCAGATCTCGGACAACCTGAAACGCGCGGTGATCGCCTCCGAGGACGACGGTTACACCGATCATGATGGCGTCGACTGGGATGCAGTCGAAAAGGCATGGGCGAAAAACAGCCGTGCAGAGCAACTGGCGGAGCAACGCGCTGCGGCGTCGCGCGGCCGCAATACCCGTGCGCCCAAGGTGATCGGCGGTTCGACGATCACGCAGCAGCTGGCGAAGAACCTGTTCCTGTCCGGTGAGCGCACCTTGTTGCGCAAAGGTCAGGAGCTGGTGCTGACCCTGATGCTCGAGGCGGTGCTGGACAAGCAGCGAATCCTTGAGATCTACCTCAACAACGTCGAGTGGGGTGAAGGTGTGTTCGGAGCGCAGGCTGCGTCCGAGCACTACTTCCGCAAGCCGGCGTCGCGCTTGAGTGCGTACGAGGCCGCGCGCCTTGCGGTGATGTTGCCGCGGCCGAAATATTTCGAGAAATTGCCCGGATCGGCCTACCTTGCAGGCCGCGCCGCCACCATTACCGCGCGTATGCCGCACGCCCGCCTGCCGTAAGGCGGGGCGCTTGCACTTTTTGTATCATCACCATCATGCGCGCCAAGTTGATGGGACTGTTCTTGCTGGGGCTGGTCCGCTTGTTGACCGGTTCGCAGGCCCGCTGGTACGGATGCCCGCCCAAGGCCGAGCAGCGCATCTATTTCGCCAACCACCAGAGCCATGCCGACCTGATCCTGATATGGGCGGCGCTGCCGCAGGTGCTGCGCACGGTGACCCGACCGATCGCAGCGCGCGACTACTGGACCCGCACACCGTTTCGGCAATGGATCACCTCCAAGGTATTCAATGCCATCTATGTTGCGCGCGAACGCACCGCCGACCAGGACCCGCTGGATCCGCTGGTCGAGGCGCTGGAGAGCGGCGACTCCATCATCCTGTTTCCCGAAGGTACCCGCGGGCATGCCGAGGAACCGCAGTCGTTCAAGGCCGGCCTGTACAACCTGGCATTGCGTTTTCCGCAGGTGGTGCTGGTGCCGGCCTGGATTGCCAATGTGCAGCGTGTCATGCCCAAGGGCGAGGTGGTGCCGGTGCCGGTGCTGTGTTCGGTGACCTTTGGCGCGCCATTGAAGCTTGAAGAGGGCGAGGAGCGGCGCGCGTTTCTGGATCGGGCCCGCAATGCGGTGATGGCGTTGCGCGATGTCTGAATTGTCTATGCCCCGCAACTGCCGCCGCACGGGCACTGCCACGGCCATAAGCATGCCATATGGGATGTGGTTTGAGGTTCAACGCTCGCCCAAACCATGAACCAGTACCTCAAGAGCATGACCGCGACCGAACAGGTCGGAGCGATGTTCGTGTTCGTGTTCGGTTGCCTGTTCATCGCCAGCGTCGCGTTGCTGCTGTTGTCGCTGCGCGAACACGCCGATCGTGGTGCCGACGAAGCCCGTCGCAGCAACCTGGCACGTGGCAACACTCTGCTGAGTAGCAGCTGGGTCATGGTGATCGTGTTCTGGGTCGGCTGGTTGTCTGGCGACGTGGGCGCGACGGTGTTGTTCGGCCTGGTCTCGTTCTTCGCGCTGCGCGAGTTCATGGCCTTGTCGCCGACGCGCCGCGGTGATCATCGCAGCCTGGTGCTGGCGTTCTTCGTCATCTTGCCGATGCAATACACGCTGGTGGGCATGCAGCACTATGACCTGTTCACGGTGTTCATCCCGGTCTACGTGTTCCTGGCGATACCGGTGGTCAGCGCACTGGCCAACGATCCGCAGCGTTTTCTGGAGCGCAACGCGAAGCTGCAATGGGGCATCATGGTGTGCATCTATGGCATGAGCCATGTGCCGGCCTTGTTGTTGCTCGAGTTTCCGAATTACCGCGATCGCGGCGCGTTTCTGGTTATCTTTCTCGCGCTCGTGGTGCAGACCTGCATGGTGGTGCAGTATCTGGTCACGCGGCGCCTGCGACGCGCGCCCGCAGCCCCGGCCATCAGCAGCAGCTTTAATTGGCTGAGCTGGGGTATTGCCGTTGGTGTTGCCAGCGTGCTGGGGGCCTTGCTGGCCGGCATTACGCCGTTCAAGCCGGGGCAGGCGTTCGTGATGGCACTGATCGCCTGCGTGGCCGGGTCTCTTGGACACCTGGTCATGAAGGCGATCAAGCGCGATCGCGGCATCCCGGACTGGGGCCAGCAGGGCGATGGCGTCACGGGTGCCAACGGACTGTTGGACCGGGTCGACGCATTGTGTTTTGCGGCGCCGGTGTTCTTCCATTCCGTGCGCTGGTACTTCAATCTGTAGGCCTGACTGCATGCGAATACTCGGCATCGACCCCGGCCTGCGCACCACCGGATTTGGCGTGATCGACGTGCATGGCTCTGCGCTGGCGTACGTGGCCAGCGGTACCATCAGCACCCTCAAGATGGCCCAGACCGACCTGCCGAGTCGATTGAAATTGCTGTTCGACGGCGTGCGCGAGGTGGCGCAGCGTTACCAGGCCGATTGCGCCTGCGTCGAGATCGTGTTCGTCAACGTCAACCCCCAATCGACCTTGCTGCTGGGGCAGGCGCGCGGCGCATGCATCACGGCATTGGTGTCCGACGACCTGCCGGTGGCCGAATACACGGCGCTGCAGATGAAGCAGGCGGTGGTGGGTTACGGCCGGGCGCAGAAGAACCAGGTGCAGGAAATGGTGCGCCGCCTGCTCGATCTGCCTGGACTCCCCGGTACCGACGCAGCGGATGCCCTGGGCATGGCCATCACACATGCGCATGCGGGCAAGGCGTCGCGCCTGATCGCATTGGCGGGCGCGGCAGATTTGCGCCGCAACCCGATCCGGTAGGTTGCCGTCATGCGACGCCTGCGCTCCGCTGTTGCCCCGATGGCGCTGCGCGCCACGACATGCTTGGTCAGTGGCGTGTCGACTGCCGGTCGGTTGACAAGGCGAAAGGCACGTGTTGCGGCACGACCAGCACATTGTTCGCGTTGGGAATGGCCTGTATGTGGATGATCGGCGCGCCGCCGGCGACCCCTCCGAATATCATCGCAAATGCCGAGTCGGCAGCGTCGCGGCCGGTGCCCAGACGCACGAAACCCATCGGGATTGCCACCCCGGAGGCGTCGAACATGTACCAGCGATCGCCCAGGTAGACCTCGACATAGGCATGGAAGTCGGGGGGGCCCAGTACCGGGTTGGCTCCGTAGTCCATACCGGTGGCAAATCGCGCGGGGATATTGAGTGCACGGCAAAGGGCGATCATCAAATGGGCGAAGTCGCGGCAAACGCCCACCTTTTCGACCAGCGTATCAACCGCCGACGTGTTGCCGTCCGACGAGTTTGAGCGGAAGGTGACATGTTCGACGACCCAGTCACGTATGGCCAGCACCCTGCTGTATCCCTGCCACAGGTGGCCGAACTCCAGATTCGCGAAACGCAGCAGACGGTCGGATTGGCAATAGCGGCTGGGATAGATGTAGGGCAGTACCTCGCCCGGCAGTTCGGCCACTGGCACTTCGGCTAGATGGGCCGGGTCGGCCTGGTAGTGGTCCAGGTCGACCGTCGCCTCATACCGGACCGACAGCGGTCCGGCTGCAGATTTCAGGCGCAGGTAGCGCGTGTGCGTGACCGCATCGGTGTACAGGTTGTAAGGCAGTTGCTGGCTGATCTGCAGTGACTCCCGCACGACCGTTTGCTGGGGTGTCTGCGCCGCATGGATGCTGAAAATGAAATCGCTGCCGGGTGGCGTGATCTCGTACTGGAGCTCGATTGAAAACTGGAGTCTGACCATGGCGCACAACTTTCCTCGAATGGGGTTGTCCGAAGCACGCGCGGTCATCGCGCCAAGTGCTACGGCACGTGGCCTTCCATTGTGCCCCTGATACGGTTCGAGCGCTGCGCCGCAACCGCTTGACGTTGCGCTTGGCGAGGCAATGGCGCCGGCCAAGCGTGCCCTATTCCAGCAAGTTGATGGCGATCAGGATCGCGAAAAAGGCGAATGCGGCCGCCATCGTGCCGATCAGCACCCGCAGGCCGAGCCGCTTGTAGCGCGGGTCACCCGTGAATATGAAGAAGGCGAACAACACGCCGGCAATGACGAACAGCGTCGGGATCATCCAGCGAAAAATTATCATCGGGTCAGTTGGTGCAGATGCATTGGAATGTGCCGTTACCAGGCCGGCGCGAGGTTGGCAAAACCCTGCGGCGCCTGTTTTTCGTCGTCGAAGGTGACGATTTCCCAACAAGCCTCGTCTGCCATCAGCGCGCGTGCCAGCCGGTTGTTGAGCTCATGACCCGAGCGAAACGCGCTGTAACTGGCCAGCAGCGGCTTGCCCAGCATGTACATGTCGCCAATCGCGTCCAAAATCTTGTGCTTGGCGAACTCATCGTCATACCGAAGCCCGCCGGCATTGAGGATCTTGTAGTCGTCCATGACGATGGCGTTGTCGAGTCCACCGCCGAGCGCCAGTCCGTTCACGCGCATTGTCTCCACGTCGCGGGTGAAGCCGAAGGTGCGTGCGCGCGCGATGTCACGCTGGTAGGAGCCAGTGCCGATGTCGAAGGTGACGCTCTGGCCGGTGGAATCGACCGCAGGGTGGTCGAACACGATCTCGAAACTCAGCCGGTAGCCATGGTAGGGCTCCAGCCGGGCCCAGCGCACTGTACTGCCCTGTCCGTCGCGCACCTCGACCGGGCGGGTGACCCGGATGAACTGGCGCGGCGCGTCCTGCCAGACGACGCCGGCGTTTTGCAGCAGGAACAGGAACGATGCCGCCGAGCCATCCAGGATCGGCACCTCTTCGGCGGTGATGTCGATGTACAGGTTATCGATGCCCAGCCCGCAGCAGGCCGACATCAGGTGCTCAACCGTGGCGACCTTGGCTGTGCCGTGCGAGGCAGTGGTGGCCATGCGGGTGTCCGACACCGCATCGACCGTCATCGCGATCTCCACCGGTTGGGGCAGGTCGACACGCCGGAACACGATGCCGGTGCCTGGCGGCGCGGGCCGCAACGTGAGCTCCACACGCTGGCCGCTGTGCAGGCCCACGCCGATGGCGCGGGTCTGGGCTCGGAGGGTTCTTTGGCGTAACACCCCCCGATTGTAGAAAGCTGCGGCGCCGACCGCAGCGGAGGGTTCAATCAGCCTGCTTGCGAAGGAAGGCAGGAATCTCATAGTCGTCCATGCCGCCGCTGGACAAGGCATCGACCTTGGCCGCCGCCGAGCCGCGCCCGCGCCATACCGCTGGCGTACCCAGGCTGCCGTAGTCAGGTTGGGTGACGCCGCCCGAGGGTTGTCTGCCGCCGACCGCGGCGTTATGTACCTGGTTGGTCAGCGTCGGAATCTCGAACGGCACGTTGTCGGTGCCGGTGCGCAGCACCTGCAGCGGAGGCGCTGTGCGGCGCTGACCCTGGCGGGAAAGGCCGGTGGCTACCACCGTAACGCGGATCTGGTCGCCCAGGTTGTCGTCGTACGCGGTGCCATAGATCACCAGTGCGTCCGGTGAGGCGAAAGCGCGGATAGTGTTCATCGCCAGTTTGGATTCCGACAACTTCAACGAACCCTTGCTGGCCGTGATCAGCACCAGCACGCCTTTGGCGCCGGAGAGGTCCACACCTTCGAGCAGCGGGCAGGCTACCGCCTGTTCGGCGGCAATGCGGGCGCGGTCCGGACCGTCTGCGGTGGCGGTACCCATCATGGCCTTGCCGGGTTCGCCCATCACGGTACGCACGTCTTCGAAGTCGACGTTCATGTGGGCCGGCACATTGATGATTTCGGCGATGCCGCCCACGGCATTTTTCAGCACATCGTTGGCATGGGCAAAGGCCTCGTCCTGCGTGATGTCGTCACCCAGCACTTCTTCGAGCTTTTCATTGAGCACCACGATCAGCGAGTCGACGTTGGCCTCGAGTTCGGTCAGCCCGCTGTCGGCGATCAGCATGCGGCGGCCACCTTCGAAGTCGAACGGTTTTGTCACCACGCCCACGGTCAGGATGCCCATTTCGCGGGCCACACGTGCGATCACAGGAGCGGCGCCGGTGCCGGTGCCGCCACCCATGCCGGCGGTGATGAACAGCATGTGCGCGCCCTCGATCGACGAGCGGATCTCCTCGACGGCCTGTTCGGCGGCGTCGCGGCCTCTGTCGGGCTTGCTGCCGGCGCCCAGGCCGGTGATGCCGAGCTGGATCGTCTTGTGTGCCGCACTGCGGCTCAGTGCCTGTGCGTCGGTGTTGGCACAGATGAATTCCACGCCGCCCACATCGCAGGCGATCATGTGCTCGACGGCATTGCCACCGCCACCGCCCACGCCGATGACCTTGATCTGGGTTCCCATGTTGAACGCCTGTTCTTCAATCAATTCGATGCTCATATTTTTCTCCTAAATTGCAGTTGCCACTGTTGGTTCGATTCGCCCGTCTGTCCGTGTCTGACCCTGGTCTGTCCACCTCCCGGGTCGGGTGGTTTGCTGCATCGCCATCGCACATGCGGGCTGCCACGCGCCAGCCAGTGCCGATCGCAATGATGTGGCTTGCCGGTGCGGCAAGCGGGGTAGCGTCGGAAGCAAGATACCATCAGAAGTTCCCCACAAACCAGTCCTTGACCTGACCGAAGGCGGTCCGCATGGAGCCGTTTTTCTGTGCAACCTTGAGTCCACGCATGCGCGCCATCCGGGCCTCCTCGAGCAGGCCCATGACCGTTGCGGCGCGTGGTTGCGCGACCATGTCGGACAGGACGCCGGAGTATTTGGGAATGCCGCGACGCACCGGCTTGAGGAAGATGTCCTCGCCGAGCTCTACCATGCCGGGCATGATGCTGGAGCCGCCGGTCAGCACGATGCCCGAGGACAACACCTCCTCGAAGCCCGACTCGCGCATCACCTGATGCACCAGCGCGAAGATCTCCTCGACCCGCGGTTCGATCACGCCGGCCAGCACCTGGCGGCTGAGCAGTCGCGGACCGCGGTCGCCAAGGCCCGGCACCTCGACCTGGGTCTCGGCATCGGTCAGCAACTGCTTGGCACAACCGCTGTCGATCTTCACGTCCTCGGCGTCCTTGGTCGGCGTGCGCAAGGCCATTGCGATGTCGCTGGTGATCAGGTCGCCGGCGATCGGAATCACCGCAGTGTGGCGGATGGCGCCGTTGGCGAAGATTGCTACGTCGGTGGTGCCGGCGCCGATGTCGACCAGTCCCACGCCCAGTTCGCGCTCGTCGTCGGTCAGCACCGACAGGCTGGACGCCAGTGGGTTGAGCATCAGTTGCTCCACTTCCAGGCCGCAGCGGCGCACGCACTTGATGATGTTCTCGGCCGCGCTTTGCGCACCGGTCACGATATGCACCTTGGCCTCGAGCCGGATGCCACTCATGCCGATCGGTTCCTTCACATCCTGTCCGTCGATGATGAATTCCTGTGGCTCGACCAGCAGCAGGCGCTGGTCGGTCGAGATGTTGATCGCCTTGGCCGTCTCCACCACTCGTGCGACGTCGGCCTGGGTCACTTCACGGTCCTTGATGGCCACCATGCCGCTGGAGTTGATGCCGCGGATATGGCTGCCAGTGATGCCGGTGTACACGCGGGTGATCTTGCAATCTGCCATCAGCTCCGCTTCCTTGAGCGCGAGCTGGATGCTCTGCACGGTGGCGTCGATGTTCACCACCACGCCACGGCGGATGCCGGTGCTCGGCGCGATGCCCAGCCCGGCGAGCTTGAGCTTGCCACCGGGCATGACCTCGGCCACGACCACCATCACCTTGGCGGTGCCGATGTCGAGTCCCACGACGAGGTCTTTGTATTCTTTCGCCATATCAGTCCCGCCCGGCCGTTCCGAAGGGATTGAACGCCCCCTTGGGGGGCAGCGAACGCAGTGAGCGTGGGGGCAACATGCAGTCCCGCCCGGCCGTTCCGAAGGGATTGAACGCCCCCTTGGGGGGCAGCGAACGCAGTGAGCGTGGGGGCAGTTTCATATCTATCCTGTTGTTGCGCTATTTCTTCTGACTCTGACCGTCCGTGACCACGGTGCTCACGCCCCGCAACCGCAGGGCATAACCGTCCACATGGCGCAGGTCGGCCGACTCCACGTCGTCCGGCCGGCGGTTGTATCGGGACGTGACCTGCGTCAACGTCCGCAAAAAGCGATTTGTGCGCGCGATCACCTCGTCGTCGCCGCCGCGTCCGAGTTCAATCACGGCGCCCGAGTCCAGCCGCGCGATCCAACCACCGCGGCCGCTGAGCGTGAGTCCTTCGAGGGTCAGTTCCATCGGCTCAAACAGCGGCTGCAGCGCGCGGTACATCCCCAGCACCTGCGGTTCCTGCCCGGGCGGGCCGTCGAGCCGCGCAAGGGCCTCCTGCTCGACCTCACCCACGTTGGCTTCGAATACCTCGCCAAAACTGTTGAGCAGGCGCGAGCCATCCTCGGCACCCCAATAAGCCACCGCCTGGTGTTCCTGCAACTCGACTGCGATACGGTTCGGAAACACCCGCCGCACGACCGCGCTGCGGACCCATGGCAGGGTTTCAAAAGCCTGCCGCGCGCCTGTCAGGTCGAGCGTGAAGAAATTGCCGGCCAGCCGCGGCGCGACATTCGCGCGCATGGTCGGCACGTTGTTGTGCACCACCTCGCCACTGACGCGGATGGCCGTGATCGCGAACACCGGGCGATGGGTGACCCAGCTTGCCAGTGCCGCCAGCGTGGCCAGGCCGAATGCCACCAGCAGCGCGCTGGCGGTGGCATTCATCAGGCGCACGTCGAACGGAACGGTCAAGGTCGGGTTCATGGTGCTGCCTCCTGCGCCAACGTTGTCGCCGCTGGATGTGAACCGCGGTTGTCCAGCTCGGCTTGTTCCAGCAGTTGCAGGCACAGGTCTTCGTAGCTGACGCCAGCGGCCCGCGCCGACATTGGCACCAGCGAGTGGCTGGTCATGCCCGGGGATGTGTTGATCTCCAGCAGCCAGGGTTCGCGGGTCTGCGCGTCGATCATCACGTCGACCCGACCCCAGCCGCGGCAACCGAGCAAGGTGTAGGCACGTACGGCGAGTTGCTGGATGCGGCTCTCTTCGCCAGCGGGGAGTCCGCACGGCACCAGGTATTGGGTGTCGTCGGTGAAATACTTGTGCTGATAGTCGTAGTTGCCTTCTGGCGCAACGATGCGGATCACCGGCAGTGCACGTGCCGTGTCCCCGGTACCGATGACCGGGCAGGTGACTTCGTCGCCGCTGATGAACTGTTCGCACAGCACATCGGTGTCCATGCCCAAGGCCTGTTCAATCGCCGGCTGGATCTCCGAATAACCCATCACCTTGACCACGCCGATCGACGAACCCTCGCGTGCCGGTTTGACGATCAACGGCAGGCCGAGTTCGTCGGGCACGGCAATGGCTTGCTTGCGGTCGTGGCCAGCACGTAGCAGGCGATACGCCGGTGTGGGCAAGCCCTCGGCCATCCAGACGCGCTTGGTCATGACTTTGTCGATTGCGATCGCGCTGGCCATGACGCCGGAGCCGGTGTAGGGAATGCCCAGTAGCTCGAGCGCGCCCTGCACTGTGCCGTCCTCGCCGAAACGCCCGTGCAGCGCGATGAAGCACCGTGTAAAGCCGTCGCGACGCAATTCTTCCAGTGCGCGCTGCGCCGGATCGAACGCATGTGCGTCCACGCCACGGTCGCGCAAGGCCTTGAGCACACCGGCGCCCGACATGAGTGAGATCTCGCGCTCGGCCGATGCCCCGCCCATCAGCACGGCGACCTTGTCCTGCTGCGGCGCGGTGCCGGTCATGCTGGCGTCTCCTGTGCGGCGCTACCCATTGCTACGGCCAGTTCGTTTACCCGCGGCGGTACTGAGCCGATGGTGCCCGCGCCCATGCACAACACCACGTCGCCGTCCCGGCTGTTGTCCAGGATGGCCTGCGCCATTTCCTTGATGTCGTCGACGAACACCGGCTCGACCTGTCCGGCCACGCGCAATGCGCGCGCCAGTGCCCGGCCATCGGCTGCGACGATCGGATCCTCCCCGGCCGGATAGACCTCGGACAACAACACCGCGTCGACCTGGCCGATGACCTTGACGAAGTCTTCGAAACAGTCGCGGGTGCGGGTGTAGCGGTGCGGCTGGAATGCCAGCAACAGCCGCCGTCCCGCAAACGCGCCGCGCGCCGCCGCGATGGTGGCGGCCATTTCGACCGGATGGTGGCCATAGTCGTCCACCAGTGTGAACTGGCCGCCATGGCTGCAGGCGACCTCGCCATAACGCTGAAAGCGGCGTCCAACCCCCTCAAAGCCGGCCAGTGCTTGTTGCACCGCGATATCGGGGATATTGAGTTCAACCGCCACCGCGATCGCTGACAGGGCGTTGAGCACATTGTGGCGTCCGGCCAGGTTCAGTACGACCGGCAGGTCGGGCAGCACCACGCCGTTGCGGCGCAGCACAGTGAAATGCATCTGGCCGCCGACCGCATGCACGTCGACTGCGCGCACCTGCGCGTCCTCCTCGAAGCCGTAGCTGGTGATCGGGCACGAGACCTGGGGCAGGATCTCCCTGACAGCCGGATCGTCGGTGCACAGGATTGCGGTGCCATAAAACGGCATCCGGTGCAGAAAGTCGACAAAGGCCGATTGCAGGCGCTTGAAGTCGTGGCCGTACGTGGCCATGTGGTCGGCGTCGATGTTGGTCACGACCGCCATCACGGGCAGCAGGTTCAGGAACGAGGCGTCGGATTCATCCGCCTCGACAACGATGTAGTCGCCTGTGCCGAGACGGGCGTTGGCGCCAGCGCTGTTGAGCCGCCCGCCGATGACGAAGGTGGGGTCCATGCCGGCCTCGGCCAGCACGCTGGCCACCAAGCTGGTAGTGGTGGTCTTGCCATGGGTGCCGGCGATCGCAATGCCCTGTTTCAGGCGCATCAGCTCGGCCAGCATGATGGCGCGCGGAACCACCGGTATATGCCGCGCGCGCGCCTCGATCACCTCGGCGTTGTCCTCATGCACCGCTGTCGTGATGACGACGGCATCGGCGCCGTTGATGTTGGCCCCGTCGTGGCCCACGAACACCTTGATACCCAGGCTGCCCAAGCGTTGCAGCGTCGCGCTGGCGTTGATGTCCGAGCCCGAGATCGTGTAACCCAGCCCCTGCAGCACCTCTGCAATGGCGGACATGCCGGAGCCGCCGATGCCGATGAAATGGATGTGCCTTATTGCGTACTTCATGATGTCACCAGTTCTTCGCACGCGGCGACCACCCGGGCCGTGGCGTCGGTCTTCGCGCTGCGCCGCGCGGTCGATGCGCATGCGAGCAGGTTTTCGCGCGTGGCCTGTTGCAGGAATTGCGCCAGCCGCTGCGGATCGAGTTCGGATTGCGGCATCAGCCAGCCGCCGCCACGCTCGACCAGGAACCGGGCGTTACGCGTCTGGTGGTCGTCCACCGCCGACGGCAGTGGCACGAACAGCGCCGCAGCGCCAATGGCGGCGAGTTCGGTCACGGTGCTGGCGCCAGCGCGGCATACCACGAGGTCCGCGTCGGCGAATGCGCTGGCCATGTCGTCGATGAAGGGCGTCAGCTCGGCGTCGACACCGGCGCGCGCATAGTTGGCACGCAGGGCGTCGATCTGGCTGGTGCCGCTTTGGTGGATGACCCGCGGTCGATCTTGCTTTGGTACCAGCGCCAGCGCCTGCGGCACGACGTCGTTGAGGACCCGTGCGCCGAGGCTGCCACCCACGACCAGTATGCGCAGCGGGCCGCTGCGCCCGGCAAAGCGTTGTTCAGGTGCGGGCTGTTCGATAAACGCCTGGCGCAGCGGGTTGCCGACCCAGCGCGCCTTGGCCATGACGTCGGGGAATGCCGTGTAGACCCGATCGGCCACGCCTGCCAAAACCCGGTTGGCCATGCCCGCGACCGAATTCTGTTCATGCAGCACCAGCGGCTTGCCCAGCAATACCGCCATCATGCCGGCGGGGAATGTGATGTAGCCGCCCAGGCCGACCACCACGGTCGGCCGCACCCGGCGCATTACCTGGATGCTCTGCCAGAAAGCGCGTAGCAGTCGCAGTGGCAGCAGAGCCAGCGTCACCGGGCCCTTGCCACGCACGCCGGAAAAGTCGAGTGCCTCGAAAGCGAACCCCTGCGGCGGAACTAGGCGGCTTTCCATGCTTGGGGCGCCGCCGCTGCCGCTGCCACCGAGCCAGTGTACGGTCCAGCCGCGGGCGCGCAGCGCCAGCGCAACCGCCAGTCCCGGGAAGATATGACCTCCGGTGCCGCCAGCCATCACCAGGGCAACATGCCTGACAGTCGCTTGCGGCAGGGCCGTGGTGGCGGCAGCGCCGGCAGCAGCCGGCGTGATCAGGCCCGATGCCATCGGGTTGATGGCAATCGATGTTCCACATTGCTGCAGATCACGGGTTTCGGCGCCGTGCGGACGGATCACGGTCATGGCCGGCCCCCGTGCATCAGTTGGCGGCTTTCGATATCGATGCGCAGTACGACGGCGATTGACACCAGGTTGACCAAAATGGCGGTGCCGCCGTAGCTCATCAATGGCAGTGTGAGGCCTTTGGTGGGCAAAGCGCCCAGGTTCACACCCATGTTGATGAAGGCCTGGAACCCGATCCAGATGCCGACGCCCTGCGCTACCAGACCAGCGAAGATGCGGTCCAGCGCGATGGCCTGGCGGCCGATATGGATCATGCGCCGGGTCAGCCAGACGAACAGGCCAATCAGGGACAACACGCCGACCAGACCGAACTCCTCGCCGATCACGGCCAGCAGGAAGTCGGTGTGCGCCTCGGGCAACCAGTGCAACTTTTCGACGCTACCGCCCAGGCCGACACCAAAAATCTCACCGCGTCCAATGGCGATCAACGAGTGCGACAACTGGTAGCCCTTGCCCAGCGCGTATTCCGCGCTCCACGGATCGAGGTACGCAAAGATACGCTCACGGCGCCACTCGCTGAACATGATCATCATCGAGAACGCGACGATCAGGATCGTGGCGATGAGGAAGAACATGCGCGCGTTGACACCACCCAGGAACAGGATACCCATGGCGATCACGGCGATGACCATGAATGCGCCCATGTCGGGTTCGGCCAGCAGCAACACGCCGACCACCGCAATGGCGATGGCCATGGGCATGACGGCGCGAAAGAAGCGCTCCTTGACGTCCATCTTGCGCACCATGTAGTCGGCGGCATACAGCAGGACCGCGAACTTGGCCAGTTCAGAGGGCTGGAAACTGATCGGACCGAGCACCAGCCAGCGCCGCGCGCCATTGACGCCCTTGCCCAGTTGCGGGATCAGCACTGCGGCCAGCAGCACAAGCGCGATCACGAACAACCATGGCGCCGATTTTTCCCAGGTCGCCACCGGTATCTGGAACGCGATCAGCGCCGCTACGAATGCCACCACCAGCCACACCGTGTGGCGTACCAGAAAATGGGTGTGGGCGTAACGCGCGAACTTGGGGTTGTCGGGTAGGGCGATGGTGGCTGAATACACCATCACCAGACCCCAGGCCAGCAGCGCCACGGTGACCCACACCAGTACCTGGTCGAAGCTCTCGAGCCGCACCGGCGCCTGCAGGTTGGCCGGCTGTGCGCGACCCAGCCGCACAGGAATGGTTTCGCCGCGCTGCCATGCCGCTGGCAGCAGTGTGCCGCTGAGCTCCCTGACGCGTTCCCAGGTAACGCTCATGCCATGCCCTCTGACACGTTGCCGGTGTCTTCGGCCAGTTGCTGGACGGCCTCGACGAAGGCGCGCGCACGGTGTTCGTAGTTGTCGAACATGTCGAAGCTCGCACAGGCGGGCGACATCAGGACTGCGTCGCCAGCGTGGGCCTGGCGTTGGGCCAGGGTCACGGCGTGTGGCATGTCGCGCGCGTCGAGCAGCGTGACGCCGGTTGCGGACAATGCGTCCCGGATCAATGGCGCGTCGCGTCCGATCAGCACCACCGCATGGGCGAACTGACGGATCGGATCGGCCAGCGGCGAGAAGTCCTGCCCCTTGCCGTCGCCACCGAGAATGGCCACCAGCCGGCGCTCGGCGCCAAGACCTGCCAGCGCGGCCACGGTCGCGCCCACGTTGGTCCCCTTGCTGTCGTCGAAATACTCGACGTCACCGACCACCGCGACCGGCTCCACCCGGTGTGGCTCGCCGCGGTATTCGCGCAGGCCGAACAACAGCGGCGCCAGTGTGCAACCGGCTGCGGCCGCCAATGCCAACGCCGTCAAGGCATTGACGGCGTTGTGGCGGCCCCGGATACGCAGTGCCTCGGCCGGCATCAGGCGCTGCATGTGCAGGTCTTCGGCCGCCTGGCCCTTGCGCAGCTTGATCGTCGGGTCGCGTTCCTGGGCGCGGACCAGCCAGACCATGCCATTGATGGTTTCCAGACCGAATTCGCCCGGCTGCAGCGGCACACCTGCGCCCGCGCTGGTGCTGCGCCGCACTGGTCGCCCTTTGACGGGAGCCGGCAGCATTGCCATCACCACCGGGTCATCCCGGTTCAGGACCATCAGGGCTTGCGTGCCAAACACCCGGGCCTTGGCACGGGTGTAGGTCGCCATGTCACCATGCCAGTCCAGGTGATCCTGGCTCACGTTCAGGACACACGCTGCGGTGGGTTCGAACGCGATCGTTGTCTGCGCGGCGTCGCTCGTGGGCGCAGGCGCGGTCATGTCGGCGAGCTGGAAACTCGACAGCTCGATCACCCACACCTGCGCCAGCGCGTCGATGTCGAGCTGTTGTGCCAGCGTGTCGAGCAGTGTCGGGCCGATATTGCCGGCCAGCGCGACTGTCTTGCCTGCGCGTTCGACCAGTTGCGCGGTCAATGATGCCACCGTGGTCTTGCCGTTGGTGCCGGTCACGGCCAGTAGCTGGGGTTTGTAGGCCAGCGAATCGCGCAACGCAGCCAGCGCCTGCGCAAACAGGTCCAGTTCGCCGGCGACCGCGATGCCGTCGGCCCGGGCGGCGTCCACCACCGGCGCCACCTGTGCCGGCGACAGGCCGGGGCTTTTGAGCAGCAGGTCGGGACGCAGCGGTTGCAGCAGCGTGGCATCGAGCGCACCATGTATGAATCGCGCGTCAGGCAGTGCCGCGCGCAGCGCCGCGAGTTGCGGCGGTGCTTCGCGGGTGTCGGCCACCGTCACCCGTGCGCCCTGGCGCGCGCACCAACGTGCCATGGCCAGGCCGGAGCTGCCCAGGCCCAGCACCAGTACGTTAGCGTCTTGCAGTTGCACCATGAATGTCACCGCAGCTTCAGGGTGGACAGGCCCACCAGGCACAACAGCATCGTGATTATCCAGAAACGCACCACGACTTGCGATTCCTTCCAGCCGGTCTTCTCGAAGTGGTGGTGCAACGGCGCCATCTTGAGCAGGCGGCGGCCTTCACCATACCGGAGCCGGGTGTATTTAAAGTAACCCACCTGCGCCATGACCGAGACGGCTTCGACGACGAAGATGCCGCCCATGATGGCGAACACGACTTCCTGGCGCACGATGACGGCGATCGTGCCCAACGCGCCGCCGAGCGCCAGTGCACCGACGTCACCCATGAACACCTGGGCTGGATGGGTGTTGAACCACAGGAATGCCAGGCCTGCTCCTGCCATCGCCGCACAGAAGATCAGCAACTCGCCGGAACCCGGAATATGCGGGAACAGCAGATACTTCGAGAAAACCGCGCTGCCGGTGACATAGGCGAATACGCCCAGGGCCGAACCAACCATCACTACCGGCATGATGGCCAGGCCGTCGAGCCCGTCGGTCAGGTTTACCGCATTGCTGGAGCCCACGATCACCAGGTAGGTGAGCACGACGAATCCGAGTACACCCAGGGGGTAACTGATTTCTTTGAAAAACGGTAGCAGCAGGCCCGCCTTCGGTGGCAGGCTCAGGTCGAACCCCGACTGCACCCAGGTGAGAAACAGCTCGAACACCCGCACGTTGGAGTTCTCCGAGATGCTGAACACCAGGTACAGCGCAGCCACCAGGCCGATCACAGACTGCCAGAAATACTTCTCGCGCGAACGCATGCCTTCGGGGTTCTTGTTGACCACCTTGCGCCAGTCGTCGACCCAGCCGATGGCACCGAAACCGAGCGTGACCAGCAAGACGATCCAGACGAAGCGGTTCGACAGATCCATCCACAGCAAGGTCGACACTGCGATACAGATCAGGATCAGCACGCCCCCCATGGTGGGTGTGCCGCTCTTGCTGAAATGGGTCTCCATACCGTAGCCGCGGATCGGCTGGCCGATCTTGAGTCGCGCCAGGTTGCGGATCACCGCCGGGCCGGCGATCAGGCCGATCAGCAGCGCGGTCATGGCCGACAACACGGCACGCAGGGTCAGGTACTGGAATACACGCAGGAAACCGAATTCCGGTCCGAGGCTCTGTAGCCATTGCGCCAGGCTCAGCAGCATGTGGATTCTCCGGTTGTGGCGTTTGCGGCCTGTGCACCCGTGGCTAGTGCGTCGATTAGTTGCTCCATCTTCATGAAGCGCGACCCCTTGACCAGCACGCTGGCCACCGTCGGCAACTGCGCACGCACGGCGTCGATCAGCGCGGGCATGGCATCGAAATGGCGCGCGCCAGGAAACGGTGGGCATGCATGTGCAGACAGTTCGCCCAGCGCGAACAGTAGTTCGATACCCAGCGCATGGGCTTTCTCGCCGGCCTGCACATGGAGATGCGGGCCCTGGTCGCCGACTTCGCCCATGTCGCCGAGCACCATCAGGCGCGGGGCCGGGAGCGCCGCGAGCATCTCCAGCGCGGCATCAACTGAGTCAGGATTGGCGTTGTAGCTGTCGTCGACCAGCGTCACCGGCTGGCCCCCCGCGTGCAGATACTGCATACGTGAGCGCCCCTTGACCGGCTTGAAAGCCTCTAATCCGGCGCAGACATGGGCCAGCGGCACGCCTGCGGCGATGGCGGCTCCGGCCGCAGCCAGTGCGTTGTGCACGTTGTGCACACCTGCCATGTGCAGCCTGAACTGCAGCGCTCCGGCCGGTGTGTCTGCCGCTACCTGCCAGGCGTCGCCGCGCCAGACGGGCAGGGCCGCACGCAGGTCGGCGCTGCAGGGCATGCCAGGCGCTGGCCCTATTGTGAAACTCAGGCAACGCCGTTCACCAGCGCGTGCACGCCACTGCGCGGCGAATGCGTCGTCATGCGGAAAGACCGCGATACCGTCGGCCGCCAGGGCGTCGATAACGGCGCCGTTCTCGCGCGCCACTGCCGCGACAGTGGCCATGAATTCCAGGTGTTCGCGCTGGGCGTTGTTTACCAGCGCCACGGTCGGCTGCGCCATGGCGGACAACAGGGCGATTTCACCCGGATGGTTCATGCCCAGTTCGACCACCGCGATCCGGTGTTCGCTGCGCAAACGCAGCAGCGTCAGCGGCAGGCCGATGTTGTTGTTGAAATTGCCCTGGGTGGCCAGCGCGGCGTCGTGTACCCAGTGCTGCAGGATCGAGGCCAGCATCTGGGTCACCGTGGTCTTGCCGTTACTGCCGGTGACCGCGATCAGCACGGGAGTGAACTGCTCGCGCCAGCGAGTGGCCAGTGTGCCCAGTGCCAAACGGGTGTCGGGCACCACAATGCCGGAAAGTCCGGCCGCGTGCAGTGCTTCGGCACTGTGGGCCAATGCTGCTGTGGCGCCTGCTGTGCGGGCCTGTGCCAGGAACAGGTTGCCGTCATGGTGGTCGCCGCGGATTGCGACAAACAGGTCGCCGCTGCGCAGACTGCGGGTGTCGGAATGCACGCGGGTCACGCGCGTTGCGGGCTCGCCCACGAGCGTGCTGCCGGGCAACCATTGGGCGGCTTGGTGCAGGTCCATCATGCCGCCACCTCTTGTGTGCGGGCAGCGCCACGGCGATGGACCAGTGCCGCGCGGGCCTGTTCGAGGTCGGAGAAGGGGCGGCGCTGGCCGGCCACCTCCTGGTAGTCTTCGTGTCCCTTGCCGGCGACCAGGATCACATCGGCGCTGGCAGCCGCCATTACGGCGTTGTCGATGGCCAGTGCGCGGTCGGCCTGCTGGTGCACGGACGCGTGACCTGCCAGTGCCGGCGCGATCTGCGCCATGATCGCCAATGGGTCTTCGCAGCGCGGGTTGTCGCTGGTCAGCACCACCTGGTCTGCTGCGCGTGCGGCAGCACCCATCAACGGGCGCTTGCCGGGATCGCGGTCGCCGCCGCAACCGAAGACGCACCACAACTGGCCGGCACGCTGGCGCGCTACCGGGCGCAATGCCTCCAGCGCCTTGTCGAGTGCGTCGGGGGTGTGGGCATAGTCGATCGCCACCAGCGGCAGGTCGGGCTCGAGCAGGCACTGCATGCGTCCGGGCACCGGCGCCAGCGCGGCGCAGGCCTGTGCGGCCTGCGCCAGCGGGACGCCAAGGGAACGCATGGCGGCAATTACGCCCAGCAGGTTGCTCACGTTGTACTGGCCGATCAGCTGTGTCTGCAGCCGTGCGCTTTGTGCGCCCTCGACCACGTCGAATGCGAGGCCGGTGTCGCCGACCGTGATCGCCCGGGCCTGGAGCCGCGCCGGCGCGCTGCACGACACCGTCCAGACGTCCAACGCCTGCAATGCGGGCAACTGCAGCAACTCCAGGCCCTTGGGGTCGTCGATGTTGACCACTGCCGCCGCCAGGCCGGGCCACTGAAACAGTCGTGTCTTGGATTGCCAGTAGGCGTCCATCGAGCCGTGGTAGTCGAGATGGTCCTGGGTGAAGTTGGTGAACACGGCGGTGTGCACACGGGTGCCGTCGAGGCGGTGTTCGTCGATGCCGATCGACGAGGCCTCGAGCGCGCAGACGCGGATGCCTGCGTCGACGAACCCGCGCAGGCTCGATTGCAGCAACACCGGGTCGGGCGTGGTCAGGCCCGTCGCCATCAAGGGGGCGGGCGATGGTTCGGGGTCCGGGTCGGCCGTTGGCGGCTGCCCTGCGCCCAGCGTACCGACCATCGCGCACGGCAGAGGCGGATCGATTTGCCGGCTCGACAAGGCCTGGGCCAACCACCAAGCGGTGGAGGTCTTGCCATTGGTGCCGGTCACCGCGACCACCTGCAGCTGGTGCGAGGGGTTATCGTAGTAGGCGCAGGCAACCAGTGCGCTGGCGGTCCTGAGTCCTGCATAACTGGCCACGCGTGTGTCCTGCAGCGCAAACCGCTGCGCGCCTTCGCGCTCCACCAGGCAGGCCGCGGCGCCCTGCGCCAGGGCTGCGCTCACATGGGCGCGGGCGTCGTGCGCAGCCCCGGGCCAGGCGATGAATCCGTCGCCCGGAGCGAGGTTGCGGCTGTCGGTCTGCAAGGTGCCTGTAACGTGCTGGCGCAGCCAGGTGGCGGCGGCGCCAGGGCTGTGGAGTTCCTGCATCACAGGCTCTCCTCGACAGCGGTGACGATCTGCGGCTTGACCGCCATGTCGGGTGTTACGCCCATCAAACGCAATGCCTGCTGCACGGTCTCACTGAACACCGGAGCGGCGACCTCGCCGCCGTAATACTTGCCATTGCTCGGCTCGTCGACCATCACTGCGACCACGATGCGCGGCGTGTCGATGGGCGCCATGCCGGTGAACCAGGCCCGGTACTTGTTGGTGGCGTATCCCTTGCCGACCTGTTTGTGCGCGGTGCCGGACTTGCCACCGACCGAATAACCGATGGTCTGCGCGCGCTGGCCGGTGCCGCCAGGCCCGGCGGCCATCTGCAGCATCTTGCGCACTGCGGCTGCATTCTGGGCCGAGAACACGGGCGCGCCCACGGCCGGCTCGCTGCTCTTGAGGATCGTGGCCGGAATGATTCTGCCGTCGTGCGCGAAGGCGGTGTACGAATGCGCCATCTGGAACAGCGACGCCGACATGCCGTAGCCATACGCCATCGTGGCCTGTTCCACCGGGCGCCAGGTCTTCCAGGGCCGCAGCCGGCCGGTCACGGCACCGGGAAACTGCAACTGTGGCTTCTGGCCATACCCGAGCATGGTGTAGGTGTCCCACATCTCATGCGGGCTCATCTTCTGCGCGATCTTGAGCGCACCGATGTTGCTCGATTTCTGGATCACGCCTTCGACGGTGAGGGTGCCGTAGTCATGGGTGTCGCGGATTGTGAAGCCGGCAATGTTGTAGCGCCCGGGGCCGGTCTCGATCAGGGTCTGCGGCTTGACGCGCCCCGCTTCCAGCGCCATGGCAACTGTGATCGGCTTCATCGTCGAGCCGGGTTCGAACACGTCGGTCAGGGCGCGGTTGCGCAGTTGATCGCCGGTCAGGTTGCGCCGATCGTCCGGTGCGAAGCTGGGATAGTTCGCCATCGCCAGCACCTCGCCAGTGATGGCGTCGAGCACCACCACGCTGCCACCGCGGGCCTTGTGCTCGGTGACTGCGTCGCGCAGCTTCTGGTATGCGAAGAATTGGATCTTGCTGTCGATGCTCAACTGGATGTCGCGTCCGTCCACCGGCAGTAGCTGTTCGCCGATACCCTCGACGACGCGGCCGAGACGGTCCTTGATGACACGGCGCGAGCCGGCCCGTCCCGCCAGTTGCTCGTCGAACGCGAGTTCGATGCCTTCCTGGCCCTTGTCCTCGATGTTGGTGAATCCCACCACATGGGCCATGGCTGGGCCTTCCGGGTATTCGCGGCGGTATTCCTTGCGCTGGTAGATGCCTTTGAGCTCGAGCGCGGCGATCTGTTTGCCGATCGTCTGGTCGACCTGGCGCTTGAGCCAGACGAAGGTCTTGTCCTCGTCGTTCAGCTTGCGCTGCAGGGATGCCAGTGGCATGTCCAGCAGCCTGGCCAGCTCCTTGAGCTTGGCCGGATCGCGAGGCACATCTTCAGGTATGGCCCAGATGCTGGGCGCGGGCACACTCGAGGCCAGAATCAAGCCGTTGCGGTCCATGATGCGGCCACGATTGGCTGGCAACGAGAGTGTGCGCGTGAAGCGCACTTCACCCTGGCGCTGGAAGAACTCGTTGGCCACGACCTGGATATAGACCGCACGGGCGGCCAGCGTCACAAATCCCAATCCGACGGCAGCTACCACCAGTTTGCTGCGCCACACCGGCGTGCGGCTGGCCAGCAATGGGCTTGAAGTATAGGGAATGCTCTTGCGGCTCATGGCAACTTCCCCCCCACTTCGCGCGGAGTGGCCATGCCTGTACCGCCCTGTGCGGCGGCAGCGGCGCTGCCGTCGCTGTAGGCGACGTAGTGGGTGATAGCAGGTGTGGCCGGGCGCATCTGCAGCCGTTCGCGAGCGAGTTTTTCGACCCGTTGTGGCGCAGCCTGCGCGCGGCGCTCGACTTGCAGCCGGTCACGTTCGGTGTCGAGTCTGCGGCCTTCGGAGTTGGCATGCTCGAGTTCCGTGTAAAGGTGGCGCGACTGGTATTGCACGTTGACCAGGTACAACGCGCTGGCCATCACCGCCAGCAGCAGGACGAGGCTCAGGCGGGTCATGGCACCGAGGTCCTTTGTGCGACACGCATGATCGCGCTGCGCGCGCGCGGGTTGCCGGCCACTTCGGGTGCCGACGGCTTGATGCGACCGAGCGCCTGCAGGCGCAACGCCTGTGCGGGCGCGAACGGCACCCGGCGGTCGACGTGCTCCCGTGCATGACTGGCAACGAACTGCTTGACGATCCGGTCTTCGAGTGAATGGAAGCTGATCACGACCAGCGTGCCCTGGGGTTGCAGTACGTCTATGCTGGCAGTCAATGCTGTCTGCAAGGCTTCAAGCTCGGCGTTGATGAAAATCCGAAAAGCCTGAAATGTGCGCGTTGCAGGGTTCTGGCCCGGCTCGCGGGTTTTGACCGTGTCAGCCACGAGCTGGGCCAGATCGGTGGTGGATGAAATTGGGCCCCGTTCCTGTCGGCGAGCAACAATCGCCTTTGCAATGGCGCCAGCAAACCGTTCCTCACCATAGTCACGAATCACCTCCGCAATCTGCTCTGTGGGTGCGTCTGCGAGCCACTGCGACACGCTGCGGCCACGTGTCGTGTCCATGCGCATGTCCAGCGGGCCGTGGAAGCGAAAGCTGAATCCCCGGGTGGGGTCGTCGATCTGGGGCGAACTCACGCCCAGGTCCATCAGGATGCCGGCAATCGATCCCGACTCGAGTTCGGCCAGCTGGTCGAAGCCCTCGTGCCGTATCGAGAAGCGGGGATCGTCGATCTGCGCGGCGCTCTCGACCGCCTGTGGATCCTTGTCGTAGGCCATCAACCGATCTGCCGGCGCCATGCGCGATAGCAGTAGTTGGCTGTGCCCGCCACGGCCGAAAGTCGCGTCGACGAAGGTGCGCGGGCCGGCCGCCGGAGCAGTGCCGAGCAAGGCGTCTACCGCCTCGTTCAACAAGACGGCTGTGTGTGTCAAGCCGATGTTCACGCGCGGCTCTCAAAAGGAGAAGTCCTTGAACACATCGGGCATTTCGCCCAGCATGGCCTTGGCCTCTTTGTCGTCGTATGTGGCCTTGTCCCAGAGTTCAAGATGGTTTCCCATGCCCAGTAGCATGGTCTCGCGTGTGATGCTGGTAGCCTGGCGCAGTTCCGGCGAGACCAGAACCCGTCCCGTGCCGTCCATGTCGACGTCCATCGCGTTGCCCAGGAATATGCGTTTCCACCACTGTGCCGACATTGGCAAGGCCGCGACGCGGTCGCGGAATTGTTCCCACTCTGCACGGGGGAACACCATCAGGCAGCCGTGCGGGTGCCGGGTGATTGTCAGTTGGCCGCCATTGGCTCCGCCCAGGGCGTCACGATGCCGGGTCGGTACTGACAACCGACCCTTGGCATCCAGACTTAACGATGAGGCCCCTTGAAACACGAAGAATTGCCTTTGGCTGTGAAAGTACGTGCCGATAGGCATTGGAATGGCACCAATCACCACTTAATTGCACTTTTTTGCACTGTATCAGCATTTGTCGGCGATGCAACCGAGGTTGCAACTAATTTTTCAATGAAATCAAGGACTTAGAAGCGATTTGTCGTTCGTGTTGACGAAAAAACGTTCTAAATGAAGGACTTACGACGATGTATGAAAGTAACGCATGAGGATGGCGTCACTGCGCCGTTGCTTTGCTTACAGGATGTAACGTGAGAGGTCTTCGTCTTGGCTCAGATCGGCCAGTCGGCCGTCGACGTAGGCCCCGTCTACGACGATGGTTTGGCCACTGAGGTTGCTGGCCTCGTAGCTGACCTCTTCGAGCAGGCGCTCCATGACGGTCGACAAGCGCCTGGCGCCGATATTTTCGGTGCGCTCGTTGACATCGTACGCTATTTGGGCCAACCGGTGTACGCCATCGGGCGTATAACTGATCGTGACGTTCTCGGTCGCCAGCAAGGCCTGGTACTGCTTGACCAGCGAGGCGTGGGTCTGCGTCAGAATGGATTCGAAGTCCTGCACCGACAGGGAGGTCAATTCGACCCGGATCGGGAACCGTCCTTGCAGCTCCGGGATCAGGTCGCTGGGCTTGCTCAGGTGGAATGCGCCCGAGGCAATAAACAGGATGTGGTCGGTCTTGATCATGCCGTATTTGGTTGACACCGTTGTGCCCTCCACCAGTGGTAGCAGGTCGCGTTGCACGCCTTGGCGCGACACTTCGCCGCTGTTGCTGCCCTCCGAGCGCGACGTGACCTTGTCGATCTCGTCGATGAACACAATGCCGTTTTGCTCGGCCGACTGCAGCGCCTGCACCTTGATCTCGTCTTCATTGACGAGTTTGGCGGCTTCTTCGTCCTGTGCGAGTTTCAATGCTTCAGCGATCTTGAGTTTGCGGGTCTGGCGCTTGTTCTGGCCCATCTGGCCGAACAGGCCGCGCAACTGCTCGGTCATTTCTTCCATGCCGGCCGGGCCCATGATCTCGAGCTGCGGACTGGACTGGCTCAGGTCGATTTCGATTTCACGCTCGTCCAGTTGCCCCTCGCGCAGCTTTTTGCGAAACGCCTGTCGGGCGGCGTTTTCGGGTTGGTCCGGGCTGCGCTTACCACCTTCTTCGCCACGCGGCGGCGGAATCAGGATGTCGAGAATGCGCTCTTCGGCTGCGTCCACAGCGCGTTCTTGTACCGCACGCGTAGCGCTCTCACGGGTCTGCTTGACGGCCACGTCGGCCAGGTCGCGAATGATCGAGTCAACGTCTTTGCCGACATAACCGACCTCGGTGAACTTGCTTGCCTCGACCTTGATGAACGGAGCATCGGCCAGGCGTGCCAACCGGCGCGCGATTTCAGTCTTGCCGACGCCGGTGGGGCCGATCATCAGGATGTTCTTGGGCGTGATCTCCGCGCGCAAGCTACCGGACACCTGCTGACGGCGCCAGCGGTTGCGCAAGGCGATTGCGACCGCACGTTTGGCCTGGGTCTGCCCGACGATGTGTTTGTCGAGTTCCTGGACGATCTGCTGGGGGGTGAGTGAAGACATGGGTGATCCGAATACACGTATAGATTGCTGGGCCCCGCTTACGGCAGGGTTTCGATGGTGTGGTGCATGTTGGTGTAGATACACAACTCGCCGGCAATCTCGAGCGACTTGCGCACGATGTCGGCTGCGCCGAGTTCGGTGTGGTTGAGTAGCGCCACTGCTGCGGCCTGTGCATACGGGCCGCCCGAGCCGATGGTGATGATGCCGTTTTCCGGTTCGAGTACGTCTCCGTTGCCGGTGATGATCAGCGAGGCATCCTTGTCAGCCACGGCAAGCATGGCCTCGAGCCGGCGCAGTACGCGGTCCGTGCGCCAGTCGCGGGTCAGTTCAATCGCCGCGCGTACCAGGTGACCCTGGTGCTTTTCGAGTTTGGCCTCGAAGCGTTCGAACAAGGTGAAAGCGTCGGCAGTCGCGCCTGCAAAACCGGCCAAGACCTTGCCGTGGTAAAGCTTGCGCACCTTGCGTGCCGTGCCTTTGATGACGATGTTACCCAGCGTGACCTGTCCGTCGCCGCCGATGGCCACGTCGAATCCGTCGGCGGTCTTGCGCCGCACGCTGATGATGGTGGTTCCGTGAAATTGTTCCATGTGGTGCCGAAGTCAGGGCCGCAACGGGCCCACTGTAGAAATTCCGCAGAAGCGGGGGTGTCAGGCGGGGTGCTGGCGCACGCCCTAGTCGGATCGCATCACGATCCTGGCGTGTTCGTTGATGCCGATCACGCCGAAAAAGGCCGCTACCAGACGATGCACCTCGCGAAACTGGATCTGACAACCGTCCAACTGCGAGGTTGCCACCCAATTCAAGATGCTGCCGGCAGCCGAGAAATCAACCCTGATCAGATTGGCGCAGGAGATCACCAGGCGCTGCGAACCGTTGCGTGCCTGTTCCAGCGCATTGAGCGCATCGGTTGCCTCACCGAGGATTTCGCCCGACAACTCGGCCACAGCGGCTTGTATCGACTCCAGACCCATCGGCACGGTCGCTGCCGGTCCGAAGCCCAGGTCCGAATGTTGCGTCTGCACATCATCGTCGTCAGACGCTTGCGACCCCTCACCCTTGCTCAACGTGCCGGCGATCGTTGCGCCGTGGTAGCTGCAACGGGCATCGATCCAGGCCGGCGGTGAGACCTCGAAGGTGACGCAGTAGTCCAGCGCGACCAACTCAAACTCGTCCTGCAAGCGCATGATGCGCAAGCCGTCGAGTCGCAGCTTCCAGCCGGCCGGGCCATGCGCCCGGTTGCCGGAGGCGGCCAGTTTGCGCAGAGCCGCCTCCAGTGTGCGGGCACCCGAGAATCGCAGGTCGACAGGGGTCTCGCACCATTGTGCAAACAGCTCGGACAGAGGGCCGACGGCATCAGGCTCGATTGCCTGCAGGCCGCTCCAGTCCAGGAACCAGGGTGGGTCCATGTTGGCAATGGCCAACTGCAAGGTGTCCACGGCGCCAGCGCCAAAATGCGCCGGACAGACCCAGATGGGCTCGATCATCAGGCGTGAGGGCACCGTGCGCGACGGCGTGTCGGCCTTGTCATCTCCCAGGGCATCAGGCATCGAGAACCAGGTTGGCGCGGAACGGTCGAAACGCTGTGCGAATTCGATCGCCGCACGATTGAACCTGCTTTGTCGGCCGGTGGCGCGGTACAGGTCGAGCAGTGCAGCCGCCCACCGCAGCGCATGTTCGCTCGGTGCGGCCGCATCGTCCAAGGCCGCTTTCAGGCCCGATTCGGCGCCCGCGTCATCGCCGTTGGCGAACCGGATCGCGGCCTCCTCCATCTCGGCGTCGTTCATGCCGTCTACCAGTTCGATCGTCGGCGCGCGTGAATGGGTAACACCATGCCCGTCACCGATGCGGTGGCCATTCCGGTCGTCCTGCGACGCCATCGCAGCGTCCTGTCGCGATGCAGGTGGCACGTTCGTAGGGCCGGGCCCGAAGCCGGAGTTGTCCTGGGTGGGCGGGAAGTCGGAGGTCTCGTTGCCGGACAGCACCGGTTCGGCGCGCATCGGGCTCATCCGGGTGGGAGCATAGCTCTGGTCGTTGATCACATCAGCCGCATCGGGCTGGCCTTCAGGCTTGCGCGGGGCCGTTGGAGCGCTGGTTTTCTGTACGGTGTCGTTCTTGCCCTGCCACCACTGGTTGGACATCTGGGCTTCGATCTCGTCGATCTTCTTGACTGTGTTCGCCCTATTTTGCGAATTGGCCGGAAGGCTGCTCTGAAAATACGACGGGCGGCCACCGAGTTCCGGGCTCATGCCGGGATCGCGGCTGCGCAGTTTGCGCAATTGATCAAACTCGCGCTTGCGGACAAAATCGTTTTGCCGCTTGCGCTCGATCATCTCTTTGAGCGCCTGCTTGCTGTACCCGACGTCTGGTTCCGGATCCTGCTTGTCCAGATCGGTCCAGTTGGTCGTCGGGTTGCGAACGAATTTCGCAACCTTGGACAGCAAACTGGGATTATTTTCTTTGGCGGACATGGGCAGGGCGGGTTCTGGAAAAAAGATTCTACGCGCCTGCCATTCGCCGCCGCAATGTGGTCGCACGCTCACCCGAAACGCCGGGCCGCTCCCAGGTTTCCTCCCCCCCCCCCCCTCCTGGGGGCTGGCGAAACCAGGGCTGGGGGCGCCCTTAGTCCCCGAACATCTTCTGTTTGAGCTCACGCCGTTGCTGCGCCTCGAGCGACAACGTCGCCGTCGGGCGGGCCAGCAGGCGTCCGACACCGATCGGTTCTCCAGTCTCATCGCAGTAGCCGTAATCACCTGCATCGATGCGGGAAATCGATTGCTCGATCTTCTTGAGCAACTTGCGCTCACGGTCGCGGGTGCGCAATTCCAGAGCGTGTTCCTCTTCGATCGTCGCCCGATCAGCTGGGTCGGGCACGACTACGGTGTCTTCGCGCAGGTGTTCGGTGGTCTTGCCGGCACTGGCCAGGATCTCGCTTTTGAGCGTGGTCAGCTTGAGCCGGAAAGCGGCCAGCTGAATGTCGTTCATGTATTCCGCATCCGGCATCGCCAGCAGCTCGGCGTCGGTCAACTGGTTCGCCGTCTTGGTCTTCCAGTTGTTCGCCAGTTGTGGATCCTTGCGGGTTGCCGAGGCCAAAGGCGGGATGATGACGGGGGTATCCGGCAATGGTGCGTAACTCGCCTTGGCCGCCGTCGACGCGACCGACTGCGCCATCGAGGGGACGGTCAGCGACGCGAGTCGTGAAGAGGGCCTGCCGGTGCGTTGTGGCACGCCCGAGGCGGACATAACCGTTGTGGGTGGCATGACCCGGGTGTCTGACTTGGCCGGGCTGGACGTTTTGGTGGTTTCAATGGACTTGACTGGCATATTTTTCGCGCCTGTAGCCGCTTTTTTTGCAGCGGCTGGTTTGGCAGCAGTGATCGGAGATGTCTTGGCGGCAGGCCGCTTCGCGCTGGTTGGTACTGACTTCGCTGGCACTGGCGTTGCCGTTTTGGCCGGGGCCTTGCCTGCCGGCTTGTCGCTAAGCGACTTCGTGGCCACCGTTTTGGCGGGTGTCTTTGCGGCCGTCTTGGCCTTCGCTGGCGTGGCTTTCAATTCTTCACTCCTCACAGAACGGACCTGTCATTGGGCGTTGTCGTCAAACCTGCCACTTGGCGACGGATGCACCCCCTGTTAACTGAGGCCCGGCGTCGATTTTCTGACACTCGGGGCCATACCGACGCAATGACTTCGGCGGGCGAGTGTACCGCCTTATCGCCACAGGCCCCAGACAATCGCGCCGGGCGTGGCGAAGCCACCACCCCGGTTGGCACCAGGCGGCGTTCAGACAAGGCACTGCTCCATGCCCTGCATCAGGATATCTTTGGGCAGGTCGATGCCGATAAACACGAGCTTGCTGGTGCGCTGCTCATGCTCGAGCCATGGCGGGCCCAGATCGCTGCCCATGAGCTGGTGCACACCCTGGAAGATCACCTTGCGATCGGTGCCCTGCATGTTCAGCACGCCCTTGTAGCGCAGCATGCGCGGCCCGTAGATGTTGACGATGGCACCCAGGAAGTCTTCGAGTTTGGCTGGATCGAACGCGCGGTCCGATCTGAATACAAAACTTTTCACATCATCGTCGTGACGATGGTGGTGCCCGCCGCCGCGCTGGTGGGAGGGATGGTCACAATCCGCGTCCTGTGCGTGGTCGTGATCATGGTGGTCGTGGTCGTCTTCCTTCAGGAAGTCGGGGTCGATCTCGAGTTTGGTGTTCAGGTTGAAGCCGCGCAGGTCGAACACGCTGGAGATCGGCACTTCGCCGAAATGCACCGATTGCTGGGGCGCGCGCGGGTTCATATGCTTGAGGCGGTGCATCAGCGCGTCGACGTCGTCCTTGGCAACAAGGTCGGTCTTGCTGATGAAGATCTGGTCGGCGAAACCCACCTGGCGCCGCGCTTCCTGGCGCTCATCGAGCTGGGTCGGTGCATGTTTGGCGTCCACCAGGGTCAGGATGGAGTCCAGCAGGTAACTCTCGGCGATCTCATCGTCCATGAAGAAGGTTTGCGCAACCGGCCCCGGATCGGCCAGGCCGGTGGTTTCGATGACCACCCGGTCGAAATCGAGTTCGCCGCGCCGCTTCTTGGCGGCGAGGTCCTGCAGCGTGCTGCGCAGATCTTCCCGGATGGTGCAGCAGATGCAGCCATTGCTCATCTGGATGATCTGCTCGTTGACATCCGATACCAGGATGTCACTGTCGATGTTTTCTTCGCCGAACTCGTTCTCGATCACGGCAATTTTCTGGCCGTGCGCTTCGGACAAGACGCGTTTGAGCAGGGTCGTTTTGCCCGAGCCGAGAAAACCGGTGAGGATGGTGGCGGGGATAAGGCTCATGCTGGATTCCTGACTGTCTGGATGCCTTCCGGCTCCGGCAATCGACCATGTTGGTCCACCGGAAACAAAAAAGCAAAATTGCGAGTGTAGCGGCCATTTCTGACCGCACTATTTGCGTGAAATCACCAATCCTTTCAAATATTCGCCCTCTGGAAACTGGATCGTCATCGGATGGTCCGGCGCGCCGCCCAAATGGTGCGTGATGTAGCCGTCGACGCCCGCGTCGATGCCCGCCGATGCGACGATCTTGTGAAATAGATCGACACTGATGCCGCCGGAGCAGGAAAACGTGAACAGGAAACCGCCCGGATTCAGGATCTTCAGGGCCAGCCGGTTGATGTCCTTGTATGCGCGTGCGGCCCGTTCGGCATGGGCAATGGTGGGCGCAAATTTGGGCGGATCGAGCACGATGGCGTCGAAGCTGCGACCGTCTGCGCCATATTGCCGCAAAGCGGCATTCACGTCCGCATCCAGAAAATCGTAACGATTTGCGTCAAAGCCATTGCGTTCCATATTGGTGCGGGCCAGGGCCAGTGCGCTGGCGGACGAGTCGATGGACGTGACGTGACCGGCCCCGCCGTGCAGCGCTGCCACGCCAAATCCGCCGGTGTAACTGAAACAATTGAGCACAGTTGGCCATTGGCGATGCCGGGCCGCGCGCGCGAATGCCTGCCGGCTGTCACGCTGGTCCAGGTAAAACCCGGTCTTGTGGCCCTGTGCGATGTTCAATTCCAGTTGCCAGCTGTGTTCACGCATCACCAGCGCGACCGGACCATCGCCGCGCAACCAGCCGGTTGCCGGCGCCAGGCCTTCGAGTTTGCGGCTGTTGGTGTCGGAACGTTCATACAGCCTTGCTGCGCCCGAGTGCCGCAGCAAGGCGTCTGCCAGCGGGGCTTTCCAGCGTTCCGCGCCTGCCGACTGGAACTGCGCCACCAGCGTGTCGCCATAACGGTCGACCACCAGGCCGGGCAGGCCGTCGGACTCGCCGTGCACCAGACGCATGCCGTCGCTGTCGATGTCGAATCGGCTGCGCGCGGCAATGGCGCTGGCGCATGCAGCGTCGAAAAAGTCTGCGTCGATGCGCTGGTGGGCGTCGAAACTCCAGACACGGGCCCGGATGCGCGATTGCGGGCTGAACGCCGCCCACGCGAGAAAGTCGCCATTGTGGGATTCGACCCGCACGGTTTCTCCAGCGTCGCCTCCGCCCTTGGCGATGGCCGACTCGAATATCCAGGGGTGACGGCGCAGCAAGGAGCGTTCCTTGCCGGGATGCAGGCGCAAGATTTTCATGACAGCGATTGTGCGGCCTGCGAAAGCGCTATTTCGGCCGACCCTTGAGCCTGGCGCGCGGGTGCGCCGCGTCGTAGGCTTTGGCCAGATGCTGGAAATCGAGCCGGGTGTAGACCTGGGTCGTCGTGATGTTGGCATGGCCCAGCAGTTCCTGCACCGCGCGCAGATCGCTGCTGGACTGCAGTACATGGCTGGCAAACGAATGGCGCAGCATGTGTGGATGTACCGGCGTAGACAGACCGCTGCGCTGGCTGCGACGGCGCAGGCGCTGCCAGATCGACTGTGCGGTCAGCCGTGTGCCGTGCCGGCCGATGAACAAGGCCGGTTGGGGCTGCAGGGTCGGTTGTAGCGACGGTTGGCGCACCGCCAGCCAGGCCTGGACGGCTAGCACCGCCTTGCTGCCGATCGGGACACTGCGCCGTTTTGCGCCTTTGCCAAGCACATGCGCCTCACCCGCTGCCAGGTCGAGCCAGCCGCGCGCCTGTGGCCCGGCCGAGACGTCGAGTCCGACGAGTTCGCCCACGCGCAAGCCGCCGCCGTATAGTAATGCGACCATCGCCGCGTCCCTGGTATCGAGCCACGGGTCGGCATCGGGGTCGTGGAATGCAGCCAGCTGCACCGCGTCATCGACACTCAATGCCTTGGGCAAGGGTTTGCCGGCCTTTGGCGACTTGACATCCTGCACCGGGTTGGAACTGACCATGCCCTCGCGTCCCAGCCAGGTATAAAAACCACGCCAACCCGACAGGATCAGCGCAATGCCACGTGGACTGCGGCCCTGGCCGTGCATCTGTGCAACCCAGCGTCGAACATCCGGGTTCCGCACTGCGGCCAGTGCGATGCCTGCCTGGCGGGCGTTGTCCGCCAATCGAGCTAGGTCGAGCGCATACAAGGTGACGGTCCGACCGGCCAGGCGCTTTTCAACCCGCACATGCTCCAGGTAACGCTCGACCAGCGGGTCGAGATCGGTTGGCGGGGTGCCGAGGCCGGCGTCGACTGGATCTGGCTGCGGCACTCTGAGCCCGTTAGTTCAAGTAATGGCCTCTGACGCTCTTAGTCCAGGCGCAGGCGTCCCAACGCTGCACTGGCGATATTCGCCACGTGTTGCAGGAAGTCGGTCCCCATGCCGCTATTGAAGCGCTGGGCATCCGGCGAGGACAATACCAGCATGCCAAACGCCGGTTGCATGGCCCCGAGGCTGGTGTCGCGCAACGGCAGCAACGCGATCGATGCCGCTGCCGTCGGTTCCGGCAGCCAGGTGACGGCCTCAAAACCGGTATTGACGCCGCAAAAAGGTTCGGTCAACGAACTCGCGAAAAGCTTGGCGTCTTCCGTGGCGCCGAGCGCGAAGTCGGCGTCCTTGTGGGCGCTGGCGACGCCCCAGACCTTGATCGCGACTTGTGGCACGGCAAACTGGTCGCGCACCTGGTCGACGATCTGCATCGGGATGGCGGCGGCGCTGGCGTTCTGGAACAGCGATGCCGACCAGCGCAGCAACCGGTCCGACAGCAACGCGTTCTCGTTGCCATGGCGAATCATGTCCATCAGGCGGTGTTCGAGTATCTTGATCTTGTCGCGCAGCATTTCGGCCTGTCGTTCCTGCAGGCTGACCGCGCGTTTGCTGTGCGGGCTGGTCATGTGCACACTGGCCAGCAATTCGGCGTGGCGCTCGAAAAAATCCGGTGTATTGGCCAGGTAGTTGGCGATATCGTCTTCGGTGATCGGGTTGGTGAATGCTTGGGTCATGGTTGGTCTGGTACTTCGATTTCGCCTTCAAAAACTGTCTGGGCCGGACCGGTCATCATGACAGGGGCGGCGCCAGCCTCCCAACGCACCGTCAAGTGGCCGCCGCGGGTTGCGACGTCGACGCACGCGTCAAGCAGGCCGAGCCGGATGCCGGCCACGACCGCAGCGCATGCGCCGGTGCCGCAGCTGAGGGTTTCACCGGCTCCGCGCTCGAACACCCGCAAGGCGATTGATGTCCGGTCCAGCACCTGCATGAACCCGACATTCACGCGCTGGGCAAATGCGCGGTGGTTTTCAACCAAGGGGCCGATGCCGGTAACGTCCGCGGTGTGGACATTGTCCACGGTGCAAACCGCATGCGGATTGCCCATCGACAACACCGCCACGCGGACCATGTTCATGGATGCCGTGGCCGGCAAAGGCACATCCCAGGTCTGCCAGTCGCCGTGGGGTTGTGGCGTGAGTCCCTGGCCATCGAACGGCACTGCCGGCAGGTCGAATCCCGGTGCGCCCATGTCGACCGTGACACGGCCGTCGGTATCGCGATGCAACGCCAGCACCCGGTTCATCGTCTTGACGGTGACGCTGTCCTTGTCGGTCAGTCCGCGCTGGCGCACATACGAGAGGAAGCAGCGCGCGCCGTTGCCGCAGTGCTCCACTTGCTGTCCATCGGCGTTGTGGATCACGTATTCGAAGTCGAACCCGGGGCTGGGCGCTGCGCGCACGCTCAGGATCTGATCGGCCCCGACGCCGAAATGCCGGTCGCCGAGAAAGCGGTATTGCGCGCGCGACAAGCCGAGCAGCGCGCGGGTTTCATCGAGCACGACGAAATCATTGCCGGCGCCATGCATCTTGGTGAACGGAATTCGCATCGCAGGATTATCCCCCCAACCATCGGTGGCGCAGGGCCGAGCCCGGCCACGCTGCGGTGGCCGCCATGGTCGGCGGGCACCGTCCCGGGCAGACGTTTGGCGGCACAATGCACCATGGTCCGTCCCACCCAGCTTCTCCATATCCAGCGCCCGCCCGCGCCCACCCGACCGGCTGCCACCGTGTTGTTGTTGCGCGATGGCGCGCAGGGCATCGAGGTGCTGATGACCCGGCGCTCCCCGACCGCCAGTTTTGCGCCCGGCGCCTACGTATTCCCCGGCGGCGGCATCGACGCCGCCGACGCAGGGTCGCACCATCTGGCGCACCGAAGGCCAGCGCAGGGCGACCTGCATGCGACGCAGGCGATTGCCGCGATTCGCGAGAGCTTCGAGGAACTGGGCGTATTGCTGGCGCGCCATGCCGATGGCCGTGCGCCTGATGTCGCCGATCTGGCGGCGCTGGACCGCGCAGCCCCGTTTGCCGTGCAATGCGCCGCACGCGGCCTGGTGCTTGCCGCCGATGCGGTGTTCGTGCTGGCGCACTGGATCACCGACCGCGACCTGCCGCGTCGGTTCGACGTACCCTTTCTGGTGGCCCGCATGCCGGAAGGTCAGCAGCCGGTGGCGGACGAGACCGAGCAGTTCGAGCCGGTCTGGGTGCGCCCGGCCGATGCGCTGGAGCGCCATGCTGCGGGCAGTTTCTTCATCATCTTTCCGACCATTCGGACCTTGCAGCGCCTGCAGGCCTTCGATACGGTCGATGCCGTGCTGCAGGCGTGTGCGGTCAACGAGCAACCGCTGTGGACCAGTTGTCCCCGCGCCGGATGGCTTGCCGGCAAGGAAGCCCGCTACATGGAGCACGAACACCCCTTCGGCGAGCTCGAGTTGGTGTCCCCGGATGGCCAGATCGTGCACCACCTGGACTGGCAGACGCTGCAGCCGGTGCCGCTGCTGCGCAACCTGATGCGGTTGACAGCGCCGAATCCGGGTGCGATGACCGGCCCGGGCACCAATAGTTACCTGGTCGGTGACCCCGACACCGGTTACATCGCCATCGATCCGGGTCCGGCGGACGCGCAGCATATTGATCGGTTGTGGCGCGCTGCCGGCGGCAATATCCGTATGATCGTGTGCACCCATTCGCACCCGGACCATTCGCCGGGCGCCCGGCCGCTGCAGGCACTGTGCCACGCGAAGCCGCCGATCCTGGGCCTGCCCAGTGCCGAGACTGCGCGCGCGGCCAGCGCCTTCACACCCGACCGCGCGATCGCCGACGGCGAGGAACTGCATCTGTGCGGGCCCGATGGCGCGCCGATGCACACGCTCAAGGTGATTCATACGCCGGGCCATGCCGCCAACCATCTGTGTCTGGTGTTAATTCAGGACGGCCTGTTGCTCAGCGGCGACCATGTGCTCAACGGCAGCACCACCGTGATCGACCCGCCGGACGGTGAAATGAATGCCTACCTGGCGTCGCTCGACAAACTGACAACCGCCTGCAGCGCGTATGTGATTGACTACATTGCCCCGGCGCACGGTTATGTGATCGCCCAGGCGGCACAGGCCATTGCCGCGCTCAAGGCGCATCGGCTCAGGCGTGAGGCCAAGATCGTGCGGGTGATGCAGAGTCAGCCCGACGGCACGCTCGACGACTGGGTGACCCGTGCCTACGACGATGTGCCCCCGCGTATGTGGCCGGTGGCCAAGCGCTCGTTGCTGGCCCATGTGCAGCGCATCGAAAGCATGTCCGGCGGCGGCCGTTGACTGGTCTGGGCCGTCAGCGAGCCTGATGCCGCGTGCCTGCCCGCCTCCGAATCAGCGCGGCCGGCGTGATCTAAAGGTCGAAGTCGCTCAGCGTTTCGCCCAGCACCGACAGTTCCAGCGGACGCACTGCACCCATCCACATGGCCCGGTCGCGATGGTCGACCAGATCGTTGTCGCTGATCGGGTGGATGAACACGACCAGGCCATTGCGGCGCATCGCCAGCCAGGGGATCACACGGCCGAACAGCTCGGGCCTGAAGGCCAACTGGCAACTCCAGTCCGGATGCGGGCCCACCGGGCGTTCATGGACCCGGCCCATCGTGAGGTGTGGAAATGCCTGCTGCGCCTGCTCGCACAAGGCACGGGCCTGGCCGAGTGTGTCAGCCCCGAAATAGACGTGGGCGTGAAAGCCCCGGATCGCCGGGGCGTTCGGTGCATCAGTGTCAGTTGTCACTTGTGATGTTGCTCGTGCTGGCAGCGGTCCGTTCGGGCGGTCCGCGATAAATAAGTGTGAAGCCCACCGATAAGCCGGATTCTGTGCATGGCGGTTTCCCGCCATGTGACTGCCATTAATCTGGGCCGCCGGTCACCCGACGGCTCGGTGCTACCTACCCGCACACACCCCGGGGGCCCCGGGTAGGGGGCGCAGCGAACTGCGCGTCCCAACATGTGCCTATTTGGTATTGCTGCGCGTAGAGATTGCCCGTTTCACCCGGCGCACGGGTTGCCCCATGCGCCGACTCGTCTCTGTTGCTCTGATCCTCACCTTAGGCCGTGTACTTGCGTACCCGGTTGTCGGTGGACAGCCGTTAGCTGCTACGCTGCCCTGTGCAGTCCGGACGTTCCTCCAGTGCGGTGTTTCCACCCGGCGCCTAAGCGTCGGCCTCGCGCACCCGACGCCTAAGCGACGGATACCAGGGCTTGCACCAGCGACAGTCTGGTGGGCTTCACACCCGGATTATCCACTCCTGAGACAATGTCTGACATTCGATTGACGGAGAAGCCACGATGAAAGCCGACACCATCCTGCAGACCATTGGCAATACGCCGCATATTCGCATCAACCGGCTGTTCGGTGATACGCATAAGGTCTGGATCAAGTCCGAGCGCAGCAACCCGGGCGGCTCGATCAAGGACCGCATCGCGTTGTCGATGGTCGAGGCGGCCGAGAAAAGTGGGGCGCTCAAGCCCGGCGCGACCATCATCGAGCCGACCTCAGGCAACACGGGCGTCGGCCTGGCCATGGTAGCTGCCGTCAAGGGCTACAAGCTGATCCTGGTGATGCCCGACAGCATGTCCGTCGAGCGCCGCCGCCTGATGCTCGCCTACGGCGCCAGTTTCGAACTCTCGCCGCGCGAGAAGGGCATGAAGGGTTGCATCGCGCGCGCCCAGGAACTGATCGCCGCTACGCCAGGGTCCTGGATGCCGCAGCAGTTCGACAACCCGGCCAACATCGACGCCCATGTGCAGACCACGGCGCAGGAGATCCTGGCAGATTTTCCGGACGGCCTGGATGTGCTGATTACTGGCGTCGGCACCGGCGGACACCTCACTGGTTGTGCGCAGGTATTGAAGGCAGCATGGCCAAAACTTCAGGTGTTTGCGGTTGAACCTGCGGCCTCGCCGGTGATATCGGGTGGTGCACCGTCGCCGCATCCGATTCAGGGCATCGGCGCCGGTTTCATTCCGACGAATCTGAAAACCGAATTGCTCAACGGTGTGATCCAGGTTGAGCCCGAACCGTCGCGCGAGATGGCGCGGCGCTGCGCACGCGAAGAGGGCATGCTGGTGGGCATTTCCTCAGGCGCGACATTGGCGGCGATTGCACAGAAATTGCCAGACCTGCCAACAGGCGCCCGTATTCTGGGGTTCAACTACGACACCGGTGAGCGTTACCTGTCGATCGAAGGCTTCCTGCCGACGGAATGATCCGCCTGACGGAGCTGAAGCTGCCGCTGTCGCACACGCCGGCGGACCTGGAGCGACTGGTGATGCAGGCACTGGACGTGCCGGCCGAGGCCGTGCAGGCGCTGCATGTTTTCAAGCGCAGTGTGGATGCGCGCAAGGCGCAGTTGCTGGTCGTCTATATCGTCGATGTGACGTTGGCCGATCCGCAAGCGCAGGCGCTGGTGTTGGAGCGGTTGGCAGGCCGCGCCCATATCGGGGTTGCGCCGGACATGCATTACCGACTGCCCTACCAGGTGCCCGCGGGGGCGCACGGCGCGGAGCGGCCACTGCGTCCGGTGGTCGTGGGGTTTGGTCCGTGCGGCATTTTCGCTGCCTTGTTGCTCGCGCAGATGGGCCTGCGGCCGATCGTGCTCGAACGCGGACGCCAGGTGCGCCAGCGCACCAAGGACACCTGGGGCCTGTGGCGCAAGTCGGTGCTCGATCCGGAGTCGAACGTGCAGTTCGGCGAAGGAGGAGCCGGCACGTTCTCGGATGGCAAACTGTGGAGCCAGATCAAGGACCCGCGTTACCTCGGACGCAAGGTGATGACCGAGTTCGTCAAGGCCGGCGCGCCCGAGGACATCCTGGTCGATGCGCACCCGCACATCGGCACCTTCAAGCTGGTCAAGGTGGTCGAGAACATGCGCGAGCAGATCATCGCGCTGGGGGGCGAGATCCGGTTCGAGCATCGCGTGACCGATCTGTTGCTCGAGGACGGCCCGCCCGACGCGCAGGGACGCACGCGACGCATCCGCGCCCTGAGTGTGCTCGATCAACATACCGGCGTGGTGCGGGAACTGGCGGCGCGCCAGGTGGTGATAGCCCTCGGTCACAGTGCCCGCGACACCTTCGTGATGTTGCATCGGCGTGGCGTCGAAATGGCGGCCAAACCGTTCTCCATCGGCTTTCGCATCGAACACCCGCAAGGCCTCATCGATCGGGCGCGCTGGGGACGCCATGCGGGTGATCCGGCGCTCGGCGCCGCAGAATACCGGTTGGTTCACCATGCCGCCAACGGCCGCTCGGTCTACAGTTTCTGCATGTGTCCCGGCGGCACCGTGGTCGCTGCCACGTCGGAGCCCGGCCGTGTCGTGACCAATGGCATGAGCCAGTATTCGCGCAACGAGCGCAATGCGAATGCGGGCATCGTTGTTGGCATAGACCTGCCGGACTATCCGCGCGACATTGACCGCATGCGTGCGGCGCTGGGGCCTGACGTGCTGGCAACGGACGAGACCATGGCGGACCATCCGCTGGCCGGCATCGTGCTGCAGCGTGAGCTCGAATCTGCAGCCTACATACTGGGCGGCAGCAACTACCACGCGCCAGGGCAACTGGTCGGTGACTTCCTGGCCGCGCGCGCATCCACCGCACTGGGTGGCGTCGAGCCGTCGTACAAACCTGGCGTGCAGCTGGGCGATCTGGGCCCGGCGCTGCCCACGTATGCGATCGACGCGATCCGTGAAGCCTTGCCGATGTTCGGTCGCAAGGTCAAGGGTTTCGACATGCCCGATGCGGTATTGACCGGCGTGGAGACACGCACTTCCTCGCCGGTGCGTATTGGCCGTGCCGACGACTACCAGAGCCTCAACGTGCAAGGGCTGTACCCGGCTGGCGAAGGCGCCAGTTATGCGGGCGGCATCCTGTCGGCTGGCGTCGATGGCCTACGGGTGGCTGAGGCGTTGGCGCGGGTCGTGCTGGCTTGAATGCGGTTTTGTCGTTGGCATGCTGCTGCCTGTGGGGAATCAAGCGGCGAGCGGCTGTCTGTGGGTGATCAGGCCGGCGTGGTGCTCTGCTCCGCGAATGTCCCCCGGCCTCGCGGCCTCCTCCTTTATTTCGCTGCGCAGAACACTCCACCGACCTGATCCGGCGACGTCCGCAGCACGCGCACATCCTGCGGCCAAAGCCGGCGGACCGCCAGCGCTGCTCCGGCACGGCAGGGTGGGTGGACGGTGGAGCGAGGTAAAAGGAGGAGGCCGCGAGGCCGGGGGACACGAGCGTAACCGTCCACCCGCCCTGTCGGGCCCACCACAGTCCGTTGGGTGATCAGGCCGGCGTGGTTCTCTGCTCCGCGAATGTCCCCCGGCCTCGCGGCCTCCTCCTTTATTTCGCTGCGCAGAACACTCCACCGACCTGATCCGGCGACGTCCGCAGCACGCGCACACCCTGCGGCCAAAGCCGGTGGGCCGCCAGTGCTACTGCGGCACGGCAGGGTGGGTGGACGGTGGAGCGAGGTAAACGGAGGAGGCCGCGAGGCCGGGGGACACGAGCGCAACCGTCCGCCCGCCCTGTCGGGCCCACCACAGTCCGCTGCCTGGCCACTGGCAGAGCGGCGGCTATTGCACAGAGCGTTCGAGGGGCGTCGACGGCGTCGTGCCGCCGGCGCACCGGACTCAGGCGATCGGATTGTTCTGCAATGCGGCGATGCGCTCTTCGATGGGTGGGTGGGTCGAAAACAGTTTGCCGATGCCACCGGCGATACCCATGGCCGCGATGCTCTTGGGCAATTCGCCCGGCGTCAGGCCGCCCAGGCGCGCCAGTGCGTTGACCATGGGCTGGCGTTGGCCCATCAGTTTGGCGGCCCCGGCGTCGGCGCGGAACTCGCGCTGGCGCGAGAACCAAGCCACCACGATGGCTGCCACGAACCCCAGCAAGATGTCGAGCACGATGGTCGTGATCCAGTAGCCCATGCCGGGGCCCGAACTGCGCTCGTTGCCCTTGTTCAGGAAGCTGTCCACCGCATAACCGATGACACGGCTCAGGAACACCACGAAGGTGTTCATGACGCCCTGGATCAGCGCCATCGTGACCATGTCACCGTTGGCGATGTGCGCCACCTCATGGCCGATCACGGCCTCGACCTCTTCGCGCGTCATGCCCTGGAGCAGTCCGGTCGATACCGCGACCAGTGCTGAATTCTTGAAGGCGCCGGTGGCGAATGCATTGGGCGCGCCCTCGAAAATGCCGACCTCCGGCATGCCGATGCCGGCTTTATCGGCGAATTTCTGCACGGTCTGCACGATCCAGGCTTCATCGGCGTTCTGCGGCTGCTCGATGATCTTGACGCCGGCGCTCCATTTGGCGACCGGTTTGCTGATCAGCAGCGATATGAAGGCGCCGCCAAAACCGAAGATCAGCGCAAATCCGAGTAACGCACCCAGGTCCAACCCGTTGGCCGTCAGGAAGCGGTTGACACCCAGGATGTTGGCGACAACGCCCAACACCAGCACGACGGCCAGGTTGGTCATCACAAACAGCATTATTCTTTTCATGTGCGAGGATTTCTATGGAGTCCGTAAGGACCGATGGCGAGGATGTTAGGGGCAAAGCCGCCTATTTCAAGGCCTTTGCCGACGGTTGGCCCTCGACATGTGCGGTTATTGCGACGGGGTCGGCGGCTGCTCGCGCGGCGCGGAAAACCGCGCTGTCGTTGTAGAAGACCGGGTCGCAGTTGGCGGCCCACCATCCCGGAACACCCAGTACCGGCAGATGGGCAAATGGTTTGGTCGCCAGCAGGGCCGCGTTCAGCTCGCCGGCAACCCGGGCGTCCAGCTCGGACAGAGGGCCGGCAGGCAGGTCAAGCCATATCACGTGTGCGGTAATCGCCTTGCGTGGCAGTTGCAGTTTTTCGAGCAGCGCATGACCGAACAGGTCCAGTTGCGCGTCGTGCCACAGTGGACGCAGGTGGCCGAACACGGCGTCCCATTGCTTGGCCTGCAAGGCGTCCCATAAGACTCGCGGCGCACGCAGGAAGGCGGCGTTCTCATCAAAAACCGTCAGGGCATCGCGTACCGGTCCGCGCACTGGGCGCACGCCGTCGGCCAAGATCTGCGCCGCCTGGAGCTGGTTCAGGCGCCGTTTGGTGGCCGGATAGTGGATCCAGCACAGACCATTGAAAAAATCGTGCAATCCCTCGCGCGTCGGACAGCGTCCTGTCTGCGCGATGAACAGCTCATAAGCCATGCCATCGGGCAAGGCCGACTGCGGTATGAACCGCACCGGGGCCGCGGCCGCGTCGTTCAGCGCTTGCCACAACGGGGTTCCGCCGCGCACCGCGGTGTCCACGGCCTGTCCGATCCGCTGCATCGGCGCCAGCCACGCCTGGCTCCAGTCCACTGCCGGCCAGGGCACAGCTGGCGTGCGTGGGTCTGGGTTGGGGGCCAGTTCAATGGTGCGCGTCAGGCGCCCTGCAGTTGCCACGGCAGCAGTTCTCCTCCTTGCAGCGGCTTGAGCTCGGCGTCTCCAAGCGGATAGCTCTGCGGCGCCCGCCACGAACGGCGCGCCAAGGTGATGGTGCCGCTGTTGCGCGGCAAACCATAAAAGTCGGCGCCGTGGAAACTGGCAAACGCCTCCAGTTGCGGCAGTGCGTCGGCCGCGTCGAAGGCCTGCGCGTACATCTCGAGCGCCGCATGCGCGGTGTAGCAGCCCGCGCATCCGCTGGCGTGTTCCTTCAAGTGTGCCGGATGGGGGGCGCTGTCCGTGCCCAGAAAGAAATGCGCATCGCCGCTGGTGGCTGCCGCGACCAACGCCTGGCGGTGGATTTCGCGCTTGAGTACCGGCAGGCAGTAGTAATGCGGCCGGATGCCGCTGGTGAAGATGGCGTTGCGGTTGAACAGCAGGTGATGCGCTGTGATGGTGGCCGCAGTGTGGGGACCGGCCTCACGCACATATTGCGCTGCCTCACGGGTCGTGATGTGCTCGAGCACGATGCGCAGCTCCGGAAAGTCGCGTCGCAGCGGAATCAACTGCTGCTCAATGAATACCGCCTCGCGGTCGAACAGGTCGATGTCTGGCGACGTGACTTCACCGTGCACCAGCAGCAGCAGGCGCTCCTTCTGCATGACCTCGAGCACCGGATAGATGCGGTGCAGGTCGGTCACGCCGGCGTCGCTGTTGGTCGTGGCTCCGGCCGGGTACAGCTTGGCGGCAACGATCATGTCGCCCAGGCCGTCGGTGCGGGTCGCGCTGGCGCGCCGGATTTCGTCTGCGTCGAGCCGGTCGGTCAGGTACAGGGTCATCAAAGGCGTGAAGTCCAGTCCCGTCGGTACTGCGGCGCGGATACGCGCGGCGTATTGCAGCGCTTGGGCCACCGACGTCACTGGCGGTTTGAGGTTCGGCATGATGATGGCGCGTGCGAACTGTGCCGCTGTATGCGGCACCACGGTGTCCAGTGCCTGGCCATCGCGCACATGCAGGTGCCAGTCATCGGGACGGGTGATGCGCAGGCTGTCGATGCGTGCGGGTGTGTCGGTCTGCTGCATGGGGTGGACTCAGTTTGGAGGGGGTGGCTGGTTGCCGGGGGTGGTCATCAGATAGTTCCACAACGACTGCGCATTGCCCGTGGCGGCAGCGGTCCTGGCCTTGCCGTTGGTGGTGGCGACAGACTTGGTGCTGATGCTGCGGCCGTTTTCCTGGCTTGCGGGTCGCTCCCGGTAGGCGCGCACGTCCATCGTGATCTGCAGGCCGGATATGTCGCCGGGCAAGGCGCTGACCAGGCGTTTGGCGCGCAGTTCCTTTTTCACTGCGCTATAGGGCAGGAACGCAATGCCATGGCCTTCCAGCGCCATGGCCTTGAGTCCTTCGGCCATGTCGGTCTCGTAGACCCGGTCGAAATGGATCGGGATCGAGGACTGCTTCAGAATCAGGTCCACCATCTGGCCCAGGTAGGCGCCGGGCGCATACCCCAGATATGGTAGCGGTTGGCCCGCGCGCCCGGGCAGCATGAACATGGGTGTGCCGTCAGGACCGGGCTTTGCGTAAGGAGCCATGACCTCTTCGCCCAGGCTCACCATCTCGTAGCGGTTCGGATCGAGCTGGAACGGCTGCGCGCTGTGGTGATAGGCGATCAGCAGGTCACAGCTGCCCTCGACCAGGCGCATTACCGCGTCATGGACGTTGAGTGCGATCAGGCGGCTCTTGATAGGTCCGAATTTTTCTCGCAAATCTGATACCCAGGCCGGGAAAAACGTGAACGCGAGGGTATGGGGCACGGCAAACTCGACCACGTCATGGGCGCTCGAGCGATGGCCTCGCAGCATCGCGCGCGTGCTTTGCAGCGCCTGCAGGATCTCCAGCGATTGGTCGTACAACGTTTCGCCGGCTGGCGTCAGGCGGGTCGGATAGGAGCTGCGATCGACCAGGTCGCTGCCGGCCCAGGCCTCGAGCGACTGGATACGGCGCGAGAAAGCGGGTTGCGTCACATGCCGCAATTGCGCGGAGCGGCTGAAACTGCGTGTTTCAGCCAAGCTGACGAAATCCTCGAGCCATTTTGTTTCCATTGCTGATTATGCGGTGCCCTGGCGTGCCCTCCCGTGGGTTCAAGTGTTTGCCGCTCACGCTCTCAGCCCGCAGCCCCCGGAAAAACCCACACCAACGCAGCTGTCATGATGGCGTAGCGCAGGAACTTCCCGATCGCCATATACAGCAGGCATGGCCAGAACGGAAACCGCAACCAGCCGGCTACCGCACACAGCGGGTCGCCGACCACCGGCACCCACGACAGCAGGCAAGCCTTCGGACCGAGGCGCTCAAGCCAGCGCAACGCGCGCCCATGGGTGTTTGAGTGGCGGTATTTGTCGACCAGCTGGTGGGTGCCGTACCCCATGAACCAGGTGACCGCGCCACCGAGCGTATTGCCCGCGGTGGCCACGAGGACCGCCGGCCAGAACAGGCCCGGGTTGATCGTGACCAGACCAAACACGACCGGCTCGGAACCCAGTGGCAACAAGGTGGCCGATAGGAATGAGATCAGCAGGACCGTGCTCAACCCGTACTGCGGCAGAGCCAACAGCGTGATCAGATGGTCTAGCCAGGGGTGCATCGGTGGCGCGAGTATACGGAAGCGGCGGCGTGCGCGCGGTCATGGCGCGCTGCATTGGGATCTGGCGAGTCAATTTCGATTGCTGAAATTTTGGGCAGTTAGAATCATGGCGCGTCATCCGAGACGCGCCCAGTCGGACCACTCCGGAGACATTTCATTTCACAATCCGAGCATATGCAGATCGGCCAATTCGCGCTTGCCAACCGGTTCATGGTGGCCCCGATGGCGGGTGTCACGGATCGTCCTTTTCGCCAGTTGTGCCGGCGCCTGGGCGCCGGTCATGCCGTGAGCGAAATGGTGACTTCGCGCCCCGACCTGTACCGGTCACTCAAGACGTCGCGGCGCGCCAACCATGATGGCGAGCCGGGGCCGATCGCCGTGCAGATTGCCGGCACCGACGCACAGATGATGGCCGACGCGGCGGCCTATAACGTGGACCGTGGCGCGCAGATCATCGACATCAACATGGGCTGCCCGGCCAAGAAGGTATGCAACAAGTGGGCCGGCTCTGCCCTGATGCAGGACGAGGCGCTGGCGCTGTCGATCGTTGAGGCCGTGGTGGGCGTGTGTGCGCCGCGCAACGTGCCGGTGACGCTCAAGATGCGCACCGGATGGTGCCAGTCGCATCGCAATGCAGGGCGTATTGCGCGTGATGCGGAGAATGCCGGGGTGCAGATGCTGGCGATACATGGCCGGACCCGTGAGCAGGGTTATCGCGGCCTGGCGGAATACGACACCGTCACCGCGGTCAAGACCATGGTGCGTATTCCGGTGGTGGCCAATGGCGACATCACGACGCCGCAAAAGGCGCGCGATGTGTTGCTGGCCACTGGCGCCGATGCGGTGATGGTGGGCCGGGCGGCGCAGGGTCAGCCCTGGATTTTTCGCCAGATGGTGCATTTCCTGGCGACCGGTACGGTGCTGGCGCCGCCGCTGGTAGCCGAGGTCAAGCGACTGTTGCTCGAGCACCTGCTGGACCACTATGCGTTGTATGGCGAGCACATCGGCGTGCTCAGCGCGCGCAAGCACATTGGCTGGTATGTGCGCGACCTGCCCGGTGGCGAGGCATTTCGGGGAGAGATGAACCGGTTGCCGGACGTGGATGGCCAGTTGGCCGCTGTCGCCGGATTTTTTGACATGTTGGGCGCAACCATGGACCGGTTGCCGCAGGCCGCGGCGGACCTCGGTGACGCGGCATCGACGCCATCCATGGAGACCGCCTGATGAGTAAAAAACACATCGAGGAGTGCGTACGCACCAGTCTGGAAGGGTACTTCCGTGACCTGCGTGGGACCGAACCCGATGGCATGTACGACATGATGGTGCAGGTGGTGGAAAAACCGCTGCTCGAAGTGGTCATGCAGCATGCGGACAACAACCAGTCCCGGGCCGCGCAGTGGCTGGGTCTGAATCGCAATACGCTGCGCAAGAAGCTGCTCGAGCACAAGTTGCTGGGTTGAGAGTTTGAGTGGCAATGAGCTGAAAAATGAACGGAATCTCCATGGTGACCAAGGCGTTGATATCGGTATCCGACAAAACCGGCATTGTTGAATTTGCCACCGCGTTGCAGGCGCTCGGGGTCGAACTGGTGTCGACCGGCGGCACTGCCGCGCTGCTGGCCCAGCATGGCCTCGCTGTGTGCGAGGTCGCAGAGCTGACCGGTTTTCCCGAGATGCTTGACGGCCGGGTCAAGACGCTGCACCCGGTGGTGCATGGCGGCTTGCTGGCACGACGCGATGTGCCGGCCCACATGGAGGCCCTGGCGGCCTATGGCATCGGCACGATCGACCTGCTGGTGGTCAACCTGTATCCGTTTGAGGCCACGGTGGCCAAGCCGGGTTGCACGCTGGAGGATGCGATCGAGAACATCGATATCGGCGGCCCGGCCATGGTGCGCAGCGCGGCCAAGAACTGGAAAGATGTCACGGTGCTGACCGATGCCACGCAATATGCCGGTGTGCTGGCCGAGATGGCGCAGGGTGGAACGGTGTCGCAGGCGACCCGGTTTGCGTTGGCCGTGGCGGCGTTCAATCGCATCAGCCAGTATGACGGCGCCATCAGCGACTACCTGTCGGGCATCGGACCAGACGGCGGCCATGCCTTGTTTCCGGCGCAGTCCAACGGGCGCTTCGTCAAACTGCAGGACCTGCGATACGGCGAGAACCCGCACCAGCAAGCGGCCTATTACCGTGACATGTACCCGGCGCCGGGCTCGCTGGTCTGTGCCGTGCAACTGCAGGGCAAGGAGTTGAGCTACAACAACATCGCCGACGCTGATGCCGCATGGGAATGTGTCAAGAGCTTCACCGACAACGCATGCGTGATCGTCAAACATGCCAACCCGTGCGGCGTGGCCGTCGGCGACAACGCATTGCAGTCGTATTCGAAGGCCCTCCAGACCGATCCGACCTCGGCGTTTGGCGGCATCATCGCCTTCAATTGCGCCGTCGATGGCCCGGCAGCCGAGGTGGTGGTAAAACAGTTTGTCGAAGTACTGATCGCGCCTTCGTTCTCCGTCGACGCGTTGGCCATTCTGAGAGCCAAACCCAATGTGCGGGTGCTCCAGATTGCCCTGCCTGCCGGTGGCGTGAGCGCCTGGGACTGCGGTCAAAATGCGGTCGACATGAAACGGATCGGCTCGGGCATCTTGCTCCAGACAGCCGACAACCATGAACTGCAACTGTCGGACCTGAAAGTCGTGACAAAACGCCAGCCGACCCCGGCGCAACTGCAGGATCTGCTGTTTGCATGGAAGGTGGCCAAATATGTCAAGTCCAACGCCATCGTGTTTTGCGCAGATGGCATGACGGTGGGCGTTGGCGCCGGTCAGATGAGCCGGCTCGACTCGGCCCGCATCGCCAGCATCAAGGCCCAACACGCGGGGTTGAACCTGCAGGGCAGCGTTGTGGCCAGCGACGCATTTTTCCCGTTCCGCGACGGTCTCGACGTGGTCGTTGATGCCGGTGCGTGCTGCGTCATCCAGCCCGGGGGCAGCATGCGCGACGACGAGGTTATCGCCGCGGCCGACGAGCGTGACGTGGCGATGGTGCTGACCGGAGTGCGCCACTTCCGCCATTGACGCCCGTGGGTCAAATCGCCCATCCTTGATTTTGGGTCAGACGCGAGACCGGCGCCGGGTGGATCCCGCTGCCGTCAGCGCCAGTGAGATGCCTTGCCGTGGCGCTGATGCGGCGCGTAAGGCTGTGCGGCGCGATATGGCTGCCGATGCTGGCGCCCCAGATGCGATGATCCGCCCGGCGCATGACCGATGAATGCGGTTCCCGGTACGACAATGATGGGCGCGACCCACACCGGTGCGCGAAACGGCACATATTCCACCGACGAGTAGAGGGTGGTCACTGACGGCGCCATTGTGGCCACCGGCGCGACCGCGACCGGTGCCGCAGGAGCCATCGCAACCGGCGCAATCTGCAACTGCACAGTAGCGCCCGGATCGTGCAGCAGCCGGGCCGTGTATTGCCGACCGGCATATTCATAGACCACGTCGTAATGCAATACCCGGTTTTCGAAGGCCATGTGCGTGGTGCAGCGCCGCACCTGCTGGTACTGACGCGCGCCGCCGCCTTGAAGATGGTCGCCGATCGCGGCACCCCCCAGTATGCCGATGACGGTGCTCACCGCCCGTCCGCCGCCGTGCCCGACGGCGTTGCCAACGGCGGCGCCGGTGATGGCGCCAACGAAGGCGCCGGCGCCGGAACGCCGGTCAGGCACAACGACCGATTCCACAAAGCAGGCTTGTTGCGGAATCGCGACCTGCTCAATCACCGGTGTGCTCGACAGCACCTGGCCATAGTCCTGTGCACCGGCCAGGGCGCAACTGGTGCCGGCAGCGATGGTGAATAGGATCGATTTCATGCTGGTTATCCACGGTGCGTGCAAATAACTTCGTACGCCCGACCATAGGCGTGCCGTAGCCGCGAGCGGTAAAGCAAAGGTAAGCAAATGCATGCTGCGCAGCAGCGTTTTGCACCTGGGACCGTGTGTGGGCCAGCTCTTGCCGGCCCGGGCATCACATTGTCTTGAAGACGTCGCGCGCCGCGTCCACGGTGGCCGTGATGTCGGCGTCGGAGTGGGCCGCACTGACAAACCCCGCCTCGTACAAGGCTGGGGCGAAGTAAATTCCGCGATCAAGCATGCCGTGGAAGAATTTGTTGAACTGCGCATTGTCCGAGCGCATGACCTGACCGTAGTTATGCGGCAACTGCGCAAGCAGGAAGAAGCCGAACATGCCGCCTTCACTGTCGCCGCAAATCGGTATACCGGCATCTGTGGCTGCCTGCGTCAGGCCATCCACCAGCATCCGGGACTTGCGCGACAGAGCCTCGAAAAAGCCGGGTTTGCTGATCTCAGCCAGTGTCGCCAGGCCACAGGCCGTGGCGACCGGGTTGCCGGACAAAGTGCCCGCCTGGTACACCGACCCCAGCGGCGCCAGATGTTCCATGACTGCACGTTTGGCGCCAAACGCGGCCAGTGGCATGCCCCCGCCAATGACCTTGCCCATGATCGTCATATCGGGTTCAAAACCGGGCAGGTCACGGACATAGACACTTTGTGCACTGCCAGGGGCTACCCGACAACCGGTCATGACCTCGTCGAATGCCAGCAAGGCGCCATGTTCGGTGCACAACTCGCGACAGCGTTGCATGAATGCGACGCTGGCGCGGACAAAATTCATGTTTCCGCAAATTGGTTCAATGATCACGCAGGCCAGTTCCTTGCCATGCACGGCGAAGGCCTGCTCCAACTGCGCGATATTGTTGTATTCGAGTACCAGGGTGTGCTGCACCACCTCGGGCGGTACCCCGGCGCTGGTCGGGTTGCCAAAGGTCGCCAGGCCGGAGCCGGCCTTGACCAGCAAAGCATCGGCATGGCCGTGGTAGCAGCCTTCGAACTTGATCAGTTTATGCCGCCCCGTGAAGCCGCGCGCCAACCGGATGGCGCTCATCGCCGCTTCGGTGCCGGAGCTGACCAGGCGCACCATGTCCATTGACGGCACCAGGCGCAGTATGGCCTCGACCAGTTCGATTTCGCGTTCGGTGGGTGCTCCGAACGAGAACCCCTCAAGCATGGCACTTTGCACCGCCCGCACTACGGCATGGTGCCCATGGCCCAGGATCATCGGACCCCAGGAGCCGATGTAGTCGATGTAACGGGTGCCTTCCACGTCCCAGAAATAGGCTCCTTGTGCGCGTTTGACGAAGCGCGGCGTGCCGCCGACCGCCTTGAAGGCGCGCACCGGCGAATTGACGCCGCCAGGAATCACACGTTGCGCCCGGGCGAACAGGCTGTCGTTGGTTTCAGTGTTTGGTGTCATGGGCAGGCAGGTCGAAAAGCATGGTGGCATCGGTGTCGGGTTCTGTATCGTCGTCATCGGACTCCGGTTGCGCCCAGAACAGGCGGTCGGGAACGATGTGTCCCATGCCCGGGCGGAACCCGGCGTCAAGGCACCTGTCCAGGTAACCCAGCGCTTCCTTGACTGATTCGGCCAGATCGCTGCCACTGGCCAGCAGGGCCGCCAGTGTCGCCGACAGTGTGTCTCCGGCGCCGGCGAAGGTGGCCTCGAACCGCTCAAAACGCTCGCTGTAAAGAACCGTCTGTGGCGATGCGAGCACGTTTTCAATCTGCTGTTCTGGCGCCAGGATGCCAGTGACCAGCGTGTAGGGCACACCTTTTTCGCTGGCGGCGCGGGCGATGTCGCGCGGTCCGGGGCTTTTTTCGGAGCTCCAGTCCGGCAGCAGCCAGCGCCACAGCGTGCTGTGGTTTCCGACCAACACTGTTGCCTGGGGCAGGATCAGCTCGCGAAAGGCGTCCAGGTACAGGTCGATCTGTACTTCGTTCCACCAGGACAGATCCGGCATGTAGGCAATGACGGGCACATCAGAGTAGTCGGCCGCGATTTCGGCAATGGCGCTGAGGTTCTCGGCCGATCCGCAAAATCCAATCTTGATTACCTGGGCGCTCACGTCCTCCAGGATGGTGCGGGCCTGTTCGGATACCGCCTCGTCATCCATGGCATGGTGGTCGACAATCTCGGCCGTGTCGCGGGCGTAGGCGCCGGTCACCACCGGCAGTGCATGTGCGCCCACCGAGGCGATCGCGTTGACATCGCCGGCCAGTCCCCCGGCCCCGCTGGGGTCGTTGGCATTGAACACCAGCACGCAGGCAGGCTGGCTGCCGGTGGTGTCGGATTCGGAAGTATCGTCGCTGGAAATAGGGATCATGGTCAGGACGGCGATGCCGCTGAGGCAAAATAGCGTGGGGGCCGGCAAGTCGGGCGCGAATCGCCGTGACCGTCTCTATACAATGTTTGCATTCTATTCGAAGGCCCTATAAGCTGTGAGCGAACCTAAAACCTGGATGTGTCTGATATGCGGCTGGATCTACGACGAGGAGGCCGGGTCTCCCGATGACGGATTGGCCCCGGGCACGCAATGGGCCGATGTCCCGATGAACTGGACCTGTCCCGAGTGCGGGGCGCGAAAGGAAGACTTCGAGATGGTCCAGCTCTGAATCCTGCGGCGTCAGGAGCAGTTCTTCGGCATGGACCCAGTGGCCCGGAACAATGTCAGTGCAGGAGTGCAAGCGAGTGAACACCACCGGATCAAGTTTCAAAGTCCTGGTCATCGACGACAGCAATACCATCCGGCGCAGCGCGGAAATTTTCCTCAAGCAAGGTGGGCATGAGGTGCTGCTGGCCGAGGATGGTTTCGATGCATTGGCCAAGGTAAACGACTTTCAGCCGCACCTGATCTTCTGCGACATCCTGATGCCGCGGCTCGACGGCTACCAGACTTGCGCCATCATCAAGCGCAACGCCCGGTTTGCCCAGGTGCCAGTCGTGATGCTGTCGTCCAAGGATGGCGTGTTCGACAAGGCGCGCGGTCGCATGGTCGGGGCGCAGGATTACCTCACCAAACCGTTTACCAAAGACCAGCTGCTGCAGGCAGTGGGGCAGATCGGCGCATCCGTTGCGGGGGTTGCGTAATGCCGGTCCGCTCTGTATTGATCATTGACGACTCCAAGACCGAGTTGATGTTCCTGACCGACCTGCTGCAGAAGAACAACATGGCGGTACGTACCGCCGAAGGCGCCGATGAGGCTTTCAAGCGACTGGCCGAAGGCAAACCCGATCTGATCCTGATGGACGTCGTGATGCCCGGCCAAAACGGTTACCAGCTGACGCGCGCAATCAGCCGCTCGCCGGAGTACAGCGGCATACCCATCATTTTGTGCACCAGCAAGAGTCTGGAGACCGACCGGGTATGGGGCATGCGCCAGGGCGCACGCGACTACATCACCAAACCGGTCAACCCGGGCGAACTGCTGGCCAAGATCAAGGCCCTGGGCTGAGCGCACTCAATGGCCAACAGAGAAGCGATCAGGGAACTTCAGACACGTCTGGCCAATCGCTTGCGCACTGCGCGCGACGAGGGCCTGTCGATTTCCTGGTTGGCGGTAAAGGCGGGCGGGCGCAACTACCTTTTTCCGCTGGCGCAGTCAGGCGAGATCTTTCCTGTCAGCGGCGTGCAGCCGGTACCGTATGCGTCGTCGTGGTTCCTGGGTGTCCTCAATCTGCGCGGTGGCCTGTATGGCGTCGTCGATGTGGCCGGCTTCATGGCCGAGGTCGCTGGCCTGGTGCCGATTGCGGCGGCTGCAAAGAAAGCGGCTGCGCAATCGGTGGTCACGCTCAACATCGCGCTCGACGTGAACTGTGCGCTGCTGGTCGACACCCTGGCCGGATTACGCAATCCGCAGGTGTTCAATTCCACCTTGCCAATCGAGCCGGATGCCCCGGCATTCTTCGGCAACCGCTTCGCGGATAGCCAGGGAGAGCCCTGGCAGGAGATCAATCTGCAGATCTTGTCCCAGCACCCCCGATTCCTGAGCATTGCGGCTCAGGCCCACATCTGAGGCCCCCAACATGTCCGTAGACCGGCTCAAAAGTTTGTTTTCCAGGACGGTGCAGGATTCCAAGCACGATGACACCATGGGCCAGTCGGATTACTCTGGGCAGCCGCATTCGGTGTCGCGCTCCGCTCCGTCGCCGATTTCCGCCTCCCAGCGCGATGTCCCGTCTTTCGAGGGTGACGACCCGGCCGACGTGATCACATTGCCGGTGCTGGGCACCCGGTCCCAGGCGCAGCACCGCAAGATCCTGTCGACGTTGCTGATGCTGGCACTGGGTGCGGTGGCGATTGCCGCCGTGTACATATTGACACTGCAGGACCCGGCCGCCTCGCAGATCGGAATCGTCGTGCTGGTGGCGCTGGCGTTGGCCGTATGGTTCGGCTATGCGTTGTCCAGCCTGCAGCGCAGATATGGCCTCGGTCAGCAGGCGATGGCGCAGACCCAGATGCAGGATGCGGCGCAATTGCAGCACGATGCAAAGCGGGTCAACGACGCCAATCAGGCCGCGATCTTGCGCCTGATGAACGAGTTGCAGACCGTGGCCGAAGGTGACCTGACACAACAGGCGACGGTGACCGAAGACATCACTGGCGCCATTGCCGATTCGGTCAATTACACCGTCGAGGAGTTGCGCTCGTTGGTCAGCAGCGTGCAGGCGACCGCATCCAAGGTCGCGCTGACCACCTCCGAGGTCGATGCCACATCGACCGAACTGCTCGCCGCATCGAACGAGCAGATGAACGAGATCCAGGCCACCGGCAAATCGGTGCTGGAGATGGCCGCACGCATCAACACCGTGTCCAGCCAGGCGCAGGAGTCAGCGGCCGTTGCACGCCAGTCGCTGGTGGCTGCGGATTCGGGCCTCAAGGCGGTACAAAACGCCATCGGCGGCATGAACGCGATTCGCGACCAGATCCAGGAAACCTCCAAACGCATCAAGCGCCTGGGCGAGTCGTCCCAGGAGATCGGCGAGATCACCGAACTGATCTCTGACATCACGGAGCAGACCAATGTGCTGGCGCTCAACGCGGCCATTCAGGCGGCCTCCGCTGGTGAGGCGGGCAGGGGTTTCTCGGTCGTGGCCGAAGAGGTGCAGCGGTTGGCCGAGCGATCTGCCGATGCGACACGGCAGATCACAGCGCTGGTGCGCGCGATCCAGACCGATACCCAGGATGCTGTGGCGGCCATGGAGCGCTCGACCCAGGGTGTGGTCGACGGGGCGAAGCTGTCCGACAACGCAGGTGCCCGGCTCGGTGAGATCGACCAGGTGTCGCGTCGGCTGTCCGATCTGATTCAGCAGATTTCGGATTCCGCATTGCGTGAGGCCAGCCTGGCCAACGCCGTGGCCGACAGCATCCAGAACATTTTTGCGGTTACCGAGCAGACCAGCGAAGGCACGAGGACCACGGCAGGTCAGGTGCGTGAACTGTCTCGTATGGCCGAGGAACTGCGTCAGTCGGTGGCGCGGTTCAAGATTGCCTGATGGCCAGCCATTGGACCGGGCCCAGCTCAGGAGTCGACAATCAGATGCAATCACAATCCACGCCCGCCGCGGAAACCGACCTCGCCACCAATGATCTGGGCCCCCTGGCCTGGGTGCTGGACGAGCTGCGCAAGTCGCTCGATGGTGCCAGCAAAGCCCTGCGACGATTTGTGCGCGATGCCGAACTGGCGCGCGGAAACGATCTTGCCGAGCTCGATGCCAGTCAGCTGCGTATTGCGCGCCAACAGTTGCACCAGGCGGTCGGTGCGCTTGAAATGGTGGGCCTCGGCGCGCCTGCAAAGGTGTTGCGGGCCATGGAAGCATTGGCGCAGAAATTCGTGCAGCGCCCGGAACTGTGCAGCGATGACGCCGCCAACAAGGTCGAACGCGCCAGTTTCGCCTTGACCGAATACCTGGAAAGCGTGCTCAAGGGCCGGCAGACGTCTGCGGTGGCCTTGTTCCCGCAATACCGCGACGTGATGGGTCTGGTCGGCGGCGACCGCGTGCACCCGGCCGACCTGTGGTCGCATGAGTGGCGCTGGATCGACGCGGCGATTCCCGGCGCAGTGCCGCCGCTGCGATACGAGCCTGCGGTGCGTGCGCGGGTCGATCAGGCAGTGCTCAAGGTCGTGCGTTCGGGTGACCCGGTGGCTGCGAACATGATGTCCCAGATCAGCCGGGGGCTGGCGGGCGCGGCGGCCGATCTCGAAGCGCGGGTGTTCTGGAAGATCTGCGCGGCGTTTTTCGAGGCCATTCGATTGGGGTTGTGCCCGTCGGATGTTTATGTCAAGCGCACTGCGTCACGGGTCATCTCGCAATACACGGCGCTCGCGCGCGGCGAACCCGGCGTGGTCGATCGCCTCGCACAGGACCTGCTGTTCTACTGCGCCCATGCGGCGCCGAAAACGCCGGCCGATGCGCCTGTGCTGTCGGCCGTACGATCGGCCTATGGTTTTGCGGAGATGGCTGCGCTCGACTACGCTACGCCGCAGTTCGGGCGTTTCGACCCGGCGCTGCTGGTGCAGGCGCGCAAACGCATTGCCGCCGCGACCGAGACCTGGGCTGCGCTGGCCGGTGGCGACACCGGGCGTATCAAGCAAGCTACGGACCAATTCGCCGCGGTCGCCGAATCGATGCAGAAACTGCATCCCGAAAGCAGCGGCCTGGCCCAATCGCTGACCCGCGCGGTCGACTCCGCGTCGCGTTCGGGCGAGTCACCCGGCGCCGGTGTGGCGATGGAAGTGGCCACCGCCGTGCTGTACCTGGAGGCAGCCTACGACGACCTCGATCCCACCGAAACGCAGATGGCGCAGCGCTGCACGCGACTCGCGCACCGACTCGATCATGTCGTCGGCGGTGCGCAGCCCGAGCCGATGGAACCCTGGATGGAGGAACTGTACCGCCGGGTCAGCGATCGCCAGACCATGGGCAGCGTGGTCGACGAGTTGCGTATTACGCTGGCGCAGGTCGAAAAATCCCTGGATCAGTTCTTCCGCAAGCCGCAGGATCGGGCACCGTTGCAGGAGGTGCCAAGCCAACTGGCCCAGATGCGGGGCGTGTTCTCGGTACTCGGGCTGGACCAGGCGTCGATAGCGGCGCGGCGCATGCGCGACAGCGTCGAGCAGTTCCTGGTCGACCAGGTGCAGGACAGCGCTTCTGGAGTGTTCGAAAAGCTGGGTAACAGCCTGGGGGCAATGGGCTTCCTGATTGACATGCTGAGTTACCAGCGTGCGCTGGCCAAACAACTATTCGTCTATGACGAGGACCTCGGTGAGTTCCGCCCACTGATGGGGCGGGAAAAGGAGGAGTCGGTTCTGCCGCCACCGGTCGAACAGGTTCTGGCGCCGACGCCCCAGCCTGCCGCAATGCCGACACCAGCGCCGCTCGCGATGTTGGAGCCCACGGCGCCGCCACCGGCCGCCGAAGTGGACGAAGACGCGGAAATGCGCGAGATTTTTCTCGAGGAGGCGCGCGAGGTTGTTCAAGCCGGCCTGCAGGCTGTTGCTGCGCTTGATGCCGCCCCTGCCGATCTGGGCGAGCAGACAACACTGCGCCGTGCCTTTCACACGCTCAAGGGCAGTTCGCGGATGGTGGGCCTGCATGAGTTCGGTGAGGCTGGATGGGCCATGGAACAGCTGGTCAATACCTGGCTGGCAGATCAGAAGCCGGCCAGTGACGACCTGCGCTCGCTGTGCGGCGATGCCATGGGCCAACTCAGTACCTGGGTGGAAGATATCGCGGCAGGCGATGCGGGGCGCTGGTCGGCATTGCCTTTTCGCAAGGCGGCGGACGCCTTGCGGGTCAATGACGAACGTGTTGCGCTGGTGCCACCGGAGGCCGCAGCGGAACCGGAGCAGATGCCACTGGTGCCGTCCGAAGCGGGGGCCGACGTGGCCGACGCCGGCGCGGAACCGGCGGCGGAGACCGGGCAGGCGCCGGATGCACAACCACCCGTGCTCGAGCCGCCGGCGGCGCTGGAGCTCGAGGCTGGCGTGGATGTGCATGTGGATGTGCATGTGGAAGCCCTGTCGCCGGACACAATCGTGCCCGACAGCCTGTTTGCCGACAGTGCGATGCACGCGCAGGTCGATGCGCCGTTGTCCGAGTTGCCGTCGGAGTTCGCTGCCTCGCGGTCCGCACCCGAGCGGGATGTGGAACTGGAGCACGGGTTCGAGGCGACCCAGATGTTCCAGGTATCGAGCCTGCCGCAGGAGCCGCTGGTTGTGCAGGCGGTGCTCTCGCCGGTCGAGCCCGTGGCCGAGGCGCCAGCGGCGGTCTCTGCAGCGGAGCCGGCAGAAACAGCGCAAGCCACACCATCGGTGGACGCCACTGACGAGCCGATTGTCGAAACGCCGGAGCGCGCCGCCGAGGCCGCACCGATGTCCGAGCTGCCCGCGGAGCCAACGCCCGAGCGTGAATTCGTGCAGTCCCGCACGTTTGGTGATACCGAGTCGCCTGCGGCTGAAGAGCTCGGCGCACCCGCCGATGAGGAGGGCTCAAAAAAAAAAGCCCTTGGTTCGGGCGACTCGTCGCTCGAATCGCTCGACTTCGATTTTGGTGAAGCTTCTGTGCCGGAGTCGGTCGAGGCCCCGGTACAGAACGACATCGAGACCGAGGCCGGCGCGTTGCTCGCCGACGATGGCCGCGATCCGTTTGCGCTAGCCGACAGATTCTTCGACGCGGGCCCCGGGGAGATCGGGCCACAGGCGGCCGCTGCATTCGACGAGGATGCGACTGGGGAGCTGATGGAGGGGCCAGACGAGCAGGTCAAGGTCATCGGCGATCTGCGCATCGGCATTCCGCTGTACAACGTCTATCTGAACGAAGCCGACGAGTGGTCTCGCCGTTTGCTGACCGAACTCAGTGAATGGACGCTCGAACTGGATCAGACGATGCGCGACTCGACAGTCGGCCTGGCGCACGCCCTGGCGGGCAGTTCGGCCACGGTTGGATTCATGACCGTCGCTGACATGGCGCGTTTGCTGGAGCATGCCCTGGAGCATGTGCAAGTGCATCGCACGGGACTGCCGGAGCATGCGCGCACCTTCAATCTCGCGGCCGAAGAGATTCGTCGTTTGTTGCACCAGTTCGCTGCCGGCTTCCTGAAAGACCCGGACCCCGAGGTGGCGCCGGCGCTGCGCGCAGTGCTGCACACGGATCTGACTGGTGAGACCCTGGCCGCGGTCGAGCCGTACGATTCAGCAGCCCCATTGCCGGCCAGCATTTCGGCCGGCGCGGCCCCTTTGATTGTTGCGGCTGACGAGCATTCGGATGCGGTCGATGCACTCGATGCCGATCTATTCCCGATCTTTGAGGAAGAGGCCGCCGAGTTGTTCCCCAAGCTTGGCGCCGCGCTGCGCCAATGGATGGAACAACCGGACGACCGCGCCGCACGCACCGAAGCCCTGCGGGTGTTGCACACGCTCAAGGGCAGCGCCCGGCTGGCGGGCGCCATGCGCCTGGGCGACATGACCCATCGCATGGAGTCCGCGATCGAGTCACTGGGGTCCGAGTCGGTGCCGGCCAGTCGCATCGAGCCGATGTTGGACCGGTTCGATAACCTCACCGCCCTGTTTGACGGGCTGTGCGCATTTGTGCGCCGCCGGGCCGATACACCGGCCGCCGATGCCGCCGATGCCGCCGATGCCGCCGGGCCATTGCTGGTGGACGTAGCCACAGCCGATGCCCGGCACGATGCTCCGCCTGTTGCCGATCGACGCTCGCGCGACCGTGCGGCGCGGGTGGCGGGGCCGGTGCGTCCGGCGTCAGCGCAAAGCGTGCGCGTTGCGGCGCCCTTGCTCGACCGCCTGGTCAATCAGGCCGGCGAGGTGATCATCACCCGTTCGCGCATGGACGGACGGGTGTCCCAGATGCGTGCGTCATTGAAAGATCTCACTGGCAACCTGGATCGGTTGCGTGGGCAATTGCGCGAGATCGAGTTGCAGTCCGAAACCCAGATGCAGTCGCGCATGGCGCAGGCCAAGGATCAGGCGCGCGAGTTCGATCCTCTGGAGTTCGATCGTTTTACCCGGGTCCAGGAACTGACCCGCATCATGGCCGAGTCGGTGTCGGACGTCGCGACGGTGCAGCGCCAGTTGCAGCGCGCCATGCAGGGCGCCGAGGACGACCTGATTGCGCAGGCGCGCCAGGCGCGCGAGTTGCAGCGCGACCTGTTGCGCACCCGGATGATCGAGTTCGAGTCGATCTCCGAGCGGCTGTATGGCGTCGTGCGCCAGACCGCCAAGGATGTCGGCAAACAGGTCAAACTCGACATCGAAGGCGGCTCGATGGAGCTCGACCGCAGCGTGCTCGAGCGCATGGTGCCGGCGTTCGAGCATATGTTGCGTAACGCGATCGACCATGGCATTGAAACGCCGGGCAAACGTGAAGCGGCCGGAAAACCCGCCACCGGCACCATCACCATCGCATTGCAGCACGAAGGCAACGACGTGTCGGTGGTGTTCGCTGACGATGGCGGCGGGCTCGAGCTGGCGCGTATCCGAGCCAAGGCCGTCTCCAAGGGGCTGATTGCTGCCGACCAGGAGCTTGGTGACGACGAAACGGCGAATCTGGTGTTTGCGCCGGGTTTCTCGACCACCGAAAGCCTGACCGAATTGTCGGGGCGCGGTATCGGGCTCGACGTGGTGCGTTCGGAAGTGGACGCGCTGGGGGGGCGCATCGAGACCACCAGCGAGCCTAGCCTGGGCACCCAGTTCAAGCTCGTGGTGCCGTTGACAACCGCAGTGACGCAGGTGGTGATGTTGCGCCTGGGCGAGATGTCGATGGGTGTGCCATCCAATCTGGTTGAGATCGTGCGTCGGGTGCCGGCGCTGGAGATTGCGCAGGCCACCCTGTCGCACCAGTTTACCCACGGTGGTGAGCAGGTGCCGTTTTACTGGTCGGGCGCGCTGCTGCAGGTGTCGGGCGCGAGCATGACAGCTGCGCTCAAACACCAGCCGGTGGTGGTGTTGCGCAGTGCCGGGCGGCGGGTGGCGGTGCATGTCGACGAGGTGCTGGGCAACCAGGAGGTGGTGGTCAAGAACCTGGGGCCGCAGTTGTCCCGCATGCCAGGCCTGACCGGTATGTCGGTGCTGGCCTCGGGCGCTGTCGTGCTGATCTACAACCCGGTGGCGCTGGCAACCGTGTACGGCGAGGCAGCATTGCAGATGCAGGCCAGCGCGCGCAAGGCGTCGGCCGCATTGGGCGTCGATGTGCCAGAGCAGGCTCCGGCCGCAGTGGTGGGCAGCATCAACACGCCGCTGGTGATGGTGGTCGACGACTCGATCACCGTGCGCCGTGTCACCCAGCGGCTGCTGCTGCGCGAGGGATACCGGGTCGTGCTGGCCAACGACGGACTGATGGCGCTGACCCGCCTGCAAGAGGAATTGCCCGCGGTCGTGTTGTCCGACATCGAGATGCCGCGCATGGATGGGTTCGACCTGGCACGCAATATCCGTGGCGATGAACGCATGCGTGCTTTGCCGATCATCATGATCACGTCGCGCATCGCTGAAAAGCACCGTGATCATGCGACGGAACTCGGCGTTGACCACTACCTCGGCAAGCCGTATGCCGAAGAAGAACTGCTGGGTCTGATCCGCCATTACTGCGCGGTGCCGGTCGAGGCTGACAGCACCGTCTGAAGACGTCGTCTTTGCAGTTCAGTCGTGCCCGGCGCGTCGCGGCGCGACTGCAACCGGTTTCGGCGCACGCACGACGCCATAGCGATGCAGCGTCTGCGCGCGCGCGTCATCGTGGTTGATGATCGGCTTCGGGTAGTTGTCGCCGAGTCGCACGTCGGCCGCAGCCAGTTCGAGCGCACCACCAAGCCATGGCGCATGCAGCGATGCCGCAGGCAACTTCGCCAGTTGCGGCAGGTAACGCAGGATGAACCTGCCCTGCGGGTCGAAGTTCTCGCTTTGGCGGATCGGGTTGAAGATGCGAAACCAGGGCTGCGCATCGCAGCCACTCGATGCCACCCATTGCCAGCCGCCGTTGTTCGCAGACAGGTCGAAGTCGTTAAGCTTTTCTGCGAAATAGCGCTCTCCGCGGCGCCAGTCGATGCCGAGATCCTTCACCAGAAAACTGCCGGCTACCATGCGCAGCCGGTTGTGCATGTAGCCGGTCTGGTTGATTTGCGCCATTGCCGCGTCGACGATCGGGTAACCTGTCTGGCCCTCGCACCATGCCTTGAACAGCTTGTCTGCGTGCGCGCCATGGTGCCAGCGGATTTTGTCGAACGCGGGTTTGAAGCTCGACTCGGCCACATGCGGGAAATTGGCCAGAATCTGGAAATAGAACTCGCGCCACACCAGCTCGGCAAGCCAGACCGCCGCACCGGCACTGCCCGCCATGCTCGCTTGCAGGGCGGCGGCGGCAAGACGGCGGACCGACACCGTGCCGAAACGCAGGTGAACGCCCAGATAACTCGGCCCCTTGACGGCTGGAAAATCGCGCGTCGCATGGTATTGGTCCATGCGCTCGAAAAACTCGGTGAACAGGCTGTGTCCCCCCGCGCTGCCGGTCGGGATGCGCAGCTGGGACAGGTTGGTTTTCTCGAACCCGATCTCGGCCAGCGTGGGAACGGTGCGGCGCATCGCCTCAGGCCGACCGGCCAGCGCATCGATATGCGCCAGACAATCGTGGCTGCGCAACCGGCGCTCGTCCACCTGGGCCAGCCAGGCCTTCTTGTAGGGGGTGAAGACGGTGTACGGTGTGCCGGTACGCGTCAGCAGCTCGCGTGTCTCGAACACCACCTGGTCCTTGATCATGTGCAGTGCAATGCCGGCATGGGCCAGCTCGCCCAGCACCTTGCGGTCGCGTGCGATAGCTTGTGGTTCGTAGTCATGGGCGGCGAACACCGACTGCACACCCAGTTCACGTGCCAGGGCCACGATAGTCTGCACGCCCGGCCCCTGGCGCACCAGCAGCCCGGTGTGCGGGTTGCCACTGGCCACGCGCAGGGCCTGGTCCAGATCATCCAGCGATTCGCGGAGGAACTCCACCCGCCGGTCCGCGCGAGGCAGCAGATCAAGGATGTCGGTGTCGAGCACAAAGGCGCAAAATACCCGGCGACAGGACGTCAGCGCCAAGTGCAGCGCCGCGTTGTCGTCGACGCGCAGGTCGCGCCGAAACCAGATCAGACCGGTGTCAAAGGCTTTGTTCATGGGGACCGCTAAAATTCCATCATGCCCGACGATACCGCGCCGATCAACCTGACGCATCATTTCCTGATCGCCATGCCCGGACTTGACGATGCGACGTTTGCGCGCAGTGTCGTTTATGTCTGTGAACACAGCGAGCGCGGCGCGCTGGGATTGGTGATCAACAAGCCCAGCGATATCAGCCTCAAAGGGCTGTTTGACAAAGTTCAGTTGCCGCTGGGCCGGGACGACCTGCAGCGATTGCCGGTGTTCCAGGGTGGTCCGGTGCAGACCGACCGTGGCTTCGTGCTGCATGAGCCATTTTTCTCCGAGGCCGACAAACCCGAGGAACCGGTCTACGCTTCCACCATGTCTATTCCTGGGGGTCTCGAAATGACCACCTCCAAGGATGTGCTGGAGGCCCTGTCTACCGGCAACGGCCCGCGTCGGGTGCTGGTGTCGCTGGGGTATTCGGCCTGGGGCGAAGGCCAGCTGGAAGCCGAACTGGGCGACAACAGCTGGTTGACGGTGGATGCCGACCTGGCGGTGATCTTCGACACACCGGTCGCCCAGCGCTACGACAAGGCGCTGGAGTTGCTGGGCCTGCAAATCTGGATGCTGTCGCCGCAGGCAGGCCATGCCTGAGGCCAGCATGCACCCACCCATGGTTGGCGCCGAACTGCAAAGCTTCATTGCGCTGGACTTCGGTACCCGGCGCACCGGTGTGGCCTATGGCTCGCGGCTGCTGGGGCAGGCGCGGCCGTTGGCGACAATTCAGGCGCGCGAGACGCAACGACGGCTCGATCTGATTCAGGCGCCGATCGGTGAATGGCAGCCGCAGGCCCTGGTGGTCGGCGTGCCGCTGCACCCCGACGGTGCCGAACATGCGAACACCTTGCTGGCGCGCAAGTTCGCCCGATCATTGCGCAACCGCTTCAAGTTGCCGGTATTCGAGGTGGACGAGCGATACAGCACCACCGAAGCGCTTGGCGACGGTGCACGCGACCCCGATGCCGGCGCTGCCTGCATCATCCTTGACCAATTTCTGCGGAGCCTACAGTGAGCCCATCGGCACCGATAGATGACGAAGCCGCGCAAGCGGGCAAGGCTGCCGAGGCAGTGCGCGACATGCCGGCACTGATGCGTGCGCTGGTGCAGGGCGTTCGCGCGATGTGCCAGAGCGATACCCACCTGGTGGGTATCGCCACTGGTGGCGCCTGGCTGGCAGAGCTACTGCAGGCCGAGCTGAAGCTGCCCGGTGCGCACGGCGTGTTGTCGTCGGCCATGCACCGTGACGATTTTGCGCAGCGTGGCCTGTCAGCGCGCGAACCGACACGGCTGGGCTTCGATGTCAACGGTGCGCACATCATCGTGGTCGACGATGTGCTGTACACCGGACGCACGATCCGCGCTGTAGTCAACGAGTTGTACGACTACGGTCGCCCGGCCAGCGTCAAGCTGGCTGTGCTGGTTGACCGCAATGGTCGCGAGCTGCCGATTCAGGCCGATTTCGCCGCCGTGCGGGTCGATCTACCCTCAAGTCGGTCGGTAGATCTTCGACGCGATGCGACTGGCAATCTGTCGGTCCTGGTCGAAGACAAATCCTAGGAACCAGAAAGAGCCCCGCGTGTTGTACCGACGTAATCCCCAACTCAACAAGCATGGCGAACTGGTCCATCTTCTGTCCATCGAAGGCCTGCCGGCCAGTATCCTGCGCCAAGTGCTGGACACTGCGGAGAGTTTCGTCAGCGTCAACGATCGCGAGGTCAAGAAGGTGCCATTGCTGCGTGGACGCAGCGTGTTCAACCTGTTCTTTGAAAACTCGACCCGCACCCGTACCACCTTCGAGATTGCCGCCAAGCGCCTGAGCGCCGACGTCATCAACCTCGACATAGCGCGCTCGTCGGCGTCCAAGGGCGAATCGCTGCTCGACACCATTGCCAACCTGAGCGCGATGGCCGCCGACATCTTCGTCGTGCGCCACAGCGAGTCCGGCGCCCCCTACCTGATCGCCAAACACGTGGCGCCGCATGTGCATGTGATCAATGCCGGCGACGGGCGGCATTCGCACCCGACCCAGGGTCTGCTGGACATGTTCACCATCCGGCACTACAAGAAGGATTTCTCCAACCTCACGGTGGCCATCGTCGGGGACGTGATGCACTCGCGGGTAGCCCGCTCCGACATCCATGCCCTCACCACGCTCGGCTGCGCCGAAGTGCGCGTGGTCGGCCCCAAGACGCTGGTGCCAGCCGACATGGCGCAGATGGGCGTGCGCGTGTGCCACACGCTGGCCGAAGGCATTCGCGACTGCGATGTCGTCATCATGCTGCGACTGCAGAACGAACGCATGAGCGGGGCCCTGCTGCCATCGGCACAGGAGTTCTTCATGAGTTATGGCCTCACGGCCGAGACACTGCAACTGGCCAAACCCGACGCGATCGTGATGCACCCCGGCCCCATCAACCGGGGTGTCGAGATTGCGTCAGAAGTGGTCGATGGCACGCAAAGCGTGATCCTGCCGCAGGTGACATTCGGCATCGCGGTACGCATGGCAGTAATGAGCCTGGTGGCAGGCAACGAGTCGAACTGACGCGCAAGGGTACGGACGCAGCATGAAGATACTGATCAAAGGCGGCAGGGTGGTAGACCCGGCCAGTGGGTTCGACCAGGTCTGTGACGTAGCCGTCGCAGCCGGACGTATCGTGTCGATCGGAGACGCCGGTTCCGATTTCCAGCCCAACAAGACAATCAACGCCACGAACTGCGTGGTGGCCCCCGGCCTGGTGGATCTATGCGTGCGCCTGCGCGAACCCGGTCATGAACACGCCCGCATGCTGCAGACCGAAATGGCGGCCACCGTGGCCGGCGGCATCACCAGCCTGGTGTGCCCGCCCGACACCGATCCGGTATTGGACGAACCCGGCCTGGTGGAGATGTTGCGTTACCGCTCCGAGAAGCTGCACCAGTGCCGGGTGTTTCCTCTGGGCGCGTTGACCCGGGGCCTGCGTGGCGAAGTATTGACCGAGATGGTCACGCTGACGCAGGCCGGCTGTGTTGGTTTCTCACAGGCCGACGTGCCATTGCCCAATTTGCAGATATTGCTGCGCTCGCTGCAATACGCCAGCACCTTCGGCTACACGGTCTGGTTGCGGCCGCAGGACCGCGATCTGGGTACCGGCGTGGTGGCCAGTGGCCCGCTTGCCACGCGCATGGGTTTGACCGGGATTCCGGTCGTCGCCGAGACCATTGCGATTTTCACCATCGTCGAGCTGATGCGCTCCACCGGTGCGCGCGTGCATCTGTGCCGGCTCAGCAGCGCCGCGGGACTGGACCTGGTGCGCAAGGCCAAGGCAGAAGGCCTGCCGCTGAGCTGCGATGTCAGCATCCATTCGCTGCATCTGGTGGACAGCGACATCGGCTATTTCGACAGCCGTTCCCATCTGCAGCCGCCGCTGCGCCAGCAGCGCGATCGTGATGCGATCCGCCTGGCACTGGCCGATGGCACCATCGATGCGCTGGTGTCGGACCACAGTCCGGTCGACGAGGACCAGAAGACCCTGCCGTTTGCCGAGAGTGAACCCGGTGCCACCGGGGTCGAACTACTACTGGGCATGTCGTTGAAGTGGGCTGGCGAATGTGGCGTGGAACTGCACCGTGCGCTTGCCGTGCTGACCAGCGAACCGGCACGCATCATGGCCGGGAACGACAGCACCGTCCGTTCGGGCGGCGGCCGGTTGGTGGCCGGTGGCGTGGCCGACCTGTGCGTGTACGACCCGCATCCGGAATGGATGATCAATGCGGCCAACCTGCGCAGCCAGGCTAAACACACACCGTTCTCGGGCTACGCCATGCGCTCACGCGTGTGTTGCACGATCGTGGGCGGGTACCTCGCATTCGAGGCGTGAAGTCGTTGCGGGTAGGCTGGCGTGCATGGCGGGTGCTTGTGCATCTGTTGCGCGGCCTACTCACCATCATGTGGCAATTTCCGCGCCTGTCGCAGGCGCAGCGCGACCTGCGGGTCCAGCTGTGGGCTGCGGCCATGTTGTTGCGCCTGGACGTGACGCTCGATGTCGACGGCCTGCCGCCCACCACCGGCCCGATGCTGCAGGTGGCCAACCATGTCTCCTGGCTCGACATCGTGGTGCTGCATGCGGCCCACCACTGCCGGTTTGTCTCCAAGTCCGATGTCGGTCGCTGGCCGATCGTGGGGCGGCTGGCCACGGGTGCCGGTACGCTCTATATCGAACGCAGATCTCGGCGCGATGCGACGCGGGTGGTGCACGACATGGTCCAGGCGCTGCAGGACGGTGACATTCTGGCGGTTTTTCCGGAGGGAACCACGAGCGATGGCCTTGTCATGCTGCCGTTCCACGCCAACCTGATCCAGGCAGCAATATCGGCGCCCGCGCCGGTGCAGCCGGTTGCCCTGCGGTATGTCGACTCGCACGGCAGGCACAGCAGCGCGATGAGTTACATCGGCGATGAATCTTTGGTCGGATCTATCTGGCGCACCCTGGCCGCCAGTGGTGTGCATGCGGTGGTTCGCTTCGGACTGGCGCAACAGGCCGACGGACGCGATCGCCGCTCCTGGGCGCGCGATCTGCAGTCCGAAGTACACCGACTGCACGGCCATTCAGCGCCTGGCGGTTGACAGGTACCATGGCGGCTGAGCCGCAGCATGTGCGCCTTGGGCGCCGGCGGCGTGCCTGCTTTCGTCCGCTTCGGGCTGACGCAACAGGCCAACGGACGCGATAGGCGCGCCTGGGCGTGCGAACGCCAAGACGAGGTCGATCGGCCGATACGGCTGAAGTACGGAAAAGTTATCTGATAACCGCGGTATGGATGCTGTTCTCGCCCGCAAGATTCCGGATATCGCTGCTTTGTGCGAGCGTTATGGCGTTTCGCATCTGGAGCTGTTCGGTTCGGCAGCGGGTCCTGATTTCGATCCCGAGTCCAGTGATTACGATTTTCTGGTGGAACTTGATGATCGGAGCGCCGGCTCTCGCGGGCACCGGTGGCTCGGATTGGCCGATGCCCTGGAGGCACTGTTGGGTCGTCCCGTCGATCTGGTGAATCCCCGAATGATCCGCAATCCGTATTTCCTGCGGGCGATCAACAGCACGCGCGTGCCCATTTATGACCGACAAGACGCCCAAGCTGCTGGTTGATGCACTGGGTGCGATCGGCCTGGCACAGGAGTTTGTTGCGGGCGTCGCGCTCGATATCTACAGCGCCGACAAGATGCGCCGCTCCGCTGTTGAAAGGCAATTGGAGATCCTCAGCGACGCCTGCGCGCGGCTAGCCAAATTGGAACCCGCATGGGTGGTTAGCGTGGCGAACTTGAAGCTCGCAATTGACCTGCGCAACCGCATCATCCATGGCTACGATGCCGTCGATGACGAGATTGTTTTCACGACGGTCCTACAGGATCTTCCGTCCTTGAAGCAAGAGCTGAACAGGTTGCTGTCCGAACGGGATTGACTCTTTCCTGGCTGATCGATTCGACCAAACAAGGCCACTTCCCGGTCTCACGCAGCCACCGCCGTTGCCCGGACATTAGCGTCAACGCCAAGCGAAGTCCGGCTGCTCGAAATGCGCCACCCGCGTGTCGCGCCCCAGCAGACAGACCTCGCGGAGCTGGTACAGGAAGGCGGCGGTCGGCGCCGCGATCCAGCTGTCGCCGACCGGCATGCGCAGCACCGGATGCGCATGTGCTCCCTGTTCGAGCATCGGTGCGTCGGGGCGCATGAACTCGTTTAGTTCGATGCGATGGATGGACGCGACTTCGTCGGCATTGGCAACCATGGCGCGCGCATCATCGGCCCACAGCACGACGGGCGTGATGGCGAAACCCGAGCGAGTCGAGAAGTCATCCAGGCGGCCGAGTACCGATTCGGGCGGCAGTTGCAGCGCCACTTCCTCGCGCAACTCGCGCAGTGCGGCCTGCTCGGGTGTCTCATTGCCGTCGATGCGTCCACCGGGCAAAGCCCACTGGTTGGCATGGCGGCGCAGGTGACTGGCCCGCCGGGTCAGGATTAACGCCGCCTCGGTGCTCCAGTGTGCATGGTGCTGCAGTCCGCCCCAGTCCGCCCCATGGCCTGCATGTGTGAGCACCAGCGCCACCGCAGCGCGGCCGTGCGTCGCATCGGGCAAGGCCTGCGCGGGAAACCGGCGCAGTGCCGCGGCCACGGATTCCCGGAGCGCAGCGTCGTGTTGCATAGCGGCTGGCGTCGCGTGAGGCTCTACCAGCTGTTGCGCAACTCGCGCAACTTGACGAACACCGTCCGCGCGTCGGGGTTCTCCGGTAGGTCCGGGAAACGTGCGCGCAGTCGGGCGATCAGGCTCGGGTTGGTCAGTCGGAAGAAGCTGTTGAACTGTTGCTCCTCGGCCAGCGTGGTGACGATCGAGGTGGCAGGGTCGTGGTCGGTGACACTGGGCAGCAAGTCTTTGGCTGCGGTGTTGTCGGGTTCGCGGTCGAGCGTGAACTTGAGGTTGTTCTCGATGTAGTCGTGGCCGGGGTATACCTGGGTATTGGCTGGCAACTGGCTGAGCTGGTCGGCAAAGGTGGCGTACATCAGCAGCGGGTCGCCGCCGTTGTGGCAGTTGCCCGCGCCGGCATTGAACAGCGTGTCGCCCGAGAACAGCGCTGGCTGGTCGGTGTGCGAGCGCAGGCAGATGTGGCACATGGTGTGACCGGGCGTGTCCAGACACTCCAGTTCCACCGTCTTGCCGACCTTGATGATGTCGCCGGCTTTGACGCCGCGGTCCATGCCGGCGATCTTGCCGCCGGCCTTGTGGTGCGCGATGACCTTGGCGCCGGTCGCGGCCACGATCGCGTCATTGCCGCCCGTGTGATCGTGGTGCTCATGGGTGTTGAGCAACTGGGTGATCTGCCAGCCGCGCACCTTGGCCGCATTCAGGCATTTCTCGTGGTCCAGCGGATCGATCGCCAGCGCCTCGCCGGTTTCGGGGCAGGCGATCAGGTAGTTGTAGTTGCGGTAGGCGTTGCCGGTCCAAATGCGTTCCACGATCATGGGGTTCTCCTCGTAGCGGTCATCAATGTTGTCCCATTGTAGGAAGCCGCTGGTTGGCGCGCCGCAGGCATGGCATGAACGCAGGCGGTCGTGTCGTTAACCGGTCGGCCCTGCACCGGCTGCGGTGCAGCGGCGGCACCGGTGCGCTGGCCTCGCATGGCGGATCAGCCGTGTCAAGCCGGTCGATCAATCGAGTTGAGCAGTGCCGGGTAATGCCAGAGCAGCGTGACGGTGCGCGCAATGTAGTTCACATACAGTGCCGCCCACAGGCCATGGTTCTCCCAGGGCAGCAGCAGCCACCATGCGAGCAGGAAGACGACGGTGGACAGCAGCATCGCATTGCGCATGTCGGCGGTACGGGTCGCGCCGATGAAAATGCCGTCGAGCTGAAACGCCCATACGCCCAGCAGTGGTGCACCGACGGCCCATGGCAGGTAGATGCGGGCGGCTTCACGCACGGCGGCATCGACGCTGAGCAGGTCGATCAACGATGGCCCGAAAACCCATAACAGCGCGGTGATCAGCGTCGCGATACCGCCCGCCCAAATGCTGGTCATGGCGGCTGCTTCCACCAGCGCACTGCGGCGCACGGCGCCAACAGCGCGCCCGACGAGCGCCTCGGCCGCAAAAGCCAGGCCGTCCAGGAAATAGGCGCTGGTCGCGATGAATTGCATCAGCACCGCGTTGGCCGCCAGCCGCACGTCGCCCTGGGCTGCGCCCTGCGACATGAACCAGACAAACACGAAGATCAGCGCCAGCGAGCGCACCATGATGTCGCTGTTGACGACCACGGTGCGCTTGAGCTGGACCGCCGAGAGCAAGCGCGCCAGCGACCATGTGACACCGAGCGTGCGTGCATGGCGCAGCGCGATGGCCAGGCCCACGGCTGCGGCCAGCCATTCCGCGAGCACGGTGCCAGCGGCCACGCCGCGCACATCCCAGCCCAGTCCGAGCACGAACCACAGGTCGAGCGCAATGTTTGTCAGGTTCAGCACCAACTGCAACACCAGCGCGATGTGGGTGCGCCCCAGCCCGATGAACCAGCCCAGCAAGGCATAGTTGGCCAGCGTGGCGGGGGCGGCCCAGATGCGGATGTCGAAATAGCCCCGCCCCAGGCGCTCGACCCCGTCGCTGGCCTGCAGTAGCGAGAAAGCGGCCTCGCGTATCGGCCACTGCAGCGCGATCAAGACCGTGCCGGCCGCGCCGGCCACCAGCAAGGCGCGGCCCAGGGCAGCCACCATTTCGTCGGCATTCTCCGCCCCCACAGCCTGCGCCGTCAGGCCGGTGGTGCCCATGCGCAGGAACCCGAAGGCCCAGAACAGGAAGGTGAAAATCAATGATCCGACTGCGACCGCACCGATATAGGCCGGGTCCGGGATCTGGCCGACCACGGCCGTATCGACCACGCCGAGCAGTGGTGTCGATACGTTGGACAGCATGATCGGCACCGCGATGGCGAGGATCGCGCGATGGTTGACCGTGGCCGGGGAGGCGGTGGGCGTTGGTGTCATGAAGATGGGGCATGCGTCCGGTGCTGTGCGCAGCCGATAGCGGGCAGGTCGATGATAGACGCCGCATGGGGTGTGCGTACCCGCAGTGGCGCCATGCGCTGGTGCGCATCTGAGGTGATCGTGCCGGGCGAACCGGGTACCATGCCCGAGCCGTTCACCGTCAACCGTTAACTGCGAGTGCAGCCGATCATGAAACCCAATCCCATTCCCGACGTCGCCTTTGCCGGCGTGACCTTCAACAGCCTGCGCAACAGCAGCATATTGATCACTGGTGGCGCCAGCGGCATTGGCGCGGACATGGTGCGCGCGTTTGCCGCGCAGGGTTGCCAGGTCGGTTTCATCGACCGGGACGTCGCTGCGGGGCAGGCGCTCGCCGATGCGCACGAGGCCGTGTTTTTTGTCGCCTGCGACGTCACCGATGTGCCGGCCCTGCGCGGCGCGATCGCCAGCTTGATCGAACACATCGGCGGTGTCGACGTGCTGGTCAACAACGTTGCCAACGACGAGCGCCATGCGATCGAAGCCGTCACGCCGGAGTATTTCGATGAACGCGTGGCCATCAACTTCCGGCCGCACTTCTTTGCCATGCAGGCGGTGCTCTCGAGCATGCGCGCGCGTGGTGGCGGCGCGATCATCAACATGGGTTCTGTCAGCTGGAAGTTCAAGGGCACTGGCTACGCGGTTTACGCCAGCTGCAAGTCGGCCATGCTGGGTTTCACCCGCGTGCTGGCGGGCGAGCTGGGCAAGGACAACATCCGGGTCAATTGCGTGGTGCCGGGCTGGGTGATGACCGAGCGCCAGGTGGCCTTGTGGCTGGACGAGGAGGGCGAGCGTCGGCTGGAGCAGAACCAGTGCATTCCCGGGCGCATCGTCGGCGCCGACATTGCCAATATGGTGATGTTCCTGGCCGCCGACACTGCGCGCATGGTGACGGCGCAGGAGTTTGTCGTCGACGCGGGCTGGTCCTGATGCGGCGTGCCTGTGGCGCGGATCGGTTGCGGGGGACCGCCGGCTGCTCTGTGCGCTGACTCAGCGTTGCCGCGGCGTATGGCGCGATGCCGTCAACGCGATCGGCGCACCGGCGACCGCGTCGGGCAGGACACGATCACATTCGCCTCCGGCACGGGCCTGGCACGGCAGCTGGCACATGGCACGCCGGTCGACCGGGCAGGCCCGGTCGAAGGTCACCACATGATCGACCTCCGCGCGGATGCCGATCCACGCACCGACCTGGTGGTCGTGGTGGCTGGGCACATGGGCCAGCACGATTTCGCCGCTGCGCAGGCGCAGCGTGTACAGGAATTCAGAGCCGCGAAACGCCTTGCGCACGATCTCGGCCTTTACTGGCGCGTTGTCGTCGTGCACGATGTCGTCGGCGCGCAGCAGCACGTCACACTGCCCGGACTCGAATGCGCAGGGCAGCGGGCATTCGGCGATGTCGGTCAGGTTGCCCAGCACGGTCTGCACCACCATTTGCCCGTTCACCTCGGTGATCGTTGCCGGTGTGAACACGCCGTGGCCGATGAAGTCGGCGACGAAGCGGGTTGCCGGGCGGTGGTACAGCGTGTAGGCGTCGTCCCACTGGTGCAGCAGGCCCTCCTGCATCACGCCGATACGGTCGCCGACAGCGAAGGCTTCGAGCTGGTCGTGGGTAACGAACAAGGCCGTCGCGTTGGCCGCCTTGAGGATCGCGCGTACTTCGATCGCCAGCCGCTCGCGCAGATCGACATCGAGGTTGGAGAACGGCTCGTCGAGCAGCAGCAACTGCGGCGCCGGCGCCAGCGCACGCGCCAGTGCCACGCGTTGTTGCTGGCCGCCGGAGAGTTCGTGTGCGAACCGCTTGTCGAAACCGGCCAGGCCGACCAGTTCCAGCACCTCGGCCACACGCCGTTCGCGTTGCGCCCGGGGGAAGTGGTGAATGCCGAAACCGACATTGCGTCCGACGTCGAGGTGGGGAAACAGCGCGTAGTCCTGGAACACCATGCCAATGCGCCTGGCTTCTGCCGGCACATGCCGCGCGGGGCTGCTGACCAAAGCGTCACCCAGCCGGATGGTGCCGCTGCTGGCCGGCTCCAGGCCGGCCACGGCGCGCAATAATGTGGTCTTGCCGCAGCCCGACGGGCCGATCAGGACGCCGATTTCGCCGGTCTGCAGTCCGAACGACACGTCGTCTACCGCCGGCTTGTCGGAGCCCGCATAACGGACCTGCAGTTGTGCGACCGCGAGAAACATAGTGAAATTGTAGATGATTACAATTCTCATTTGACTGGTTGTGATCGGAAGCACCATGCCGCTGCGTCGGCTTTCTCAAACCGCGTTGTTGCTGCTGGCGGGCGTGTTGTGCCTGCCGGTGCTGGCCGTGCTGGCCTCGTGGCTGCAATGGGACGCCACCAGCGCGCAGATCCTGGGCGAGATGGCGCGCACGGTGTTGCCCAACTACCTGTGGACCACCGTGGCCCTGTGCCTGATGGTGGCGGTGGGTGTGGTGGTCGTGGGGTCGGCCAGTGCTGCGGCCGTCACGCTGTTCGACTTCCCGGGCCGGCGCACGCTGGAATGGGCCTTGCTGCTGCCGCTGGCCATGCCGGCGTATGTGGTGGCCTATGCCTATACCGACTTCCTGCAGTTCGGCGGTCCGTTGCAAAACAGCCTGCGCGCCTTGACCGGGCTGGAGGGCCGTATGTTGCCCGAGGTGCGCAGCCTCGGGGGCGCGGCCTGGGTGTTCACCTTCTCGCTGTATCCCTATGTCTACCTGCTGGCGCGCAGCGCGCTGAGCGAACGCGCCGCGCATCTGATGGAGGCGGCGCGCCTGCTGGGCGCACCGCTGTCGCGCCGCATCCGCGAGGTGGCGTTGCCGCTGGCCCGTCCGGCGGTGGCCGCCGGGGCGGCGCTGGCACTGATGGAAACGCTGGCCGACTTCGGTGTGTCGAGTTATTTTGGTATCCAGACCTTCACCGCTGGCATCTACAAGGCCTGGCTGGCGATGGACAACCGGCTTGCCGCCGCACAGCTGGCCACCATGCTGCTGGCACTGGTGGCGCTGTTGCTGCACCTGGAGCAGCGCGCCCAGCGGCGGGTCCGGTTCGCCAGCAGCCGCGGATCCCGCGCGGGAACCAGCGACGCGCAACCGGTGCAGCTGCGTGGCGGCGCGCGCTGGCTGGCCTGGCTGGTGTGTGTGGTGCCGGTGCTGATGGGGTTCGTACTGCCGGTGTTGTTCATGTTCCGGCCGCTGGCGGCGGACTGGGACACCCTGGCCTGGGGCCGGTTCATCGAATGGTCGGGCAACAGCCTGCGCCTGGGCCTGATCACCGCCGTGTTGTCGGTTGGCGTTGCGCTGGCACTGGCGTTTGCGTTGCGCCGCTCTCCCGACCGCATCACGCGCACGGTGGTGCAACTGGCCAGCCTGGGTTATGCCGTTCCCGGCGCAGTGATTGTCGTCGGGCTGCTGCTGCCGGTGGGTTGGCTGCAGGCCGCGGCGCCACAACTCGGCGTCGGATACCTGATGACCGCCACCTCGGTCGGTCTGATCTGGGCCTACCTGGTGCGGTTCTGCGCCGTGGCGCTGCAATCGGTGCAAAGTGGCTACACCCGAATTCCGACCACCTTCGACGACTCTGCCCGCACGCTGGGCGCCGGTGGCATGCAGTTGATGGTGCGGGTGCACTGGCCACTGCTCAAACGCTCGACCGCCGTTGCCGCCTTGCTGGTGTTTGTCGATGTGATGAAGGAGTTGCCGGCTACGCTGGTGCTGCGCCCGTTCGACTCCGACACCCTGGCCGTGGTGGCCTACCAGCTCGCGCGCGACGAACGCCTGGGCGAGGCGGCCCTGCCGTCGCTGGCGCTGGTGCTGGTGGGCTTGATCCCGGTCATGTTGCTCAGCCGGACCCTGCGAACGTCGGCGCGTTGATGGCGCCGCCGCGCCGTTGCCATCGGCTACGCTAGCGCTTGTGGCAACCGATTGGAATTTCTCCCTGCCGACAGCGCTGATCGCGGCCTGGCTGGCCGGGCTCGCCGCATGTCTGGGCGGGCTGGTCGCCATGTGGGAAGGCAGTGCCGAGACGCAAGGTAAACGCGAATTCGTCCATGGGGTCGTGGGTTTTGGCGGTGGCATTCTGGTGGCGGCGGTGGTTTTCGCTCTGACACCGATGGGCATGGAACATCTATCTGCCTGGACGCTGGCTGCGGTGTTCATGGCCGGTGGCCTGATTTTTTGTGCGCTCGACGCCTGGCTCAGTCGCCGCGGCAGTGCCCGTGCGCAGATGATGGCCATGATGCTGGACTTCGTTCCCGAGGCGATCGCCATGGGTGCGGTGTTCGGGCATGATCCGCGCCTGGGGCTGTTGCTCGCCATGTTCATCGGTGCGCAGAACCTGCCCGAGGGTTTCAACGCTTTTCGGGAAAGCCGCCACTACGGTGTCACACCCCGGTCGGCGCTGCTGATGCTGCTGGGCGTGAGCCTGCTCGGGCCACTGGGCGCCGTAGCCGGCTTCATGCTGCTGCGTGACCAGCTCGCCCTGACGGCCGGCATCATGGCTTTTGCCGCCGGTGGAATCCTGTATCTGGTGTTCCAGGATATCGCCCCCCAGACCCGCATGCGCCGGCACTGGACGCCACCGCTCGGCGCTGTGCTCGGATTTGCCGTCGCCATGGCGGGAACGCAGGTGTTGCGCTGATGGGCGTGCGCACTGCCGATAGCGGCGCACAGCGCAACCCGATGGACACGCGGGGCACAGCCCACCGACGCCAGCGCCCGCATGTCGATAATGGCGCGCAAAACAGCGTAGGACGGCTGACCGGGACCACCCGGCGCGATCACCGCTAGAAAACACAACGACAACAGGAGCCACGCGCAGCGATGACGACCCAACAACTGGTGCTGAGTCTGGTCCTGGCGACGATGGTGTTTTCGGTCGCGCTGGAGCTGCGGCTGCAGGACTTCCGGCGTGTCGCCACGATGCCGCGCGCAGTGGTCGCCGGCCTGATCCCGCAGTTCATCCTGTTGCCGGTCGGCACCTGGCTGGCCACGCTGGTGCTCGACCTGCCGCCCAATGTCGAGGCGGCGATGATCCTGGTGGCGGCCTGCCCTGGCGGTTCGTTGTCGAACTACCTCACCCATTTCGGCCGTGGCAACACCGCGCTATCGGTGACGGTGTCGTGTGTGGCTGCACTGATGGCGCTGGTGCTCACGCCATTCAACTTCAGCTGGATGGTGGCCAGCAACCCGGCCACCGCCGGCTGGTTGCGTGAGCTCGATATCGACCCCTCGGGCATCTGGTTCAGCCTGCTGGTGTTGCTGGCCTTGCCCATGGTGGCCGGCATGGCGGTGAGCCAGCAGTGGCCGAAGCTCTCGGAACGCTGGCGCAAGCCGCTGGGCAATTTCTCGCTGGTCGCCTTGATTGCCTTCATTGTGGCTGGGCTGATCAGCCAGCGCCAGCTGCTGACCATGGGCCTGCTGCCGATGCTGCTCATCGTCATCGTGCACAACGCCAGCGGCCTGACGTTCGGCTACCTGACCAGTCAGGCCATGCGCATCAGCGTCGGTGACCGGCGTGCGGTGATGCTCGAGGGCGGCATGCAGAACTCCGGGCTGGCGCTGGGCATCATCGCTGTGCAGTTCAATTCCGACCTGGGCATGGTGATCATCGCCAGCCTGTGGGGCATATGGCACATCGTCAGCGGCCTGGCCTGCGCATTGTGGTGGCGTCGTTCACCTGTCCTGAACCCTGAAATGGAGCCTCCCCATGTTTGATCTGCTGTTTCAATCTGCCATCGTAGTCGACGGCAACGGTGCGCCACCGGTCACCGCTGATGTGGGCATCCGTGATGGCCTGATCGCCGAGATCGGTCAGCTCACAAGCGCAACCGCGCGCGAGACCATTGATGCCACTGGCGCCTGGCTGACGCCGGGTTTCGTCGACATCCACACCCACTATGACGGCCAGGCAACCTGGGACGAAAACTTCTCGCCCAGCATCCACCACGGTGTTACGACGCTGGTGATGGGCAACTGCGGCGTCGGTTTCGCACCGCTGCGCGCCGGCGCGCAGGATCGGCTGATCAGCCTGATGGAAGGGGTCGAGGACATCCCCGGCGTGGCGCTGGCCGAGGGTATCGACTTCCAGTGGTCGAGTTTTCCGCAATACATGGACCGGCTCGCTGCGATGCCGCACAGCCTGGACTTCGCCTGCCTGGTGCCGCACGATCCGCTGCGCATGTACGTGATGGGCGAACGTGCGCGTGGCCATGAGGCTGCCACGTCCGACGACGTGGCACAGATGCGCGCATTGTTGCGCGAGGCGCTGCAGGCCGGCGCCATCGGTTTTTCGACCGGGCGCAGCGACAACCACCGCACCTCCAAGGGCCAGGAGACCCCGGCCTCGGAAGCCGACCTGGCCGAGCTCACCGGCCTGGCCCATGCCTTCGACGGCCTGGACCACGGCGTGGTGCAGCTGGTCAGCGACTTCGATGTGTTGCGCTCGCCCGACCGGTTCGATCCCGAGTTTGACCTGGTCGAACAACTGGCCATTGCATCGGGCCGCCCGCTGGCCATGACCTGGCTGCAACGGGACCCTGGCGGCGAACAATACAAACAGGTCGCGCGCCGCGTCGAAGCCGCCGTGGAACGGGGTCTGCCGATGTATCTGCAGGCGGCGGCGCGCGGTATCGGCGTGATTACCGGGCTGGACGCGAGTTTTCACCCGTTCATGGGGTTCCCCGGCTACAAGGAAGTGGTCGGCCTGCCACTGGCCGAGCGCGCTGCTGCGTTGCGTGAGCCGGCGCGGCGCAGCCGCATCCTGTCCGAGAAATCAGACGCCCTGGCCGGCGACGGCTCGTCGGTGCCGCCGCTGGTAGATCTGCTGCTGACCCGCATCGACATGATCTCGGCCCGCATGTTCCCGCTCGGCGACGTGCCGAACTACGAACCCACGCTGCAGGACTCGATGCTGCTGCGCGCCAAGGCACAAGGCATCACGCCGCTGGCCGCGATCTACGACTATCTGTGCGAGGCTGATGGCAGCAACCTGCTGTATTTCCCGATCTTCAACTACAACCACGGCAACCTGGACTGCGTGGGCGAGATGCTGCAGCACCCACGCGCGTTGTTCAGCCTGGGTGACGCGGGCGCACATGTGGGCACCATCTGCGACGCGAGTTTCTCGACCTTCCTGCTCACCCACTGGGTGGCCAAGGGTTATATGCGGCTGGAGCAGGCGGTGCAGATGCTCAGCAGCCGCAATGCCGACTACCTGGGGCTGCGCGATCGCGGGCGCATTGCAGTGGGGCAACGGGCAGATCTCAATTTGATCGATCCGGCAAGGTTGGCTTTGTCCAAGCCGCAGCTGGTACGCGATCTGCCGGCGGGTGGGAAACGGTTCTTGCAGACCGCAGTGGGGTATGTGGGGAGTTGGGTGGCAGGGGAGTGCGTGCAGCGCGAGGGTGTGGTGACCGGTGCGCGGCCGGGGAGGTTGGTGCGGGCGGGGGCATGAATGACCGGTACGCCAGCAACAGCCAACGAGCGGCTGACATCCACCGCGCAAACTGAGCACGTCAAGAGTGGCAAGGGTTCAAGCTACATGCAGTCCAAGCTCACCGAGAAGGCCCGCGGCTTGGTTGAACGAGACTGTTGCACCTTTGAAGAGCCTGGCATCAACCAACTTCATACCGCCCAAGTCTGCTTCGCGCAGGTCGGCACCTTCAAAGCGCGCCATTTTCATTTGTGCATTGCGGAGGCTTCCGCCTTCAAAAACAGCTTCCCGAAAATCACATCCGGAAAGGTCCGCCTCTGAAAAGTCCAACTGGTTGAGGTGCATTTTGCGAAAGGACATCTTTTGCAGGTCAGCGCCGACCAGCAAGGTGTCTTCGAATGACAACCCCAGGCTCGCGACCTCCTCAAAGTTGGCGCCGGTCAGCTTGCAGTCCTTGAACAACGCCGAGGACAACCTGGCTCGTCGCCACTTGGAGTTGTTGAGGTCACAGTTCAAAAATTGGGTATCAACCAGTGATGCTGCCTCAAAATCTGTCTGCCGTCCCCTGCAGGCGTTCCAGACGGATTCCGATAAGTCCGCCGAGTAGAACGACACCTCCACGAAGCTGCAACTTTTGAATGTATAGCCGCGCATGGGGAGTCTCGACAGGTCGGCCCCTTGAAATTCGCACGAATCGAAGGCCAAGGGTGCGACTGCGCTGGCAATGAGTGACTCCAGTTGGGTGCGTGAAATCGTTTCCCCGGTGATGGTGGTGACTGGTGCGTGCATGACTACATGAAAAATGGTTTGGCCACCATTGTGGTCATGTCCCATGACGTGGCGGTGGTCCACAGCTCGGGCCGGCTGAGATACACATTACTCAGCGTGGCACTGCCGACAGCCGAGTCGGGGCAGTATCGCAGAGGGTCTGCAGGCCTTCAAGCGGCATGTACCCGTGGTTCAAACTCCACGCGTCGTTCTGCTCAAGCAGCATGGCGCCGCCCAATCTGACGATGGCCGCATGGTTGGGGAAGATGCCCACCACCCTGGTTAGTGCTGATTTGACCTGGCGGCCGAAAATCACCAACCACCTTCTATTCCGTGAGAAGTGAGGCTTCTCGCGGCTTGATGACCCGCTATGCGGTAGCGTCAGCTATTGCTCAACGGGGCCTGCATGTGGGCTGCGCCACTGCTATGTCTACCCGCTGCATGCTTGCGCGTGAGGCGGTGGTCAACTACAGCTGCCTCACCCGAGGTCCAGGCCTTCACTTGCGCCAGGTCCTGAGCGCGAGCACCAGAAGATTTGGCCCCCATGAGCACGACAACAACGTCCCGGCCCGCCGTTGTGATGCCAGCGACCATGCAACGTCCAGCTTCAGTGATGTAGCCGGTTTTGGAGAGCCAGAAATTCCAACCCTTTTTCCCTACAGCGGGATTTGTATTGTGAAATGACTGCAGGTGTGAGCCCACATCAACGCTCTTTCCACTGGTTGTGGTGAAGTCGGTGATGCTGGGGTAGCCCGAAACCCGGCGTGCCAGCCGGCCCAAGTCCGCCGCCGTCGATGTGTTCTCCGGCGAAAGCCCGGTCGGGTCAACGAAGTGCGTCCCGTTCATGCCGTAATCCAGCGCCTTGCGGTTCATGGCCGCCACAAACGCAGGTAATCCTCCCGGCGCAGTGCGAGCCAGGGCGTGGGCAGCGCGGTTTTCTGAAGACATCAATGCAATTCGAAGCATTTCGCCCCGGGTAAGTTGCGAGCCAACGCGCAGCCGCGAGGTGGAATGCTTCAAGTTGTCAACGTCGTCCTCGGAGATAGTCAACACCTCCAGAGGGTCAAACTTCTGGTTCAGGGAGACCATGGCAGTCATCAGTTTTGTCACAGAGGCGATGGGTGCCGAGGACGTGGACGATTTCTCGAAAAGCGTGGCACCGGTGGCGCGGTCAACGACCACCACATGTTCAGAGTGCAACGTTAGAGCACGGGCATCAACCTGCAGGAATACAGAACCTGCGCATACAAAAGCGGTGAATATATGTTAAAGCATCATGGAACTGGTCTTGCCGGTGGGGTCAGTCAAGCACAAGTCAGGACTGAGAATCCTGATTCTCAGATTGGAACCGCCTGAGTACCAGCCAAGTGGCAACCGGCGCGCTTCTTCAAGCGCTGTCAATATTAACCGAACGCGCAATCTTCGGGTCGCTCAGCTCCGCGTTCCTGGTGGCCATCACGACATGGCCATCTGATTCTCGATCGCCCGCAGCGAAACAACCGCACCGGTTGGCCCTGGGGTATTCCCTGGCAACGAATTCGTATCTATGCATGACTATTGGTCGGGAGTCCTCCGGGCTTGTCCGTAACAACAACATGAAATGGAGCCAATATGTCCGTGAGTAGCGACGTAGTAAATTCCCGACAGCAGCTGAAAACCTGCCGTACAGCGGACATGCCGGTCCGGCGCCGTGGCCGTGGCGGCATATTGCCGCATGCAGCCATTTTTGTGGCGGGCAGCTTGCTGGCAACATCCGCGATGGCCCAGGGTGTCGACCAGGCCATCGACAGTTTTTTTGCCTCGACATTCGGCTGGTTCGTAGCGCTGATTTTTTATTCGGTGCCGATCGGTGGCGCCCAGTTTCCACTGATTGCCGGTTGGCTGATGATTGCAGCGATCGTTTTCACTGTGTATTTCGGTGTGCCGCAGTTTCGGCGGTTCAAGCTGGCCATTGACATCGCACGTGGGCGGTATTCGGATCCCAACAGCAAGGAGCCGGGGGAGATCAGCCACTTTCAGGCACTGACCACCGCGCTGTCGGGAACCGTTGGGCTGGGCAACATTGCCGGCGTTGGCGCGGCACTTGCCATCGGCGGGCCCGGGGCCACTTTCTGGATGATCTGCGTGGGGCTGCTGGGCATGGCGTCCAAGTTTGCCGAATGCACACTGGGTGTGAAATACCGCACTATTCTTCCTTCCGGCGCGGTGTCCGGTGGCCCGATGTACTACCTGCGCGACGGTCTGGCTGAGCGGGGCATGCCCATACTCGGGCGGGTGCTGGCCGCAGGGTTTGCCGTGATGGTGATTCTGGGCGCTTTGGGCGGTGGCAATATGTTCCAGGGGAACCAGGCCAACGCCATGCTGGTGCAGACCTTCGGCTTGCCCGATGGTTACGGTTGGGTTGTCGGCATCATCCATGCCGCCTTCGTTTATGGCGTGATCGTTGGTGGCATGCCCTCGATTGCATCGGTCACCGCGCGGCTGGTGCCATGGATGGCGGCGTTGTACATCGGCATGGCGGTCACTGTACTCGTGATGAACTTCGGCCAGATCCCCGCCGCGTTCGCCGCCATATTTGACGGTGCTTTCAGGGCGGAAGGCGTGGCAGGCGGCATCATCGGCGCCCTGATCCAGGGACTCAAGCGAGCCACCTTTTCCAATGAGGCCGGTGTGGGCTCCGCGGCAATCGCCCACAGCGCAGTCAAGACCAACGAACCGGTGACCGAAGGCATCGTCGCTTTGCTCGAACCGTTCATCGACACCGTCGTGATTTGCACGATGACGGCCCTGGTCATCACCATTGCCGGGCTCAACGCCGGACCGTTTCCCCATGCGGAGGGTCTGACAGGCGTGGGTCTGACCGCGGCATCGTTCCAGGGAACCTTCGACTGGTTTCGTTACCCCTTGGCGCTGGCGGTCCTGATGTTCGCCATCTCGACGATGATCAGCTGGGGCTATTACGGCCTCAAGGGATGGACCTACCTGTTTGGCGAAGGCCAGGTCAACGAGTACATCTACAAGGTGATGTTCTGCTTGTTCATCATCGTCGGCGCGTCGATCAGTTTCGGTGCGGTGATCGACTTTTCTGATGCAGCGATCTTTGCGATGTCGATCTTCAACCTGATCGGTGTCTATATCCTGATGCCCGTCGTCAAGGATGAGTATCACAAGTTCATTGCCAAGGTCGAGTCGGGCGAGTTCAAACGCTACTTCTGAGCCCTGGCCGCAGTTGGCCCGGCGACCGGCCCGGTCGCCGGGCCAATTTCAATCTGATCAACCAGGCCTGCCTTGTCGTTGTCCAAGCCGCAGTCGTCGCGTGACGCTGCGGCTCTTGCGCCTGCATTTCCGGCATCATTGCGGAAATGGCCGCCAACTCCACATCAGCACGAACCGCCAATCGCACGCAGGACGTCCTTGTTTCCACCTATTGGAGTGGCGACGCCATCCGCAGTCGAAGCGTCAGTGATGTCGTGCTGGCAGGCACGGTAGACATCCCCGCGCCCCCAGCCAGGCTGACCGCAGATTGGGAAAGGGAGATAACGGTGCGGTTGGGCCTTGAACCCGGCGACGTTGAGACCCTGCCTTTGGCCCGGGCGCGTGCGCGCTGGCCGGACTACAAGCACTGTGTGCAGGCGCTTTCCGACTGGACGCGCACGTTAGGCCTGCCCGCGATGCCGGGCGCCTGCGATGTTGCCTTGATGGCCTGCCGCGGCGCCAGGTACCACCATGACGGCGCGCAATATGGCGGTGCAGCCTTTTGCAATCTCTTCCTGAGCGAGGACCTGGGCCAGGACCTGCATTTCGCGTTTACCGGTCGACGCATCCCACTGACCAGAGGCACGGTCGTGATCTTCGATACCTGTCAGCCGCATGCCGTGATCGCGCGTGGCAGTGGCGGCTTCGACGTGGCCGACTTTCCCCCCGAAAGGGATTGCACCCAGCTATTCCTGACCTGGGAGCTTCCCATCGATAGCGCCGAAGTCGGACGTGCACTGCACATCCGTTATGACATCGACGCGTCGACATCGGTGCTGCTGGACGCAGAGCAGGTCTGGCTGAACGGCGCAAGCGCCAGTGTGTGCCCGGATTCCGGTCGTTGGCGGCAGACGGGTCGGTAACGCGGCCCGGCGCATTCGCATCCGGCGCGCCCTTCAGCGTCCGTTGTCGCTATGGCCTGTCCCCACGCAATGGCTTGAGCAGGTAACCCAGGCCGTTGTGGTCGATCTCCTGCATCAATGCCAGTAGGCGCCCGATCTCACCTTTGGGAAAACCTTCCCTGGCAAACCAGTTGAGATAGTTGCCGGGCAGGTCGGCCAAAACCATGCCTTTGTGCTTGCCAAACGGCATGGGCATGGTGACAAGCGTCTGGAGGTCCTCCGGGTGCATGGTGGGTGGGTGCGTGACGCTGTCTTGCTGGGGTTGGCGCCGCTCCGGCATCGCCGGGGCCGGGTGTCATGTGTCGTTGCGCACGGCCAGTTCGGCCATCTGCAATGCCCCGTTCAATGATCCCGCGCCGCCGATGAACAGGGCGTTGTGGCAGAACACTGCGTCAGCCACACCACATACGGCAGCGAGCTCCTGGCCGCGCAGTCCGGCCCAGCTCCGGGGCAGGTCCTTGCGGGCCTTGAACGAATTCGGCTCGACGGGAACGATATGGAGCTGGAACTGGTCGTCCGTCGAATCCGGGTATACGACAAATTGAACCTCCGGCATCTCGATGCTGACCACATCGGCCCACGGCAGGCCACCGCGCGGCATCACACGTACGGCGCCGCCCAGGCGCTTCTCGGAATTGCGCACCAACTGGGCGCCCTGATGTTTCGCGCGCAGCTGGTCCAGGGCGGCTTCGAGAAACAGCGTCGTGACTTGCACGGCCTTGTGGAAGTTGGCCAACGTGGCCCGCCCATCTTTGTCGCCGGCATGCGGGTGGTCCCATGGCGCATTGAACTGCGACAACAGGGCAGACAGACCGAAGATCCCCGGGGCGCCGTGCGAGGCGCCGGTATCTGCGCGGTCCAGGTGCTGCACCAGTTCGACATCCAGATCCCCGGCAACGGCTTCGGCAAGTCCCTGATCGCCCAGACCGAACGTCCGCTCGACCAGCGTTGTCCCGAACGCCTCCCAGACCAGGCCTGCACTGGCGTAGACGACGCCGGTTTTGCGCGCCCCGGCAAAGCCGCGCTGGTGGTGGTCGAAACGACCACGGGACGAATCCCATTCGCCACCGACGTCGACCGCGAAATCGGCGTTGGCAATGGCTTGTGTATCGCGTGTGCGGATCAGCTCGGCCCCCGGATTCAACAACATCAGCACTGCGACGCCAAATACGTCGTCGGCATGAAATGTGCCGTTGTGCGTGGCAATCACGACAGCGGCGGGGCTTGGGGTGGATGGGGTCACGATGATTCCTGTGAGGCTGGTCTTTGCATGCATTTTTGCGGATGTCGCCCGGTCCGGTAACGGCGGTCACGGACGGCTGCACCCGGCGTCCGGGTCGACCGTGTCATCGTTGAAAAAAATGGACGTCGGCAGCCAACGGCCGGTGCGCCCGATTGTCGACCACGACAGAGTCGCCGCGACGGCGCAACCGGCGCAACCGGCCCAATGCGCGCACAGCGCGACGCGCCATGTGTTGTGGCGATTCGACCACCATGCCTCGAGTATTCCATGACCTGCGTCAAATGGCGGTGAATCGCGCGGGCGCTCGCTGGCATCGTGGCCGGGCGCGGCGCTAATATTGACGCAGCGAATGGTTGCGCAGTCCGGGCCACCATCGTAGCCATCGCGACCTTTGGTAGCCGCTATTGTTTTCACTCCCCGTTTCCACCAACCCATCGATCAACCGCCTGACGCTGCGGCTGACCGGTTTTGTCCGCGGCCGCCTGTGGTTGCAGGTGCTGGTGGCGATGTTCATCGGCATCGCCGCCGGCATGGCCATCGGGCCCACCGGCGGGTGGCTGGAACCGCGGACGGCACTACTGGTCAGCAACTGGCTGGCGATTCCGGGCTACTTGTTCCTGGCCATGGTTCAGATGATCGTCATCCCGCTGGTGGTGGCCTCGATCATCCTGGGCATGACCAGTTCGCGCGACATGCAGCAGCTGCGCAGCATGGGACTGCGCACCGGCCTGTTTTTCCTGTTCACGACCGTGGTCGCAGCGCTGATCGGCGTGGCAGTGGCCCTGGCTGTCGAACCCGGCAGTTATCTGCAGGTGGCGCAGTTGCCCATCAGCGCGGTTGTCGACGCCAAGGCGGGCGTGCCGTCGCTGGCCACGCTGCCGGCGCAGATCGTGCGTGTTGTTCCGACCAACCCGTTGCAGGCCGGTGTCGAGCAGAACATGCTGCAGGTGGTGGTGTTCGCGATATTCGTCGGTGTCGCCCTGGTCACGATGGAGGGCAAGCTGGCCCGCCCGCTGATCGACCTGCTGGGCGCTGTGCAGGAGGTCAGTATGGTCGTGGTGCGCTGGGCTATGTACCTGGTGCCAATGGCGGTGTTCGGGCTGATGACACAACTCACCGCCCGCATGGGGCTCGATGCGCTGCTCGGCATGGGTGTGTATGTTCTCACCGTGTTGTCGGCCTTGCTGCTGGCATTTGTATTCCTGATGGTGATATATGCGCTGGTCCGGCGGCGCTCGCCGATGGCCTTCGTGCGGGGCAGCCGCGACGTGTTGCTGCTGGCGTTCTCCACCTCCAGTTCAGCAGCGGTGATGCCGCTGACCATCCGCACCGCCGAGGAGTCGCTGGGTGTGCAAAAGGGTGTGTCGCGTTTCGTCATTCCGCTGGGCACCACCATCAACATGGCCGGAACGGCGCTGTACCAGGTCATCGCCACGTTGTTCCTGGCACAGGTCTACCAGGTTGACGTCAGCTTGTCGGGTCTGCTGCTGGTGGTGGTGCTGGCCGTGGGCGCGTCGATCGGGTCACCGGGCACGCCAGGCATCGGCATCGTGATCCTGTCCATGATGCTGGGAACGGTCGGTATTCCGGCCGAGGGCATTGCGCTGATCATCGGCGTGGACCGGGTGCTGGACATGAGCCGCACCACGCTCAACGTGGCCGGCGACCTGGTGGCTGCCTGCGTGATCGCCCAGAACACGCCGCGTGTGACGGCCGATTCCGTTGTTGCGGCGGGCGCCGCGGTGTCGTGACGCAGCGCAAGCGGTACATTCCCGGTAGCTGGCACGCCTGGTTAGTCGAGCAGCATGCGCATAGCGGCAGTGCCAGGGACCATCGGTTCGGGGTCGTCGGTCCTGTCCGTTGTGGTTCTTGGCGCCGCCCGCGTCGCGCGTGCGATACCTAGCTAGGCGCGATGCGGGCCAGCGCCGCTCAGTGCGGTCGCCGCATCAGGCTGACCAGCAGCGTCACGACCGTCAGGGGAAGCACGAACTGCACAATGGCGTCGGCGAAGGCGCCCACTCCACCAAAACGCTGCGTGACCATCACGAGGTAGGTGACATAGGCGATGTAATAGCCGAGGAACAGGGCACCCTCCCAGCGAGCGATGGTGCGGCCGGTCATGAACACTGGCAGGCAGGCCAGGGAGGCGGCCAGCATCACCCACAAGTCGAACTGCATGATGTCGGTCGGCACGACCAGTGTTGCGCCACCGGTTATCAGGGCGGCCAGACCGACGAGTCCGATGACGCCGAAACTGTTGAACACACAACTGCCAACGATGTTGCCGATCGCAATATCCCGTTCGCCCTTGAGACTGGCCGTCACCGAGGTTGCAACTTCCGGCAGCGAGGTTCCGGCGGCCACGATGGTCAGGCCGATGACGGTTTCTGGCATGCCCAGCGCGCGTGCAATGACGACCGACGCGGCGACGATGGCGTCGGACCCGAGCACCAGCAAAACCAGCCCGACCATGATCAGCGCCAGCTGCACCGGTACACCGGCGTCCCATTGGCGGGGCCCGGGTGCTTCGATTGCTTCAGCGAACGCGTCATCGGCGCCGCCGGTCAGCTCGGCCCGTGATTGCCGCACCAGGAACGCGGTATAGCCCAGCAACAACGACAACAGCAAAGCGCTGTCGAACAGGCCGATCTGTCCATCCAGCGAGAGCACGACCAGCAACAATGCACCCCCGACCATGATCGGCGCTTCCTGGCGTATCACCTGCTGGTGCACCACCAGCGGCGCAATCAGTGATGACACCCCCAGGATGAACAACAGGTTGAAGATGTTGCTGCCCACCACGTTGCCCACGGCCATGTCGGTGCGTCCGGCGATCGCGGCCATGGTGGTCACCGCCATCTCCGGCGCACTGGTACCGAATGCGACGACGGTCAGGCCCACCACCAATGGCGAGATGCCCATTTGCAGCGCAAGGCGCGAGGCGCCACGCACCAGTGCAGTTGCACCGGCGACCAGCGCGACCAGGCCTGCGATGAACAGCAGTGCCGTGGTCACGAATCGTTTCTCGTGTAGGCCATCGCCCGCATTGTCCGGCATCGTACCGGTCGATGAGCCGGTGCGCTTATTGCGCGCCGCCATAACGCATTCATCGTGGTGGCGCGGTCTGCGCCTGCGCAAGTGGCTTGCGTCAGGTCAAGGCCCGCCATTCGATATCAGCTGGTATGGGTATATGGAAATGACGAACGTCAAACCGGTATGAACATGACCGACCTGCTGGAGCGCGTAGGCGAGGGTTACGTCCTGGTTGGCGGCGGTCTGGTCATCGGCGCCATGTTCAGGTCTTTCGCCCAGCGTTCCCGTTTCTGCCTGCGCGCTGCGGTCATCGAATTCTGGCGTGCCCAGTTTGGCGAGAAGTTGTCGGTCTGGCTGCTGGCTTTTGCCACTGCTGTCGTTACGGTGCAGTTGCTGGTGCTGACCGGCGTGCCCGACTCCAGCAGTGCGCGGCAGATTGCGGCGTGCGGCAGTCTATCGGAGGCGCTTGTCGGCGGGTTGCTTTTTGGCGCCGGCATGATCATGACGCGCGGTTGTGCCAGTCGTCTGCTGGTGCTTTTGGCCAACGGCAACCTCCGTGCCTTGTTGTCGGGCCTGATCTTTGCCGTGGCGGCGCAGGCCGCGCTGTCCGGTGCTCTGGCGCCTTTGCGCGAGACCATCAGCGGCTTGGTGGGTGGTGGCGCCGCGCGACCTGCCGGCCATCACCCATGTGGGGCCCTGGGGCGGCCTTGCCGCCGGGCTGGTCTGGATGCTGGCTGCGCTGGTGTTTGCGGTGCGCAGCGGCTGGGGACTGTGGAAATGGGTGGGCGGCATGCGCGCGGGCCTGGGGCTTCAGTGCCGAGGTTGCAGCAGTCCCGTTCGAGGTCGTTCCCCTGCAAGGCGTGAGGGTCAGTGGGCCTTCCGCCGAGTGGCTGATGCGGGTGCTAGCCGCGCCCGCGCCCGACCCCGGATTCAACTTCGGGTTGCTGCCGGGGGTCTTTATCGGCTCGTTCGTCGGCGGCTGGTCCGGTGGCGACCTCAAACTCTAAGGTTTTGGTGACGGTTACAGCATGCGCCGCTATATTGCCGGTGCCGTTCTGATGGGGTTTGGCGCCATGCTGGCGGGCGGCTGCGCGGTCGGAGTGGGCATGACCGGTGGTGCCATCTTCGCCCTGACCGCCTGGATCACACTGGTGAGAATGTGGGCATGTGGGCGGGCGCCGGCGTGACAGACCGCTGGCTCGACCGCCGCGCCTACCTGACGCCGTGATGGAGCGCCGAGCCGGGCTCAGCTTGATTTGCGGAGCAGCTGGCGCGGATTGAACCCGGTGATCAGCGCCGTGGCCAGCAGCACCATCATGCTGCCCGGCAGCATGCTGGCCGTGACCGGTTCGCCGAGAAACAGTCCGCCCCAGGTCACGCCGAACAGCGGAATCATGAAGGCCGCTGACGTGGCTGCGCTGGCGGGGATCTCGCGCATCAGCCGCATGCTGATCCAGTACATGAAACCCGAGGTGACCAGGCCCAGCAAGGCCACCGCCATCCACACCGCGGGACTCAGTTGCATCGTGGGCACGGCCACGCCCACCGGGACCGCCAGCATCAGGGCCGCCGCGACATGGATGGTGGCGGCAGCGGCCAGCGGTTGGTGCTGGCTCGATGCGCGTTTCATGAATATCGTTCCCACGCCATAGCAAGCGGCAGCTCCGGTGCAGGCCAGCGCGGCCATCACCACCTGCGGTGTCGGTGCGACCGGGCCCAGCTGCACCAGCAAGGCCACGCCGGTGAAGCCGGCCATGCAGCCGAGCAGCTTGCGTCGGGTGATTTTCTCGTCACCGGCCAGCGCTGCAGCCAGCAGGCCGAATACCGGCGCAGTGGCATTGAGCATCGCCGAATATCCTGCCGGCAGCGTCAGAGCCGCCCAGTTGAACAACACGAACGGCGCCACCACCGTCAAAAGGGCCAGCCAGGCCAGCTGCGGCCAGGTCGAGCGCGCCGGCCAGCTCTGGCCCATCAGCCGCATCAGCAACGTCAGCACCATTGCGGCCAGTGCGCAGCGGATGCCGGCCAGCGCCATCGGCCCGAACGCCGGGCTGGCAATGCGCAGCAGCGGGAATGATCCGCCCCACAAGGCGGACATGGCGATGAGCTGGAGGAAGTGGCGGGTTTTCACGTATGGACGGACCAGATACTTTGATCTCGGTCGGAGAGCCGGGTACAGCCGCAATTGTCACGCAGCCGTGAAATCTGCATGACGACTACGGGACAGCAGCTCCCTAGCATCGATTCTGCGGGTTGGCGCGAGCACATTCGCACGGTTCCCACAACAACACACTCAGGAGAGCGCATATGTCCATCAACTTGATTCGATTTGCACGCCGTGCTGCATTGGCCGGTGCCATCGCCACATCCGGCGCCGCTATGGCGGCCCAGGTCAACCTGACCATCACCGCGGAGAATCTGGCCGCGGCGAACAGCGTGAGTTTCGCCCCGCTGCATTTCGGCGCACACAGCGGGGTCTTCGACGCGTTCAACATCGGTCAGACGGCCGGCCCGGCGATCACCTCGGTGGCCGAAGGTGGTTTCGGTCAGCCGTGGCTCGATGCGTTTGCCGCAGCCGACCCGACAGCCACGACCGGCTTCATCGATGGCGCGTTGCTGCCGGGCCACTCCAGGAGCGTGACAGTCAGCGTCGACTCGGCCATCAACCCCTATTTCACGTTTGCCGCCATGGCACTGCCGAGCAACGACTTCTTTATCGGAAATGACGGACCGATGCGGTTCAAGATTTTGGACAGTGCCGGTCATCTGCTGGTATCGTCGATCAACCAGAAGGCGAGCCAGATCTGGGACAACGGATCCGAAGTGTTCGATCCGGCTACAGCCCCGTTTGTCGGCGACATCGGGCTGCGCGCCAACCAGAACTCGGTTGTCGCGTTCAACTTCGCCGAACTCGCCGCGTTCAACGGGCTGACCACCGGTGCGGGTTATGTGTTCAACAGTGGTCTGTCGGCCAATTCCGAAGTCTATCGTCTGTCGTTCCAGGTTGCCGCGGTGCCGGAACCGGAGACCTTCGCGATGATGGCCGCCGGCTTGCTGGTGATCGGCTCTGTCGCGCGGCGCCGGCGCGGCATACGTGTGGCCTGACCCCACGGTCGAGAACCTCCCGGTGGCACGTGCGTTAGATTCCTGCGTGCCGAACGACCCAGGCTAGCGTCATGGCAGACGCACTTTTGGGGCGCATGAACGAATATCTTTTACTGGTCGAGGACGACGACGCGATCGCGGACGCGCTGCGCCTGCATCTGGAGCAGGCCGGTTACCGCTTGCACCGCGAGTCGGACGGGTTGCGGGCAATGGCGGCGATAGACCGCCAGCGCTGGGACATGGTGCTGCTGGACTTGATGCTGCCGGGTGCCGATGGCTGGGAAGTATGCCGCCATCTGCGCAGCCGGCATGCCGACGTGCCGGTGATCATGCTCAGCGCGCGCTCGGCTGAAGCGCACCGGGTGCTGGGACTGGAACTCGGGGCCGACGACTACCTGGCCAAGCCATTCTCGATGCTCGAGCTGGTGGCGCGGGTGCGTGCCCTGTTGCGGCGGATCGAACAGCTGCGTTCGGCGCCCGGCGCGCCGATCGCGCCGATCGCGCTGCACTTTGGCCCATTTCGTCTCGACACGGTGCGGCGCGAACTGCGACGCGGTGACGACGTCATCGGCCTGACGATGCGCGAATACGACCTGCTGCATTTCCTGCTGCGCCATCCCGGCCGGGTCTATTCGCGCGGCGAACTGCTGCGGCAGGTCTGGGGCGCCGCGTTCGATGGTTTCGAGCACACGGTTAATTCGCATATCAACCGCCTGCGCAGCAAGCTGCAGCAGGCCACGGGCGATGCAAGCTGCATTGCGACGGTGTGGGGCGTCGGTTATCGCTTCGAGCTGCCAGCGGCATGATCGCAGCCTGGCCGTTCCGAAGGCGATCGCACCGCAGCCTGCAGGGCGAAGGTACCTCTGTGATCAAGCGCGCTGGATTCGCCACACGGCTGGTCTGGGCCCTGGCAGCGTTGCTACTGGCGTTCGGATTGCTGGTGGGCCTGCTGGCCCATGTCACCGCCAGCGAGCGCGAGCAGGAGTCGCTGCAGCGGCTCTCGCACGGGCTGGCGCGGCACATCGTCGAACACTGGCCGCAGGAAATCACCCAACGCGACCCGCGCGAGGCTGACCAGGCCGCGCGCAACGCGCTGTTGTCGATGCTGATGGTGGTCAATCCGGGCATCCAGGTTTACGTGCTCGATGCCGAGGGTCGGATCAATGCCTACCTGGGCGAGCCGGGCATGGTGCGCCAGGAGCAGGTCGACCTTGGCGCGATCCGCGCCTTCCTGGCTGGCGCACAGCTGCCGCTGCGCGGCACCGACCCTATGGGCAGCGGCATCGAACGGGTGTTCAGTGCGGCGATGTTTCCCCGGCGCGCTGGCGACGGCCGGCCGCCCGGCTACCTGTATGTGGTGCTCGACGGCCAGACCCGTGAACAGGTGACGGGGCAGGCGAGTCTGTGGCCGGTCTGGCGCAGCGCCGCGTTGGCGGGCCTGGGGGCGCTGCTGTTGGTGGCGCTGCTGGGCCTGTTCGTGTTTCGACGCATGACACTGCCGCTGCGCGAGCTTGGCGAGGAAATACGGGCCTGGCAATTGCATCCCGCTGCGCTGGGGCTGGCGGCCCCACCAAAAGGCTGCGCCGGAGGTCGTCATGGCGATGAGGTGCAGGCGATCTCGGACGCGTTCGACGACATGCGCCAGCGCCTTCGGCTGCGTAATGAACGCGAGCATCAGCAAGCCCATGCCCACCAGGAAATGATGGCAGGCGTGGCGCATGACCTGCGTACACCCCTGACCGCCTTGCACGGCCACCTGGAGGCGCTCGCCAGCGACAGACCCGCCGCTGCTGGCTTGCGTGAACGGCTACTGCGAGCCGCATTGGCCCAAAGCAACAAGGTGCGCCGGTTGTCGCAGCAGTTGTTCGAACTCGCGGCCCTGCAATCGTCCGACCAGATGTTGCATCGCGAGGTGTTCCGGCTCGACGAACTGGTGGCCGACGCGGTGCAGAAGTTTGAACTGTGTCGGTCTCCGCCGTCGGTCCTGCTCGCGGGCGAGCCGCCGGGCAGCCTGGAGCTCAACGGCGACCTGCATCTGATCGAACGCGCGCTTACCAATCTGATCGACAACGCGGTGCGCCATGCGCCCGGGCGAACACCGGTGCGGGTAAGTTTGCGGCGCGACGGTAGCAGCGCGCAGATTCTGGTCGAGGACAGCGGGCCAGGGTTGCCAGACGAACTGGCGCAGCGCCTGACGATGGGGAGGTCGATGCGTGACCCACCGACCCAGCGGACCCGCGGCGGCATCGGGGGGCTCGGGCTGGCGATTGCGCAGCGGGTGGCGGTGATGCACGGGGGGAGCTTGAAGTCCATGTCGTCGGGGCCGGGTGGAACGACCTTATGTCTGGCGCTGCCGCTACGGCATTGATTCCGGATGGGGACAGGCTTGACTGACGCCTTGGGGGAACTGTCGATGGACGCGAGTGGCGCAGGGCGTCAATGGGACTCGTTGGTCCACGTGTCACAAATTCCGAAGTTTCAGGGCTGCCCCTGCGGGTCCCAGCGCGAATTGACCATGCTGCCGCAGTCTTCGGCCTGTAGCGCATCGCTGAAATCGCCGAGGCTGTGCAAGTGCCTGCCCGTAGCCCGATGCTGGGTCGTCCCGCAGACGGTGGCAAGCGCGAACGCGTGATCGGGCGTGGCGGCAGGGGGTATGTGGCTTTGGTTCGTTATGTGACGCAGATAGACACAGTCTTCGTATTGGCCGTAGAGACGCAGCGGGAGGCTGGGTACAGGGGCCAAAAATGAGTAACCGAACGCACCGTCATGGCTCTACCCGGTGCACTCCATGCCCTCACGACACCACCTGGTAATACAGATTTTGCGGATGTTTGGCTTGCGCAAAAAACACCCAGCGCTCGGCGATCAGCCCCGGCGCCTGCACCAGCACCGCCAATACCCAGGGCCAGGCGCTGTCGCTGGTGATGCCCAATACCATCAGCGCAGCCGGAATCGCGAACGCCAGCAATTGAAAACCGAGCCGGGCATTCTGCATGACTGCCTGCGACGCTCCATGAAAGAACTCCCGCGTATTGAATGCGCCAGCCGACATGCCCATCGACTTCTGAACCAGATTCGGCGACTGAATGCCGGTGGCCGATTGCAGCGTCGACTTGTGTCGGATGCCGGCATTGCGGCGCAGTGCAACGACACGCGCCGCCCAAGCCACGAGCGTGACGCCCAGTGCTGATGTGCCATTGGCTGTGATCATGTCCGCACCACCGCCGAGCAGCGCCGCCAGCGCGCAGGCCAGCAGCAGCCCCGAGGCCAGGCCGATCAACGTGAAGTTGATGATGGTCAGCGGATGTGCCCACTCTTCGATGAAACGCAGGCAGGCATAGATCATTGCAGTGCAGTACCACAACGCGATGGCGCCGGCGATGGCGAGCACCGGGAAAAGAGGGCCAAAACGTGCGGCCATGCCGGCACGTTCGGCGAGCCACCAGAGTCCGACCAGGCCGATGAAGGCCGGCAGGATGATGACTTCGCGCGACATCCAGGAGGTGCGCCACATCAGTACGGCGCGCCAGGCGCGCATTTTCTGTCCCAGGTGCAGGAACGATGCTCCCAGGCCGGCAATCAACAGTACTTCGGCCACCAGCAACGCGGAAGACAGAAAGCCGGGCGCCATCGGCACGCCGAGCAGGCTGGCCAGCGCCAGCGCGACGACCAGGCCTTGTGCCGAACCGGCGAGTGTCGTGAAGAACAGGATCGAGAAAGCGGGATGCATGGCAGCTCCGGTTCAGTGCGTCGTGGGCGGTGTCTTGCGCCGCGGCAGATACTGGTTCGCCGGCTGCGTCTCCCACTCGGGCATCAGCGCATAACCGCCACGTTCGCGAATTGCCTTGGAAACCTCCGAATCCGGGTCCTTCACGTCGCCGAACAGCCGCGCGCCGGTTGGGCAGGCTTGCACGCAGGCCGGCTTGCGGTCTTCCTTGGGCAGGTGCTCGTCGTAGATGCGGTCGACGCACAAGGTGCATTTGGTCATCACCTGGCGTTCCTCGTCGAGTTCGCGGGCGCCGTACGGGCAAGCCCAGGCGCAGTACTTGCAGCCGATGCACTTGTCGTAGTCGACCAGCACGATACCGTCTTCCTTGCGCTTGTAACTCGCCCCCGTTGGGCAGACCGGCACGCACGGTGGATCTTCGCAATGCAGGCAACTCTTGGGGAAGTGGATGGTTTCGGTGCCGGGGAAGCTGCCCGCCTCGTAGGTCTGTACCCGATTGAAGAAGGTGCCGGTCGGGTCGGCGCCGTAGGGTTGTTGATCCGCAAGAGGCCCGGCTGATCCCGAGGTATTCCACTGCTTGCACGAAGTCACGCAGGCGTGGCAGCCGACACAGACATTGAGGTCGATCACCAGCGCCAGTTGCTTGGCCAGTGTCTCACCGGGCAATGCCCGCACGCGCGGTGGTGGCGTTACCGGCGCCGACGGGGCCGCGCGCGACGGGGCGTCTGCAACCGCGTTGGTCTTGAGGAGGTCCTTGAGCCAGGCGATCATGATTTTTTGCGTCCTGCGAAATAGGTCATCACCTGCGCCGCCTTGCCGAGAACGCCGGGCGCGGCAGGCATGGAGGCGAACTGCGGGAACGATTCCTGGGGTTCCTCGGGCGCCGCGGGTCGAATGCGCACCCGCACGTCGTACCAGCCGGCCTGACCGGTGATCGGGTCCGAGTTGCTGATCGTCGTGGCACCCTTGGCGCCCTTGAACGGCAGCTCTTCGGTGATCAGGTGGTTGAGCAGGAACCCCTTGCGTGCCTCGTCGGCTCCGGGGGCGAGTTGCCAGGCGCCATCGGCCTTGCCGATCGCATTCCAGGTCCAGACCGTGCCGGGCTCCACTGCTTCGCTGTAGCGGATCATGCAACGCACCTTGCCCCACTGGCTCTCGACCCAGCACCAGCCGCCGTCGTCGATGCCGGCGGCCCTGGCAGTCAGCGGATTCACATGCAGATAGTTGTGGCTGTGAATCTGGCGCAACCATGCGTTCTGCGAATCCCAGGAGTGGTACATCGCCATCGGTCGCTGGGTGATCGCATTGAGCGGGTAGGCCTCGAGGTCGGTCGCGTCCTCCTCCAGTGGTGCGTACCAGAAGGGCAGCGGGTCGAAATAGGTTGCGATGCGTTCGCGCAACTCGTCCGGTGGCTGGCGACCGCTGGTCTTGCCCTGTGCGGCCAGCCGGAAGAACTGCAGGGTGTCCGAATACAGCGCCAGCTGGATCGGGTCGTTGCGCTGGCGCCAGCTCTTGTCCTTGGCAAAGTCGAGGTACTCCCGGTTCCAGTTGCGCATGTAGTGCATGGTCTCGGGCATATGCAACTGGAACACACAGTTGTTCTTTTCGTACGCTTCCCACTGCTTCGGGTTGGGCTCTCCGCGCAGGTGTTCGTCACCGTTCTTGCCGCGCCATCCCATCAGGAATCCGATGCCCGGTGCGGGCTGGAAGTTGACGACGAAGTCCGGATAACCCGTGAATTTGCGCCCACCCTCGGGCGTGGTGAATGCCGGAAATTTCAGGCGCCCCGCCAGCTCGATCAACACCTCCTGGAACGGCTTGCATTCCCCTAGCGGCTTGACCACCGGTATGCGCACGGAGTCGACCGGCCCGTCGAACTCCGAGATCGGCCGGTCCAGCATGCCCATGACGTCGTGGCGCTCGAGGTACGTGGTGTCGGGCAAGACCAAATCGGCGAACGCCACGGTCTCACTCTGGAACGCGTCGCACACCACGATGAACGGGATCATGTATTCGCCGGTATCGTCCTTGCGATTGAGCATCTCGCGCACCGCCGATGTATTCATCGTACTGTTCCAGGCCATGTTGGCCATGAACATCATCAGCGTGTCGATGCGGTAGGGGTCCCCCTTGACCGCGTTGGTAATCACGTTGTGCATCATGCCGTGCACTGACAGTGGATGCTCCCAGGAAAAGGCATGGTCGATACGGATCGGGGAGCCATCGGCGTTGATCGCGAGCTCGTCCGGATGCGCCGGAAAACCCAGCGGCGCCGCGTTGAGCGGGGTGTTGGGCTGGATCATGCCCGGGTCGTTGAAGGCCCGGTAGTTCGGCACGATATGGCGCGGATATGGCGCCTTGTGGCGAAAGCCGCCGGGCGCGTCAATCGTGCCCAGCACACTCATCAGGATGGCCAGCGCACGCACGGTCTGGAAACCGTTGGAATGCGCCGCCAGGCCGCGCATGGCATGAAACGCCACCGGCCGCGCCTGTGTGCTCGCATGTTTCTTGCCCCAGGCATCCGTCCACGGGATCGGCAGCTCGAAGGCCTGCTGCAGTGCGGTGTGGCCCATCTCGCCGGCCAGCTTGCGGATCCGGTCGGCGTCGATGCCGGTGATGTTGGCAGCCCATTCGGGTGTGCAGCTCGCAACCCGTTCGCGCAGCAGCTGGAATGAGGGCGCAACCTTTGTGCCATCGGCCAGCGTGTAGTGGCCTTCGATCGCCGGATCGCATCCGTCGGCAATGCCTTCGGGATATGCGTTCTTGATGCTGTTCGATGCTGTGTCCCAGACCAGTTTGTTGTGCGGGTGGCGACCATCGCCGGGCGGGCCCCTGGCCGGATCCGGATCGAACGCAAACAGGCCCTCACGCGCGCCTTCGTCGAGCACAACAAGTTGTGGCGCATTGGTGAAGCGCTTGAGAAACGCGTGGTCGATCTGGTCGGTGCGCATCAATTCGTGCAGCAAGGCCATGAACAGGGCACCGTCGGTGCCCGGCTTGATCGGGATCCATTCGTCGGCGATGGCCGAATAGCCTGTTCGCACCGGGTTGATCGAGATGAAGCGCCCGCCATCGCGCTTGAATTTGCTGATCGCGATCTTCATCGGGTTGCTGTGGTGGTCCTCGGCTGTGCCGATCATCACGAACAGCTTGGCGCGGTCCAGGTCGGGCCCACCGAACTCCCAGAAACTGCCGCCCACGGTGTAGATCATGCCGGCGGCCATGTTGACCGAGCAGAAGCCGCCGTGCGCGGCGTAATTGGGTGTGCCGAACTGGCGCGCGAACAGGCCGGTGAGCGCCTGCATCTGGTCCCGCCCGGTGAACAGCGCAAATTTCTTCGGGTCGGTGGCGCGGATCTTGCCCAGGCGTTCGGTCAGGATCTCGTAGGTGCGTTCCCAGCTGATGGGCTCGAACTCGCCAGCACCGCGTTCGCTGCCCGCCTTGCGCAGCAGTGGTTGCGTCAACCGCGCCGGCGACACCTGCTTCATGATGCCCGACGAACCCTTGGCGCAGATCACGCCCTTGTTCAGCGGATGATCAGGGTTGCCGTCGATATAACGTACCTCAGGGCCGTTGTCGCCTTCGCGCAGATGCACACGAATGCCGCAGCGACAGGCGCACATGTAGCAGGTGGTGCACTTGACCTGGGTGTCTTCGATCCGGTTTTGCGCCAGCGGGTCGTGCACCGGTTCGTCCGACAAGAACTTGAACATGGTGATGGTGTCTCCCGATGGGTTGGCTGTCGATGGTGCGCATCGCGCTGCGGCTACGCCTGAGCCGACATGTTAACCAGCCACGATCAAAAGAAAAAACGGATAATCCGGTTCACAATGATCGATAAAACAGATCAGCGACTACGCCTGAACCTGCGCCAGTTAGAGGTGTTTGTCGCCACTGCGCGGGCCGGATCGACCCGTGGCGCGGCAGGGCGTATTGCGCGCTCGCAGTCGGCCGCGAGTGCCGCGTTGTCCGAACTCGAAGGCACGCTGGGCGGGCAACTTTTCGATCGAGTCGGGCGGCGGCTGATCCTGAACGAAAACGGTCGTGCGCTGCTGCCACGTGCACGCGCGCTGCTGGATCAGGCGGCCGAACTCGAAGCGCTGTTCTCGGGTGAACACGCAGCGCCGCTGCATGTGGCGGCGAGCTTCACTATCGGCGAGTACCTGCTGCCGGAGCTGGTCGCGAGCTGGACCCGCGACCAGCCGCACAGCCGGATTCGTCTGCGTATCGCCAATACCAGCGAGGTGATCGCCGCAGTGGCCGGATTCGATGTCGACGTCGGATTCATTGAAGGCCTGCAGACCCATCCGGACCTGGAAGTCCGCCCCTGGCTGCGCGATGAACTGGTCATCGTCGCCGCACCGCAACATGCGCTCGCAGGGCGCGTGGTCACGCCACGCCAGCTATCGGCGTCTACCTGGATACTGCGTGAGCATGGCTCTGGCACACGTCAGGCGACCGATACCTGGCTACTCGAGCATCTGGACCGGCAACAAGTCGGATACGAACTGGGCAGTACCGAGGCCATAAAGCGCCTAGTGGCGGCGGGGGCAGGCCTTGGTTGCCTGTCGCGCCATGCGGTAGCCCAGGCGCTGGAGGCGGGCTGGCTGATTGAGCTGCGTACGCGCCTGCCAAGTGCTGAACGGGGGCTGGCGGTGGCGGTGCATCGCGACAAGACGCAGGGCCGGGCCACGCAGGCCTTTATTGCGCACTGCATGGCCGCGCACAAGTCGCCTCCGGCTGCGGCGCGTGTGCGTCGCTAGCGCTTTCAGTGAGGTGCCAGTGGTTGCCGCGCGCCGCGGCGATACCACTCGCGTCGCCCGAGCTTACACCGGATTCTTGTGGCTGCCGTCGCACAGCGGCTTGTTGCCGCTGGCCTTGCAGCCGCAAAAATAGACCTGCTTGGTTTCGCTGGCACTGTATTTCACCGGGGTGAAGCTGCCGCCCTTGTGCGAGCCATCGCAAAAAGGCTGGTTCCTGCTCTGGCCGCAGGCACACCACCAGTAGTCCTTGCCTTGTTCGACGGTGGCGGCGAATGGGGTGTCGGATGCGCGCACGGGATTGGTCATGGAGACTCCTTCAGGGGGGATGATTCGGTGCCCATAGTGTGACGCCTATGCGGGCGTGACACGCGAATGGTCGGTACCCGGCGCGGGTCGCGAAATGCTGCCGGTGTCGGGGACACTCACGCAACTACCATACACGGCAACGCTTTTGCGGCCCCGATGCTTGGCTGCATAACAGGCGTTGTCGGCAGCTCAGAGCACGTCCTTGGTGCTGGTGAAGGCTGCGTTCGTGGCGTCTTTCGCGGCTTCGGTGAGCACGGTCTCGAACGCAGCGCGAGTCGCGAGGCCCGTCAGCGCGTCGTGGCTCGAATCCCAGGTCAGCTCCAGGGTGAACAGGGCGTTAGCAGCCGATTACTGCCGCAGATGGTGCTCCAGGGCTGCGGGATCCTGCCACATCGCCGGCGCGGTCGTATGGGTGACTGCCGTGAGCGCGATTTGCAGGAAGTTGAGTTTGTTGGCCAGCATGGCTGCGGTTCCCTGGAGCGTATTCGCGCCGCTTTCAAGCCGCAGCGTCTCGATGTCGGCCTGGGTCGTGCGCAACATCAATTGGGCTGTTCCCACCGCCGACAGCACACCGGTTGCAAACGCACGCGCCACGATCTTGAATTTGAGGGTAGGTATCCAGTTCATGTCAGTCTGCCGCTGGCAGCGGTTGTAACGCAGCATGCCGGGCGGCAGTGCGGCAGTGCGGCATCGCAGGTTCGTAGCGCGCGTCCGGACCATCATGGCCCGACCGCCCCGGTGCGATCGACAATCATGCGGTAGTGTTCGGTCCGTCGGTGCAGCGCGAAGTTGAAGGTCGTGTCGCGGTACGACTGGCCCAGATCCAGGTCGCAGCGGGCGACAATCACCTCATCGCCATGGCTGGAGGCTTGCGCGACGATTTCGCCGGTGGGCGCGATGATGCAGCTGCCGGCGATCATGTCGACACCCTCCTCGAGGCCGGCCTTGGCGATACCGACGACCCAGGTGCTGTTCTGGTAGGCCCCGGACTGCATGCACAGCGCGTTGTGGAACTGGCCCAGCCGGTCATGGTCGGGTGCCGCCGGGTGGCGCACCGGCGTGTTGTAGCCGCAAAAGACCATGTCCACCGATTGCAGGCCCAGCACACGGTAGGCCTCTGGCCAGCGGCGGTCGTTGCAGATCATCATGCCGGCGACGCCGCCCCAGGCGCGCCAGGCGCCAAAACCCAGGTCTCCGATCTCGAAGTAACGTTTCTCCAGATTCTGGAACGGTGTGCCGGGGCGATGCTCCGTATGTCCGGGCAGATGAATCTTGCGGTACTTGCCGATGATGGCTCCGCGGTTGTCGACCAGGATCGCGCTGTTGAAACGACGTTTGCGGCCGCCGCGGGTGTCGAGCTCGCAATATCCCAGATGAAATCCGATCTGCAGGCGGCGCGCCTCTTCGAACAGGGGCAGCGTGTCGGGGCCTGGCATTTCACGCTCGAACCAGGCGTCGATTTCAGCCTCGTCCTCGATCCACCAGTGCGGGAAAAATGCGGTCAGGGCTGCTTCGGGGAAGGCCACGACCTCGGCACCCATGGCTGCAGCCTGGCGCATCATGTCGATCAGTCTGCGCACCACGGAAACACGGGACTCGGTGCGTGCAACGGGGCCCATCTGGGCTGCGGCGAGGGTGATGAATCGTGGCATGGCGGTTTGGATCGCGCAGGGCGCGCTGGTGATCAGATGGTGACCGTTGTCAGTATGCGTACGCCGGGGGCATCGCACAACTGGAAGTTTCCCGAACACCCCGTCAAACGCCGCGCGAGGTCATCGCCATTGCACCAGTTGTTGTTTTAAGGCGTCGCCGACGAACTGCATGAAGGCGCGCACGCGCGCCGTGCGTCGCAGGTCGGGATGGGTGAGCATCCACACGGGTTGTGCCAGTTCGGTAATGGGCTCCGACACTGCCACGAGTGCGGGGTGTTTGTGTTCCATGAAAGTTGGCAATACGCCGATACCGATGCCGGTGTGCAGCATCGATGCCTTGGCGTTGAATATGTCGACGCGCAGCCGCACGTTGGCGCGGGCGAGATGCTCGCGCATCCAGTGGTCGTAGACCCGCGCCGACGCGCCCCGCTCGAAGGCGACCCAGGGTGGTCGCGTTTGAGCACGTCGAGACGGGTGACCGTCTGGGGCAGTCCGGCCGCGCCACGCAAAGCGTAGACACGGCACTGTGTCATGCCGAGTTCATGCCCGACCAGATAGTCTGCGACATGGCCGGACAGCCGCAGCGCCACGTCGGCCTCCTGGCGCGTGCCCTGCTGCACCGGACTGGCTGAACGGCTCGACAGGTCTGCCAGGAACGCGTTTTCGATCACCTCGACCTTGATCCCCGGATACGCCCGGGCAAAACCGGCCAATGGCTGTGGCAGCAGATGGTCCATCAGCACAAAGGCCGTGGTCAGGCGCAGCGCGCCGGTCAGTTCCCGGTCGCGCCCGAGCACCTGGCGTTCGACCTCGTCGGCCCGCGTCGCCATGTGGCGCGCTTGTTCCAGCAACGCCATGCCGGCTTCTGTAGGTTGGTAGCCACTTCTCTGGCGATCAAATAGGCGCGTGCCGAGTTGGGCTTCCAGTGCGTCCAGCCGGCGCAATACCGTGGTGTGGTTGACACCCAACGTGCGGGCTGCTCCACCAATCGACCCGGCATTGCCGATCGCCAATGTGTGCCGCAGTGTTTCCCAGTCCAGTGGTGCCATAGTTACTTTGCAAATTTGCAGTAATAGAATGCATATTCACAAGTTGTGTGCGTTTTAAGGCGCTCGTACAGTAGTCACCATGCGTACAAACCCTTATCAGGGTGGCGCATGTCAAATCAACTGGAGTCGCCATGCGTACCCTTGCCGCCAGCCACCCGTTCACGGCAGAACCGTCACGCCCGAGTCTGAGCCGGACACCGTCTGCAGCCAAGGCCACAACCCGCAGCCCGGCCCGGGCAGGCTGGATCGAGCGTCTAGCAGATTGGTCCGACCGGCAACCGGTGCATCACCGCGTGGGGAGCTGGGTTCTCTATCGATAGGAGGTGACGGGCGCGGATCGTCGGCCGTCCGGGCAACAGCGTCGTTGCGCCGGGGTTCAGGCCACTGGCAGAGGAACAGGCAAATGACCGGTTGGGGCTTCGCTCAACGCCGACCGCACGTCTGCTGGGCCGTCGGAGCCACTTGCAGTCGGGCCTCGCGCAATGCGACGAACAGGCCCGACGCCAGGATCAGCACGATGCCTGCGCTTGACCAGGCGCCGGCGGCCACGAACGGTATCCAGTCGTTGCGCGCGGGCCAGCACCACCTCGTGGCGCGGAAAACTGCCGCTGAACGACTTGACAATGATGTCGTTGATGGACAACGCGAGCGACGCGCCCAGCGCGCAGCTGTTGCTCAGCCGCACGCGGTCCGGTGCAGGCGGTTTGGCAGAGTTCAGACGTCGGTGCCCAGATGGGCGACGCAGTCTCCCCGCTCGACCCGTGCCAGATGCCGCTGGCACACCACTATGCCGGCCCGACGGAACACGCATGTCACCGGCTCGCGGCCCGGGTTGTCGATGAAATGGATCCGCGCCGCCGGATCCCCCGCCTGGACCTCGGCTCCCAGGTCGACCAGCGGCTCGAGCAGGCCGGCCTCTTTCGCGTACACATAGTGTTCCCGGCTCGATACCTCGATCAGGCGTGTGCCTTTTTGCGGCTCCGGTGCGGGCCCATCGGCCATCACACCGGTGAAGGCCAGGAAGCGCCGTACGCCGCCCTCGAGCATGGCCAGGCTGGAGCGGTCCACATCACCACCGCCGCCGAATTCACCGCCGAGCGATACCAGTCCACGATCTCCAGCCGCCGCGCTCGCAAGACGGGCGTCCGGCTGGTAGGCCCACACCAGGCTCAGTGGTGCGTCGAACGCCTGCAATGCAGCCAGTGACCGCGCGTCGAGATCGGCATTGCCACTCTTGCGCATGGAACAGAACGGAACGTATTTAAGCGACGAGCCGCCCGAATGCAAGTCGTGGTGGTAGTCGGCCAACGGGTACAACACAGTGTTGATGTAGTGTGCTATGGCCCAGGTCGGCGTGCCGTTCGGGTCGCCGGGGAAGGCACGGTTCAGGTTGCCCTGGTCGATCGGGGAGACCCGGGCGCCAGCCATCGCTGCCGGCATGTTGGCCGCCGGCAGGATGATGATGCGCCCGCGGATGTGCTCGGGCTCGAGTTCGCGGATCAGTTTGGCCAGCGTGATCTGACCCTCGTACTCATCACCATGGTTGCCCGACATCAGGAACACGGTGGGGCCCTCGCCATTGCGGATCACGACGATCGGTATTGCCAGCGCGCCATAGGCGGAGCGGGTGACTGAGTGCGGCAGATACAGCCAGTCGACCTGCTTGCCTTGCGCGTTGTAGTCAACGTCGGTGAATATCAGGGAACTGTTTGCCATGGGGTACTCCGAAGGGTTGGGCGGCGAGGGTGGGCGTGGTTAGGCGAGGGGCCGGGATCAGGTCCACCAGCGTCCGTCGAGCACCAGCCCATGCGCCTTGAACGCGATATTACTGTGCATGACTTCGCCGATGACGTCGCGGTATTCGGTGGGCGTGTCCAGCAGCTCGAAGATGCTGGCTTCGCCCAGCGATCCGGGCTTGAGCGTGCCCAGCTCGGGCCGGCGTATCGCGCGCGCCGCGTTCGCGGTCGCGCTGGCAACCACCTCGGGCAGGCTCATGCCCAGCGCATGGAACTTCGCCAGCGTATGGAGCAGGTCGAAGGCCGGACCGTTGATCGACAGGGAGTGCACGTCCGATGAGATCACGTCGGGCTTGAAGCCGGCGTCCAGCATGGCGCGGCTGGTCTTGAAGCCGCAGGAACCACCGCCGTGTCCGATGTCGAAGATCACACCACGCTCGCGTGCGGCTGCCACCTCGGGGCGCACGCCGCCGCCGGGCATCGATGGCGCGTTCGGAAACGGCCGGAAACAATGGGTCAGAATGTCGCCCTTGCGCAGGCGTGACATCACGTCCATGCGCGACGGCGGCGGATGGTCCAGATGGGCCATCAGCGGCAGGCCGAGTTCTTCTGCCACCTCCAGCGCCATGTCCATCGGCGCAATGCCGGAGTGACCACTGGCGCCGCGCCCAACGCGCACCTTGATACCGACAATCAGGTCCAGGTTGTCGCGCGCGACACGCAGGCATTCGCGCATGTCGAGCAATCGCAGGTCTTCGCATTCGCCGACCATCACGGTGCCGGAGAACGCGAAGATGCCCGCGAACGACAGGTTGATCAGTGGCAGGATGCGCACCGGCATTGCCGGTTCGATGACATGTTTGCGAAACCCGGCGAAGTTGCCTGGCCCGGCGGTGCCGGCGTCCACGAAGGTTGCGGTTGCGCTGGTGCGCGCCAGTTGCACCGCATCGACGCCGATGGACGTGCCGCCCCAGTAGACATGGGTATGCAGGTCGATCAGGCCGGGGGTGACGATCTTGCCCTTGAGATCACGGACCTCGGTGTTGGCGTCGCCGGCCAGCGCGTCGCCGATGGCGGCGACCTTGCCGTGGGTGAAGCGAATGTCGGTGACGCGGTCGATGTCTTGCGATGGGTCGATCAGGCGTGCACCGCGCAGGATAAGGTCGTGGTTCGGTTCGGTCATGGTGTTGGTGTTGGTGTTGGTGTTGGTGTTGGTGTTGGGATGGCGTGGTTCGACTGGCACGCTGCAATCAGGCAACGCACCAGGGTGGTGTCGTCGTCCTCGCGCACGGTCATAGGGTTAAGGGTCAATATCTGTTCGTGCATCCGGCCTTCGCCAAGATGCACCGGCGGGTCGCCATGTTGCAGCGCCCGGCTCAAGGCCTCGGCAGAGCCGTTGACGTGCAGCGCCAGTGTCGGGATACCTGCGTCGCCGGTGGGGAGGTCCAGTTGTACCTTCAGCCCCTGACCTGCTCCAGCAAGCGCCCCGGCGATGGCCGTCACGCGTTCGCGCAGGCGCGTGGCGAAGGCAGCTTCGTCCCGGTTGGCAAACCGCTCCAGTGCACTCAGCAAGCCTGCGATCTCCTCCTTGCCGACCTTGAATCCGCGGCCGATACCATGGTGCGGAATGCCACGCAGCGCAGCGCGGTCGATCAACGGTGATGCCGACCAGGTCTGCGGATGCACGTCCATGTCCATCATCTGTACCAGCGCCGACCCGATCAGGTCGCGCCGACCCGCCAGGATGCCGCTGGCCTGCGGTCCGCCGATCGCCTTGCCGCCACTGAACAGGACCAGGTCGGCACCCGCTGTGATGAAGCTGTGCAGGTTGTCACGTGGGGGCAGCTGCGCGGCCGCGTCGACGATGACCGGCAATTGGTGTGCATGCATGGTCTCGATCACCATCGGCAAGTCGGCCAGCGACAGCGCGTTGGCGGCGAAGACAAACGCGATCGTCTGCGGGTTGATCGCAGCCTCGATTTCCCATGCTTCCAGCCCGCGGATGCCGGCGCCGGTGCCGCGGTCGTTGTGACCGATATCGACGATATGCGCGCCGGCCACCCGGATCGCGTGGTCGTAGCTGTTGCGCTGGGTGCGCGCCATCAGCACCTGGTTCGGCATGCCCGAGGTGTCGGGCAATACCGCCATGCGCGCCACGTCCCAGCGCGCCAGGCAGGCGGCGGTAGCCAGTGTCAATGCGGCTGATGCGCCGCTGGTCACGATGCCCGCCTGTGCGCCGGTGGCCGAGGCGATCCGGACGCTGGCGGCGGTCTGCATCTCGGCAATGTCGACACTGTGGCCGGCCGCCTCAACCATGGCGTCCAGTACCTCGGGTGCCATCAGGCTGCCGCCCAGGCGGGTCAGGGTGCCGGCGGCATTGATGCGCCGAGCCACGCCGAGGCTCTGGTGCAGGCCGGTCACTGGAGTGCCCTCCGTGCGACGCACTGCGGTATTCGCCTTGGGAGCGGCCCGGCGGCTCATTGACATACCTTCGTGCTGCGCACTGCGGTATTCGCCTTGGGAGCGGCCCGGCGGCTCATTGACATACCTTCGTGCGACGCACTGCGGTATTCGCCTTGGGAGCGGCCCGGCGGCTCATGGCGTGGCGATAGCCGCCAGTGTGTCCGGCGTGCGCAGATGGCAGGCCACCACATGGCCGGGCGCAATTTCAAGTAACGGAGGGTCGTCGACTTTGCAGCGCGCTACTGCGTACGGGCAGCGGGTGTGGAAGTGGCAGCCGGGCGGCGGATTCATCGGGCTGGGCACGTCGCCTTCGATGACCAGGCGTTCGCGCTTGGCCTTGGGGTCAGCAATCGGTGCCGCGGCCATCAGGGCCTCGGTGTAGGGGTGTAGCGGCTGACCGAAGATGCGGTCACGCGTTGAGAGCTCGACGATGCGTCCAAGGTACATCACCGCAATGCGATGCCCGATGTGCTCGACCACGGCCAGATCATGTGACACGAACAGGTAGGCCAGGCCGAATTCGTCCTGTAGATCCATCATCAGGTTCAGCACCTGTGCCTGTACCGACACGTCGAGCGCCGAGACCGGTTCGTCGGCGACGATGAGGCGCGGATTGAGCGCCAGCGCACGTGCGATGCCCAGGCGCTGGCGCTGACCGCCCGAGAACTCGAACGGATAACGCGCCATCGCATCGGCCCGCAGACCCACCTTGTCGAGCAGCGCGGCGATCTGGCGCTGACCTTCCGCGCCACGCTTGGCCAGGCCATAGTTTTCTAGCGGCTCGGCGACGATCTGCCCGACCCGCATGCGCGGGTTGAGTGATGAATACGGATCCTGGAACACCATCTGCACTTCGCGCCGGTGCGCGCGCATGCCCTCTTCGTTCAGTTGGGTGACATCGGTATCGCCGAGCCAGATCCGACCCGCAGTCGGCTCCTGCAGGCGCAGAATGGTCTTGCCGACGGTGGACTTGCCGCAGCCTGATTCGCCGACCAGACACAGGGTCTCGCCAGCGCCAATGGAAAACGAGACGCCGTCGACCGCCTTGACCTGCCCGGCTGCACGTTGCAGCACGCCGCTGTGCACAGGGAAGTGTTTCTTCAGTCCTTCTACGCGCAGGACGTTACTGCCTTTTCCGGCTGCAACATTCATGATTCGAGCACCTTGTCGATTTCCCAACACGCTGCCAGATGTGCGCCCACTGGCGCTGGTCCTGCAATGACGTGGGCAGTGATGCCGGCGCTGTACTGCAGCAACGGCGGCGCCTGCTCGTGGCAACGCGGCTGCGCAAATCCGCAACGCGGAGCAAAGGCGCAGCCCTTGAAAGCTGGCTGCCCGGGAATGATTTCGCGCACTGACGGGACGATGCCGGGGATCTCGCTCAAGCGGCGGGTGCGCGCGCCCTGGCGCCCGCGCGGAATTGACGCCATCAGGCCCCGGGTGTAGGGATGCACGGGTCGCTCGAACAGGGCTTCCACCGTGGCCTCCTCAACCTTGCGACCGGCATACATCACGACCACCCGGTGCGCGGTTTCGGCTACAACTCCCAGGTCATGGGTGATCAGCATGATCGATGCGCCGACCCGGCCGTTGAGCTCGACCATCAACTTGAGAATCTGCGCCTGGATCGTCACGTCCAGCGCAGTGGTGGGTTCGTCGGCGATCAGCAACTTCGGGTTGCACGACAGTGCCATGGCGATCATCACGCGCTGGCGCATGCCACCGGAGAACTGGTGCGGATAGTCGTGGACCCGCTGCTGCGGATCGGAGATCCGCACCAGCTTGAGCATTTCGACCGCGCGTTCGATGGCTGCTGACTTGGACAGGCCCTGGTGGATCCGCACCGCCTCGGCAATCTGCGCGCCGACGGTGTGCACTGGATTAAGCGATGTCATGGGCTCCTGGAACACCATGGCGATCTGATTGCCGCGGATTTTGCGCATCTGCTCGTCACTGAGGGCGGCGAGGTCGTTGCCTTCGAAGCGTACCGAGCCCTGCACGATGCGCCCGGCCTTGGGTGGAATCAGCCGCATCACCGATAAGGCCGTGACCGACTTGCCGCAACCGCTTTCTCCGACGATGCCCAGCACCTCGCCCTCCTGAACCGTCAATGACAGGCCCTCGATCGCGCGCACCACGCCGTCGCGGGTGAAGAAGCGCGTGTGCAGATCGTCGATGGTCAGAACGGCGGCCATCAGATACCCCGCGAGATACGGGGGTCGAGTCGGTCACGCAGTCCGTCACCCAGCAGGTTCACCGCCAGCACCACCAGCGCCAGGCAGATGCCGGGGGCAAAAACGGTCCAGGGTGCGATCTGCAGGTAGAGCCGATTGCCCGCGATCATGTTGCCCCATGTCGGGATTTCCGGCGGTGTGCCGGCGCCCAGAAAACTCAGCCCAGCTTCGGTCAGGATGGCCGAGGCACAGATGTAGGTGGCTTGCACGATCAGCGGCGCCACTGTGCTGGGCAGGATGTGGCGGCGCAGCAGCTTGCCGACGCGTGTGCCGTTCGAGCGGGCAGCCTCGACGAACGGCAGGTCGCGCACCGACAACACCACGGCGCGCACCAGCCGGGTGACGCGGGGTATTTCGGGAATGGAGATCGCGATGATCACGACCGTGGCACTGGAGCCGAGCAGCGCAACCAGCGCGATCGCGAGCAGGATCGCCGGTATCGCCATGATGCCGTCCATCAGCCGCATGATCACCGCATCGAAGAGACTGAAATATCCGGCCAGCAGCCCGATCACCGAACCGCAGAGGACCGTGATGACGGCCACGGACAAGCCGACCATCAGGGAGATGCGTGCGCCATAGACCATGCGGGCAAAGACATCCCTGCCAAGCGAGTCGGTGCCAAGCCAGAATTCGCTCGACGGGCCTTTGAGACGGTTGATCGGCTCGAACAGGATCGGGTCGCGGGCGATCCAGGGCGCCAGTATGGCCGCCAGCGAGATGGTGATAAGCAGCAGGGCGCCAACCACGATGGTGGGGTGGCGCCGGCAAAACTCGCCCCAAGGCGATGTGGTGTTTGTCTGGTTGGTTGTCATCAGCTGTAGCGGATGCGTGGATCTAGAAAACTGTAGGACACGTCGATCAACAGGTTGATCAGCACATAGACACCGGCAAAAATGATCATGGTTCCCTGAATGATCGGGTAGTCGCGCCGTGCTATCGCGTCGACGACCAGGCGCCCGATGCCCGGTATGTTGAAGACGCTTTCCGTGATGACGACACCCGATATCAGCAGCGCGACGCCGATACCGATAACAGTGATGATGGGAACCGCGGCGTTTTTCAGGGCATGGCGCAGCAGCATCGGCACGGTCGAAACGCCCTTGGCACTGGCGGTGCGGATGTAATCCTCGGCCAGCACCTCGAGCATGCTCGCACGCGTAATTCGCGCGATCAGCGCGACATAGGCCAGCCCCAGCGCGAACGAGGGCATGATCAGGTGGCTAAGCCAGGGCCAGAGGCCCTGCGACATTTCCTTGTAGCCTTGCACCGGCAGCAAGCGCCATTTCAGTGCTACGAAATAGACCATGATGTAGCCAACCACGAATACCGGAACCGAAAAGCCGGTCACGGCCAGGCCCATCACGGCACGGTCCAGCAGCGAGCCGGCTTTCCATGCCGCCAGCACGCCCAGTGTGACCGCGATGCTGACGGCAATGATCAGGGTTGTGATGGTCAGCGAAACTGTCGGACCCATACGTTGTTCGACCAGCGTAGTGACCGGAATACCGGAAAACATCGACACGCCCAGGTCGCCATGTAATGTGGCCCAGCCCCAGGTTACGAACTGTTCGAGCAGCGGTCGGTCCAGCCCCAGGTTGGCGCGAATCCTGGCGATGTTCTCTGCCGTGGCGTTGTCGCCGGCAATGATGGCCGCCGGATCGCCCGGGGCGAGGTGCAACAAGGAAAAAACGAAGATACCCACCACCAGCATGACGGGTATGACGCCGAGCAGTCGACGAATGATGTAGGAGAGCATCAGTGAATCACAGCAGGAAATGTGGACTATTCACAGGCGCTCCTGCCGCGGCCTGGGGGCACTGCTGCCCCCGCAGGTCCGCTGTGGCGGGATGCCGCGGGCGTTCAGGACAACGCCTGTCTGCCGCGCGGTGTCCTGACGCAAAGCGCCAGGGCCTGCGGACGCATGTCATGGAGTGCAGCGCTGCTCATCTCCAATCAGGCGTAACGCTCCACGTTCCACCATGGCATCATTTCCGGCACCTTCACCAGTCCTCTGAGGCGGTCGCCCCGGTAGGCCACCGGCCCGACCCATTGACCCGTCTTGATGTCGTGCACATAGTCGAACATGTTGCGGTTGAGCTTGCGCGCAACCTCGCGACGCGCCTCCAGCGTGGGAGCTGCAGACCAGTCGGTGCGCAAGGTTTCCGTCAGCGCGTTTTCGGGCCAGCCGAACCAGCCCTTGCGGCCTGTTGCCGCATGCGCCGACAACGCAATCGGATTGGCCGTCGCATTGCCACCTGCCCAGGTGAAAAAGATGTTCCAGCCACCCTCGGCAACCGGATTCTGGTTCGAGCGCCGGGTCACCACGGCACCCCAGTCGGTCGATGCCAGTTGCACATTCAACCCGACCTGGCGCAGTTGTTGCGCAATCACGAGCATGGTCTGGTCCATCACCGGAATATTGGTCGCATGCAGGCAGGTGATGGGTTCGCCGTTGTAACCCGCTTCCTTGAGCAGGGCACGTGCCTTGGCCTGGCGCTCGGCCATGGGTGATTTGAGCATCAGTGCTTCCGAGCCATCCTCGACGCCCATTGGCGATCCACAGGTGAAGTTCGAGCCACAGACGGTGTAATACGCGGGATTGCCGACGGCTGCCCGTTGCACGTCCTCCTGGTTAATCGCTAACTGGACCGCCCGACGCGCCAGCACGTTGTTGAACGGTGCATGCAGGTGGTTCAAGCGGCACAGACCAACATTGCCGAACTTGTTGAAGACCTCGACTTTCACGCCTGAAGCCGCTTCGAGCATGGGCAGGATGTCGATCGGTGGCACTTCGTAGAAATCCACCTCGCCGGTCATCAGTGCCGACGCGGCCGTTTGTGCATCCGGAATGATGTCCCAGATCACACGGTCAAGTTTCACGACCTTGCCGCCGGCGATGCCCGTGGCAGGCTCGCTGCGCGGCACGTAGTCTGCGTTGCGTTCATAGACGACACGGCTGCCGGGGCGGTATTCAGACTCGACGAACCGGAACGGTCCTGAGCCGATGTGCTTGGTAATCTGCGTGTTCGGGTCGGTGGCCGCGATCTCGGCCTTCATCATGAAACACACCGGTGTGCTGGTCTTGGCCAGCGCCTCAATCAGCAAGCCGTAGGGCTCCTTGAGCACGATGCGGAAGGTTTTTTCATCGACAACCGGCGTATCGGCAACGCGCGCGAACAGGTGCGTTCCGGCACCGTCCTTGACCTGCCAGCGCCGCAGCGATGCGACACAATCGCGCGCCGTCACCGGCGTACCGTCATGCCACTTCAGGCCGGGCCGCAACTCAAAGGTGTAGGTCTTCTTGTCGGCCGAAATGTCGGTCTTGCCGACCATCTGCGGTTGGGGTTTGAAATTGCCATCGATGCCGAACAGCGTGTCGTACATCATCGCGCCGTGATACGCGGCCATGTTCTGCGTGGTCCAGATCGGATCGAGGATGTTCAGGTCACCGTGCGGCACCATGCGCGCTTCGCGGGGAGGTTTAGCCTGGGCTCGCACCAGCAAAGGTGTACCTACGCCGGCCACCGCGGCAGCGGCTACTCCAGCAGTCAAAACAGTACGCCGTGAATGGGTCATCGATGCATCTCCTGTTGATCGGCTGTCGACTGCATCTGCTTTCGCAATTGCCAGAGCCTTAGCCGCGGTTTTCTTAAAGTCCAAATTTATTTAAGCACAATCGGTTGGACCGGGCAAGCACGGAAGCGCGCCGAATCCGCGAAGAGCGCAAGCGATGCCGTGTTACTGTGCGCGCCGGGCGCTACGCCGCAGTGTGAAGTGCTGATTCGGGCCATGCACCGGCCTGTATCACGCACGGCGTTTCAGCAGTGATACAAGCTGCTGCGCGACCAGCTGCTCTTCATCGGCATGCAGGTTGCAGGGGTCGAGATCGACGTAGCCCAGATCGGTCTGGTAGTCGCGCACCATGATGGGCGGATTGCCCTGCGCCAATGCATCGGCGAGTGTGCGGGCGGACCAGCCGCTGGTCGGAAGGACGAATACGCGCAGGCGCTCAAGCGGGTTGCCGGTCGGGTCATCGACACGCTGGCAACGGACCTGCGTGAAGGCTTGCAGGGTCTGTTGCCACAGAGCGAGCGCGGCATCTTCGCGCGCTCGCACTGCACCATGGTCGCGCTGCTGCCAGGCCCGCAAGGCGGCCATCACGCCGGCGATGCTTTCCTTGCCGACCTTCATGCCGCGGCCGATGCCGCGGTTCTGCAAACTGGCAGCACGGACCAGATCGGCCCGCCCGGCGACGATGCCCGAGGTCGGGCCGCCCAGGAACTTGTGGCCGCTGTAGACAACAACGTCGGCGCCACGCGCCAGAAAACCGCGCAGGTCGTATTCGGACGCTGCATCGACGATGACCGGCACCCCTTTGGCGTGGCAGATGGCGCAGACATCTTCCAGTGTGAGCATCGCGTATTGCACCGTCATGTGCGAGACGACGAACACCGCACACGCGGTGTGCGCGTTGATCGCCTCGTCAAGCTGGTACGGCTGGGCCATGCTGACGGTGCCCACCGGGACAACCCGGGAACCGGTCATTGCAACGCTCTGGTGCAGCGAGGCACCGTAGCCCACCAGGTGACCCACCTGCACCAGCACCTCGTTGCGCAGCCCGGTCGTATCAGGCAGGCGCTCGATGGCCAGAAGGCGGTCGCCGGTCATCGTCGCGGCCACCGACAAGGTGATCGCGCTGGCGCAACTGGCGGTGACAAAACCCGCTTCGCCACCGGTGAGCTCGGAGATGACCCCGCTGGCAGCCGTGTGCAGCGCTGCCATCTCGACGAACTCGGTGGCGATCGCCGCCATCGCCGCGACCGCCTGCGGCACCATGATGGATGCGCCGAGCACGGTCATCGTGCCCGACGCGTTGATGATCGGCCGCAAGCCGAGTGCGGACCGGATGTCGTGATGGTCGTCGGTTATTGCCGCGACCGTGCTCTCACGCATGGTGGCGTCGCCGTGCCGGCGTTCAGCCGTCGACCTGCATGATGGCTTCGATCTCGACTGTGATGTTGCCCGGTAACGAGCCCATGCCCACAGCCGAGCGTGCGTGTCGGCCGGCGTCGCCCAGCACGTTGACAAAAAGGTCGGAGCAGCCGTTGATGACCTTGGGATGCTCGCCAAACGTGGGCACGGCATTGACCATGCCCAACAACTTGACGACATGGCGCACTCGTGCGAGGTCACCCAGCGCCAGATGGGCGACGGCCAGCAGGTTCAGACCGGTCAGCTGGGCATGCTCGTAGGCTTCTTCCACGTCGACGTCGGCACCGACCTTGCCCGTGTGCAACGTGCCGTCAGCACGCCGGGGGCCTTGCCCGGACAGGTACAGGAAGCCATTGACGAGCTGGAACGGCACATAGTTCGCCATCGGCGTGGCGGGCGTGGGCAATTCGAGTCCGAGTTCCTTCAAGCGGTCATATGGGGTCATGCTGTTTCTCCTGATGAAATAGAAAATTCTGCTGCGGCATGCGAATCATGTCAGCAAGACGGGTTCCACGTTTTCGTCCAGTGGCCAAATCGGTCGCTGGACCCGGGTGTAGGGCACCTGGCGGTGGTCGCGCGGGATCGGACCACCGGAGTCGCAGTACAACACGCGGCTGGCGAACGGTGCAAATGCGGCGTGGAAATGGTTGGTCGACTTGACCACGACCATCTTCTTGCCTTTGATCTCGACCCCCATGCCCGTGAGCATGTCGCTGCCCAGGGCCTGGTTGCGTTTGGTGATCAGCACGACGGAGATGCCGTCAAAAGTAATGGCAGCACTGTCACCCAACGGAACCGTCGCGCCGACAAAGGTCTGGGTGGCGTCGCGCTGCAGGTGTGTCACGGTGATCAGTGCGTCGATCGGCTGGCCCGACGTGGGCGCGGTCTTGCCGCCAAAGCGCAGGCGTAATTGACCGCCGACGCCAGCCATGAAACACATGTGCACCGCCACCGGATCCCATATCGGCGCCAGCGCCACGTTGGTGATGCCGCGCTCGATCAGCCGGCGCAGGATGACCGTCGAGTCGCCCGGCGCACCGCCACCCGGGTTGTCGGACGGGTCGGCCACCACCACGGTGCCGGACTCCTTCAATGCGATGTCGATTGCGCCATCGGGTGTCTGGAAGTCCGGCTGGGTCTTGCCGCGCATGCCGAAGAATTCGTCGGCCAGCGTGCGCGCCAGCGTGTCGCCCGCTGCTCGCTGGTTGTCGGTGATCACCAGCACCCGCGCGCCCATTTCGGGCACGTCGGCGTAGGGAAAACAATGTGCCAGCGAGATCGATAACACGCCGTCCTTGCCCTCAAGTGCGCTGATCTTGTCGACAAATCCGCGCATCGGTTCGATCGTGGTAGGGAAGCTGCCGATCATGCGGCAGTCGACCAGCGACATGACCGGCTTGATGGTGCCGCGGATCGCCTGCAGCGTGAGTTCCACCACTTCTTCGCCGCGGGCGACGAAGTCGGTATGCGGAAACTCCTTGAAGCAGATGATCAGCGTGGCGTTCTTCACCCGCTTTTGCGTCATGTGGCAATGTGGATCGAGTTCCACACCGATCGGTGTGTCCGGCCCGACGATGGTGCGCACGTTTTCGATCAGGTCGCCCTCGCAGTCGTCGTAGCCGTCTGCGACCATCGCGCCATGCAGGCCCAGCAGCACACCGTCCACCGGCATCGCCGCGCGCAACTGCGACAACACTTCGTCGCGCAGGGTCTCATATGCCGCGCGCGATACCAGGCCGGCCGGCTCGGCAAAGGTACATGTTCCCTCGACCAGGGTCCAGCCCTCGGCCCTGGCGCGGCGCCGGGCGACCCAGAACGGTGCGGTGCACAGTTTTGCATCGTCGGGGTGCTGCCCGGGCGGCGCGTAGAACGATTCGTGGAAACTCTCGAGCGCAGTCGGAATCGGCGCAAAGGTGTTGGTTTCCGTTCCGATGGAAGCGGCAAACAATTTCATGGCATGTCTCCATTTTTAAGGGTCAGTGTTGTTCGGTGCGATGCCATTCTGGCGCAATGCGGCTCCGGCACGATCACCCTGGCACGGCTGTGGCAGCTTGCAATTGAGCCGGAGTTGTGTCAATGATGGGCGACTGTGTGCGCGTAAGCAATGGCGCGTTCGCACGACGGATAACCACGTGGTCAGCGGACCGCGCGGCTGTGTCGCCTACAGGAGCCCATGCACGATGCCCACCCAGAAGATCGAATTTTCCGGCAGCCAGCAGGCCTTGCTTGCAGGGCGTCTCGACACGCCAGACCAGCCGCCACAAGCCTGGGCGGTGTTCGCCCATTGCTTCACCTGTTCCAAGGATAGCAAGGCGGCGGCCTTTATATCCCGGGCGTTGGCGCGCTCCGGTTTTGGCGTGCTGCGCTTTGACTTCACCGGCCTGGGCAGCAGCGGTGGCGATTTCGCCAACACCCATTTCAGCTCGAATGTCGACGACCTGATCGCCGCGGCTGACTGGTTGCGCGACAACCATGGCGCGCCGGCCCTGCTGATCGGCCATTCGTTGGGCGGCGCTGCGGTGCTGGCGGCGGCCGGGCGCATTGACGGCTGCGAGGCGGTCGCCACCATCGGCGCGCCGTTCGATCCGGCGCATGTGGTGCACCAGTTGGGCCAGGGCGTGGAGAAGATCAAGGCCGAGGGCGAGGCGACGGTGCAGCTGGCCGGCAGGCCGTTCACCGTGCGCCAGGCCTTCATCGACGACCTGACGAGCCAGAAGCAGACCGAGCGCATTCACCAGCTGCGCCGCCCGCTGATGGTGTTGCACGCGCCGCGCGACGCCACGGTAGGCATCGACAACGCCGGGCAGATATTCCAGGCGGCGCTGCACCCCAAGTCGTTCGTCTCGCTCGATGGCGCCGATCACCTGTTGAGCCGGCCCGCCGACGCGCAATTCGCCGCCGATATCATTGCCGCCTGGGCGCAGCGCTACCTGACCGACAAAACGTCCGCCCAGGCGTCCGAGGCGAATGCCGCGCCGGCTGACGTCTTTTCCGGCGTTGTTGACGATGCCGCCGTGCCGGACGGCGCTGTGCAGGTGGTGGAACGCGGCACCGGCCAGTTCACGGTGGACGTGCGTGCCGGACGCCATCGCTGGGTCAGTGACGAACCGGCCAGCGTGGGGGGCGATGACCTCGGGCCAGGACCCTACGACCTGCTCACCGCGGCATTGGGCGCCTGCACGGTGATGACGGTGCGGATGTTCGCGCGTCGCAAGCAATGGCCACTCGACAAAGTGTCGGTCACCCTGACCCACGGCAAGATACACGCGCAGGACTGCGTCGATTGCGAAACCCGCGACGGCATGGTCGACCGGATCGAGCGTGCCATCACCCTTACGGGTGCGCTGGACGCGCAGCAGCGCCAGCGACTGATGGAGATTGCCGACAAATGCCCGGTGCATCGCAGCCTGCACTCCGAGGTACAGGTGGTGACCCGGGAGGCCCCATTCACCGCCGGGTGACGGCAGGCCGATCGCCTCGGCACTTACGTGGCTTGCCGGCGTCGAGAGGTTGCCGTCGTGCGATCGTGCGGGCGGGGCCTACGTGTGTAGCCGGGCACACTTGGCCATGTGGGTGGTCGTCGAACACCGAAAGCGCGTAGCTTTCCTGGTCGGTGCCCGGTTTTCCGTCGAAGGGCCGGCTGTTGCAGTTGCGTTTAGTTCGCGCCCGGTATCCGTTGCGATGACTGGTGCAGATGAAACACAACGGGGTTGGAACGAATCTTCGTGGCGCCTTTGCTGTCAGTCACCTGAACCTGCACGGTGTGGGTGCCGCGATTCACATTTTTGAGCAGATACTCGATTCCGACCATCTGCGCTGTGGGCCGGCCGTCAAGCGACAGCATCAGGCGGTGTCCCCGGTCAGCCTGCAAGGTGGGCGACAGGTGGACCACGACACGGACACTGCCCTTGTTGTCACGCACCGTTGCATCCGGCTGGGGGGAGACGATACGCAGTGAGTCGTATGGCTGGGCGCCGGCTGCCTGTATGGACGGTGCGAGTCCGGCCAAGGCCAAGGCCAGCATGCAGCGCCATGTCCAGCGCGTTGCCGGCCAGGCGGGCACGGCACCAGTGCGGGGTGCGTCGACATTGTCAGTCATGATGTTGCAAGTCTAAGGCCGATTGGTGCGGACTGCCGGCTGTCCGCCAGTCGTGCAGTACCGCCTGGCCCGGCCGGCCCGGTCCTGGTCTGGTCTGGACGGGTCAGCAACGTGGGCAGCGCGGACCCGTCCGCCCATGCTCTCATGGCAAGCGCTTCACCCCTCGGGCACACAGGAAACCGCTTGCCCGCCATACTGGTTGAATGGAAGATCTGTCCCGTTCCGAAGCCCTGGTCGAGATCCGGGGCTTGTCGATGTCCTACCCGATGGGGGCGTCGCGCGTCGAGGTCCTGCGTGACGTGGACCTGCAGATCCAGGCCGGGCAGAGCGTGGCTGTCGCCGGACCCTCGGGCTCGGGCAAGACCTCGCTGCTGCTGTTGCTGTGCGGCCTGGACAAGCCGGTGTCGGGAAGCCTCCGCGTGGGCGGCACCGAGCTGTCCATGCTCGATGCCAACGGCCTGGCCGATCTGCGGCGCTCGTCCATCGGCATCGTGTTCCAGTCCTTTCACCTGCTGCCGAGCCTGAGCGCACTGGACAACGTGGCGTTGCCGCTGCAACTGGCGGACCAGCACGATAGCCACGCCCGTGCCGAGGCACAGCTGCGCCGGGTCGGTCTCGGCGCACGCCTGCACCACTATCCGAGCCAACTCTCGGGCGGGGAACAGCAACGTGTGGCGATCGCCCGCGCACTCGTGCACCGGCCTCGCCTGCTGCTGGCCGACGAACCCACCGGCAACCTGGACGACCACACGGCCGGGTCGATCCGGGACCTGCTGTTCGAACTGAACCGCGCCGCTGGCACCACCTTGGTACTGGTCACGCACGATATGGAATTCGCGTCCCGCTGTGACCGCGTCTTGCGCCTGCACGATGGTTCACTGCATGAAACGCCGGCGTCCGCCGTGCCGGCCGATGCGGTTCCTGCTTAGCCTGGCCTGGCGCGACCTGCGCGCCAGCGGCCGTCACCTGTGGATCTTTTGCGCCTGCCTGGTGCTCGGTGTGTCACTGGTGGCCGCCGGCGGTGGACTGTACCGCCAGGTCTCGGACGCGTTGCAGGCCGATGCCAGGGTGTTGTTCGGCGGTGATGTCGAAGTCGAACACGACCGACCGTTGACACCGGAGGTATTGCAGTGGATGGGCCGGCGTGGCGAGATATCGCGCCTGGTCGAGTTGCGCACCATGATGGTCGCGCCCGGCGGTCGCGCCCAGCTGGTCGAGTTGCAAAGTTCGGATGCGCAGTACCCGCTGATGGGGGTGGTCGAACTGGCGCCAGCCGGCATGTTGGATGACGCGTTGGCCGAACGTGCCGGCGTCTGGGGTGTGGCCGTCGATGGTGCCCTGGCCACCCGGCTGGGACTGCAGGTCGGTGATCGCCTGCAGATCGGCGACCTGAGCCTGGAGATGCGCGCACGCGTGCTGCGTCAGCCCGATCGCAGCCTGCGTGCGAACTGGAGCGGGGCGCCGGTGCTGGTCTCCGATGCTGCCTTGCAGGCGACTGGCCTGGTGCAGCCCCTGAGCCGGGTCGCGTATCTGTACCGGGTGCGCACCGACATGGAGGCCGCCGCGTGGCGCGATGCGTTCGTCGCCGCGTTCCCCTTGCTGCAGGCCGAGGTCCGCACCTTCGAGGAACGCAGCGCGCGCATCGCCGAGGTGCTGGGACAGATCGGCTCCGGATTGCTGCTGATCGGTTTCTCCGCCTTGTTCATCGGCGGCCTGGGTGTTTACAACAGTGTGCAGGCCTACCTGCAGGGCAAGTTGGGTACGCTGGCCACGTTGCGCGCACTGGGCCTGCGCGACGGGCGCCTGGCGGCCATGGTGCTGCTGCAGATCCTGATGTTGGCAGTGCTGTCGAGTCTGGCCGGTGTGGTTCTGGGCAACCTGCTCGCCGTGACCGGTGCGGTTGCCGCTGCGCAGGACCTGCCGATCGCGCCCTTGCTGGCATCTTTGTGGGCGCCATCGGCCGTGGCCCTGTTGTTCGGCGTGCTCACTGCACTCGTCTTTGCGCTGCCGGCGCTGGGCCGGGCCTTGTCGGTGTCACCGGCCGCGCTGTTTCGCGGCATCGATGGCGCTGCGTTGCGCACGCCGCGCCTGGTCTGGCTGCTGACCGGAGCGGTCGCCGCGCTCGTGCTGCTGCTGCTCGTCTTCAGCCTGCCGGATGCCATTTTCGGCCTGGCCTTCGTGGCCGCCACCGCGCTGCTGCTGCTGGTGCTCGAGGGCGTAGCACGGGGCCTGCGGCGGCTGGCGCGGCGTTTGTTGGCGCGGCGCGACATGCGTCTGGCGCCCGCCATGCGCCTGGCGCTGGCCGGTCTGCAGCGGGCCGAGTCGCCACTGCGCGCAGCGCTGCTGTCGCTGGGAACGGCGCTGACGTTGCTGGTGGCCTGCACGCTGGTGGTTGCGGCGCTGCTGCGCGCCGTCAACGAGACCGTGCCCGCCAACGCGCCCGCGCTGGTGCTGTACGACGTGCAAACCGACCAACTGGACCTGCTGCGCGAGACCTTGCAGGCGTCCCCCAGCCTGCAGCGCCTGCAGACGGCGCCGCTGGTGCTGGGCCGGGTGATCGCCGTCAATGGCGAGATGCTGCGCGACAGCGACGACGGCGAACGGGTTCGCGAGGCGCGCGACGAACAGAAGTTCAGCAGCCGCGCCGGCAATATCGATGACGTGGTGCTGGCAGAGGGCGGATGGTGGCCCGCCGATTACAAGGGCCCGCCACTGGTGGCAATGGAAGACCGGGAGGCCGGACAACTCGGGCTGCGTGTTGGGGACCGGCTGCAGTTCGACATTCTGGGCACGCCGGTGGATGCGCAACTGGCCGTCATCTACGGCCAGCGCCGGATGCAGGCGCGGCTGTGGCTGGAGGCCATCTTCAGCGATGGTGTGCTCGATCCCTTCATCACGCGCCATGTCGGTGCTGCCATCATGGCGCCGGACGAGGCGCTGCAGGCGCAGGACCGACTGGCCGCGGCAGCGCCCAACATCGCCAGCGTGCGCACCGAGTCGCTGCTGCGCGAGACGCGCGCCCTGATGGCGCGTGCCAGTGGCGGCCTGGCGCTGGTGGCCCTGGTATGTCTGGCCGCCAGCCTGCTGGTGCTGGCCGGTGTCGTGGCTGCCAGCCGTGCGCGTCAGGTCTACGAGGCCACGGTGATGCACGCCCTGGGCGCCCGCCCGTCCGTGTTGCGCCAGGTGCTGCTGTGGGAATACGCGCTGCTGGCCGTGGTGACCGCCGGTTTCGCGATCCTGGCCGGTAGCATACTGGCCACCGGATTGCTGCTGTGGCGGCTCGACCTGGACCTGGCGGGCCTGTATTGGACCGGCGCCCTGACCGCCATAGGCGTCAGCACGGTCAGCCTGGGCCTGGGGGCGCGCTACCTGCTGGGGCAGATGCGGCTCGATCCGGCCCTGTTGCTGCGCAGCGGCACGTGATGGATGGTCGCAGTCCGCGACGGGGTTTGCCAACCGTCCGGCTGCATGAGGCATTGATGGCAAGGCAGCAATACTGGTGGGAGCTTTTGCGCGAATGACGATGACTATTCAAAGGCGAGCATTTTTGGAAGCGGCTTTATCGCGTTGATTCCCGTTGCTGCTGGGCTCGGCAATCACGCTTCCGCGCACACTGCTGATCTCACCAGGGCCCGCACCATGCCGCCACTGATTGACGCTTTGCGACAGCCGAGTGAACCTGTTTGTATCCAGGTAGCGGCGCATCTGGAAGCCGGAAACAAGCATCCTGGTTCTTATGCCCTGCACCTGCGTCGGGTGATGCTTGGCAGGGTGGACGCTGAAAAAACGGGGGCAGCATTGATCCAGGTTCATCGTGATCCGACATTGAAACTGCACTCTTTCAGCGCAAGTTACAACCCCGATATCAGAAGCGAAGGTGCGATAGCCACGCTGGAATCGCTGACCGACAGCCGACAGCCGACAGCCGACAGCCGACTGGCCTGACCAGGGCCGACGGACACGCCGACATCAGTCGGGCAGGTAATCGCGGCTCCAGCTTTCGCTGAAGGCCCCGGATGCCAGCATGGCGGTAACAGCGTCGGCGTCATAGCCGATTTCCTGCAGCACTGCGCGTGTGGCTTCGCCGTACTTCTGAGCCGGTCCCAGCGCATACACCTTGCCCCGCTGCGGGCGCACCGCAAACGGATCAAGCTGGGTGACTGCATGGCCGCTGGGGTGATCGGTTAACACCGAAAACGCGTAACTGCCCTGGTCGGTGCCCGGCTTCCCATCGAAGGGCCGGCTGTTGTAGGCGCGGATCGTCTCTATGTTTTCGCAGATGGCGGCGCCGATGTCGGCGGCCTGCAGTCGCTCCACCCAGTCCACGGCCCGGGCGTTCATGAAAGCCTGGGCGAGAAATGCGGCCCGTCCCTCCTTGGGTACCTGCGAAAAACCTTCCAGACCAGGCACCTTGTCGAAGCGCGGAACATCCGCCTCATACGCGCTGAGCACCACAAAGCGGTCTGAAGACGTGTAATAAAAGCGCGACAACTCGTCGAAGCCCACGGCCTCGCGGCCGGCGGGTTCGTCGAACAGCCCGCGTCGCGCATAGTCGTAGCAAAACGGCAGCTGGGCCAGGTTGCTGAGCGCCGAGAGCGAGGTCCGGGGCCGTCCGGTGCGCCCGGTCTTGAGCTTCTGGTAGAGCGCGGTGGCAATGCCGAGCGAGCCGCCAAATCCGCACATCACGTCGATGGTGCCGACATGGGCGTGCTCTTCCGGCGTGTCCATCGACCCGCCGAACCGCGTCATGATGCCGGTGCTGGCCTGCACCAGGTCGTCGTAGCCCAGATAGCCGGTGCGGGGTCCGGGACGCGGCCCGCTGAAACAGTCGAGCTTGCAGAATATGGCGTCGGGATTGAGCTTCTTCAGGCCTTCGGCATCGAGTCCCATCGCCAGCACCTGGCGGTCGGGGGCGTTCCAGACGATGACATCGCTGTTGCGCACCAGATGCTCGAACACCGCACGGCCTTCGGGTCGGGTGATGTCGGCCAGCACCGAGCGTTTGCCGCGCATGTGCGACATGCCGAAGATCACGGTGTTCCAGCAGTCGTAGAACGGTTTGGCCGGGTCGAGTTTGATCACCTGGGCGCCAAATCGGGCCAGGTAGGCGGCCGAATGCGGGCCGGCAATCACGTTGCACAGGTCGAGCACCCGCACGCCATCGAGCCAGCCGTCGCGGGCATTTTTCTGGCGCACGCGCGGCAATTTGGTTTCGATGGCCGCCAAGGTGGCCAGCGCCTGATCGAACGTTACCGCACGCCGGGGCCGTGGGTGCAGCATGGTCTCGCCGCTTTCTTCCAGCCAGACCATCGGGCCGGGCTGTGTCATCGGGCCGTATTCGGGGTCATCGACCTCGATCATCAGTCCGGCGGTTTCTGCATGGTCGTCGTTGATCCACTCCTGCAGCCAGCGCTGGGGCGCACCGGGAAATTTGCCACGGCCGAAAATGCGTTCCCACTCCTTGGCGGTGCGCGTCAGGAACACCTCTTTCATGCGCACCGCTATGCGGTCGGCCCAGGCCTTGGGCAGGGGGTAAACGCCGAGCGATACGTCGGATTTCCATTCCTTGACGGGCAGATAGGTGTCCTCTTCCTCGGTCAATCCCTGCGCGACGAATTCGTCGTACAGGTTGAGCGCTTGCAGGCAGCGTTTGGCGTGTTGCTTATGGCTTGGGCACACCACGTAAAACATGCGTCCATCTTTGCATTTGTAGCTGCGGTAGAACGGATCCAGCAGCTCCTGCAGGTCGTCGTACGAGAGGTTCATCGGCAGGCCCTCGATGCGGCGCCGCTCGATCTCCTTCTCGCGCTGGGTCTTGTAGCGCTCGGGCAGGTTCTCGATCTTGATCGAGTTGTAGCACAGGCCTTCCATCACGGCTGAAGCCAGCGGCACCTCGACCTGGTCGCCCAGCCCGGTGCGTTCACGCGCCTGCAGCGCCAGCACCGTGGCAGACGCGGCCAGCATGGTGCCGTAGGCCGACGACAGTGGCAGCGGCGAGAACGACGGGTTGATGCCCATCAGCACCCGGTTCAGCCCCATGTCGGTGAACACTCCCGACTGCGCCGCAATGACACTTTCGAACGCGCGCCAGTCCCGGCGCAACGTATCGTTGGACGCAAACCCCGGAATCGACAAGGTGATCAATTCCGGCCGCGCGCGGCGCAGCTCGGCCAGGTCGATGCCCAGGCGCTGCATCACGCCGGGGCGGAAGTTCTCTATCACGATGTCGGCTTCCTCGATCAGCGCCAGTGCCTGCTCCAGGCCCGGCGAAGATTTGAGGTCGATGCTCACGATCAGTTTGTTGCGGTTCAGCGTGGCATTGGCCGGGCCCTGCCACAACGGCCCGCCCGGGGGGTCGATGTGGACCACGGTTGCGCCCAGGTCGCCCAGGATCATGGCCACCGCGGGGCCTGCCAAGTATTGGCCGAAGTCGATGACCTTGACACCTGCCAGCGGCAGGAGGGAACGGGAGTCGGTTGCCATTGGGGAGTCCTGGAACGTGAACAGAGCGGGTCAGGCGGCTTCGCTGATCCAGCGCGCGGCCTTCTCGGCGATCATCAGGGTGGGCGAGTTGGTGTTGCCGCTGGTGATGGTCGGCATGACACTGGCGTCGACCACGCGCAGGCCGCGTATGCCGCGCACTCGCAAGCGGTTGTCGACCACCGCCATCGGGTCACTTTCGTGCCCCATCTTGGCGGTACCGACCGGATGAAAGATGGTGCTGGCAATATCGCCCGCGAGACGGGCCAGTTCGGAGTCGCTCTGGAACTGTACGCCGGGTTTCCATTCCTGCGGCTTATAGCGGGCCAGCGCCGGTTGCGCCACGATGTCGCGGACCTGCCGTAGCGAGTCGGCCGCAATACGGCGGTCGCCATCGGTGCTGAGATAGTTGGGCACGATGGCCGGCGCATCGGCGGCGCGGTTCGACTTGATCATCACCGTGCCGCGGCTGGTCGGATTCAGGTTGCAGACGCTGGCGGTGAACGCCGGGAACGAATGCAGGGGGTCGCCGAACGCATCGAGGCTCAGCGGCTGCACATGGTATTCGAGGTTGGCATGCGGCTGCGACGGATCGGATCGGCTGAATGCCCCGAGCTGGCTCGGCGACATGCTCATCGGCCCGGAACGCTTGAGCAGGTATTCGAGTCCGATGCCGGCCTTGCCGATCAGGTTGTTGGCGATGGTGTTGAGCGTCTTGACGCCCTGCACCTTGAACACCGCCCGGATCTGCAGGTGGTCCTGCAGATTCGCTCCCACGCCCGGCGTGTCCTGCACCACGTCGACGCCGCAGGCCTGCAGGTGTGCGGCCGGGCCGATGCCCGAGACCTGCAGCAACTGCGGCGTGCCGATGGCGCCGGCGCTCAGCACGACTTCACGCGTGGCCAAGACCTGTTGGCGCTGACCCGCGCGCAGCACGACCGCGCCGCTGCAACGCTTGGCGCCGTCGGGTGCCTGTTCGAACAGCAGGCGCTCAACCTGGGATTCGGTCCATATCTGCAGGTTGGGGCGCGCCTTGGCAGGGCGCAGAAACGCCTTGGACGTGTTCCAGCGCCAGCCGGATTTCTGGTTGACTTCGAAGTACCCGACCCCGGCGTTGTCTCCGGTGTTGAAGTCGTCGGTTTTTTGCATGCCGTTTTGCACCGCAGCGTCGGCAAACGCGTCCAGGATGTCCCAGCGCAGACGCTGCTTCTCGATGCGCCACTCGCCGCCATGACCGTGCAGTTCCGCGAACGGGCGGCCGGCGTCGCCGCCGGGTTGAGCCGCACCGTCGAGCCGGTAGTGGTCTTCATGCGCCTTGAAGTCGGCCAGTGCGTGCGCCCAGTCCCACTGCGGGTCGCCGGTCAGTTCCGCCCAGTGTTCGTAGTCGCGCTTCTGGCCGCGCATGTAAATCATGCCGTTGATGGATGAACATCCGCCCAGCGTCTTGCCGCGGGGATACCGCAGCGTGCGGCCGTTGAGGCCGGCGTCGGGTTCGGTCTGGAACATCCAGTCGGTGCGCGGGTTGCCGATGCAATACAGATAACCGACCGGGATGTGGATCCACGGGTAGTTGTCCTTCTTGCCCGCCTCGAGCAGCAACACCTGTTTCGATGGGTCCTGGCTCAGCCGGTTGGCGAGCAGGCAACCGGCGGTGCCGGCGCCGACGACGATGTAGTCAAAGGTGGGATCGGCCATGCTGTTGCTCCTGCCGACGACTAGCGTGCCACCGGCATCGTGAATTCGGCGCCCTTGGCGATGCTCTCGGGCCAGCGCTGCATCACTGATTTCTGCTTGGTGTAGAAACGCACGCCTTCTTCGCCATAGGCATGCATGTCGTCGAACATGCTTTTCTTCCAGCCGCCGAAACCATGCCAGGCCATTGGCACCGGGATTGGCACGTTAACGCCGACCATGCCGACCTGAACCTGGCGCGAGAACTCACGCGCCACATTGCCATCGCGCGTGAACAGGCTCACGCCGTTGCCGTATTGGTGGGCGTTGATCTGTGCCAGGCCCTCGGCGAAGTTGGCTACCCGGGTACAGCACAACACCGGGCCGAAGATTTCCTCCTGGTAGATCGACATGTTGGTGGTGACATGGTCGAACAGGCTGCCGCCGAGCCAGAAACCTGCCTCAAAACCCGGCACCGTGCATTGCCGGCCGTCGACCACCAACTGCGCGCCTTCGTCCACGCCGCGGCCAATGGCTGCGGTGATGCGCGCATGGGCTGCACTTGTCACGATCGGGCCCATTTCGGCGTCAAGTTCCAGGCCATTGCTGATCTTGAGTGCGCGCGCGCGCTCGGCCAGCATCGGCACCAGTGTGTCGCCAACGTCGCCCACCAGCGTCGCGACCGAGATCGCCATACAACGCTCCCCGGCCGAGCCGTAGGCGGCCCCGACCAGCGCGTCGACCGCCTTCTCGAGGTCGGCGTCCGGCATCACCAGCATGTGGTTCTTGGCCCCGCCCAGCGCCTGCACCCGCTTGCCGTTGCGTGCGCCGACTTCATAGATATGGTTGGCGATCGGTGTCGATCCGACGAAGGAGATCGCGCGCACATCGGGGTGTTCGAGCAACGCATCGACGGCCTCCTTGTCGCCCTGCACGACGTTGAAGACGCCGTCTGGAAAACCGGCATCCCGCATCAGTTCGGCATACAAGAGCGACGCAGACGGATCGATTGGCGAGGGCTTTAGCACGAACGTGTTGCCGGCGGCAATCGCCACCGGGAACATCCACATCGGCACCATCACCGGAAAGTTGAACGGCGTGATGCCAGCGCACACGCCCAGCGGCTGGCGCAAAGTCCAGTTGTCGATGCCGGTGGAGACCTGGTCGGTGAAATCGCCCTTGAGCAATTGGGGTATGCCGCAGGCGAATTCGACGATGTCGATACCGCGTTCGACCTCGCCGCGGGCGTCGGTGAACACCTTGCCGTGTTCGGCGGTGATGGCGCGGGCCAGGTCGTCCTTGTGTTCGTTGAGCAGTTGCAGGAACCGGTTCATCAGGCGTGCGCGCCGGATCGGTGGCATGTCGGCCCAGGCCGGGAAGGCGGCTTGCGCAGCGGCAACCGCGGTGGCCACATCCTCGCTGGAGGCCAGCGCGACGCTGCCGGTCACCGCGCCGGTAGCCGGGTTGGTGACGTCTTGCGCGCGGGTGCTGTGGCCGCCCGTGCGTTGCCCGTTGATGAAGTGACCGATTGAATTGATAGCCATGACCGACCTTTGCCGAAGTGTTGGCGGATTCTAGAAATTGCGGTCCAGCAAATCCAATTAGACTTTTGCCGAACAATTATTACCATTGCTTATATGAAGAACCTGCCGGACGTGCGCGCTATCCAGTGTTTTCTGGCCGTGGCCCGGGAGGGCAACGTCACGCGAGCGGCCGAAGTGCTGCATCTGACCCAGCCCGCGGTGAGCCAGCAGATCAAGCACCTGGCCCAGGCCAGCGGCCTGGTGCTGTTCCGGCGCAACGCGCGCGGGCTGGACCTGACCCCCGCGGGGTCCATCCTGGCGCACAAGGGTGAACAGGTGCTGCTGGCTTTGCAGGAGTTTCGCCAGACGGCAAGGGATACCGCTGGCGAGGTCGGCGGCATATTGCGCATAGGCACCATTCTGGACCCGGACGCGACGCGCCTGGGCAGCTTCCTGGACACCCTGGTCAAGCGGGCGCCCGCGTTACACACCGAACTCTCGCACGGTACCAGCGGCATCGTGCCCGAACGCCTCCTGCGCGACGAACTCGATGCGGGTTATTACATCGGCGACATCAATGCCGGCACCGGAGCCGCGCGCGCCGGGCGCGACGAGGCGGCGTCGCTGTTTCACCGCATGGAGCTGGCGCGTTTCAGCTACTGGGTCATAGCGCCGCCCGGATGGGAGCCCCGCGTGGCCGGGCGCAGCTGGGCTGCACTGGCCGCGCTGCCGTGGATCGGCACGCCCGCGCAGTCGGCGCACAACCGCTTGCTGACGCCGGTGTTCGACGCACTCGGTGTGCGCCAGAACGTGATCTCGGTGGTCGACCAGGAATCCTCGATGCTGGCCATGGTGCGCTCTGGGGTGGGACTGAGCCTGTGCCGCGCCTCGGTGGCGCTGGGAGAGCGCCAGGTTCGGGGCATCGCCATCGCCGATGCGGTGGAGCTGCCCACGACGCTCGAGTTCGTCTGCCTGGACACGCGGCGCCATGACCCTGCCATCACGATTGCGTTCGAGACGCTGCAGCAGGTGTGGGGCGCGTGGAAAGAGACCGGCATGCCGGCCGGGGCCAGAAGCGGTGCCTGAGCCTGCGCGAGGTCGCGGTGACGCCCTCAGGTGTCGCAAATATGAGGGAGTTTGCAGGCCTGATCGCGCCGGGTTGCGGTGGGAACGCTTGGGGCAGGTTGTGCCGCGACGTGCATGCGGCGGGAGCCATGGCTTGACGCAGCCGGGCATGGATCTCAAAATCTTGTTGAAATCTTCAACAACCCCGTTAAAAGTCGGAGTCAGCCATGTCCACCGTCAACTTCAGCGTACCCGAAGACATCAAAGTGTTGTTCAACGCTACGTTTGCGGGTCAGAACAAGAGCGCCATCGTGGCAGATTTGATGCGTGAGGCGGTGGAGCGTGCGAACAGCAAGCGGCGCAGCCATGAGGCCTATGCCCGTATTCTGGAAAGCAGAAAGACGGCACCCACCATCACGCAAGCGCAATTTCGCGCAGCCCGTGAAGAAGGCCGTCCGTGATTCTGGTGGTCGATGCCAGCGTGGCCGTTAAATGGTTCCTGGCCGACTCACCCGATGAGGATCACACCGCCATCGCCCTTGGCATTTTTGAGCAAGCGGTTCTTGGCAGCTATCAGCTACTGCAACCAAGCCACTTCATTCCCGAAGTGGCTGCAGTGCTCGCGCGCATTGAGCCCGGTACGGCTGTTACGTCCGTCAACATATGAGGATCGGCACCCCTGTTTTGTCCCGACTCTTCTTGTAGCGTTTGCAGTATCGAGCCCGAATGTATTGCGGGACGTTGAGGGGGTTTTCTGGTTTGGTTTGATTCTCAATAGGCCCCTGCCGGGCCGCCGGAGGCCCCCGTGGCAGTAGAAGTCGTGTGATGCTGCGTCGCAAACAGGATAGGCCGGTTTCCTTTTGGTATCTGAGCAATTCAAGAGAAATGCGGGCAGGCATTGGCGCATCGCAGTGGCGACAACCAACTCGGACGGTGGGATGCCAGGACGAACGGTGCGCAGCCAGGAGCCAAATGAGCTCCACACGAGTGCTGGAAAGACCACCGACAGGTAATGAAGCAAGCCCTGACAGATGACACCGGCTTAAATGAATACGTGATGGGCATGCGTCTTGCGTTTGACGGCGTCGCGGTAGTTCTGTGACTCACGATGCAAATATTGGTCACCATTTCGCCTGCGAAGCGGCTTCATGTCCTGCATCCAGAAATGGTACGCAAATGAGCCGATCAGACGCACCGCCTGCTTAAAGCTGTGCTCAATCTTGAAGCGCAAGTCATACAGGCCAATGATCTCGATAGCGCTCAGGGAAGTATCCGTGCGCATCAACAGGCACGAGCCTCGGGTGGCGATGCGTGACCGCCACGAAGCGCACCAGTCGTCCCAGCGGACGCCACAGCAAATCGCAGACCCGATACTCAATGGTGACATCGTGCTCCCCATACACGGGGCTCAGGGCCGACTGCTTGAGCTTGGGGTCGCTCAGCAGTGATTTGAGCTTGACCTTGGAGCCGTAGAGCCGGGGTCTGCCCTTTTTCGTAAGCGATCATTCAACCCGTCCTTCTCATGAAGCCGTGAACGCGGTAAACCCATGCATTTCACCAGGAGGATGCAATGGGTATCAAGCAAGGGAAGTGGCAAGGACATTTGAAGGCCGCCGAGACATCGGGCATAAGCCTGAGTGCGTACGCGGCGCAGCACGACATCAACGTGCCTCGGCTGTACGAGGAGCGGCGTTATGCAGCCAGAGCGAAGGCTGCCAAGGCGCGGCAAATATCGGCATTCGTGTCGGTCAAAGTCAAAGCCTAACCGTGGTCAAAGTCACCCAGACGGCGCCTCACGACGAGGCCCCTTTGGCCAGGCTTGCGACGCAGGCGCGTCTGAAAAACGGCGTGGTACTGAGTTGGACGTATGACGCCAGCAGCGCATCGGCGCAGGCCAACTTGCTGCACACCCTGGCGGATTTTCCATGTTTCGGTTGAACCCGAACTTGGCGGTGGATTTGCACCGCGGGCCCATCGATTTCAGAAAGAACATCAACGGCCTGGCCGCGCTGGTCGAACACGATCTGATGCTTGATCCGTTTGCGTCTGCGGTTTACGTCTTTGGCAACCGCCGGCGTGACCGCATCAAGATTCGGAGTTGGAGTCGCAACGGATTCTGGTTGTTGCGAAAGCGCCTGGAGAGCGAACGATTCATCTGGCCGCACGACAATCAACGCGTGATGGAACTCACCGTGCAGCAACCGCATTGGCTGCTCGAAGGCATCGATCTGGCAGTCATGCGAAGGCACGAAATATTACGCTATAAACGCGCCGCCCGAGGATACTTCGAGCGCGCGTTTTGGATCGAGGATATCAGTGACAAAGCCGCCCAGCATCGAAGAATTGGCAGCCCTGAAAAAGGCGTTTGAGGCGGCCCAATCTGCGCTTGATACGGCCCAATCTGAACGTGATGCGATCCAGTGCGACCACGATGTCGCCCAGGCAGAGCGCAATTCGCTCATTGGCGAAAATCGTATTCTGCGTGCACAGCGAGACCTGCTGCAGAAGAAGCGCCACAAGATGACGCGCAAGGTCTTCGCCGCCAGCAGCGAAATCCTGGGCACGCATCAGAAGGACATGTTCTTCAACGAGGCCGAGGCGCTGGCCGCAGCCACCAAGGCAGCGCCCGCGCGGCAAGACGGCCAAGACGGCCAAGACGATTCTGGCGATTCCGAGGTAGCCGGTCACAAGCGCGCCAAACGTGGCCGCAAGCCCCTAGACCCTGCTTTGCCGCGGCACGTTGTGCGCCACTAACTCAGCGGCTCCGGTCGCATCTGTGCGCATGATGGCGCCACCCTCGTGGAGATCGGTGTGGAAGCGAGCGTACAACTCGACATCATCCCGCAGCAACTGCGCGTGATCCGCCACGAGCGCGTCAAGTACGCATGCCCGTGCTGGGACGGGGGGCTGCGCTTGGCAGCGCAAGCCGGCACAGACCATCCCCAAGGGATTGTTCAGCGAAGCGGCACTGGCCTGGATTGCCACATCCAAGTTTGATGATGGGCTGCCGCTGTACCGGCAAGCGGCGTTACTTGGGCGCTTTGGTGGAACGGATCTGTCGGGCAACACGATCGCCGCCAGCATCGTGCGCGTGGGAGCGGCCACGCAGCCGATGATCAACCTGCGGAGGGACCACTTGCTGGACTCGCCCATTGTGTTTGGCGACGAGACCACGGTGCAGGTGCGCAAGGAGCCAGGGCGCGCCGCGCAGGTCAAGAGTTACATGTGGGTGCAGATGACACAGGGCTCTGGCCCACAAGGGAGACCTTGCGCTCCTGTTCGCTGTGCTGAAGAAATGCCGTCACGTCGTTCGCTGAAAAATCGGCTAAGGTGGCCGGCGGATTGCAGGAACAACTCACCCAGGCCGGAATGACTGGCATCAGCTTCGAGGAACGGTTGGCACTGCTGGTGGACCGCGAGGTGCATTGGCGCAACGACAAGCGCCAGGCACGGCTGCTCAAACTGGCGCATCTGAAATACCCGCAGGCGGCCATAGAGGACATCGATACCCGGGCTGGTCGAGGGCTGGATCGGCGCGCCGTGATGAGTCTGGCGCTGGGCGACTGGATTGACAGCGGGCATAGCGTGCTGGTCACCGGACCAACCGGGGCGGGCAAGTCATGGCTGGGTTGTGCACTGGCGCAATACGCCTGCCGGCGTGGCCATTCAGCGGTTTACCAGCGCGTGCCGCGCATGGGCGAGGAACTGCGCATCCGCCACGGCAACGGGACCTTTGGCAAGTGGTTGCTCCAACTCGCACGAACCGAAGTGCTGCTATTGGACGATTGGGGAATGGCCGGCCTGGACAGCCAGACCAGGGCAGACCTGTTGGAGATCATCGACGACAGAGCCGGCAACAAGGCCACCATCATCACCAGCCAATTGCCGATCGAACATTGGCACGCATGGGTCGGCGACGCCACGATTGCCGACGCAATCCTTGATCGCCTCATGCAAAAGCATCACCGTTTCACCCTGACGGGCGAGTCTCTCCGTCAGAAGCCCAAAACCATCAAAAAGGAGCCCAATACCCAGACATCGTGACCGACACACCTACAATTTAACCGCGCAACACACCACGCTGCGCGACCGGTCACGATCCACCGGAATCAGCGGTCACGATGATCGGAATACGCACATCTGGGATTGCAAGCCAGGGCACCGCCCCGGGTGCCGGCGGGGCTGCGGCTGCTCAGTGTGCGACTGGCCAGGCCAAAACGCACCAGCAGATCAGCCCCGAGCAGTTTCGTGTTGTGTCTCGTGGGCATGCATAAGTTGCGCGAAGTGGATCTGGTGACCAATACCATGACGGTCGAGGCGGGATTTACGCTAGCTTCCATCGATCGTTCCTCAGTAGATTGTGAGTGGTGGGCTCAAAATGCTTCAGGGCATGTCACTGCCGTGGCGATCAGGAAAGCTCGCATTCAATGGGCCTGACCTGCCCGGTTTCTTGGTACCCATAAATTCCAGGAAGATGGCCCCGATGAAGCGAGGAGCCCATGAGAAAGAGGCGATACACGGAAGAACAGATGGTCGCGGCGCTGCACGAGGCAGATCGCACCAGCTTGGCCAGGGTCCGCTAGCCGGTGCTGCCATTGCTTGCGATCCATGCCAAGCGTGACATATTTGCAACGGTCTGCCACAAAGGGCGGCGTGGCGCCGACCCTCCCTTGCGGAATGGCCAATGTGGGCGCCGAGGAAATCGTGAATCACCAGGCCAGCTATCAATTGGCCCGCAGCATCTCCAGTGCGGCCCGCAAGCGCCGTTCGATTTGCGCCTTTTCTTGCGCCGCGCTCTGCTCGGTCCACGGCCACATACCTGCCAAACTCTTCATGCCGGTGCGTCCTTCATCGACCATCCGCTGTAGGCCGGGGGGCACGCCGGCGTCGTTGTGCAAATGGGGATACAGCGCATTACCTACTCGACAATTGGTATCCCAGCCCGACATCTCCTTCTGCATGATTGGGCCGCAGGCAATGAAGCGAAAACCGAACCCGAAACGTACGGCAATATCGACATCTTCAGGAGACACCACGCCTTTATCGATCAGGTAGAGGGCTTCACGCATCATCGCGTGCTGAATACGGTTGCCGACGAAGCCCGGAATGTCCTTCTTGACCCAGATCGGCTCCTTGCCCATGGCCTTCAGCGCATTGCAGATCGATTGTGCGATCGCAGGGTCGGTTGCGTCGCTGCTGATAACCTCGACCAAGGGAACGAGGTGCGCCGGCATGAAGAAATGCATGCCAACCAATCGCTGCCTGTGCTTCAACAACTTGCCGACTTCGCTGATCTGGAAGTTCGAGGTATTGCTGGCCAGCGGAACATCCGGGCCAGCGAGGGCTTCGATCTGTACAAAAATCTGCTGCTTCAGCGCAAGGTCTTCACTGACGGCTTCAACGACCAAGTCAACCTGCTGCCAGTCGACCTGCCCGAGTTCGGCGCGGGCCGTGACCCGCCCCATTACCTCTGCCTGGAGGCCACGCACTGTCATCGCAGCATCGATCCGTTTTGGCAAAGCGTCGCGCGTCTTCTGTGACGGGCTCACCACATCGACGTTCCAGCCCGCCGCAGCAAACAAAAAGGCGATATCACCGCCCATGATGCCGCCACCGACGACAACCAAATTCGAGCTGCTCTGCACCATGGTGTTTCTTCCTAGAGGCATTGGGGACACTTCACACCCTGCGCAGAACCATCACGCAATCAACCGCGACCGGACCATCCTCCCCGACCAGCACGGGATTGAGGTCGAGTTCGGCCAGGACTGGCTGCATGTAAGCGGCCCATTTCGACAGATCGGAGAGCATTTTCGCAATTGCGCCTCGGTCGACAGCGGCTTGTCCGCGCACACCGTCAAGCAAGGCCGCCATACGCAGTTCGCAGAGCATGCGATGGCCCTCGTCGACCGAGAACGGCGCACGGCGAAACACGACATCCTTCAGAACCTCGACCAGGATGCCACCGAGGCCGACCATGACAACCATGCCGAATACGGGGTCGCGTTGAACGCCGACGACCAGTTCCAGGTGGCCACGCGTCATCGCCTGGACCAGTACACCCTTCAACCGGGCTTGCGGCATCGCCTCAGCCGCGCGCTGCATAAGGCTGCGATAGCCGGCGCGGACGGCGGCTTCGTCATCGAGTTTGAGCAGGACACCGCCAATCTCAGTCTTGTGGGTGATGTCCGGCGATTCGAGCTTCAAGGCAACCGCCTGCCGGGCCTCGCGCCACAGGCCGACAGCATCGTCCTCGCTGCCTGCCAAACCGACCTCAGCCATAACAATGCCAGCCTCGACCAGCCATCGGCTCGCCTGAATCGTATCCTGAACGCCGTCGGAAAAACCATCGACCGAGGCCGCATCGACAGGCGCTGACCCGATGTTCTCGATGGCCCGCTGCGCGAAGGCATGAAACCGCACAAGAGCGCTTGCCGCCTCTACAGCGCGTTCACCTGCCGGATAGACAACGATGCCGAGTTCACGCAGGCGACGCAGCGCTTCAGTCGGAGCGGCGACCCAGCAGACGAACCATGGCTTGGTTGTCCGGGCCTGGATCTCGGCAAAGATGACCATCAGCTTGTCGACGTGTGCGGTCATCAGCTGCAACCAGACAATGCCAATGTGCACCTTGGGGTCGTTCATCAACGCAACCACCGACTCACTGAGCAATTCCGGGCGGACAACAAACTGGCCCGTCACGTCGACCGGATTGCCGGCGGCACCGAAGGCCGGCATTACTTCAGTGAGACGGGACTGTGTGGCGGCGGTCAACTCGGGTACGGTCAAGCCCATTTCTTCGGCCCGGTCGGCCATCATCACGCCGGCCCCGCCCGATTGGGTGGCGATGCCCAGACCATTTCCTGTAGCGGCGCGCGACTGGCTCAAGGCCTCCAGCATATCGAGCATCTGCTCCTCGTTGCGCGCACGCAGCACACCGTACTGGCGGATCACGGCGTCGAAGACCTCGTCTTCCACCGCCAGCGCACCGGTGTGTGACGCGGCGGCCCGTGCGCCCGACGCTTTTCGTCCGACCTTGGTGATGACAAGGGGTTTACCGAGTTGCCGGCAGCGTTGCGCCAGCGCGACCAAGGCCGCCCCGTCGGTCAGCCCTTCGAGATATCCCGCGGCAACACGGATCCGGGGATCCTCGATGACTGCCATCATCAGTTCGCTGAAAGCCAGGTCGGCCTGGTTGCCGGTATTGATGAAGTAGCCAAGGCCCAAGCCGCGCTGGCGGGCCAGCGCGGCGATGGCCGTGCCGAAGGCGCCCGACTGGGTCACGAAGGCGATCGGGCCCGCACCCGTGTCGCCATCGGCGTATTGGCTGAACGTGGCGTAGACGTTTTCGAATGCGTTGATGAAACCCAGGCAGTTCGGTCCGCACAGGACGACTCCGGACTCCTTCGCCTGCCGGATCAGCGCGCCCTCAAGCGCCATGCCCTGTTCTCCCATCTCGCCAAAGCCCGAACTGAAGATGACAGCGGCGCAGATGCCGCGACGCCCCAGAGCCTCGATGCTGGCCACCACCTCACGGGCCGGGACCGCCACGATAGCCAGATCCGCGGCCTCGGGCAGAGCGTCTATCGATGCAAAACACGGCAGGCCAGCGATCTCCTGGTATTTGGGGTTAACCGGCAGGATTCGCCCGGCATATCCCTTGTCGCGCAGATGTTTGAATGGTCGCCCATTAACTTTGCCTAAGTCGGCCGACGCACCGATGATGGCGATCGAGCGTGGGCTGAGCAGATTCCTGATGGCGTCTGCCCGGGAGTGCGTAGAAGTGGTCATTTGATTAGCCGTTGAAAGCAGAGATGCCGGTTTGCGCACGGCCAAGAATCAGCGCATGAATGTCGTGTGTACCTTCGAGCGTATTGACGGTTTCCAGGTTGAGCAGGTGTCTGATGACGTGATACTCGTCCGAGATGCCGTTGCCGCCGTGGATATCACGCGCCTGCCTCGCGATGTCGAGCGCCCGACCGGCGTTGTTGCGTTTGAGCAGTGACACCATCTCCGGACTGGCTTGCCCTTGATCGCGCAGCCGACTCAGATGAAGGCAGGCGTGCAGCGCCAGTGTGATATCAGTCTGCATGTCGGCCAGTTTTTTCTGGATCAACTGGTTCGCAGCCAACGGGCGGCCGAACTGTTTGCGATCCAGCGCATATTGACGTGAGGCATGCCAGCAGAATTCGGCGGCGCCCACAGCGCCCCAGCAGATGCCGAAACGCGCGTTGTTCAGGCATGCGAACGGCGCAGCCAAACCGTGGGCATCGGGCAGACGTTGATCCTGCGGAACATAAACATCGTCCATCATGATCTGCCCGGTGGGCGAGGCACGGACCGAAAACTTGCCTTCTATCTTACTGGTGGACAACCCTGGCATACCGCGCTCAAGAATGAAGCCGCCGATCTCACCTCCATCATCCTTGGCCCAGACGATCATCAGATCGGCAATCGGAGCGTGAGTGATCCAGGTCTTTGTTCCCGACAGGCGATAACCACCGTCGACGGAGCGCGCGCGGGTATTCATGCTGCCGGGATCTGAGCCGTGGTCGGGCTCGGTCAGTCCGAAACAGCCGAGTTTGTCGGCGCGAGCCATCGCCGGAAGATAACGCTCGCGCTGTTCCTGACTGCCGAACAGGTAGATCGGCGTCATGCTCAACGTGGTCTGTACACCGAGCGCGGAACGAAAACTGGTGTCGACCCGTTCGAACTCGCGGGCGATCAAGCCATACGCCACATAACTGATTCCGGCGCAACCAAAACCATCGATGGTTGCACCGAGGAAGCCCAGTTCGGCCATCTCCTTCATGACCTCGACGTCGAAACACTCGTGGCGATGTGCGGTGAGAATCCGCGGCATCAGACGTTCCTGGGCATAGTCGTGCGCGGTGTCCCGGATCATCCGCTCCTCGGGGGTCAGCAGGTCCTCGATACGCAAGGGGTCATGCCAGTCGAAGGAAACATCCTTCATTCCCGCTTTGCGAAGGGTCTGCAACTCGGGTGTCGCGTAATGCATGGCTTTCTCCGGAAGTTCGTTGGGGGTGCCTGGCGCGTGCAATACACGTGTTGAGCGGCGGACGACTTTTCTGCCGCCGGGAGATCAATGGCCGAATGCCGAACTGAGCTTTAGCGGGCTCGGCGCCGATAGAGTCTATGCAACGTCCATCAACCTAGTCCAATTGATTCTGGTGAGGTGGTTCATTGATCTGCTGAATATCTGACTCGTGTCTTGCGCGTCGGCGCAATACAGCCAGCACCACACACCTCAAAGGTGCATGGAAAACTCGAACAGGTGATTGCGCAGCCAACGATGCCCGGCATCCGACTCGTGTGCTCCGTGCCAGATCATGTAGACCGGAAACTCCGGCACCCGCAGCGGCACTGCATGGGCCTTCAAACGAAAGTGGTCTGCATAGAGGTTGGCCATTCGCCGTGGCAAGGTACAGATCATGTCCGAGTTCTGGACCATCACCGGCATCGACAGGAAATGCGGAACGGTCACCGCAATCGTCCGCTTCAGGCCGCGCTTGGACAGCGCCAGGTCAATCATCGGGATGGTCCGGGTCCGCGGCGCAAGTGCCACGTGGCGCAGCTTCAGGAAACTGTCGAGGTTCAGGCCCTCGTCGACCCCAGGGTGGTCTCTGCGCGACAACGTTATCAGCCCTTCGGTCAGCACGCACTTGTTCTCATAGCCGTCCTGCCGCATCGGGAAGTAGTCAAAAGCCAGGTCAACCCGGCCATCGCGGAGTTCGGTCACCAGGTGCGAACTCGGCTCAGGCCGGATGATGATGCGCAGCCGGGGTGCGGCCCTCGCCAGCCAGTCGACAAAGCGGGGCAGGATGATGGTTTCGCCGTAGTCCTGCACTGCAATCGCGAACTCGCGGTCCGAACTGGCGAAGTCGAAGGAGTTGTCGCCGCACAGGCCTCGTTCGAGGATGTTCAAGGCCTGGCGAATCGGCTCCACCAACACCTTGGCACGGGGCGTCGGCGACATCCCCTGGGCATTGCGCTCGAACAGTGGATCGTCGAGGCGGCTGCGCAAGCGCGCCAATGCATTGCTCACAGCGGGCTGCGAGAGGTGCAGGTAGATCGCCGCTTTCGAGATGCTGCGCTCCCGATAGACGGCATCGAACACGTGCAGAAGGTTGAGATCGAGAGAGCGCAGATTCATGGCGGGTCGGGAACATGGCGGGCAGACGCTCGCGGAAGCCGAGCGGATCGTAGCATCATATTCAGCTTATGAATATCGATCATTTCAATTTAAAAGTAGCCGAATAGGCAACCAACATTCAAGATCTCCCCCAGACCACGCAAGACGGCGCGTCAGTCATTCACCACCATCTAAGGGGTTCTGTTATGCGAGGAGAAGTTGCCATCATCGGCTGTGGTCGAACGCCATACAGCCGGGCCAAACCGGGTGAGCCGGTGCGAACGGTCGACGACTATATCGCCTGGGCCGCGGAGTTGGCACTGAAGCAGGCCGGCATGTCGAAAAACGACTTCAATGGTCAGGGTCTCGGCGTTTCGCATGCCGAAGTCGCGCACACCGTCAACTGGTCCGCGGCAACCGCCGAAAATCTCGGCATCAGTCCGCAGGTGCTGATTCGCGGCGACCAGGGCGGCGCTTCGGCGGCGGCCATGCTGATCCGTGCGGCGGCAATGATCCATTCGGGCATCGTCGACCGGGTCCTGGTGGTCGGAGCCGATACGCCTCTGAACATGCCGTCGATCGCCCCCGGCCTGCCATTGTCGCCCGAGCGCACGCGCGGTGTCTATTGGGACTTTCAAGGTCCGTTCGGTGTGATGGGCGCCACCGCCCAGTTTGCCTTGGTGCTGACGCGTTACATGCATCAGTACAAGCTCAAGTTTGAGCAACTCGGCAAGATCGCGGTTTCCAACCGCTCCCATGCTTCGCTGAACCCCGACGCCATCTACCGGACGCCGTTCACTCTCGACGAATACATGCATTCGCGGGTCTTGTCTGATCCGATCCGTCTGCTCGATTGTGTTCCGATCGTCAATGGCGGCCTAGCCTATATCGTGACCTCGGCCAAAACGGCCAGGACCTTGACTGACCGACCGGTCTACTTGCGGGGCTTCGGTGAGTCGAACAACTACTATCACGGGCCACGCAGCTTGCCGGACATCACGACGACAGGCTTTTCGCAGTCCGCGCCGCAGGCCATGGCGATGGCCGGAGTCCAGCACAAAGACATCCAGTTTCTACAGCCCTATGACGACTACCCTTTCATCTCGATGATGACGATCGAGGACTTCGGCTTCTGCAAGAAGGGTGAAGGCGGACAGTTCATTGAGGAGCGAAACCTGAGTTTCGACGGTGATTTCCCCTTGTCTACCGACGGTGGCCAGTTGTCGGGGGGTCAACCCGGCGGTGCCAATGGCGGTTTCATGCCCTTGGTCGAGGCGGTCCGGCAGCTGCGCGGCGAGTCCGGCCCGAGGCAAGTCAAGGATGCGCAGATTGGCGCGGCCTGCGGTTTCGGCGGCATTCCCTACGGCCGGCCCGGACGCAGCTGCATTTCCTTGATTCTTGGAACGGAGCCCTGAGCTATGACTGAATTTGTCGACAAGCCCCTACCAGCCATCACCGATCTGACGCGCCCATTCTGGACCGCCGCAAAGCACGGGAAACTGGTTCTTCAAAAGTGCGGGCAATGCGCAACCTTCAATTTTCATCCGAAGCCGTGGTGCATCGAATGCGGAAGTCGGCAGCTGGTCTGGACCGACGCGAAGCCGCATGGCGCGGTCTACTCGTTCACGATTTCACGCGGTGTGGCGATGAATTTCCCCGGCTGGGAGAGGGATCTGCCAATCCTGCTGTGCCTCGTCGATCTGGACGATGGTGCGCGTATGTATGCGCAGGTCACTGACTGCGAACCCGAAGATCTGAAAATCGGCATGCGCGTTGACGCGTACTTCGAAGCCATCAGCGACGAGGCCGGAATTCCGAAATTCCGGCCCTCCCCCTGAACGAGTCGGAGCCAGCGCCAGCGCCGACCCATCCAACTTACCCGGCCGAGATCCGCAGAAGGTCTCGCCCACCATCCCGGCAAACTTGTTCGCCAATACAGGAGACGATCCGATGAAACTGCTAAAGAAATTTATCTCGACCCCCGCCAAGATGGCTATGGCCGTTGCCGCCATCTCGACTCTGCTCGCTGCACCGGCGGCCGTCGCCCGTGACCCGGTCAACGTCGGATTGATCACCGCGCCCTTCGGTACCGGCTCTTACGTGATGGGGTCTGCGCTCGAGGAGATTTCGAAGAAGAAACACCCGTGGCTGAGGATCAGCCACGCCGAAAGCCCCGGCTTCATTTTCAACGTCAAGAAGCTCGACAAGGAGCCTGAACTGAAGAGGTCGATGATCGTCGGTTCCGGCGCCGGCGTGGCGGGCCTGGCGGAGAAGGGCGACAAGCCCTTCGACAAGAACTATGCGCCGCTGAAGCTGCTTGCCAACTACAGCCTCGGTGCGTATTGGCTGGCCACGCTCGATCCGCAGATCAAGACCGTTGCCGACCTTGCAGGCAAGAAGGTGGCATTGGGCCGCGCGGCTCAGATCAACTGGGCCGTTCAACCCGAATGGATCATGCGTTACGGCTATGGACTGGGCAAGGACAAAGTCAACCTGCAGTATGTCGGTACCAAAGAAGCGGTTGCTGCCTTGCTCGACGGGACGGTGGATGCGGCGGTGGTCGGCGGCTATTTCGACCCCTTGACGAAAAAGATGGAGCTGAGCCCGCAAACCGCAGAGTTCATCGCCTCCGGCCGCAAGATCACGCACATTCCATGGGGTCACTTGGCAATCAACAAGGCTAAGGACAAAGGAATGAAGATGGCCACCATCACGATTCCGCCGAATTCCATCGCGGGTGTCACCGTGCCGCTGGAAGTTGCGGCGGACACAACCTCATGGATGGTTGTGTCAGAGTTCCCGGACGAGTTGGCCTACGAGACCACCAAGCTGATCATCGACAACGTCAAGACATTCGGTGAGTTCCATGCGCTCGGGAAGTTGATGTCGCCTGCCGGTTTGATATACGGCTGGGAAACATCGGATATTCATCCTGGCGCGCTACGTGCTTACCGGGAAGCCGGACTGATCAAGTAAGCACGTCAACAAGGAATCGTCAAGGGTCCGCAAGGGCGCCTGACGCTTCTTCAGGCAAATCGGGCGGAGACGTCAATTGAAAAATGTTCGCACCAAAGCCGCAGAAGGCCTGCTGCTTGCCCTCGGGCTGGGTATGTTCGGCTATCACATGCTCTCGACCCAGTACCTGTTTCTGGGCGCCTACCAGCAGCAAGCGGTGCACCTTGCATTCGTGTTGACACTGCTGTTCGTAAATCAAGCGCGCGTCGCCAAGAGCGGCCTGAACTTCAGCTGTCAGATCGGGCTGGCAGCCCTCGGTCTGGCAGCCTGTGCCTATGTCTTCCTCAACATCACGCACCTCGAGGAAGCCTTTGGCTACCCCGAGCCGCTAGACATGGTCGTCGGCGTCTTGCTGATCGCCCTCGTGGTGGAAGCCACGCGCGCGGCCTGGGGCTGGACGCTGCCAGTGGTGGCGGCGCTGTTCGTCGGCTATTTCATATTTGGTCATCTGATACCTGGCCAGTTGCACCACCGGCAGTTTGCATTCGACTACATCGTCTCCTATCTGAGCATCGGCCTGTCTGGGATCTTCGGCTCCTTCCTCTCGATCTCGGCGAACCAGGTTTTCCTGTTCGTGGTGTTTGGAGCCCTGCTCGGCGTGATCCGGGTCAATGACTTCTTCTTCGAAGCGGGCAAGATTGCCGGCAAGGTGTTCCAGGGCGGACCCGGGCAGACTGCCGTCGTCTCCAGCGCAATGGTCGGCATGGTTTCCGGTGCGGCGGTCGCCAATGTCGCGATCACCGGCGCATTCACCATCCCGTTCATGAAGAAGGTCGGCTACAAGCCCGAATTTGCCGGCGCGATCGAGGCCACTGCCTCTACCGGCGGGCAGTTGATGCCACCGGTGATGGGCGCTGCCGCCTTCCTGATGGCGTCCTTCCTCGGCGTCAGTTATGGCGAGGTCATGCTTGCCGGGGTCATTCCGGCGATTCTCTATTTTTGGGGCGTGATGCTCGGGGTCCAGTTCCTGGCGGTGCGCAACAACATCAAGCCGCCCACCGAGACCATCGACTACAAGCTGCTGGCCCGCCGGCTACCACTGTTCGTGATTCCACTCGGGGTGCTGATCGCGATGCTGCTGATGCAGTACAGCCCGGCAAGCGCGGCCTTTTGGGCCATTGTCCTATCTATCAGCCTGGCCTATATCAGCAAGGAGACCCGGCCCCAATTCAAGGAACTGCTCAAATGCCTGGCGGGCGGCGCATTGATCGGCGCCCAGATCGGCATATCGCTGGCAATCGTCGGGTTGATTGCGCAAACGTTGATCACCACGGGTCTGGGCACCAAGATTGCGGGGTTGGTGGAAATCCTGAGCGGTGGCAACCTGGTGATCGCACTGATCGTGACCATGGTGGTCTCGATCGTGCTCGGGTGCGGGGTGCCCACCAGTGCCGCCTACACCCTGGTGGCGATTGTGGTGGTTCCGATCATCGTCAAGATGGGCGTCGAGCCGATGTCGGCACATTTCTTCGCGTTCTATTTCGCTGTCATCTCCGCGCTGACTCCACCGGTTGCCCTGGCAGCCTTGGCCGGAGCGGGAATCGCGGGGGCTAACTATTTCAAAACTTCGTTGTCAGCGGCCAAGCTGGCGATCTCTGGCTTCATCATTCCGTTCCTGATCGTCTTCAACCCGGCATTGGTCTTCAAGCCGACCAGTTGGGAGTGGGCATTGGGTACCTTCATCGCCGTGCCGCTGGCCATGACTACCTTTACCGCCGCGATCTATGGCTGCGGCTTAACGTTATTCACGACAGTCGAGCGCACGCTGGCCGTATTCGTGACAGTCATGTTGTTCGGCTACTCGGTTTTCCGCCATATCGACAGCCTGCCTCTCGAGTACCCCATGCTTGCACTCGGATGCCTGGGATTCGGTGTCTTGACCAGGTTGCAGTTGAAATCAAAACGATTGGCGCCGCGTGATTCAGGGATTGCCGGTACGCCGATGCCCGAGGCGCTGTGACATCGAAGCCGCTACAAAGCAACGTAAAACAAGACCCTAGACTTCCATCCACCGCGCTCATGTCAGATCGCCCGAAGCGGCACACCGTGAATCAGTTGCAGCTCAAAAAACGAGGGATTGGGCTGATTTTGCGACAAACTGAAGTGACTCCACATTGTTGACAATCCATCCTGTTCGAGTGCAGCAGATGCGGGGCAGCGGCGAGACGCCGCTGTTCACGTTCGTGGTTGTCGCCGACACGCACGTGAACGAGCGAGACGACACGTCCAGTTCGCCCTACGAGACCAACCGCGCCGCCAACGACCGGGCTCGCCACGTCTTTCGCGACATTGCGGCCATGGACCCGCAACCGGCCTTCGTCATGCACCTGGGGGACATCGTCCACCCCGTCCCATCGCTGCCCAGCTTTGCGCAGGCCGTGGCCCAGTTCAAGGCTATAGCCGCGCAATCGAGCGCGCCTCTCCATGTCCTGCCCGGCAACCACGATGTGGGCGACAAGAAAGTGGAGTGGATGCCGGCCGACCAGGTCTGTGACGCCTACTTGCAGATCTACCGTGAGGCGTTCGGGCCCGACTACTATGCCTTCGACCACGGGCCGGTGCGTTTCGTGGCGATCAATTCGCTGCTGCTCAACTCTGGGCTGGACGGCGACACCAATCAACGGGAATGGCTGGAGCGGCAGATCGCCGAGTGCGAAGGCCGCCGGGTCTACCTCTTCATGCACTACCCACCCTTCATCCATGCCGAGAACGAGCGCGGCAGCTACGACAACATCGACGAGCCGGCGCGCTCTTGGCTGCTGTCGCAAATGCGCCGGCCGCAGGTGGAGGCGGTGTTCGCCGGGCACGTCCACAACTTCTGGTACGACCAGGTCGGCCAGGCCGATTTCTACATGCTGCCGTCTACCGCGTTCCTGCGGCACGACTTCTCGGAGTTCTACCGCATTGCGCCCGCCGTCGAGTTCGGTCGTGGCGACCTGGAGAAGTTCGGCTACTTCGTGGTCGACGTCTATGCTAGCGGTCATGTGGCGTATTCGGTGCGAACCCACGGGCAGAAGGCGGCCGCCAGATCTTCCTCGTCGGTCCGGACTCCGGTGCACCTGGCGCACCCCAAGACCTCCGCCTTCGACCAGGTCGGCGTGGAATTGCGCCACCCCTGGGCCGAGAGCATGCAGATCAGTGCCACCGGCGGCGTGCAGGAGTTCGGCCGCAAGTGGGCGCGCAACGACTACCCGGTGCTGGCCCTATGGGAGATGGGAACGCGCCTGGCTAAGGTGCCGGACATTGACGTCGGCGAGGCCGAGCCACGCAGGCGCATGGAACTGATGGCCCGCATGGGACAACGGTATATCGTGACTTGCCTCGGACACCCGCGGTTGAAGCTCACGCCAGAAGAGATTCACTGCGCCGGCGTCATCGCGGTGGAGGTCAATGCGACGCTCGCCACTTTCGAGCGCCAGCGAGGCGCGCTGCGGGAGTGGCGCCAGGCCACCGGGATCGGGGTTTTCCTGTCCAAGATCCACACCTTCGACGACTCGCACTTCGACGGCAAGCACTTCAGCCACTTCGTCAAGGCCGGCCTGACGCTGGCAGAACTCGACGCGAGCGTCGAAGCGGTCCGCGCGGCCGTGGCGTCCGGTGCGGTGGACGGTGTGACCGTGCGAGTCGAACCAGAGGAAGATCTGCCGTGGGCAGCGCTTTGCATCGAAAAGTTCGCACAAGCGACCGGCGCACGGGTGCTGGCTTCGGTGAAAACCAGCGGCCCCAACCTTGCCACCGAGCGCGCGGACGACCCCGGGCTTGTGTTGCGAGTGGCACAGGCCATGCTGCTATCGCGCGCCACGCCCGAAGTGCGATGGATCTTCGACACCTTCATGGATGTCGACAGAGGCTATTTTCCGCGTCACGGCTTCATCGACCGGCGCTTCGATCCGCGCCCGGCGGCTCATGCCTTCACCACATTGACGGCACTCCTGCCCGGCGGCGAGGTGCAGGTACGGCCCGGTGCAACGGCACGGTCGCTACATGTGGCCACCGACGTTGCCAACTTCGAGTTGCTGGCCTGCTCCGAGGAGGAAGGCCTGGCGCTGCTGTCCGCGCACCCCTGCCATTGGGTCCACGACCTGGTACGGGGAGAACGCCTGACGCCGGCAGACCATGCCACGGCCATGGCAGCGCGTGGCACGGCCGAGGACAGCCTGCAAGTTCTATTTCTCCAAACACAACGATAAGGTGTGTTGGCTGTGCGCGTACTCCGCCGTAGCATTCCCGTGCGCACGTACGCCGACTTGGGCGACCCGCCAGCCGGCTTCTTTGGTGCAGCAGCACGCTCAGAGCTTCTTCGCCCAGGCCGAGGAGGCTACTGGCGCTGGATTGCCGCAATTCGTCAAAGACGAGTTCGACGCGTTCTTGGAGTGTGGCATGCTGTTGCAAATGGTACGAACAGTCAACGAGGTGTGGCGTATGGATTTTGTACGCGACAGCCTGGCCAACGGGCGGCGCATGAAGTGCCTGACGGTGGCCGATCACAGCGCAGACCGCATTCGCCGATCCAAGTGGCTTGCCCACCGCCGCGCGAGTCCTGCGTGAGAGGCGCCGATCGTGCGGCCGTGGATAAGCGGCTTTGGCTCTCTTGGTCATGTCG